>FWPU01004159.1_pt1 | contig 34308 bp, 31 predicted proteins | sample 2228361 | NCBI WGS metagenome assembly FWPU01 (sample SAMEA103939777, study PRJEB20133) | metagenome
CGAAAATCGGTACCTTGTGCACCATGCCGAGCTCGACCGAGCGCACCTGCAATACCTTGGCGCCAAGCGAGGCGAGCTCAAGCATTTCCTCGAACGAGACCTTGGCGAGGCGGCGGGCGCGCGGGACCACGCGCGGGTCGGTCGTGTAGACACCGTCGACGTCGGTGTAGATGTCGCAGCGGTCAGCGTGGATCGCGGCAGCAACAGCGACGGCGGAGGTATCAGAGCCGCCGCGGCCGAGGGTGGTGATGCGGTTGGTCTCCTTGTGCAGGCCCTGAAAGCCGGTGACCACCGCGACCTCCTTGCGCTCCTTGAAACGCTTGATCAATTCGGCGCCGTTGATGTCGAGAATGCGGGCGGCGCCGTGGGCGTTGGAGGTCAAAATCGGCAGTTGCCAGCCCTGCCACGAACGGGCGTTCACCCCGATGTCCTCAAGCACGATGGCAAGAAGGCCCGCGGTCACCTGTTCGCCGGAGGCGACCACGGCATCGTATTCGCGGGCATCGTGCAGCATGGCAGCCTCGCGGCACCAGGCGACCAGCCGGTCGGTGGCGCCGGCCATGGCCGAGACCACCACCGCCACCTCGTGGCCGGCATCGACCTCGCGCTTGACATGCTGCGCCACATTGCGGATGCGCTCGAGGTCAGCGACGGAGGTTCCGCCGAATTTCATCACGAGGCGAGCCATGGGGCTTGAGGATTCCTTGCGATTTTCCAGCGATCCGGCCGCCGGCCGCGCGCGGGTGAAAAAAGGCGGCTATACATACCGGCGCGATCTCGACGCTGCAACCTGAGCATGGAGTGACGGGCAATGGCAAAGCGGGCGACGGCCAGAGGCGGCTCGACCGTCGATGCGGCCGAAATGGAACGCTTTGCCGCACTCGCCGACGAGTGGTGGGATCCGCACGGCAAGATGGCCGTACTGCACAAGTTCAACCCGGTGCGGCTCGGCTATATCCGCGATCTCGCGACCGATCATTTCGGACGCGATGCAAAGCGGCTCGATTGCCTGAAAGACTTGCGCATCCTGGACATTGGCTGCGGCGGCGGGATCCTGTCGGAGCCGCTGGCGCGGCTCGGGGCCAAGGTGGTCGGCGCAGATGCGTCGGAAGCCAATGTGGCGGCCGCGAAGCGGCACGCAGAGGATAACGGTCTCAGCATCGACTACCGTTGCAGCACGGCCGAGGCGCTGGCGGATGCGGGCGAACGGTTCGACATCGTCCTGGCCATGGAGGTGGTGGAGCACGTGGCCGACGTTCCGTTGTTCGTTTCCCGATGCGCGGAGATGGTCAAACCCGGCGGGCTCATGATCGTCGCCACCATCAACCGGACGCTGAAGAGCTTTGCGCTGGCGATCGTGGGCGCCGAATACGTGCTGCGCTGGCTTCCCGTGGGGACGCACCGCTGGGACAAGTTTGTCACCCCGAATGAGCTCGAGATCGCCATGGAGCAGGCGGGCCTGCGGGTGATCGACGAGGCTGGCGTGATCTACAACCTGTTCGCCGACCGCTGGCAGCTCTCCGACGACGCCGACGTGAACTACATGCTGACAGCGGAGAAGGCGTGAGCTTTGATCCTGTCATGGCCGGGCTTGTCCCGGCCATCTCGATTCGCATGGCACGGCATTGGACTATACATCGGGATCACCGGGACTCGGCGCTTCGCGCCGGCCCGGTGATGACAAGGTAGGAAATGATCGCGGCAAGCTGGCTGTGGGCGGTGTTCACGCTGCTCGCCGCTGCGGGGCAGACCGCGCGCAACGCCATGCAGCGGGAGCTGACCGCCCGGCTCGGCACGGTCGGCGCAACCCATGTGCGGTTCCTGTTCGGATTTCCGTTCGCGATCGTGTTTCTGGCCGGCGTGCTGGCAGCCACCGGATACGGGTTGCCGGCGCCGCCGTCGGTATTCTGGCCGTGGGTGCTGCTCGGGGCGCTGGCGCAAATCCTTGCCACCGCACTGATGCTTGCGGCAATGAACGACCGCTCGTTCGTGGTCACCATCGCCTACGTCAAGACGGAGGCGATCCAGGCGGCGCTGTTCGGGCTGCTCTTCCTGGGAGATGCGGTGACGCCGCTGATGCTGGTTGCCATCGCCGTGGCAACGGTCGGCGTTGTGCTGATGTCGTTCAGGCCCGGCGTTCCGGTACAGGGCGGTCTGCGGCCCACGCTGCTCGGGCTCGCGTCCGGGGGAATGTTCGCGCTCTCGGCCACCGGCTATCGCGGCGCGATCCTGTCGCTTGGCCTGCCGAATTTTGTGGTGGCGGCAACCTATTCGCTTGCGGTCGGCCTCGTGCTGCAGGCGGCGCTGCTGACGCTTTATCTTTCGTTCACCCAGCGGAACGTGCTCGTGGCGATCGTGCGCGCGTGGCGGCCGTCGCTGTTCGCCGGCTTCATGGGTGCGACCGCCTCGCAGTTCTGGTTCCTGGCATTTGCGCTCACCAGCGTTGCCAACGTGCGCACACTGGCGTTGATCGAGGTGCTGTTCGCGCAGGCGGTGTCCTATGCGATTTTCAAACAGACGACGACGAGCCGGGAAGCGGTCGGGATGACGCTCATTGTCCTGGGCGTTGGGTTGTTGATCTGGTCTGCCTCATGAACCGCCGCCGGCTCCGCCGAAAGCGGAAGCCGTCCAGAATCTTGCGCAACGGCGGGTGTCGCCGGATTGCACGGGGTCGGCCGGCAGCAAGGCTTGTTCAGTTGCGGTCTTCGGGAAGGATGGGCAGCGGGTGGAACTCGATGCCTTCCTCTTGCAGCTCGCGCGCCTCCTGGGGCGTGGCCTCGCCGTAGATCGAGCGGTGCTCGATCTCACCGTAGTGCATCCGGCGCGCCTCCTCCGGAAACCGCGGCCCGACGTAGTCCGCGTTCTTGATCAGATGCTCGCGGAGCTCGCGCAGCTTCTGGCGCAGTTCGCGCTCCTGCGGCGACATCATTGCCACCGGCGCCCTTTGCTCCGTCTCGGGCGGCGCGCCTTCGGGAGCGGCCGCGACGGCGATGGAGTGTGACCCCCTGGCCACTGCAGGCGCCATCACCGCCTTCTCCACTTTGACCGACCCGCAGGCCGGGCAGGCAACCAGGTTGCGTCTCCGCTGCCGGTCGTAGTCGGCGGAATTCTTGAACCAGATCTCGAATTCGTGCCGCTGATCGCAGACAAGCGCGTAACGGATCATGACGGCCTCCGGATCACGCGCAGATGCACCGGCTCGGCGAGCGGTTCGATCACCTCGAAACGCCGCCCATGCTGGAGCGAGGGAATGCGGGAACGCGCGGTGGCAACTTCGGCAGGATCAATGTCAGCGACGATCACGCCGGGCTCGATACCTCCCTCGGCGAGAATGCGACCCCAGGGATCGACGACAAGCGAATGGCCGTAAGTCCGGCGGCCGTTCTCGTGCAGGCCGCCTTGCGCTGCGGCGAGCACAAAGGCGCCGTTCTCAATGGCGCGCGCCCGCAGGAGCACGTGCCAATGGGCCTCGCCGGTCTGCTGCGTGAAAGCCGAAGGAACCGCCAGGAAGGAGGCGCCGGCTTCCGCAAGGGCACGGTAAAGGGCGGGAAAGCGCAGGTCATAACAGACGGTGAGGCCGAGCCGGCCCCAGGGCAGGTCGACAAGCACCGCCGCCTCGCCCGGCCGGAAATTCTCCGACTCGCGATAGCGTTCGCCACTCGCGAGGTCGACGTCGAACATGTGAATCTTGTCGTAGCGGGCGATGATCTCGCCTTGCGGAGCGATCAGGAACGAGCGGTTTGCCGCCTTGTCGGGCGAGACCCTGATGGCGAGCGAGCCGACATGAAGATAGATGCGGTGGGCGCGGGCGAGCTCGCGGAACGCGGCAAGAGAGCGGTCGTTCTCCTCCTCCACGATGGCGGCGAACAGCCGCTCCCGGTTGCTCTCCATGACATTGGTCATTTCCGGCGTCAGCACGTAGTCGGCGCCGGCGGCCTTGGCCTCCGCGATCAGCCGGCTCGCCTCGTCCAGATTGACCTGCGGCGAGCGCCCCGAGCGCATCTGGATCAGGGCGCAGCGGAAGGTCGAGGTCTGGCCGGTCGTCTTGGTCATGGCCACCGCCTCAACTCCTGGCTCCGTTCAACAACGCATCGAGCCGGCCCGCCTTTTCCAGGGCATAGAGCTCGTCACAACCGCCGACGTGGGTCTCGCCAACAAAGATCTGCGGCACGGTGGTCTCTCCTCGCGCACGCGCTGCCATGGCCGCGCGCAGCTCCGGGTTGCCAGTTACGTCGATCTCGGTGAAGTCTACACCCTTGCGCTTCAGCAGTTCCTTGGCCCAGTGGCAATATGAACAAAACCGGGTGGTGTAGATTTCAACGGGGAGCATTCGCAGCCGAGCGGTTGTATCGTAGCACTATATGGGTGCACGGACCGCATCGACAACCCGGGCAAAAACCAGCACGTCGACGTTGGCGGCGCCGGCTCGGAGCAAGGTTCGCGCGGCTGCGTCGACGGTGGCGCCGGAGGTGAGTACGTCATCAATAAGGACGAGGCGCCGGCCGGAAACCATGGCCTTGCCTTGCGGAGGCACGGAAAAGGCGCCCTGCAGATTTTGCGCGCGCTCGGACTTGCTCAGGCCCACCTGCTGCGCGGTGGCCTTGACCCGCTTGAGTGCGCCCTCCGCCAAGGGGAGGCCGGAAAGCCGGGAAATCGCCTTGGCAAGGAGCGCCGACTGGTTGAAGCGACGCATCCAGAGCCGGCGCCAATGCAGCGGCACCGGCACCAGCGCATCGGCATGGGCCAACAGCTCCTGCCCGGCGCGCGCCATAAGCCCGCCCATAAGCGGCGCAAGCTCGAGCCGGTCGCCATATTTGAGTGCGTGCACCAGCGTGCGGCCAATCTCGTCGTAGCGCACGGCGGCGCGGGCGCGCTGATAGGCGGGCGGGTCGGCGAGGGCCTGCAGGGAAACGACGCCCGGGCCGGGGTCGTAAGCGAAGGGGATGCCGAGCCGTTCACAATAGGGGCGCGTAATGAAGGACAATTTGCGCCAGCAGTCGGCGCACAGGCCTTGTTCGCGAACCAATTGGCGGCAGGCGGGGCAGAGCGGGGGCAGCGCGACATTGAGGGCGCGGCCCGCAATGGCGCGCAGCCGGCCGCCAAGTCGCGCCAGCCGCGGCGCGGGTTGCCGTATGGCTCGGAGCGGCATGGCGGTACGCTAGCGATCAAGGGAGCCCTGCTCAATGGCGCAGCAAACCACACAAAGTCCTGTGATCTTTGATCGCGAGTTGCTGCAGAGGCGCCGTGGGCGCGCGATGACGCTCGGGGCGGCGACATTTCTTCTCGACCGCGTGGCGGCGGATCTCGCCGAACGACTGTCGGCTGTGGTGCGCAAGTTCGAGCTCGCGGTCGATCTGGGAACGCCGACCGCCGCAGTGCGGCGGGCGCTCGCGGACCGCGTGGGGACAATCATCGCACTGGTCGAGCGGCCGATATCTGCGGCGGCTCGCGAGCCGCTCACGATCGCCGCGGACCTCGAGGCGCTGCCGCTGCGGGAAGGCGCGCTCGATCTCGCGGTATCGGCTTTGTCGCTGCAGTTCGTCAACGATCTGCCCGGCACGCTGCTGCAAATCCGGCGCGCGCTCAAGCCGGATGGGTTGTTCCTGGCGGCGCTGGTCGGCGGGGCCAGCCTGGCCGAGTTGCGTGACGCGTTCGCGGCTGCGGAGGCGGAGATCGAAGGCGGGATGTCGCCACGGGTGGCCCCTTTCGTGGACGTGCGCGAGCTCGGCGGCTTGCTGCAACGCGCCGGCTTTGCGCTGCCGGTCACGGACATGGACCGCGTTGTCGTCCGTTACGCCTCGCCGCTCGCGCTGCTGCAGGACTTGCGGCGCATGGGCGCAACCAATGCGTTGGTCGAGCGGCGCCGCACGCCGCTGCGCCGCGCCACGTTGCGGCGCATGATGGAGATCTACGGAGCGCGCTATTCGGATACGGACGGCCGCGTGCGGGCGACCTTCGAAATCTGCTGGCTGTCGGGCTGGGCGCCGCACCCGAGCCAGCAAAAGCCGCTGGCGCCGGGTTCGGCGACGACACGCCTCGCCGACGCCCTGCGGACGACCGAAATTTCAGCGGGGGAAAAGGCCGGACGGTAACCGGGCGGAAGGGCGGCGTCGCGGCTGGGCGCTGCTCAAGTTCAAGCTCAGGGCCGACATTCGATGAAGGCCGAGCGGGCGCCTACGGCAAGCCGTCGGAAATCTTCTGATACAATTGATTTTTGACCCCCGTGCCAAGCGTAAAGACCGTGGCGGCAATGGCTGCGGCGATGCCGGCCGCGATCATTGCGTACTCCACGGCAGTAGCGGCGCGGTCGTCGGCCAAGAAGGCGGAGATGCGGCGTCTCGTAGCGGAGCAAAACGTCGCGAAGCAGGTCATCTCAGTTCCACCATCGCCCGTGCAGCGTCCGGAGCGGACGCGGCGTCTCACAGCAAGGTTGCCAGGTGCGCAACCAGAGGCTCGTCTGCCGGCGGCATCTTGTAATCCTTGAGACGGTTCGGCCGAACCCATGCCAGCCGTTGACCTTCTCTCGGCCTCACGATTCCACTCCACCGCCGGCAGACGTAGAGCGGCATCAGGAGGTGAAAATCCGCGTAGGCGTGGCTCGCGAAGGTAAGCGGGGCAAGACACGCCTCGTCCACAACGATGTTGAGCTCCTCCTTGAGCTCGCGGATCAGGGTTTGTTCCGGCCGCTCGCCGGGCTCGACCTTGCCGCCGGGAAATTCCCACAAGCCCGCCATCGTCTTGTCCGCCGGGCGCTCGGCGAGAAGCACACGCCCGTCGCTGTCGATAAGGGCGCAGGCGGCCACGAGAACGACGTTGACGCTCACAACCCTTAAGCCTCCGCTTTCTAGGTGATCCCGCGTAAACAATCGCTCAACGAACATCTGCAATCGCCACACAGTGCTGGTTAACAAAGCCTTGTGTCGGATGCGCGTCTTAAGAGCGATAGTCGCCGTTGATGGCCACGTACTCCTGAGTGAGATCACAAGTGAGAATTCGATCGCAACCGCGGCCGAGCCCGAGGTCAACCTTCAGCGTAATCTCGGGCCGGCGCATGACGGCAGAGACGGCGGCTTCGTTGTAGCGCGGATCGCGCGCACCCTTGTGCGCAACTCGGATACCGCCAAACCAGATCGACAGGCGATCGCGATCCGCAGGCTCGCCGGCCTTGCCCACCGCCATGACCACGCGACCCCAATTGGCGTCCTCCCCGGCGATCGCGGTCTTGACGAGAGGCGAGTTGGCAATCGAGCGCGCAATCCGGCGGGCGGATGCCTTCGACTTCGCGCCCTCGACCACCACCTCCAGCAATTTCCGCGCCCCCTCGCCGTCACGCGCCACCTGCTCGGCGAGATTGGCCAGCACGGCCTGCAACGCAGCGCGAAACGATCCGAGCCGCGGGTCGGCGGCGCGGGAAATGCTCGGCGCGCCACGCGTCGCGGCCGCCCCAGTGGCGAACAGCATCAGCGTATCGGAGGTGGAGGTGTCGCCGTCGACGGTCACTGCGTTGAACGTGTCTTCCACGCCTTCCCGCAGGAGCTTCTGCAACGCAGGAGCCGCAATCGGTGCGTCGGTGAAGACAAAGGAGAGCATGGTGGCCATGTCGGGCGCGATCATGCCGGCACCCTTGGCGATGCCGTTGATGGTGACCTCGGCCTTGCCGATGCGCGCGGCCGCGGTGGCGAGCTTGGGAAACGTGTCCGTGGTCATGATCGCCCTGGCGGCGGCGAGCCAGGCATCGGGCCGGGCGGCGGCGACCATCTGCTGCATCACCCCGTCGAAGACATGGGCGTCGAGCGGCTCGCCGATCACGCCGGTGGAGGCGAGAAACACATCTTGGGGTCTGCATCCGACGGCCCGCGCGGCGAGCGCGGCGGTGAAGCGACAGGCGTCGCGACCGTTCTTGCCGGTGAAGGCGTTGGCATTGCCGGAATTGACAACGAGGGCGCGCGGCTTTGCGCCTTTGAGGTGCGCGCGGCACCATTCAACGGGCGCCGACGGACATTTGGAGCGGGTGAACACGCCGGCGGCGGTGGTGCCCGGATCAAGGATCGCAAGCAGCACGTCGGTACGATCACGGTAACGGATCCCGGCCGCGGCGGTGGCGAGCCGCACGCCGGAAATCGGCGGCAATACGGGAACTTTCTTCGGAGCGAGGGGGGAAACGGTGGAGCTCATGGGAGATCGGCAGGCCGCGGGGCTGCGCGACGGCCCGGCACAGGCGCAATGACAGCGCGTCGCCGCCATGCGTTACGACCTGCGTGCGCACCAGGTCAAGATGCCGCAATTCGGCCTACTTGGATTCGCCAGGCTTGGTCTCGGCGGGTTTGTCGGTGCGCTCGATTTTCGCCTCGGCACGCAATTTGCCGATCAATTCGGCCTGGGCCTTCCGCATCACGATGTTGCGCAACTGGTCCTTGACCTGCTCGTATTGCGGCGGCTGACGGATGCGTTTGTCCTCCACTTTCAGCACGTGCCAGCCGAACTGCGTCTTCACCGGCTCGGAAATCTGCCCCTTCTCCAGCCGAAACGCGACTGCAGAGAATTCGGGCACCATCTGGTCCTTGGTGAAATAGTCGAGATCGCCGCCGTTCTGCTTACCGGAAGGATCCTCGGTGAACTCATTGGCGAGCGCGGCGAAGTCTTCACCCTTCTTCAGCCGTTCGATGAGCGCCCTGATCTTGTTCTCGGCCTCCTTGCTCGCCTTCTCGTCCTTGGGATCAATAACGCGGATCAGGATGTGGCGGGCGCGCACCTCCTCCTCGTTGGTGCTCATGCCTTTCACGGCTTCGTTGTAGACGCTGCGCATGGCCTCTTCGGTGACGGCCGACTTGATCTCATCCTGCAGCCGGGCCTCGGCCAAGAGCTTGTGGCGGGTGAAGCGGAGACGGCGCTGGAAGTCCACGGTCTCGCCCAACTTCTTGCTCTCGGCCGCCTTGGCCACAAGGATAATGTCGGAAAGATAGGCGATCAGGTACTCACGCTTGGCGTCAGCCGCGAGGGCGGGCGCGCTCTGCCCGAAGTCCTCCTGCGCGATGACGAGATCGCTCTCGCGAATCTCGATCCCGTCGACTTTGGCGACCACGGGGTCCTGCGGGTCGGGCGGCAGGTTGGTGACGGAACCCAATTCCTGCGTCTTCGGCTGGGAGCCCTGGCCGCACGCCAAAAGCAACGGCGCGATCAGCAGGGCCGCGGCGGCCGTCAGCCACAGCCGGTGGGACTGCGCTCGGCGTGGCGGACCGAAACGAGCGAATAATTGTGTTTTCATGATACCACCTTCATTGCCTCAAACCGCTGCGGGCCATCGCCTCAAAGCGCTGCGAGCGGCGGCGGCACTCCCGGACTTGTCGCGCAAATGGTCTTGCTTGGCAATCAAAGAATTAGGCGATTTCTTAGGACATCCGTGACAATCTGCGCGCTCATCAGCGCTGATTGACAAGCTTCCGACCCCCTCCTATCTCTCGATTTGCGGTATCGGCCTGCCTGATGGGATCACGTTGCAGTTCCTCCGGGAGTTTTCCCCTGCCCACGCGCCGGATAACACCGGCGCGCACGATCCCGACCTGCTCGGAAAGGGTTGATCAATGATCGGCGCCGTCGCCCGCAAATTGTTCGGCACCGCCAATGAACGCCGGATCCGCAGCTATCAGCCGCGGGTCAACGCCATCAATGCGCTGGAGAAGGAACTGGAGAAGCTCTCCGACGATGCGCTGCGGGCGCGTACGGATGCGTTCAAGAAGGAGCTCGCGGAAGGAAAGACGCTCGAGGACATCCTGGTGCCGGCGTTTGCCACCGTGCGGGAGGCCGCCAAACGCACACTCGGCCAGCGGCATTTCGACGTGCAGTTGATCGGCGGCATGGTGCTGCACGAGGGCAAGATCGCCGAAATGAAAACCGGCGAAGGCAAGACGCTGGTGGCTACCCTGCCGGTGTATCTCAACGCGCTTACCGGCCGCGGCGTGCACGTCGTCACGGTCAACGACTATCTCGCCAAGCGCGACGCCGAATGGATGGGCGTCATCTACAAATTCCTCGGGATGTCGGTGGGCGTGATCGTGCACGGACTGGACGACGAGCAGCGCAAGCAGGCATACGACTGCGACGTCACCTACGGCACCAACAACGAGCTCGGCTTCGATTATCTGCGCGACAACATGAAGTACCGGCTGGAGGACATGGTCCAGCGCGGGCATGTCTATGCGATCGTGGACGAGGTCGACTCGATCCTGATCGACGAGGCGCGCACGCCGCTGATCATTTCCGGCCCGCTCGACGACCGATCCGATTTCTACAACACCATCGACGCGTTCATTCTCCAGCTCGACAAGGCCGACTATGAGGTCGACGAGAAGCAGCGCACCGTGACGCTGACGGAAGTCGGCATGGAGAAAATGGAGCAGCGTATCCGCGCCGCCGGGCTGCTCAAGGGCGAGCACCTCTACGACATCGAGAATGTCTCCACGGTGCACCACATCAACCAGGCGCTGCGCGCGCACAAGCTGTTCCAGCGCGACCGCGACTACATCGTGCGCAACGGCGAGGTGGTCATCATCGACGAATTCACCGGCCGCATGATGCCCGGGCGGCGCTTCTCGGAAGGACTGCACCAGGCGCTTGAGGCGAAGGAGCATGTGCCGATCCAGCCGGAGAACCAGACGCTCGCCTCGATCACGTTTCAGAACTACTTCCGCATGTACGAAAAACTGGCCGGTATGACCGGCACGGCGGCCACCGAGGCGGATGAATTCAGCGACATCTACAATCTGGAGGTCGTGGAAGTCCCGACCAATCTGCCGATGATCCGCGAGGATCTCGACGACGAGGTGTATCGCACCGCCGCCGAGAAATACCGGGCGATCCTGGCGCTGATCGCGGACTGCAAGGAGCGCGGCCAGCCGGTGCTGGTCGGCACCACGTCAATCGAGAAATCCGAGCTGTTGGCGGAGATGCTGCGCAAGCAGGGCTGGGAGCAGCATGACTTCTCCGATCCGAATGCGTTCGCGGCGCTTTATTCGGGCGACGAGGGCGCCTCGAAAGCCAAGGTGTTCGCCATTCTCAATGCGCGCTACCACGAGCAGGAAGCCTACATCGTGGCCCAGGCGGGCGTGCCCGGGGCGGTGACGATTGCCACCAACATGGCCGGCCGCGGCACCGACATTCAGCTCGGCGGCAACGCCGACATGCGCATCCGCCAGGAGCTGAAAGACATGCCCGAAGGGCCGGAACGGGAGCGGGCCGCCGCGGAGATCCGCGCCCAGGTGGCGCGGCTCAAGGAAAAGGCGCTCAAAGCCGGCGGCCTGTTCGTGCTCGGCACCGAACGCCACGAGAGCCGGCGCATCGACAACCAGTTGCGCGGCCGCTCGGGGCGGCAGGGCGACCCGGGCAAATCGAAATTCTTCCTTTCCCTCGAAGACGACCTGATGCGCATCTTCGGCTCCGACAAGCTCGACGGCATGCTGCAGAAGCTCGGTTTGAAGGAGAACGAAGCGATCGTGCACACCTGGATCAACAAGGCGCTGGAGAAGGCGCAGCAGAAGGTGGAAGCGCGCAATTTCGACATCCGCAAGAACATCCTGAAGTTCGACAACGTGATGAACGATCAGCGCAAGGTGATCTTCGAGCAGCGGGTCGAATGGATGCAGGACGAGGCGGCGGCGGAGGTCGTCACCGACATGCGGCACACCACGATCGAGGACCTCGTTGCAAAGCATGTGCCGGAGGACGCCTATCCGGAGCAATGGAACACCGCGGCGCTCAAGGAGGACCTCAACCGCGTGCTCGGCCTCGATCTGCCGGTCGATGAATGGGCGAAGGAGGAGGGCATTGCGGACGAGGAACTGATCGCGCGCATTGTGCGGCGGGCCGACGAGCACATGGCGGCAAAGGCCGCGCAGTGGGGCCCCGACGTCATGCGGTACGTGGAGAAGTCCATTCTGCTGCAGACGCTCGATCATCTGTGGCGCGAACACTTGGTGATGCTTGAACACCTGAGACAAGTCATCGGGCTGCGCGGCTACGGGCAGCGGGATCCGCTCAACGAATACAAGTCCGAGGCGTTCGCCCTGTTCGAGAGCATGAGCCAGAACCTGCGCGAGGCGGTGACGGCGCAGCTCATGCGGGTGGAGATCGTGCAGCAGGCGCCGGAGCCCGCGCCGCTGCCGTTCATGGAGGCACACAAGATCGATCCGACGACCGGCGAGGATGAAATGGCGCTCGCCGCCGCGGGCGCCCAAACATTGGCCCAGCACGGCATCGGGACGGCGCCGGCGCGGGCGCGGCCGGAGCGCAACCCGAAAGACCCGACGAGTTGGGGCAAGGTCGGCCGCAACGAGCCCTGCCCTTGCGGCTCGGGCAAGAAATACAAGCACTGCCACGGGCGATACGCCTAGCGATCGATCTCCGGACCTGTCGCGCGCCGCGCGCGCCTTCCGCAGGCCGCTTCCGCCCAGAGCCCATCCGGCTGACCCGCCTTCAAGCCGGCGGCTAGTGCATTGCGCCGTCACGCGCTACCGTTGAAGCATGCAGCGCGTCGCGTGGGTCATCGCCGGTACCGTCGCCCTCGGTCTCGGCATTCAGATCAGCGAGTACGAAGCCAACGCCCTCGACATTTTGTTCACGCTTGCGCTCGTCTGCACGATCGGCGCGCTGGTCGCATTCATTTCGCGCCGCCCGTTGTTCGCGCTGATGTCGACGGCCGCGCTGGTGACACTCATCCTCGTGGTTTCGAAGGCGAAGCAGGATGCCATGAACATGGCGCTGCACGCGTACGACATCGTCTTCTATCTCGGGTCGTGGTCGACGGTGCGTTTCCTGCTCGAGAGCTATCAGACGCATGTCGTGAGCTTCGCGCTCGGGCTTGCGGCGGCGCTGGCGGTCGCCATTGCGGCCTATCGCCTCGATGGGGCGCGCCTGCGCAGGTCGAGCGCGGCGATGGCCGGCCTGGTGTTTGCGGCGGTGGCGCTGGCGTCTGCAGGAATTCGCGGGGAGCGTTACACGGCGGATCTGTTTTTCGGCGAGCGCTACGTGTCGCTGTTCTTTTCGTCTCTGCCCGAGGCGATCGCCGCGACGTGGCGCGGAGGGCTGATCGAGGCGGCAACGCATGCGCCGGGCCCGAACTTCACAATGCCGAAGACCTGCGAGGCCGCCGCGCCGCCGCCCAACATCATCCTGATCCACCAGGAATCGATCGTGCCGCCCTCCTATTTCCCGGCGCTCTCCTACGATCGGGACATCGACCCGTTCTTCCGCTCCCACGACGGCCGGCTGCTCAAGCTGCGCGTGGAAACCTTCGGCGGCGCCTCGTGGCTCACCGAATTCTCGGTGCTGACCGGCCTCTCGTCGTTCTCATTCGGGAGCATGCGCACCTTCGTGCAGGTCATCATGGCCGGCAAAGTGCACGACGCGCTGCCGCAGGTGCTGGAACAATGCGGCTATTACAACCTGCTGGTCTATCCGATGCTGCGAAACTTTGCGTCGAACGCGCGTTTCTACGACAAGGTCGGCATTCACAAGTTTCTGGACGCCAAGGACCAGAAGGCCACGCAAGCGGCCGAGCGCGACCGATTTTACTACGCGAACGCGCTTGCGGAGATGGAGCGGCATTTCGCGCGGTCGGAGCAGCCAATGTTCATCTACATCCTGACGCAGGCCGCACACGGCACGTACGATTTCACCTACATGCCGGAGGTCGAGGTGGCCGGCGGCGGACCCGGCACTGACCCGGCCGTGCATGAATATCTGCGCCGGGTCGGCATGGCGGCCATGGACTACGATTTCCTGAAGGCGGAGCTTGCGCGGCGCTTTCCCGGCCGGCGGTTTCTGATCGTCAACTACGGCGACCATCAACCCGATATCACGCGCCGGCTCCTGGGGAGCGCCAAGTTCAGCGGCGCGCTATCGATTGATCGACATCCGGAAGCGTTCTTCACCTACTATTCCGTCGATGCGGTCGGCTACCGCCCGCCGCCGCAGCCGGCGCTCGATTACGTGGACGTTGCATTTCTCGGCACGATCCTCATGGAGGCAGCGGGCCTGCCGCTGCCCGAGAGCTACCGCGAACGCAAGCGGCTGATGTGGCTATGCCGCGGTCGCTATCACGATTGTCCCGACCGGGATGAGGTTCTGACGTTCCATCGGCGGCTCATGAACTCGGGCCTGATGGACGCGATGTGAGGGCGCGAGATGTGAGCGCGCGGGGATCGGCCGCGCCGTCCCGCCCGTGCCTGCTCAGAACCGGCTGCGGCTCGTGATCGCGAGCCAGCGGCTCTCGAAGCTACCGGCCGGCGGCATGGTGGAAGGGCCGCTCGCGGAAGTTGGAGCAGAAGCGGTCGACGCGGATGCGGCTTGAGGCGTCGCACTAGGGGGCGGTTGGACGGCCTTGGCGGGGCGTTCCTTGTCCTGTTCCGCTGCCGCAGGGGCCGTCGCTGCCGGCGACGCACGAGCGGCACGCGCGCCCGCCGGGGCCGGGGTCATTGCGTTTGGGATGGTGCCGGTCGCCTCCTTTGCCGTCGCCTTCCCGCGGTTATTGGCGCCGGCGTAGAGGGTTGAAAACAGTCCCGCATTGGCGTTCCGCTGGACTGCCGGCGCGGTCGGCCGGTCAGGCGCCTGCGCGCGCGGCGACTCGGCGGGCTCGACGCCCGCGGCGGCCTGCTGCGAGAGGCGCGGCGGTACGACGTGGCGCGGCAGCGTGACAGGGGTGCTCAGCATCGCAGCGGTGCGGAACGGGCTTGAGGCGGTGTTCGGGTCCTGGCCTTGGAGGGCCGCAAGGAACACCGGATGCATGCCTCCGTCGGCGCCGGTGCGGATCGGCGATGCCTTGGTGCCGCGCGCAATCAGCTCAGCGGTCTGGTACTCGTCGCTGCGCTGCTTTTCGTTTACCGCCGCAAGGATCTCAGCGGGCACTTCATAAGCCGGGCACTTGCCCGTGGGATTGAAGGTCAATGGGGTCGTGGAGCCCGACGGCGGATAGGCGTCGAACACGTAGCGCTTCTCGCAGACATCCACCTTGGGCTCAAGCCGCGTGACCTCGAAATGGTCGTTGCCGCGCTTGAGCATCTTCCAGAACGCGAGATGGGGATTGTTGCGGTGCCGCGCCAGATTCGTCGGCGTCATACGAAACGGATAGGCCTGCACCTGGAACGCCCGCTGGCCGCCGAAGAAGGCCTCGCGTCCCAGCGCATAGATCTCCGCGATCTGCTCGTCGGTCATGGCGTAGCAGCCACGGGAAGAGCAGTCGCCATGAATCATCAGCTCGGCGCCGGTGCGGCCCCATGCGCGATCATACGCGTTGGGGTAACCCATGTTGAACGCCAAATAGTATCTTGATTTGGGATTCATCTGCGCCGGCGTGATGGAATAGAATCCCTCCGGCGCCTGACGGTCACCCTCTCTGAGCTTGGGACCGAGCTCGCCCGACCAACGGCAAATGGGATAGGTCTTCAACAGCGCGTAGCGGCCGGTGCGGTCCTGCTTCCAAACTTCGAGCTCGGCTTCCTCCTTGAAAATGCGAACAAGGATCGGGGCGTCCTTGTTCATGTTTTTGCGCTCCATCTCGGCGAGGAGCTTGGGCGGAATCGGTGTGAGCGCGCGCGCGGAAAGATCGGTGCCGTCAGTCTGGCACCCGCCGAGCGCGGCGGCCGCGGCAACGGCCGCAGAGGCCATCAACAAGCGAACGCGAAGGCTCTTCAATCGCGAGGCTCCCCGACCCGGAATTCCCCAGATGTAGATGTTTCCTTAATGAATTGTTAGCCGCTCAGAAGCCTGATCGCAAGGCCTGGACGGGTTTTCGACTGATTCAACAACCTTATGGTGAAAGAATGGTAAAATTGTAACCAAATCATATGGGACGCCTGCTGGGTATTTCCATCGGCACTGACCAGTCGATTATTAGTAACGACACGAGACAATACTTTCCAATTTCGTGAGTTCCCAAGTCTTAAGTCCAAGATCCTCTTGGCTATGCTGCCAAGACGACAACCGCTGCGTCCCGCGCGGCTCGGCGCTTGCCTCCTGCTCGAACCGCTAGTCCAGATTTCGGCCAATGGCGAGAAATTTGTCGCGGCGTTGACGGCGCAGAGTCTCGCGGCTTAGGCCGCGCAGCTCGGCAAATGCCGCCCGAATGGCTTCGCCGGTGGCGGCGATGGCTGCAGCGGGATCGCGGTGCGCGCCGCCGACCGGCTCGGGGATGATGCGGTCGATCACGCGGAAGCGCTCAAGATCACGCGCGGTGATCTTCATGCTGGTGGCGGCTTCTTGGGCCTTGCTCGAGTCGTGCCACAGAATGGAAGCCGCACCTTCCGGCGAGATCACGCTGTAGATCGCGTGCTCGAGCATCAGCACGCGGTTGGCAGTGGCGATTGCAATGGCGCCGCCCGAACCGCCTTCGCCGAGAATCACCGCAACGTTGGGCACGCCAAGATTGAGACAGGCCTCGGTCGAGCGCGCGATGGCCTCGGCCTGGCCGCGCTCCTCGGCCCCGATGCCGGGATAGGCGCCTGCGGTGTCGACCAGAGCCAAAACCGGAATATCGAACCGATCGGCCATTTCCATGAGGCGGACGGCCTTGCGATACCCCTCCGGGCGCGCCATGCCAAAATTGTGCTTGAGGCGGCTTTCGGTCGTCGATCCTTTCTCGTGGCCGATGACGCATATGCTGTCACCGTGAAAGCGGCCGAAGCCGCCGACGATGGCCTCGTCTTCGCCGAACTTGCGGTCGCCCGCGAGCGGAATGAAGTCAGTGATGAGACCCGCAATGTAGTCGAGACAATGCGGTCGCTGCGGGTGGCGCGCCACCTGCGTTTTCTGCCATGGCGTGAGATCGGCATAAATCTCCCTCAGCGCGGCGAACGCGCGGGCCTCAAGCCGGTTAATCTCGTCGACCACCGACACCGCACCGCCGCTCTGCATCAAGGCGCGCAGTTCCTCAATCTTGGCCTCGAGCTCGGCCACCGGCTTTTCGAAATCGAGATAGCTGCGCATGGAGGAAATGGGCCGTCCCGGAAACGTTCGGCCGCCAGCCGCGCCGACCAGGCAAAACTGGCCATCGGCCAGATGTTTAGTCAAGCAAGGCGGCGGGCCCTTTTTTTGATGTCACTCCGCGGCTTGTGCGCGCGTCGAAGCCTGGCTGATGTAGCCATCACGCGTTTGCGGGAGCTTCCAGCCAAGCATTTTCGAAGCGACGAGTGTACGCAAAACCTGCGCCGTTCCGCCGCCGATGGTGAACATGCGCACATCGCGCGCCATGCGCTCGAGCGGGAAGTCGCGCGAATAGCCGCGGGCACCGAACATCTGCAGAGCGTCGTTGACGATGCGGATGGCCGCCTCGGAGGCAAAAATCTTCGCCTGTGCGGCCAGCATCGGGTCCGGGAAAGGGCTGCCGCCGGGGCCGCGCGAGCGCGCGGCGGCATACAGCATCAACCGTGATGCGGTGAGCTGGATCTGCATGTCGGCAAGCAGCCATTGCAGTCCTTGGAACTCGGCGATCGGGCGGCCGAACTGCTCGCGCGATTTGGTCCATTGCAAGGCAAGCTCGAGCGCACCGGCGGCGATCCCCATCGCCACGGTGCCCGCCCCGACTCGCTGCGTGTTATATGCATTCATAAGGTCGGCGAAGCCGCGTGCAAAGCCGGAGGGCGGCGTCACGACCATGGCAGCCGGCACTTCCAGGTCCTCGATCACGATCTCTCCTTCGGGCATGCCGCGCAGGCCCATGGTCGGCTCGCGCCTTGGAAAATGCAGGCCCTTGGCCTGATCGCGCACCGCCAGAAAGCCGCCGATGCCCAAATCCTCGCCGCGTTCGTCGAAGACGCGCGCAAAAATCAGATGCAGGCGCGAAACCCCCGCGCCGGTGATCCAGTGCTTCTTGCCGTTGAGAACGTAGACATCGCCGCGTTTGACCGCGCGTGTGGTCATGGCGGTGGTGTCGCTGCCGGCGTTGGGCTCAGTGATGCAGATTGCGGGCTTGTCGCCGGCGAGCACCAGCTCGGCGGTCAGCCGTTTTTGATGGTCGGTGCCGTAATGCATGATCGTCGACACAGCCCCCATATTGGTTTCCACCACAATGCGTGCGGTCACCGTGCAGGACTTCGCCATTTCCTCGATCACAAGCACGGTTTCAAGAAATGAACGTCCCTGACCGCCGTAGGCCTTGGGGATCGTCATGACGAGGAAGCTCGCCGCGGCGAGCGCCCTGACAATGTCCCACGGGTATTGCTCCTGCCGGTCGATCTCGGCGGCGCGCGGGCGCACCACGTCCTGCGAAAAGGCGCGGGCTTTCGCCTGCAACGCCGCTTCATCCTGGCTCAGGCCGTACTCCATGTCGCCCTCCTTCGCGCGCTTAAGTCGCGCAAGCTTAGCCTATCAAGGCGGTTGTTGCGGGTGATTCTTTCGTCGGGCAAATTTTCAAGGATTACTTTTCGCCCAACGGGTGCAGATCGCGAACCATGCTCTTCAGTCGCTCTGCCAGTACATGGGTGTAAATCTGCGTGGTCGAGATGTCGGCATGGCCGAGCAGCGACTGGACGGTGCGCAGGTCGGCGCCGTTCTGCAACAAGTGGCTCGCGAAAGCGTGGCGCAGCACGTGCGGGCTCACTTTCGATGCCTTAAGCCCGGCACTGCGCGCGAGCGCCTTCAGCTCCCGGGCGAAATGCTGGCGTGTCAGATGCCCGCTGGCGCCGAATGAAGGAAACAGCCATTTGCTACGGCCGAGCTTTGCTTGTTCGCGTAGCGCCAAATATTCCGTCATGGCGCGTTTGGCGGCGTCGTTGAGCGGGACCAGCCGCTCGCGCCCTCCCTTGCCGCGCACGATCAGCATGCGCCGGTCGTGCTGGGCGGCGGACGCCGGGAGCGAGACGAGTTCGGACACGCGCAGGCCGGTCGCATAGAGCACCTCCAACAGGCAGACGAGCCGCGCGGCGCGCAGACGCTCGGAGGCGGATTGGGTCCGCAATCCGACGCGCGCATGGCCGAGAAGGTGGTCGACCTGGGCGATGGTGAGAATCTTGGGCAGGCTCCGGCTGCGCTTCGGGCCTTCGATCGCGGCGGCCGGGTCGTCGTGGCGGTGACCCTCGCCATAAAGAAAACGGTAAAGCTGGCGGATTGCCGCCAGGCGTCGGGCAATCGAGGCGGCCTTGAAACCGCGCTTGGTGAGCCGGGCGAGATAGCCGCGCAAGTCGTCGCTCGACGCGGCGATAATCGACGTGCCGGCGGCAGCGAGTTCGCCGGACAGGTCGGCAAGATCGCGGGCATAGGCGGCGAGCGTATTGCGGCTCACGCCGCGCTCGGCGGCAAGCATGTCGAGCAAGAGCTCGATGAGCGTGCGGTCGGAATATGCTTTTGCGCGGGCCATCGGCGACCTCAGCGCGGCTTGGTCAGCACTTCGCGCGGGATCGTGATGATCATCTCGCGCGGCGTTGGCTCCACCAGGGTGGCCAGCGCATAGATCAGGCCATAGCAAAGGCCAGCCAGCACGGCGACAACGGCCAGGAATCGGAACAAGCTCGGCATCGCTTCTACTCAAGGTCCGCCGGCCTTGCGACGGATGCCGCGGCGAGTACGACCACGTTCCGCCAATGCTGGCAAGGGCCGGGGACGCCCCAGTTGTTTCGGGCGGCGGATTGTGGAACCGTGCCGCCGATCGGAATCGGTGCCATGCCGGATGTCGCGGTGCAGAATAACAGCGCCTGCCTGCCCGAGGCTGCGTTGGCAGAAGCCTTGGGCCGCCGCTCGATCGTGCTGATCGGCATGATGGGCGCGGGCAAATCGTCGATCGGCCGGCGGCTGGCAGCGCGGCTCAATCTGCCGTTCGTCGATGCGGACGCCGAGATCGAGAAAGCGGCCAGCATGACGATCGCGGAAATTTTCGCCGCGCACGGCGAGCCCTATTTTCGGGCCGGCGAAGCGCGGGTAATTGCGCGCCTCCTGGACGGCGGACCGCAGGTGCTGGCAACCGGCGGCGGTGCGTTCATGAATCCGGAAACGCGCGCCACGATTCATGCCAAGGGCGTTTCGATCTGGCTCAACGCTCCGTTCGACATTCTCTTACGGCGAATCAAACGGCGAAGCGACCGGCCGCTGCTGGCTGGAGCCGATGCCGCAGAGACGCTGCGCCGCCTGATGGCGGAGCGTTACCCGGTGTATGCGGAAGCGGATCTTACCGTGGAATCCCGCGACGTGCCTCATGAGACGATCGTGGCCGAGATCGTCGAACTGCTGTGCCGCAACCCGGCGCTCGTCCGCGGCGACCGGACGGAGGGGCCGGCCCGATGACCAAGCCGTTGCAACCGGCCAGACCCGTCATCGTCAACGTTGCGCTCGGCAACCGCGGCTATGACATCGTGATCGGCCGGGGAATCCTCGCCTCGCTCGGCGCACGCGTGGCGGCGCTGCGGCCGGGGGCGGCAGCGCTGTTGGTCACCGACGAAAACGTCGCCCGACATCACCTCGCAGCGGCGCGGGCGAGCCTTGCAGCGGCAAAGGTGCGTGCGAGCGAGGTTGTCATTGCGCCCGGCGAGCAGGCGAAGAGCTGGCGCGGCTTAGAATCGCTGTGCGAGAAGATTCTGGCGGCGCGGATCGAACGCGACGATGTTGTGGTTGCGCTTGGCGGCGGCGTGATCGGCGATCTGGCCGGTTTTGCCGCTGCGATTGTGCGGCGCGGCCTCGATTACGTGCAGGTGCCCACCACGCTGCTCGCGCAGGTGGATTCGTCAGTCGGCGGCAAGACTGCGATCAATTCGGGCCAGGGCAAAAATCTGATCGGCGCCTTTCACCAGCCGATCCTGGTGTTGGCCGACAGCGCAGTGCTTGATACGCTGCCGCCGCGCGAGTTCCGCGCTGGTTATGCCGAAGTGGTCAAGTACGGTCTGCTCGGCGATGCCGCGTTCTTCGCCTGGCTCGAGTCCAACTGGCGCGACGTGTTCGCCGGCGGCACGGCGCGCGAGCATGCCATCGCGGTCAGCTGCCGCGCCAAGGCGGCGATTGTCGCCCGCGACGAACGCGAGGTCGGCGACCGCGCGCTGCTCAATCTCGGGCACACGTTCGGTCATGCGTTCGAGGCGGCGTGCGGCTTCTCCGAGCGGTTGTTGCACGGGGAGGCGATCGCGCTCGGAATGGCGCTTGCGCTCGAATTTTCGGCGCGCCGGCAACTCCTGCCTCAGGCGGAGGCGGAGCGCGCCGTTGCGCATCTTGCGGCGGTCGGGCTGCCTACCCATGTCAAGAATATCGCCGGCGGAGTGCCGGACAAAGACACGCTCATGCAGCTCATTGCGCAGGACAAGAAGGTGAGGCGCGGCAAGCTCACCTTCGTTCTGGTGCGCGGTATCGGGGCGGCGTTCGTCGCCCGCGACGTCGATGCATCGGAAGTCGAAGCATTTCTCGCCGAGAAACTCGCAAAAAGATGATACTGGAAGACTGGCTGATACTCGCGGCCATTCTCGTTTGCCTCTTGTTGTCCTGCTTCTTCTCGGCAAGCGAGACCGCCCTGACGGCGTCGTCGCGGGCGGCAATGCTGCGCCTGGAGGAGCAAGGCGAGGGTCGAGCCGGCATCGTCAACAAGCTGCTGGCTGCGCGCGAACGGATGCTCGGCGCGCTGTTGATTGGCAACAACGCGGTGAACATCGCGGCGTCGGCCATGGCGACCGGGCTGTTCTTTCTGTGGTGGGGGGAGATCGGCGTCTTCTACGCCACCATCGTGATGACGGCGCTGGTGGTCATTTTTGCCGAGGTGTTGCCGAAGACCGCGGCCATCAATGCGCCCGACCGTATGGCGCTTGCGGTCGCGCGGCCGATGAGATGGGTCGTATGGTTGCTCGGCCCGCTGATCATGGGCATTGAGGCGCTGGTCCGGCGCATCCTGCGCGTGGTTGGGATACGCGTCGGGGAAAATCAGCCGATTCTGTCGGCGCATGAGGAAATTCGCGGCACGGTCGACCTGTTGCACCGCGAGGGCGCGGTCGAGAAGCATGCGCGCGACATGGTGGGCGGCGTGCTCGACCTGCGGGAGCTCGTGGTCGGCGACGTGATGGTGCACCGGACCGAAATGATGACCCTGAACGCCGACGACCCGCCGGAAGAAATCGTCCGCGCCATGCTGGCGTCGGAATACACGCGTGTCCCGCTGTGGCGCGGGAGTCCAGAGAACATCGTCGGCATCTTGCACGCGAAAGATCTGCTGCGGGCGCTGCGCTCGACCGAGGATGTGAGCAAGATCGACGTTACTGCGATCGCACTGCCGCCCTGGTTTGTGCCGAACATCCGACCGCTGTCGGAACAGCTAAAGGCCTTTCGGCGGCGCAAGACGCACTTTGCGCTCGTGGTCGACGAGTACGGCGACCTCATGGGGATGGTCACGCTGGAGGACGTGCTGGAACAAATCGTCGGTGATATTTCCGACGAGCAGGACATTCCGGTGCCGGGCGTGCGGCCGCAGCCGGACGGTTCGGTGAATGTGGACGGCGCGGTGCCGGTGCGCGACCTCAACCGCGTGATGGACTGGAAATTGCCGGAAGATGAGGCGACGACAATCGCGGGTCTCGTGATTCACGAAGCGCGCTCGATCCCGGACGTCGGCCAGAGCTTCACCTTCCATGGTTTCCGCTTCCGCGTGGAGCGCAAACATCGCAACCGCATCACCGCGCTGCGAATCACGCCGCTATCGCGGACGGCCGCGATGGCAAAGGCGAGCTGAGCGCAGCACCTCGACCCGTCGCCGCACGAGGCACCGCGGGTGTTCAGCTTGTGCTTTCGCCCGGCGCGCTGGCGTGGATGGCGAGCGCATGCACGCGGCCGGCAAGCTCGGCGGCGAGCAGCGCGTTGATCATGCGGTGGCGATCAAGCCGGCTCTTTCCGCGAAACGCTTCGGCGACGATATGGATGCGGAAATGAGTTTCGCCGCCCGGACGGTGACCCGCGTGTCCGGCATGCTGGTCGGATTCGTCGATCACTTCGAGCCGCTGTGGCGCGAATGCTTCGGCCAACTTTTCGATAATGAGATCCTTGACCGCCATGGCCGCTTTCGCGTTGCGCGTGGAGGGGAGCCGTTAAGCCTGAGGGTGCAACGGGCAAAAATCGCCTCTGTCAAGACTTGCAGGCGCGTTGCCAATTTCTCCATAATAATCGGTCATGAAGTTTGACTCACCGCTGTTCGATCGCATCCGGGTCAAACCCAACCCGAAACAGCACCCCGGCGAAAGCCACATGTGCGAGTGGAAAGGGTGCGATCAGAAGGCCACACACCGCGCACCCAAGGGACGGCTCAGGGAGCGCGAATACTGGCGATTCTGTCTCGAGCACGTGCGCCAATACAATAATTCCTACAACTACTTCGCGGGCATGAGCGATGAGGCGATCCTGCGCTATCAGAAGGAGGCGGTAACCGGCCATCGGCCGACCTGGAGGATGGGGGTCGGACGGTTCGGCCTCGCATCGGGCCTGCAAGGATATGATAGCGCCCAGGATGTGTTCGGCGTCTTCCGCGAGTACGGCACTTGGCGGCCGAAGTTCGAGCGTGCGGAGGCCCCGCGCCGCACGGTGCGCAACGCCGAGCGAAAGGCGCTGAGCGTGCTCGGACTTGAAGTCAACGTCACTGCCGCCGATATAAAGGCCAGATTCAAGGAGTTGGTGAAGCGCCACCATCCCGACGTCAACGGCGGCGATCGGGCCAGCGAGGACAGGCTGCGCGAGATCATCCAGGCGTATAACTACTTGAAATCCGTGCAGTTTCGCTGATGGAAGGGATGGGATTCGCGTGCAGCGCCGATTCTGCTAATTTCGCGCCCCCCGGTCCGAAACTCAGCAGACCTTAGAGATTTGCGCGTATGGTCGCGCCCTTTCGGGGCCACGGAGAAGCAATGACGACAGCAACTGAAGAACGCGCCCCACTGCCAGACATGAAGGTGTCGATCCGGCAGTTGTTCGGTTTCGACAGCGACATGGAAGTGCCGGCCTATTCAAAGCCCGACGAGCATGTGCCCGACATCGACGCGGATTACCGCTTCGACAAGCCGACGACGCTCGCGATCCTGGCCGGGTTTGCGCACAACCGACGGGTCATGATCACGGGCTACCACGGCACGGGGAAGTCCACCCATGTGGAGCAGGTGGCGGCGCGACTCAACTGGCCGTGCGTGCGCGTCAATCTCGACAGTCACATCAGCCGCATCGACCTGATCGGCAAGGACGCCATCGTCATCAGAGACGGGCAACAGGTCACCGAGTTTCGCGACGGCATCCTGCCGTGGGCGCTGAAGAACAACGTGGCGCTCTGCTTTGACGAATATGACGCCGGGCGCCCGGACGTGATGTTCGTCATCCAGCGCGTGCTGGAGGTGTCCGGCAAGCTCACGCTGCTCGACCAGAACAAGGTGATCCGGCCGCATCCGGCTTTCCGGCTGTTTGCCACTGCGAACACCGTCGGCTTGGGCGACACCACCGGGCTCTACCACGGCACGCAGCAGATCAACCAAGGTCAGATGGACCGCTGGTCGATCGTGACCACGCTCAACTATCTGCCGCACGACAGCGAGGTGGAGATCGTGCTGGCCAAGGCCAAGCACTATCGCACGGAAGAAGGGCGCGAAATCGTCAGCAAGATGGTGCGGGTTGCGGATCTGACGCGCAATGCGTTCATCAATGGCGATATTTCAACGGTGATGAGCCCGCGCACGGTGATCATCTGGGCCGAGAACGCGGAAATCTTCAAGGACATCGGGTTCGCCTTCCGGCTCACGTTCCTCAACAAGTGCGACGAGCTCGAGCGGCCGATCGTGGCCGAATTTTACCAGCGTTGCTTCGGTGTCGAGCTGCCGGAGTCTACGGTGAACGTGGCGCTGAGTTGAATCGCACATATTCGCGGAGCCGGCGGTGAGTTCGAATATCAAGCCGAGGACGCCGCTCAAGGACTCGCCAACCGAGCCCTTCAAGCGGGCGGTGTCGTGCTGCCTGCGCGCCATAGCCAAGAAGCCGGACGTCGAGGTCGCGTTTGCCGCAGAGCGGCCGGGGCTGCAAGGCGCCAAGGTTCGTCTGCCGGAACCGCCGCGCAAGCTCTCGCCGCAGGACGCGGCAATCGTGCGGGGACACGCCGACGCGATCGCGCTCAAGCTTGCCTGCCACGATCCCCGCATTCATCGCCGCCTTGTGCCCGGCGGCCAGCAGGCCCGCGCGGTGTTCGAAGCGATCGAGCAGGCGCGCGTGGAGGCGATCGGGGCGCGCCGGATGGTGGGCGTGGCACGCAACCTCACCGCCATGCTCGATGACCGCTTCCATCGCGGCAAATATGACGAGATCACCGATCGCGCCGACGCGCCAATCGAAGACGCGATCGCGATGATGGTGCGCGAGCGGCTCACCGGCCAGGTGCCCCCGCCGGCGGCCAGGAAGCTCGTGGATCTGTGGCGGCCGTTCATCGAGGAGCGCGCGGGCCGCGGCCTCGATCGACTGGAAAAACTGATCGATGACCAGCGTCGGTTCGGCGACGCGGTGCACGACGTTCTCGATGCGCTCGACATGGGCGAGGACCGCGAACGGTCGGAAGACGAGGAGGACGGCGAAGCCGGCGACCAGGAACGGCGCAAGGACGAAAAGGGCGAGAAGGGCGAGGGCTCGGAGTCGGACGACAAGGAGCGCATGAGTCTCGAGGAGACCGAAGCCACGGCGGAGGCGGCGGAGAGTGCGGAGGACGCGGTCGATGCTCCGGCCACGGAAGTGGCCGAAGACGCGGAAATGGGCGACGCGGAAACGGCGGCGGAACCCTGGCGGCCGCGGCACGATTCGCAGGCGGCGCGCGGGCCGGACTACAGGGCGTTTACCACGCGCTTCGACGAAACGGTCAACGCGGAGGATCTGTGCGAGCCGGAGGAGCTCGACCGTCTGCGCGGGTATCTCGACAAGCAGCTTTCGCACCTGCAGGGCGTCGTGGCGCGGCTTGCCAATCGGCTGCAGCGACGGCTGCTCGCCCAGCAAAACCGGGCCTGGGAATTCGATCTCGAGGAGGGGTTGCTCGATCCGGCCCGGCTGGCGCGCGTGATCGTCGATCCGCTGCATCCGTTGTCGTTCAAGCGCGAAAAAGAGATGAATTTCCGCGACACGGTGGTGACGCTGCTGCTCGACAATTCCGGCTCGATGCGGGGGCGGCCGATCACGGTCGCGGCCACCTGCGCCGACATTCTTGCGCGCACGCTCGAACGCTGCGGGGTCAAGGTGGAAATATTGGGCTTCACGACGCGGGCATGGAAGGGCGGCCAGGCTCGCGAGGCGTGGCTCGCCGCCGGGAAACCCCCCAATCCCGGGCGGCTCAACGATCTGCGGCACATCATCTACAAGGCAGCCGACGCGCCGTGGCGACGCTCGCGCAAGAATCTCGGGTTGATGATGCGGGAAGGATTGTTGAAGGAAAATATCGACGGCGAGGCCCTCGATTGGGCGCACAAGCGGCTTCTGGTGCGGCCCGAGCAACGCAAGATCCTCATGATGATTTCCGACGGCGCTCCGGTCGACGATTCGACGCTGTCAGTAAACCCGGGCAATTATCTTGAACGGCATCTGCGCTGGGTGATCGAAGAGATCGAGACGCGATCGCCGGTCGAGTTGATCGCCATCGGCATTGGCCACGATGTGACACGTTACTATCGGCGCGCCGTCACCATCGTCGATGCGGAGGAGCTCGGAGGGGCGATGACCGAGAAGCTCGCCGAACTGTTCGACGAGCACGCACGGGCGGACCAGCGGATTCTGCCGCGGGCGCGCCGCCGGCTAAACTGATCGCTCCGCGCCGGCGGTTGCGCCACATGGCCCCGATGTGAAGACGTTCGCCATCATCGCAGCGATCTGTTTCGCACTGATCGCGGCGCCGACCGCGGCGCAGGGACCGCAATCCGCCGCGGCGCAGCGCATCGAGGTGCGCGCAGAGCGCATCGATTGGTTTGCCTTGCAGGACAATTCGCGGACGCGGTTCGGCGCGCTGGAGTTTCGCGGCGGCCTGATTCTGACGTCGCCCTCCCGGAGGTTCGGCGGCCTCTCGGCGATTCGCGTCGCAGCCGACGGAGCGCGGTTTCTTGCGCTGAGCGACCGCGGCCATTGGTTTCGCGGACGCATCGTCTATCGCGGCGGCAGACCGGTCGGACTTGACGAGGTGGAGACGGCGCCGGTGCTCGGACCAGACGGGCGACCAGTGACGACGCGCCGCTGGTTCGATACCGAAGCACTCGCCGAGATGAACGGCGCGCTCTACGTGGGTATCGAACGGGCCAATCAGATCCTGCGCTTCGAATACGCGCGCGAGGGCTTCGCGGCGCGCGGGGTGCCGATCGCAGTGCCGCCCGGGGTGCGCACGCTCGTGCACAATGGGGGCCTCGAATGCCTGGTGGCGCCGGCAGGGGGGCAACCGCTTGCCGGAACGCTGATCGCCATATCGGAGAAGAGCCTCGATGAACGAGGCAATATCCGCGCATTCCTGATCGGCGGGTCGCGGCCCGGCAATTTCGCCGTGTTGCGCAGTGCGGAATTCGAAGTCACCGATTGCGCCATTACCCCCCGCGGGGATCTCCTTATTCTTGAGCGCAGGTTTTCGCTGGCGCTCGGGGTCGCCATGCGCATCCGCCGCGTCCCGCTGGCACAGATCGCGCCCGGCGCGCTGGTGGACGGGCCGGTACTGATCCAGGCGGACGGCGCATATCAAATCGACAACATGGAGGGTCTGTCCGTGCACCGCAATGCGGCGGGAGAGACTGTCCTCACGGTTATTTCGGATGACAATTTTTCGGGTTTGCAGCGCACGTTACTGCTGCAATTCGTGTTGGTAGGGGAGTAGCGGCGGCGCCTCAGCCGGCCGGCGCCTGCTTCTTGAGAATGGCGCGGCGAATTTCCCGCATGCGCGGCGAGAGCTGGCTCTCCGCGGCATTGACAAGGAAGGCGTCGAGCCCGCCGCGCCGGTCGACGGTCTTCAGCGCATTGGCGGAGACCCGCAGCTTCACCGCGCGGCCCAGCGCCTCGGAGATCATCGTCACGTTGAGCAGGTTGGGCAGAAACCGCCGCTTGGTCTTGCGGTTGGAATGGCTGACTCGGTGACCGACCTGAACCGCCTTTCCGGTCAGTTCACAACGCCGTGACATGACGACCTACCCCTTGATGTTGCTGCTCGGCAGCGCCAAGCGTCGCGAGCGCCGCGGACGTATAGTTGAGGCGCTCGGCACGCGTCAAGCGTGCAAGTGCGCGCGCAGCCCGGCAAAGCCGGATCAATCATACAAACGACGCATTCGAGGATACTCTAGGCTACCGGCACAAATTGTTGGATCAACAGATGCGTTGCCTCGCGCGCGAGGAGGACGCCGACCGCGTCGTTCGTCGGGAAGGGATCGCAACCGTGCCCCTAGAGAATATTCCGCTTTGGTCGACCTGCATCTGTTCGTTCCCGCGCAGGCGGGAATCCAGAAAGGATAGCTGTTTGGCCCCTGGGTCCCGGCCTTCGCGGGGAGGAACGCAGGTCGAGAGCGGTTCGCAAATAAAAAGCGCTCCAGCCTGCCGGGGCTTTCAACTCGGCGTGCCGGCGCTCATTGCAATTCTGGTTACCGGCCCCCATGCGCAGGCGCAGGCCCTGCTGAACGCGGAATATCTCGCGACGCTTTCGGGCATTCCGATCGGCAAGGGTCGCGTCACCGTCGACATCTCGGACGATCGCTACAGCATGGCTGCAAGCGGCGCAACGGCAGGACTCATGCGCCTGTTCTCCAGCGGGCATGGCAGCGGCAGCGTCCAGGGGGCCTTGGCCGGCGGCACGGCGGCGACCGCGCACTTCAACGCGCGGATCACTTCGGCGAAGAAGATCGAGGAATATCGCCTGACGATTGCCGGCGGCGAGGTGACGGATTTCTCAGTCACGCCGCCGCCGCCGCAATCCGACCGCGTTCCGCTCAATGATGCGCATCGCCGCGGCGTCAACGATCCGATGTCGGCAACGCTCATTCGCGTGCCCGGCAACGGAAATCCGGTGGGACCGGAAGCGTGTCGGCGGACGCTTTCGGTGTTCGACGGCCGCATGCGCTACGATGTGCAGCTTGCCTACAAGCGCAGCGAAATGATCCACGCGGCGCACGGCTATTCCGGACCGGCGGTGGTGTGCATGGTGACATTCGTTCCGATCGCCGGGCACAATCCGGAGCGACCGGCGGTGCGATATCTGATCAGACTGAGGGACATGGAAGCTTGGCTTGCGCCCATAGTCGGCACGCGGGTGATGGTACCGGTCCGGATCGTCATTCCAACGCCGTTCGGACTGGGCCTGATGCAGGCGGTAAAATTCGACGCCGTGGCACAGCAGGCGGCGACCAGGGCCAAGGCGCCATGAGGGCTGTGAAGTCGATTATCCACAATGCTGCGCCTGTGAATTGGATCGCGGCGGTTGACTCTTGGCTGTGACCATGCTCCGCGGCGCGGCCGCAAAACCGATGCAAATCAGGGGTTCGCCAATCGCCCGACACACATCATGTTGTGGAGTGACAATCCCCATGCGCGAGATGTCGCCGTGAACAAAGTTCGACAACCGCCGAGTCAGCGATTCGGCCGCGATTCGTTCGAGACTCGTTCGCGGCTTCGAATGACAAGCTTGCGATCGTCGCATTGTGGTACAAATTGCTCCTGGAGGCCATGGAATTCGGCCAAAGGGGCCGGTTGCATGCGTGGCGCACACCAAAGGACGGCCCGTAGCCGTCGGCCCAATCCGGCCGTTCACGGTCGGTCGGCCTCCTGTCATCCGCAATGGTCGGGGTGAGATGGATTCCCATCGCGTCGGTTTGGATGGCAGGCGGTCCGATGTGGTCGAAGTCGGAACATTGGATTTGACGCGGCTTTTGCGGCCCGCGCCTGGCAAGCGGCCGGAAAGGGACCCCGGCGGTTCAAGAGCGCGCGATGCCGTCGCTTCTGGTCATGGTGCCCGGCGCGACCCTGCTCATCAATGGCGGATTGCGGCTCGTGCGCCGGCAGGGGGCGATCGTCGGTGCCTCGCCAGAAAACGGCCCGGGCGTCGTCCAGACATTGCAGCGATTACCTCAAAGTGGTCGTTTCTCCTTTATGCAAATCGCCGGTTTGTGCGGCGGGCCATTCACATATCGAGGTTGGCTGATAGCGAACCGTCTGTGCTCCGATATCCCTCGACAAACCATGCCCGATCCTGCTTTGGTGGACTTCGGTGCAGGGACCTGAGCGCCCAGTGATGCCCCTTTCGTTTTCCACCTCGCCGCCGCGCGATACGAAAAATCGCGGCGCCGGCGTCACGGCGGTGCTGGGGCCCACCAACACCGGCAAGACGCACCTGGCCATCAAACGAATGCTCGCGCATTCCTCGGGCATGATCGGCCTGCCGCTGCGGCTGCTGGCGCGGGAAGTCTACAACAAGGTCGTGGAGCGGGTCGGCGCCGAGAATGCGGCGCTGATTACCGGCGAGGAAAAAATCAAGCCACCCAATCCGCGCTTCTGGATCGCCACCGTCGAGGCAATGCCGCGCGACCTCGACCTCGCCTTTGTCGCCATCGACGAGGTGCAGCTCGGCACCGATTTCGAACGCGGCCACGTTTTCACCGACCGCATGCTCAATCGCCGCGGCCGCGAGGAGACGCTGGTGATCGGGGCGGCGACCATGCGACCGATCGTCGAAAAGCTGTTGCGCGGGGCGAATATCGTGAGCCGGCCGCGCCTCTCCGTGCTCACGCACAGCGGCGACAAAAAACTCACGCGGCTGCCGCGGCGCAGCGCGATCGTCGCGTTCTCGGCGGAGGAAGTCTATGCCATCGCCGAGTTGATCCGCCGGCAGCATGGGGGCGCTGCGGTTGTGCTCGGAGCGCTCAGCCCGCGCACCCGCAACGCGCAGGTGGCCCTGTTTCAGGCGGGCGACGTCGATTATCTCGTTGCCACCGACGCGATCGGCATGGGACTCAATCTCGATGTCGATCACGTGGCGTTCGCGTCGGACCGGAAATTCGACGGCTATCAGTTCCGCCGGCTCAGCGCGGCGGAGCTGGCGCAAATCGCCGGCCGCGCCGGCCGCGCAACGCGTGACGGCACGTTCGGCACCACGGGGCGTTGTCCGCCGTTCGAAGACGAGCTGGTGCGCGCGCTCGAGACGCACACCTTCGAGCCGGTCCAGGTTCTGCAGTGGCGCAATACGGATTTGGATTTTTCATCGCTCGGCGCCCTGCAAGCCTCGCTGGCGATGACGCCGAGTGAACCGGGCCTCACGCGTGCCCCGATCGCCGAGGATATCCTGGTGCTGGAACACGCATCGCGCGACGACGAGATCCGCGACATGGCGCGATCGCGGGACGCAATCGAGCGGCTGTGGGAGGTTTGCCAGGTTCCGGACTATCGCAAGATCGCGCCTGCGACGCATGCGGAGCTGGTGGTGACGCTGTACGGCTTCCTCATGCGCGAAGGCAAGATTCCGGTCGACTGGTTCGCCCGCCAGGTGGCGCATGCCGACAACGCCGCCGGCGACATCGACACCATCTCGAACCGGATTGCGCATGTGCGGACGTGGACGTTTGTCGCAAACCGGCCGGATTGGCTCGCCGATCCCGAGCACTGGCAAGGCGTCACCCGCGGGATCGAGGACAAGCTCTCCGACGCGCTGCACGAACGGCTGACCGAGCGGTTCGTCGATCGACGCACCAGCGTGCTCATGCGCCGCCTGCGCGAGAACACCGGCCTGGAAACCGAAATCAAGAAGACCGGCGAAGTGGTCACCGAAGGGCACGTGATCGGCCGGTTGGAGGGGTTTCGTTTTACGCCGGACGCGGCGGCCGAAGGTTCCGAGGCAAAGGCGTTGCAGGCGGCAGCGCGCAGTGCGCTCGCCGGAGAAATCGATGCGCGGGCGCGCCGCCTGTCGCAGGCGCCGGATCGGGAATTGGTCCTATCGATGGACGGGGCAGTGCGCTGGTCGGGAGAGGTGGTGGCCAAACTTGTTGCAGCCGAAGACGTGCTGCGGCCGCGGCTGCGCATCGTTGCCGACGAGCAGCTCACCGGAGCGCCGCGCGATGCGGTGCAGATGCGGCTCGATCTGTGGCTGAAGACGCATATCGAGCGGCTGCTCGGTCCCTTGTTTGAGCTTGCGCTCGCCGAAGACGTCACCGGGCTTGCGCGCGGGATCGCCTTCCAACTGGTCGAATCGCTCGGCGTGCTGGAGCGGCAAAAGGTGGCGGAGGAGGTCAAAAGCCTCGATCAGCCGGCGCGGGCGACGCTGCGCCGACATGGCGTGCGCTTCGGCGCCTATCACATCTACGTGCCGGCGCTGCTCAAGCCCGGCCCGCGGGCGCTGGCGGTGCAATTGTGGGCGCTGAAACACGGCGGTCCGGATCACGGCCTGGAGAACCTGCAGCACCTTGCCGCGAGCGGGCGCACTTCGATTCCGGTGGATGAGAAAATGCCGGCTCTGCTGTACCGGACGGCCGGCTATCGGGTGTGCGGCAAGCGCGCGATCCGCGTGGACATTCTCGAGCGCCTCGCCGATCTGATCCGGCCGGCATTGGCTTGGCGCGAGGGCGCACCCGGGCCACGGCCCATGGGTGCAGTGGACGGCCGAGTATTCGTGGTGACCGGTGCGATGACGTCATTGACGGGCGCATCGGGCGAGGACTTTGCCTCGATCTTGCAGGCGCTCGGGTATCGCAAGGAGAAGCGGCCGAAATCGGTTGTGCTCGCCGCGCCGGCTCAGGCTGGAGCTCCTGCGGCGAGTTCCGCCGCGTCGGCTGAAGCTGCGAGCGCTATGGTGCCGACGGATGCCGCGACTCCCGCCATGCAAGCGGCTGAGGCCGAGCAGGCGGTCGAGAATCCGATCGCTGGCCCGGCGCCTTCAACCAAGACCGCCACTACCACGCCAAGCGGCGTGGATGTCGCCGCCCTCGATCCCGTCGCGGCGACGACCGCGGCCGAGCCGGTAAGCAGCGGCGATGGTCAGGGCGCCCCCGCCATTGCGATTGCGGCCGAGGCTCCGGCCACGGAACCGGAGATGATCGAAGTCTGGCGTCCAGGCCGGCCTGACGGCGCACGGCGCAAACGCGAACATAGCAAGCGTGCCGCGCGCCGACGCGAACGGCCGGCTCAGCGGCCGGAAGCCCAAGCAAACAGCGAGGTTCCGGCATCCGCTGAGGCTGCGACGGCGGGCACGGAGGCAGCGCAGCCTCAACCGACGCCGGCTGAGGCGCTGCCGGCCGTCGAAGCCCGTCGCGAACGCAAGGAAAGAGAGGGCGGGCCGCGACCCCGCCGCCATCAGCGCGGCGAAAGGCAAGCGCGAGACGAACGCGCCGAGCATGATCGACGCGAAGCGCGTGAAGACCGCTCCGGCCGCCGGCGCGAGAAACGCGGCCGCGACGACAATCGGTCGCCGCGCACCTGGAGCTCCGATGATCGGCGCAGCAAGGAGCCGGATCCGAATTCGCCGTTTGCAAAGCTTCTCGCCCTGAAGGAGCGCTTGGAAACCGACGGCAAGGAGCGGCGCTGATTGATGCTTCGGCCAAAACCAAACGTTTGATAGGGATCGCATCGTGGCGGCTCGCCAGCGCATCGACAAATGGCTGTGGCATGCGCGGGTGGTGCGTACCCGCACGGCGGCGGCCGACCTTGCCAGGGCCGGCCGCGTCCGGATCAATGGCGCGCGGATCGAGGCGGCCAGCGCAACCGTGCGATCTGGCGATGTCGTGACCATTGCGCTCGCGAGCGGCGTGCGTGTGCTAAAGGTGCATGCCTTCGCTGCTCGGCGCGGGGCTTCACAGGAGGCGCAAAGGCTCTATGTGGAGCTGGGACCGGGCAAACCCGCAGCGGCGCGTTCGCTTGCCGATGAGACACCCCTGCGGTAGGGCAGGCGCAGTGTCAGACCCTGGCCGGATGGAAGAATGACTTACGTCGTCAACGAAAACTGTATCAAATGCAAATACATGGACTGCGTCGAGGTATGTCCGGTGGACTGCTTCTACGAGGGCGAAAACATGCTCGTCATTCACCCCGACGAGTGCATCGACTGCGGCGTGTGCGAGCCGGAATGCCCGGTGGAGGCCATCAAGCCGGACACCGAGCCGGGCATGGAGAAGTGGCTCAAGCTCAATCTCGAGTACGCCAAGACTTGGCCGAACATCACGGTGAAGAAAGAGCCTCCGCCGGACGCGAAGCAGTGGGAGGGGGTGCCCAACAAGTTTGAAAAGTACTTCTCGCCGGAACCAGGCTCCGGAGATTAGGTAGCATCTTAACCATTTTTAACGAATTTCTTGCCGCGCAATGGCTAACTGACCCTTTATGAGCCCGTAAAGCATTGATTTTTGCGACAAATGTGATATATATATA
>FWPU01003952.1_pt1 | contig 34295 bp, 32 predicted proteins | sample 2228361 | NCBI WGS metagenome assembly FWPU01 (sample SAMEA103939777, study PRJEB20133) | metagenome
GCGCTATATCAACTTGATCAGCTTTCCAAACGATTGGGAGTTGAGATCTATCCCATTTTGGGAATGGGATCGGCTCCCTTTCGAGGCAACCTAAAACCGGCGACGGTCGAACAAGTTACCCGTCAATATCCTTCGGTTCAAACGTTTACCATCCAATCGGCGTTTAAGTACGACTATCCTCCCTTAGATGTTGTAACTGCTATTCAGCGTCTGAAACAAATCCCGCGCCGCCCAGCCTATGAAGTGGATCAAGAGCGGTGTTTGAACCTAATGGAGAAAACAACCCAGGCTTATCGTGAGCAAGTGACAAACTTAGCCTCTTTGATTAATAGCCTAGCAAAATATGTGCCGCGGCGCAGAAAACGGAAATCCCATTCCGGTTTGTTCGGCTACTTCCGCAATGTGAGCGGTATTTCCTTGCCCCGTGCGATTTCGTTCACCTGCGCTTTATATTCGCTGGGCATTCCCCCTGAATTACTCGGTTTGCATGTCCTCGATTCAGATGAGATTGCGTTCTTGCGTCAGACGATTGTGAACTTCGATGAGGATTTGGCTGAAGCATTGCAATATGTTGACTTAGACAATCCTTTTTTACCCCCGCGCGTTTGCCAAGCCGTTGAGCGCTTACAGATTGAATATCAACCGCATAGCGCACATATCCGCCTCACCCGTGAGATCACCGAAGCATTACGACAAAATCGAACGGAGCACTTGGGAGAGTTGGTCGTGAGAGCTGCCTCTTTGCGTCGTTTTTTAGGCTAAAAAGGGAAGCGTACCCTGCTGGTAACACCTAGCTTGCAACTTTGCAAACTTTTTTCCCGAAAAAACTTTTATCTAAAGGTTACAATTATAACGATGACCGGCTACGCGTGGCTTTCAGGGATCGCTCGGCTTGTGCTCGGGATAGGGGGAGTTGTGCTGGCTTGGTTTTCATGGGGGATGGCTGGCGATGTGATTGCTTCCCAGGCTCAAACGGGAAGAGAAATTCAGCCGCTCATATATGCATTTGACCGACTAAGTGAAACCGATGGCTGGGTGTGGTTTGGTAAGGGACTCTATCTGACCCAAGATGGGGGGCAAACTTGGCAGGAGATTACCCCTCCTCTCCATGGCGGTTTGCGCCTTTCTGCGGTTGCGTTCCTAGATAGCGAGAACGGTTGGGCGGTTTTGATGGAGGAAAACGATCAAGAAGGAAATCGGGCATGGCTCGCTAGCACCTCGAACGGCGGTCGGAGTTGGACGATGGCGCCGCTGCCTCTTATGGAAGAAGATGCTTTCGTGCCTGTCGCGGCACACTACCTCACCGTTTGGGATCGCCATACGCTGTGGGTGGTTCGCAAATTTTTCAGCAGTGCCAATTTTAGCCATGGTGTGCTCTTGCGTACGTTGGATGGTGGAAAAAGCTGGCAACGCTTTGACCTCCCGATCGCAGAGCCGCTACTCGCACAAAGCCGCTGGGATGTATGGCTGCAGGGAGGGGCGAGTGGGGAGGAACTCTTTCATTCAACCGATGGTGGGACGAGTTGGACAGAGGTTTCGAGAGATGCTGTTCAGCCTAGCATGGTGCTAGAACAAGCTGGTGATGATCTGCAAATGGTATCCGCTTCACAGGGCTGGAAACTGGAGCGCAAAGGGAATTGTGAAGCAGGTGAGCTCCATGCTATTCCGCAGGGTGGATACCGCCAAGAGCTGCACTGCACGACCATCCAGCAATTATGGGCAACCGAAGATGGTGGAAAGAGCTGGCAAGTGGTCAAATTGCCCGATGGGAAGGACACGATCACCAATGACCAGCTCTTCAATACGGCCTACCTAAGGGACTTTTCCCCCTTACAACCTTTGGATGAAGAGACTCCCGTTTCTCCTTTGATCGCCGTGATGCAAGGACAGGCTTTCGATAAATGTGAAGTCCCCTCTTTGAAACAACTCGGTGTGTGGAAGGCGCAGAGTCCCTATCGGGCGGTCAATCTGTATATTGGGGGAATCCATCGCGCCTGCAAGAATGCTGCTCTGACGCCTGAATTCATCGCCCAACTGCGCCAACAAGGCTGGGGGTTGATCCCGACATGGGTAGGATACCAAGCGGCTTGGACGAGCTTTAAATACCGTATGAGCGCTGACCCCCTCGTGGCTTACCAACAGGGACGCGCTGAAGCCGAAGCGGCAACCTTGGCGGCTCAGCAATTGGGACTGACCAACTCAGAGGGCAACGGCAGTGTGATCTATTATGATCTGGAGTATTATGACATCAATAAAAGCGAGTGCAACCAAGCTGCCCGCGCTTTTATCAATGGCTGGGTGGAACGGATGAATGAATTGGGGATGATCGGCGGTGTGTATAGCACAGGGGGACCCTTGAGCCAGTTTGCGGATATCCCCAATCCGCCGCCAGTGATCTGGGCTGCTCACTGGATTGACACATTTTACAACCCCGAAGCCACCGTATGGAACGTGTATCGGCTGTCGAACGAACTCTGGAAGGATCGACAGCGGCTACGGCAATACGCCGGAGGACACGCTGAGAGCTGGGGTGAGGTGCAGATGAATATCGATAGCAATGTGATGGATGGGATGATCAGTTTTCATTTCTACATTCCAAGTGGATTAGATTATCAGACCTATTTCCCGCTGATTGCCAAATGAATTCTCTATGGGGTGTCAAAAATTCGCCTCGCCAAAATCCTTATGATAGAATCTGAGCACAATTGAGCCTTTTGGCGCTCTAGCTTTGCTAGGGGGCACAAAGGCTGATTGATTCGAGAGTTCGTGTTTCATCGCAGATTCATTCTGGAGGTGGCAGATGTTCAAGAAAATTTTGGTTGGGGTAGATGGCTCAGAACACGCCTTAAAGGCAGTGGAGATGTCCGGTCAATTAGCGCGCACGTGTAATGCCGATTTAGTGATCGTTCATGCTTATGCTCCCATACCGTCTGGGTTGGGCGAGCCGAACCTTCAAGAGGCAATCTCCGAAAGGTTGGGTAAGGCAAATGAAGTATTGGATCGAGCTTTGGCACAAGTGGGTTTTACTCCCAAAGTGGTCGAGACGGAGGCGCTGGAGGGCTCGGCTGCGGATGTGCTCTTGCGGGTTGCAGAAGTGCGCGGCGTGGACTTAATCGTCGTCGGCTCACGGGGTTTGGGGGCGCTGGCGAGTTTGCTGCTCGGCAGTCAAAGCCAAGAGGTGATACAACGGGCAAGCTGTCCGGTTCTCGTGGTGCGCTAGTCCAGGCTAGTTGGATGGTGGATAGTGGGCTGATGCAGCACACCAGAAACGCCTGCCATAGCGTTCGATGAGGCGTGCTTTACCACTCGTTTGTAGCTCTTGTAGGGTAGCTTCCACTTGTTGGATCGGGAGAGATGCCAAAGCGTTGCGTAACTCATCCTCTCGCAAGGGGTGACGGGTGATGATGTCGAGGATAGCCTTGCCTAGATCATGCGTTGAGTCGAGACTCCAACGGCTTTGAGCTGGGTGAACCACGTGAGCAATATCCCCTAAAATGGACATTGCCAAGAGGAGGGTTTCTTCCTCAGGCGGTTGCACCCACTTTTCAACCGGTGGACGGGTCGGTAGATTTAAGTGAACCTCATCGGGTTTTATCTGCTCTAAGAGAAGAGCAATCTCCCTCAAGGCTGGTTCTGTATCATTCAATCCGCTCACCAACATCACTTCAATCCAATATTTTCCGCTATATTCCTTGCGGAAGGCGATTAAACCCTCGATAAGCCGTTCAAAGGTGTATCTCGGATAGGGACGATTGATCTTGCGATACAGCGATGGATTACCGGCATCGAGGGAGGGTAGAACCGCATCGGCTACCTGCAGTTCTTGCCGTACTTCGGGCAGATAGAGCAGGGAACCGTTGGTGATTACGGCGACGGGCTTCTTGGTCAGAGATTTAACCTGGCGAAGCAGCCACCCAATTTCACTGTGCAGGGTGGGTTCACCCGAACCGACAAACGTTACCCAATCCACCGCTGGCATCTGAGGATTCTGGAAGCATTGTTCTATCTCTCTCAAGATAGCCTCAGCGGAAAAATAGGCTTTTCGCTCATGCCGCAAGGGGACACTGCGCCCGAGCTGGCAGTAGACACAGTTCCAGTTGCATGTCTTCAGCGGAATGGTGTCAATGCCAAGCGATTGCCCCAACCGTCGCGAGGGGACGGGACCAAATACATAGGTCATTGGTGGTGTCCGTGCTCCTCGTGGTGAGAGCAAGCTTCACCCTCTTTAAGTTTGCCACCCAAGAAATCTTCAATAGCTTGGCGCACTGTGCCATTGGCGCCGGTCGCGGGGTGAATGCCATATTGTTCAAAGAACTCGATAGCGCGCCCTCCCATGCCTCCGCTCAAGATGACATTTACTTGAAATTGGGAAATAAATTGCGGAATCTGACCTGGTTGGTGCGCGTTGGCATAAGGATTATTAACGCTCTTTACAGAATGAATCTGACCGTTTTGTATATCCACAAGAACAAAGTATGGAGCATGTCCAAAATGCTGGGCAACCTGACTTTCAAGACCTTCATTGCTTTCTGCAGTTACTGCTATAATCATAATTCTACTCCTCATTTAGTAGTTTTTCTAACTCTGTTGCCATAATGAAACCCTCTACGGAAATCTTCTGACAAACTACGCCTGGTACCTCTGAGATTGCTTTTTTGATTGTAAGGGCTAATGGGATAGCGATAGGGCATAGAAAAGAAGATGGACGAAATGTATAACAGATCTTGCCATGATCATCTGCTGAAAGGTTATCCACTAAGCGCATCCGCACCACATCGATATTGGTTTCAGGGTCAATAATAGATTTTAGTCTATCTAGAATTGCTTTTTCTAGCTCGTTCATAGCTAAGATAAATGTCGAGAAGCTAGATGCTCCCAAATGTGTCGAATGGCACAGGCGGCCGCGGAATTAACCTCGTATGCGGTCACTGCTTGTCCCGCAATCATAGCACGAGGGATGGCTAAATCAAATGGGATTGAGCCGACAATTTCGATCCCGTTCTCCCTGCAATTTGTTTCGATTTCTATGGTTGCTTGAGGATATAAGTCGGCTTTATTGATGACCACTAACGCCGGTACTTTAAAATGACGTAATGTTTGGATGGCACGTTTGAGATCATGGATCCCGGAAACAGATGGCTCGGTAACGACCAAAGCCAAATTTGCACCGGATATAGCAGAAATGACGGCACAGCCAATGCCTGGCGGCCCATCTACCAGCAGGAGTCGGCGGTAGTTTTCGAGAGCGTCCAAGCGGGCTCGCTGCTTTACCAAAGTGACTAATTTGCCGGAATTTTCTTGTCCCGCAAAAAGATGTGCATGGTAGAGTGGTCCGTAACGGCTTAGCGAGTAGTGGAATTCACCTGCTACTCGTTCTATCAGAGATATACTTTCGGAAGGGCATTGATGCATACAAGCTGCACAACCCTCGCAGGCAGTGGGATCAACGGAATAGGTTTCGATACCGTCATCCCTATCGAAATGACATAAAATGGCATCAAATCTACACACAGTCCCACAAACACCACAAGCCGTACAATGCTCCCTTTGAATGACAGCCACACGATTGCCTTTGAAATCTAGTTTCTCTATGAGGGAGGGCTGTACAACCAACTCCAGATTAGCTGCGTCAACATCTGCGTCTGCCAGAACTACCTGCCCTTCCCATCCTTCCTGATTGGCAAGATGGACGAAAGCTGCCACAAGGCTTGTTTTTCCAGTTCCGCCTTTGCCACTGAGAACGACAAGTTGCTTCATCGTTCTATTATCTCCTCGATCGTTGTGAGGACATTCTCAAATAAGGGACGGTAGCCGGCATCTGCTGTAACGATCGTTTCCCCCTGAGCAAGAGCTTCCGCCAAATGACGTTGTAGGGGGATGCGCATTAGAATAGGGAGCTTTTTTTCTGCACAGAATGCTTCAACGCGCTGATCACCGATGCCATCCCGATTGATGATCACACCTGCGGGCAATTTTAATTCTGTGCAGATTTCGACAACTTGTCTTAAGTCATGATATCCAAAAGGTGTTGGTTCGGTTACTAAAATTGCGAAATCTGCCCCACGCAGGGTTTCCACAACCGAACAGGAAGCGCCGGGTGGAGCATCTCGTATTTCAAGCATCCCTCCATTTTGAAAGAAAAGTTGTCTCTGAGTGGACTTTTTGGAGGGCAGATCGGCAAATTGCCATTTCTTGAGTTGCCGAATAACAGGGACAGCCATCGGTTTACCAATATTTAGGATACCTTGAGCAAATTGAATTTCCGATGGGGCAAAACCGCCTTCCAGTGATCCGATCACATCGATTCGTTCGGTGATGATGTTTTGGGGGCAAATCAGAGAACAACTACCGCAGCCGTGACAAAGTTCTGGGAAGACAAGAACCTTCTTCCCGATCACCGCGATAGCATGAAATTCGCATACTTCAGCGCATCGCCCGCAGAAAGAACAGCGGTGTTCATCCACAACTGGAAGCGGAATGCCTACAGGTTGAGAGTACTCCATTTTGGGCTTGAGGAAAAGGGCGGCGTTCGGCGCTTCTACATCACAATCCAAGAAGCGCACCGGCTGGCGAGCAGCTAATGCTAGGCTGGTTGCGATGGCGGTTTTTCCCGTACCGCCCTTTCCACTGGCAACGGTGAGGATCAACGACTAGGCCTTTCGTGATATCCACCGTGGGTGGCATTGAGGGTCTCGGATAGTCGCCCTTCTTTATAGAGCTCCATGACCTTAGCTGCGGTTAAGGTTTCATGGGTTGGTGCTAGGATCATCTTTATGCCACCGGCTTCTAGTGTTTGGGCAGCGTTGGGCCCAAAAGCGCCGCTGATCACCGCTTGAACACCAAGTTTGGCGATAAATTGAGCGGCTTGAACCCCAGCTCCGCCTGAGGCAGATAAAGCCGGATTAGGATGGATGCTCCACACTCCACTCTCTGAATCGACCACGCAGAAGGCAGTTGCCCGCCCGAAACGGGGATCAAAGGGGGCGTCAATATGGTTTCCCGAAATTGAAATGGCAATCTTCATCGACTTCATTCCCGCACCAGCCGAGTTCCACATTTCGGGCAGGTGAGATCCATGCACCTTTGACCGGCAACGTGAGGTTGGCGGTAACCGCAGTGGGGACAAAGGCAGTTGCCGCCAGGCCCGGAGCCTGGTTTATTCCCTCGACCGCGCCCTTGTCCTTTGCTGATTCCGCCCCCTGCACCATGGCCGCGCCCCTGTCCGCGTCCCATTCCTTGTCCACTTCCTCGTAATGTAAGCGATTTCATAAAAACTTTCCTTTCTAGGAATATCCGCTTTTAAAAACATAGGAACTTAATCGTAAATGGAGGGTAGGCAAGATCATTCTTTCTCTCATTCCTCGATGCGTTGTTGGATATTGTCCAGTTCTTGTTTTTACGTTGAGAGAAACGATGACGGTAGCGAGCTGGGTGGCTGGAAATAAAATCGTTTGGAAAAATCGATCTAGCCTGATGGATTGACGCTTTTGAATATGGCGTTAGGGTGGAGTTTCGACGCTCCTTGCGATCGATATCGACCTGCATTGATCAAGCTCCTTCACTAGAAGAAGTTTTATGTTCGGACTTTTGCCTGACGGAGAGGTAGGCAGCTTCTAAAGCCTCGATTTCACGGCGGCGCTCACGCAACGCTTCTATCCAATCCGCTAAAACCAATTCACCTTCGGGTGTAATCGTGTAAACACGGCGTTGCGGGCCAAGGCTTTCTTCGCTCCAGTTACTGCTCACCAGCCCCATCTCTTCCAAATCCCGTAAGGCGCGGTAGAGAATACTGATGTCCATTTGTTCGGGTTGAAAGCCGAATTGGCGCAAGTTTTCCATCAGAGCATACCCATAACTAGGCGTCTGATGGAGAAGGACGAGAATGCACGACTCCATAAAGAACATTTTGCGCCGCCCCCCTCTACAGCCTCTTCCAAATCCTCTTCCGTGTGGCATTTTGACTTCTTGTCTATAGTATAAACTACTATAGACATAATGTCAATAGTTGATCGGATTAATGGTTAAGACGTGTGGATTGGCTCAAGGGAAGGAAGGGGAGGTATTCTTGATGGGGATCGGTTGGATGCGAAGAGGATGGCTTGTGGGTATCGGTTGACAAGGAACCAGCAGGGCGAACGCTTGTCGCCCTGCTGGTTGGATTGGGTTAGGCCATCTCTGCAGCGAGTTCTGCCATTTGGGCTTGCTCTTCGGTGGAAAGCACCTTGTCTAAATCGAGTAGGATGATGATACGCTCGCCCAACTTGACGATCCCTTCCACAAAGCCTGAGGCGGCCGTGCGAGTGAGAGCGGGAGCGGCTTCCACTTGGGTCGGATCGATGGTTTCCACTTCGGTGACCCGATCGACGATGATGCCGGCTTGTGTCCCACCCGAATGAATGACCATGATGCGCTGCTCGTTGGTCTCCGCTTGGGCTTGGATATTGAACCGTCGGTTCAAGTCTATAACTGGCAAGACTTTGCCGCGTAGGTTGGTTACCCCGCGCACAAAGGTTGGTGACTGCGGCACCTGGGTGATGGGAAGCATCTGCACAATGCTCTCCACTGCCGAAATGCCCACGCCGAATTGTTCACCGCCCAGTTCAAAGATCACGATTTGGTTTTCCATACTGGTTTCCTCCCTAGTTCACGATGACTGTGTTTCCACAGCCCAAGTCTTTTGATGACCATTACCGTGGGAAAGCGCAGGTTCCGCAACAAATTTCCCTGAAGAGGTATTCCCTTCTTGTCCATTCAGTTTGAAGCGCAGGACCACCTCTTTCAATACTTGGGCTGTCTCTTCCAGCGATTGGGCTGAGGCGGCTACTTCTTCAACCTGAGCGCTCAGTTCTTCGGTCGAGGCGGAGATTTCCTCCACTGCAGCGCTGTTCTCCTCGCTCACCGAAGCGACAGTCTCAATGGCTTGGGTCACCTCACCGGCATTGGCTGCCATTTGTTCGGTGGCGGCGGTGTTTTCCTCGATCACCGCTGAGACGGTATCCACTGCGGCGACCAATTCACTGGCGAGGGCGGTCATTTCTTGCGCTGCCGCGGCAGCCTGACTGGCTTGTTCACTCACTTCCTCGGCCGATTTGAGGATATTGTGTAAAGCTGCGCCGGCCTCATTGGCTTGAGAAACACCGCTCTCAACTTCCTTCATCCCTTCCTGCATGGCTGAGATCGCTTCACTCACTGCCCGCTGCGTCTCTTTGATGATCTCGCCGATTTGACGGGTCGAAGCGCTGGAGCGCTCTGCCAACTTGCGCACTTCATCTGCCACGACCGCAAAGCCCTTACCGTGTTCGCCAGCCCGCGCAGCTTCGATGGCTGCATTCAATGCTAAGAGGTTGGTCTGGGAAGCGATATCTTCGATGGTCTCGACGATCAAGGTGATCTGATCCGATTGCCGTCCCATTTGGGAGACTTTCTCGGCGGCTTCTCCCACTTTCTGGCGAATGGATTCGATGACTTTGAGCGTGTTTTGGACTTTGGAGGCGCCTTCGGTGGCATTTTGGGTGGCGTGGCTGGCTTCTTGCGTGACGGCACTGGCGCTTTGAGCGACCTGTTGAATGGCTGTGCTAATCTGCGTTGTCACCCCGACCGCTTTTTCGGCTGCTTTGGATTGTTCTTGGGCACCTTTTGCTACCCCATCAATGGCTCTCGCCATTTGATCCACGGCAGCGCTGGTTTTGCTCATCGACTCGGATTCTTGGTTCAGCCCTCGAGAGACTTGTTGAATGGTGGTGGAGACCTGAGCGGTTGCCAAGCCAGCCTGATTGGCTGCTTGGGAGAGCTGGGTAGACGCGGCGCCCAATTGGTTGGCTTTCTCGGCAACTTCGCTCACACTGCGCCGCAGGGAGGCAACCATCGTAGCAAAGGCAATGCCCAATTCGTCTTTGTCGGATTTGGGTTGGAAATTCACCGTCAGGTCGCCTGCGGCAATGGCATTTGCAATCTCAGCCATCTCCTGCAGATAGCCTTCCGCTCCTGCTAAGCCTTTCCCCAAAGTTCCCATTTCATCCTTACGGCTGACGATTGCCATTTTGGTCTCAATTGCAATATCACGGTTGAGATTCCCTTTGCTGAGCTTGACCAGCGCTGGGGCCATGATCGAGACCGGTACGGTAATCGAGCGGGTGATTAAGACGGCGAAGACAATGGCAAGGATCAAGCCAATCAACGCCCCGCCAATCAGCAGATTGCGCGAGCTTGAAAAGGTGGCTTGTCCCTGCAGGTGAATCTCTTCTGCTACTTGAGCATTGATCTCAATGATCTTGTCCATCGCCGCCCCAACGGCTTTGCGAGCGTTCGCTACCTCGCCGCCATCATTTACGCTTACCAAAGCGGCCTGTTCATTGCCGCTGTTTACATCAGAGAGGGCTTTGTCCACCGCTTGCAAATATGTTGCATAGGCTTGATCAAATTCGGCGAGGGCGGCTTTTTCTTCTTCCAGAAGTTAAGTTTCTCGATATTTATTCAGCATCTCCTCGATACGTTTTTGATCCGCTTCGATGGCTTGCAACGTCTTTTGGCGCTCGGCAGGAATCAAAAGATACTTGAACACGTTTCCCCGCAGCGAATAGAGTGCCGTGTTGGCGTTGCCCACCCATTGGATCGGCAAGGTCCTGTCTTGATACATTGTTTCCATCCCGGCTTGGACGCTGGCGATGCCGCTGTATCCCAAATAGGTCACGGCAAGCAAAATAACCATGATCAGCCCGAAAGCTACGGTCAATTTTGCGCTGACTTTTAGATTGTAAATCCATTTCATATTAAGCTCCTGTTATAGGGTTCAGGTTTGGTTTTGACTGTTGTCAAGCGCGATGAAGCATCGAATGAGGTGGAATGGTGTGAATCTGATTTGTCATTTATCCTCCTTCCCAGATGGTTAACTCACGAAAATGTCAATCGACAAAACAACCAATTGTATTTTCTCTTTTCTTGTTCGGCTGTACAATAAAAATAGCGTAAAATATTAATTAATGTTAACTAAAAATTAAACTAGCTTAAAAAATGTGCCTTTATGGCTTAGTTCTGGTCGGTAAAAGAGCGTTGGGTGGGTGGTTTTGGGGGTGCAGGCTGGTAGGGAATCCTTCCTTGACGAGGGGGATGGCTTGGAAGTACAATTGGAATGAAAGGTAGGTTGAGCAATCTAGTGCAGCCGCTGATTAGCAAAGAGGAAATCGAACAGCTTAAAGCTAGGGGAGATGGAACTCAGCGTTTTGCAACTGTCCTCGATCATCTAAACATTCCTCATACCCCTGTTCTTGAACTTAACGAACCAAAACTCGATGCTATCTTGGAAGAAGTCTTTGCTCAATGCTGAGGGATCAAATGGACGACAGCCAGCTTAGCGGTATCCTCTTCGATATCCGAAAATATTCGGTACATGACGGGCCTGGCATCCGCACCACGGTTTTTTTCAAAGGTTGCCCGCTCAATTGCTGGTGGTGTCATAATCCGGAAGGCAAAGCGCCGCAGATCGAAATCTTTCTGCGCGAGAACCGCTGTATTCGCTGTGGGGCATGTCTGCAGGTTTGTGACCAAGGGGCAATTTACCAGAAAAATGATTCCTTCGAGACCGACCGAACCCTATGTACCCTGTGCGGGGCATGTGTCGAGGAATGCTATGCAGAGGCGCGGGAATTGGTCGGTAAACGCATGACCGTTGCTGAAGTGATGGAGGAAATCGAGCGCGATGCTCCTTTTTATGAGCAATCGGATGGGGGAGTTACCTTTTCCGGCGGCGAGCCCCTTTTTCAACCAGTTTTCCTTGGTGCATTGTTGAGAGCCTGCCAAAATCGCGGCATCCATACAGCGCTGGATACCTGTGGTTATGCCAGTTGGGACACCTTTGAACGCCTTCGCCGAGATGTCAATCTGTTTCTTTACGACCTGAAACTCATCGATGAAGCGCGCCATCGCCAGTTCACCGGCGTATCCAATCAGGTCATTTTGGAAAATTTGCGCCGCCTCAGCGCGCTTGGACATACCATCTTTGTGCGCTTTCCAGTCATTCCTGCTATCAATGAAGATGAGCGCAATGTGCAACAAATGGTTGAGTTGTTGCTCTCCCTGCCCCAAAAGCACCCCGTAGATATTTTGCCTTATCATGCTTCTGCCATTCATAAATATGAAGGGTTGGGTGTAGAATATCGATTGAAGGAAACCCCTACACCTGAACAAGAACGCCTTTGGTCAGTCAAAGAATCTTTCGAGAAAAATGGTTTGATCGTTCGAATCGGAGGGTAGATCAATGACGATGACAGAACGTGTTGCTCGCCTAAGACGAGAAAGCTTGGAGGCAACCCCAACGCTTTCGACAGAACGGGCTGAATTAATCACTGAGTTTTACGCCCAAAATCACGGCTTTATTTCCGAACCCGTGCGCCGCGCCCTTGCCTTTCAATACTTGATGGAGCATAAGACCATTGCCATCGGGGAGGGTGAATTGATCGTGGGTGAAAAAGGTCCTGCTCCTAAAGTCGCCCCCACCTACCCTGAATTATGCTGTCATTCTTTGGAAGACCTGGATATTCTAGATTCGCGGGAGAAAATTCCCTATAAAGTAAGCCCCGAAGCGCGCAAGGTCTATGAAGAACGGATTATCCCATTTTGGAAAGGGAAGTCTATTCGAGACTTGCTTTTCCGCGAGATGACTCCAGAGTGGAAAGCGGCTTATGAGGCCGGAATTTTCACCGAGTTCATGGAACAGCGTGCCCCAGGTCACACCGTGTTGGATGACAAAATCTACCACAAGGGAATGTTGGATTTCATCGAGGAGATCCATCGCAGCCTAGAGGGCTTGGATTTCTATCATGACCCGCAAGCTTATGATAAACAAGAAGAATTGCGGGCGATGGAAATTGTGGCGCGGGCATTGATCCGCTTTGCGGAACGACATGCCGAAAAAGCCCGTCAGCTTGCGGCGCAGACGGCGGACGCTCAGCGCAAGGCCGAGTTGGAACAGATCGCTGAAATTTGCTCATGGGTGCCTGCCCATGCACCGCGCAATTTCTGGGAAGCCTTGCAGTATTACTGGTTTGTTCATCTTGGGGTGACCATCGAATTGAACACCTGGGATTCTTTCTGCCCTGGGAAACTCGACCATCACCTGCTTCCCTTCTACGAGAAAGGCTTAGCCGATGGCAGCCTGACGCGTGAAAAAGCAGAGGAACTGCTGCAGTGCTTTTGGATTAAATTTAACAACCAGCCGGCACCCCCCAAGGTCGGGGTTACGGCTGCCGAAAGCGGCACCTATACGGATTTTGCTCAGATCAATCTCGGCGGGGTAAAACCGGATGGGTCGGATGGGGTGAATGAGGTGACCTATCTCTTGCTCGATGTGATCGAGGAAATGCGCCTCCTGCAACCCAGCTCCTCGATTCAGGTCAGCAAGAAAAATCCGGATGCCTTCATCCAGCGCGCCGGGCGGATTATCCGCACCGGCTTCGGGCAACCCTCCGTTTTCAACAGCGACTTGATTGTCCAAGAATTGGTTCGGCAAGGGAAGTCGGTCATCGATGCACGCTGTGGAGGCTCTTCGGGTTGTGTCGAAGTGGGAGCGTTTGGCAAGGAAAATTACAATCTGACCGGCTACTTCAACATCCCCAAGATTCTTGAATTGACGCTAAACAATGGCGTCGATCCGCGCAGCGGTAAACAAATCGGCATTCAAACGGGCGATCCAACCCAATTCAAGAGCTTTGAAGAGCTTTTCGAGGCTTTTTGTCGGCAGATGAATTATTTCATCGATATCAAAGTGCGCGGCAATCAGGTGGTGGAGCGTTTGTATGCAAACTACATGCCGGCGCCCTTTTTATCGTTGCTGATCGATGATTGCATTCTGCGGGGTAAAGACTATCATAATGGCGGAGCCAGATATAACACCACTTACATTATGGGCGTGGGATTGGGTACGATCACCGATTCGCTCTCAGCAATCAAATATCATGTCTTCGACCACCAGAACCTGAGCATGAGGGAATTGTTGCATTTGCTGCGATCAAATTTCGAGGGTGGTGAACGAAAACGATTGATGCTGGTCAACCGCACACCCCGCTATGGCAACGATGATGATGTTGCCGATGGGATGATGCGTCAGATTTTCGAAGCCTATTATCGGGCTATCGAAGGTCGGAAAAACACCAAAGGCGGTGAATACCATATCAATTTACTGCCCACCACCGTGCATGTCTATTTTGGGTCGGTGACCGGAGCAACACCCGATGGGCGGAAGGCGGGCATGCCGCTTTCGGAAGGCATCTCACCCGTGCAAGGCGCCGATCGACATGGACCTACTGCGGTGGTCAAATCGGCAGCAAAAATGGATCATGCTCGTACGGGCGGCACGCTCTTGAACCAAAAATTCACTCCTCAATTGCTCCAAGACGAAGAGGGGTTGACGCGGTTGACTCATCTCATCCGCACCTATTTCAAGCTCGATGGGCATCACATCCAGTTCAACGTCGTGGATGCTGCCACTTTGCGCGCTGCCCAAGCCAACCCGGAACAATACCGCGATCTCATTGTGCGCGTTGCCGGTTACAGTGACTATTTCTGTGATTTGAGTAAAACCTTGCAAGACGAGATCATTGCCCGCACCGAGCACACCAGTTTTTAGAAAGCGATACCGTCTCATCCCCAATCTTCGGTAACCCAACTGGCACAGAGGTGAGATAGTCTCTGTGCCAGTTAAACCTAATCGGTCGCTTTGGACTGCGTGAGGTAAGATTCAAAGGCTGGGATAAAAATCGCTGTATCCAGTTATGTTACAATCACGCTGGTCTAAACTGAGTAGCTGCTGGGATGATTTCCCTTTCTCCTGAGAATCAGAACCAGAAGCAAATCGGATGAAATGGCTCTTGGGTATCCGTCTTAAATTACCTGTATTTTTGTTGCTCTTAAGCGTTGTCGCCTATGGGATTTTGCTCCCTAAGATGGGCTTCTACTGGGACGATTGGCCTTGGGTCTGGTTGCAACATGTCGACGGTAAGGCAGGGATGTTGGCAATCGACCGCGATTTTCGCCCGTTATCGGGAGTCACCTTATGGCTGTTCAGCTTGATCGCGGGCGAGCGTCCCTTAACTTGGCAGATCATCAATTTGCTTTTACGCTGGATGAGCAGCATCACCTGCTATCTTGCTCTGACAGAGGTCTTTCCTCGGCATAAAGAAAAGGGAGTATGGATTGCAACCCTCTTCCTTTTGTATCCAGGTTATACCCACCAGTTTGTAGCGGTGAATAGCAGTCGACATTTGCTGCCTTTCTCTTGGTTTTTTCTCTCGTTATGGATGATGATGTGCCATACAAGACGGGTTGGCTCCTCTCGCATCAATGCCATTTTAGCCGTGACATTGCAAGTCTTGGGGATGTTAACCAGCGAATATTATTACGGTTTGGAAATCGCCCGACCATTTTTTCTTTGGTTTGCACTCGAGGGCTTGCCCGATAACAGAGAACGTCTCAGACGCACTGTGATTCACTATTTGCCATATGGTGCTGCCTTCTCAGCCATTGTAATCTGGCGCTATGCCATTACATCTCTGCCGGGCTATAGCAACTATTCGATCGCTTGGTTTGAAGAAGGGGTCTTGACGGTTCCATCGACCCTGATGGTTGCTTTACAGGAGTGGTTGCGTCAAATCTTTGTCGGTTTGGTTTTAGGATGGGGGAGGAGCTTTGAGTTGCCGCAGCCAGATACTTTTGGCTTAATGAAAACGGTGTTTTATGGGCTGCTCATCTGTCTGACGGTGTGTTTGGTGGGCTTTTTGCTTATAAAATGGGAGCAAGAGAACCCCGCTCAGCGAACCAATGGAATGATTTTTTTAGGGCTTGTAACCCTCATGGTTGGTGGATTGCCCTTTCTGCTTGCGGGACTGAAAATGGACGTGACTTTTCCAGCTAGTCGCCTAACCCTGCCGATGGCTTTGGGGTCGAGTCTGTTGTTGATTGGTTTGATCGATTGGCTGCCCCTAAGGCGTAGCGCCAAAATTTTGTTGGTTGCCATCTTAAGCGGCTTGGCAGTAGGTTCTCATTTTCAAAATGCTGCTGCTTTTCAGCGAGACTGGACTTATCAAAAAGCTTTCTTGGAGCAATTTCACTGGCGGGTGCCGCATCTGAAACCCGGAACATTAATTCTGAGCAATATTGTTGCAGAGACCCATTCGAGTGACAACTCCTTGACTGCCGCATTGAATTGGTTATATTTCGATCGCCCTGAGGGGAGCGAACTTCCCTTGCTGTTTTTCTACATAGAAACCCGACAAGAGGCTTATTTTCCTCAGCCCCTTGCAGGGATTGGAGTTGAGCGGCAATATGGTCGTTTCACCTTTCGTGGCAACACCGATCAAGCAGTGGTTGTTTTCTTTGAGCCGCCGGCTTGTTTCCGCTTAATTGACCCTGAACTCGATCGACTGAATCCGATCGTGAGCAAAGACGTTCGTCAAGTAGCCCACTTATCAAATTTAGACCGCGTTGAAGCCACAAGAGTGACGCATGAAAAGGGATTCCCAATCCCACTCCAGCAATCCGATGAATCCTGGTGCTATTTCTACCAAAGAGCAGAGTTGGCGCGTCAACTCGGAAGATGGGATGAGGTGGTTGTGTGGGGAGAGAAAGGATTCCGCAGCGGCGACTCACCAAACCGTGCTGATGAGCGCATCCCATTGATCACGGGGTATGCGATGAGCGGGAATTGGGTCAAGGCGCTCGAATTGACCCGAGAAGTGCGTAAAATCAACCCTACCTTAAGTGCTGTTCTCTGTCAACTTTGGAAGCAAATCGAACAGAAATCAGCTCCGGATGCGGATCAACAACAAGTCCTTCATGCTATAAGGCAAGAATTAAGCTGCGGTGATTAGGTGGATTTGCTTTCACCCTGTAGCATTGCTTCCGCCCACCGCTCGAACTGCGGCAGTGAAATGCAGACCATGCGAATCTCTGATGGGCAGAGCATCCCCACCGCCCAAGGGTAATCCTTACGGATGTCGTTGGTGTAATATTCGATGAATAGTTCGTCACCCTGTTGAACCACTGCCCCATAGGAAGTGTCACCGGCTGAAGGGAGATCCCCCAAGTAAACCAATTCATCTTCGCGGACGGCAAACAAGGCAGTGCGTTTGCGGCTGAAAATGCTGCCCGGATAAGAAAAGGGACGATCTTTGGTGGGTTGATAACGCCCGAGGGCGTAAATTTTGCCGTTATAAGAGAACAAGCACGGCCCATCGAGGCGGGTGACGGTAGATTTTGCGCTGACTTTCCATTCTTGGTAGGGTGGCTCGGAGAGGGCGATCAAAGTCGATCCCTGAGGATCGCCGCGCAGGTAGTCTTCGCTGAACTCCAAACGGGCAACGGCGAGCATCCGTCCATCGGGCAAGAATTCAATATCGGTTTCATCGTTGCGGTCGCCAGTGTAGATGGTGGAATGGACTTGCCAATGCTCCCCATCGGTGGATCTTAGCAGGATGGATTGTCCATGTTCCCACCAGTAAGCGGGCACATACCATGTTTTCCCGTCAAGGGTTTTCGGCCGCCAGAAGAGCCAACCGGCAGGTTCGATTGGTTTCAAGGCTGTCCATGATTCGCCATCTTCACTGACCGAAAAGGCGGTTGTATAGGGTTCGGGGTTGAACTGGCGGTTGAGTAAGACATAGAGGAACAAGCGGTCGTTGATGGCGGCAAATTTTGGGTCACGGATGTCTTCAGGGGCGTTACTGAACTGGGCGATCAGCTCCCAATGTACAGCATCTTTGGATCGCCACAGCTTGAGATGGCAGCGAGAGCTGCCGAAATGAAACGGCGAAGCGGCGTGAATGAGGTAAAAGTGCCCCCGCCAGTAAATCAGATCGGTGTTGGAATTATGCCAGCCATCTTTTACAATCGGCCAGGACTGCAGGGAGAGTCCGCGAGGATAACGGGCGCGATTTGGGCGTAGCATCCAGTAGTTGAGTAAGCCTCCCCAGCCAACTAGCAAAGCGCCTAGGCTAAGCTTGCCAATTTTACCCAAGGGGCTGGAAGCCCGCTTGGCGTTGCTCAGCAGCAAGCTGCCCAACAACATTCCGAGGGTACGAAAAATGTCCAATACAAACTTGAAGTTCATTCGAGACTCCTTTGAATCAGTGTCAGAGTTGGATTTTGGTGACAAAAGTGAGCATTGCTAGCTGTGTGTTCAATCCGAGGGGGTGGTTTGCATCGCAGGGCTGGGTTTCTTACGGGCATCCAAGGCTGCCCGAATTTGTTCATATTGTTGGCGCGTCAAGGGATACTTCCAAGCGACCAAGATTGCAGCCAAGACCAACAACGCACTGAAGGGCCCGGTCATCCAGCGAATTGCCATCAGGGCGGATGGGCTTTGTTGCCAAACGGTGATCCCTTCAGGGGGAGCTTGGTAACCAAAGAGATGCAAGGCTTGTAGGGCGACGAAGCCGGCCAATGCCCCGCTCAGCTTGCGGAACAAGGTAATGGCGCCAAAGTATAACCCCTCATTGCGTTCGCCGCTTTGGTATTCATCCCAATCGACCGCATCGGGGAGCATCGATTCGGGCAAAATACTAGCGGTTGCCACGCTCAATCCTGCTAGGGCTGATAAGGCAAGGGTCAAGGAGATTTGGCCTGGTTGTACCAACATGAGGGAACTTAGCACAACGATCCAGAAGACCATACCGATGATGTAGGTAATTTTTTTGCCCAAACGGCTGGATAAAGTTGTCCAGATGGGGATTGAAACCAGCGAGACGAGCATCAAGCTCCCCATTGCCAAAGATTCCAGGGCAAACTCTTGTCCAAAAAGCGGGCGGCTGATCAAAGAGTCTCCTTCGCCGACCCAGTAAACGGAGAAAAAGGGCAACATGCGCGAGACCAAGTCGAAGGCAATCCAGGTTAGGGAATACAAGCCGGTGACGTAGAGAAAGGGTTTATTGCGCAGGATCACCGACCACATCTGGCGCAGATCGACTTTTTCGGGCTCTTCTAAGTCTGTCTTGGTTTCTTTGATCAGCAGCGGGATGATTAGGAAGGGGATGGCTGCCAAACCTCCAAACAGCCCGGCTACCAGCAGGTATCCCTGTTGGGGGGAAGCGCCACCGCGCACCACTTCGTCAACGATGGTCGGGGCTGCTACAGCAGTGACCAAGGTGGCAAGTAAGTTGAACAACACCCGGTAGCCTGAGAGGGAAGTGCGTTCGTCGTAATCGCGGCTGATGTCGGGAACAAGTGCCAGATAGGGAACATTCACTAAGGTATGCAGGGTATCGGTGATGATAAAAGCGAGGGTGACGTAGATCATTTTCAGGGCTTGGCTGTCGGTTGAGGGTACCCACCACAGCAGCAAAAATCCCAAGCCGAAAGGGATGGCAAAGAGGAGCAGAAAAGGGCGACGTCTTCCCCAGCGCGAACGCACGCGGTCATTGATCGCCCCTACGAGGGGATCGTTGATGGCATCCCAAGCCGTGCCGATCAGGGCTGAAAAGCTGGCTAAACCTGGGTTGAGGCGTACTACATCGGTTAAGAAGATTGTATAAAGCAAGGCGCGAAGGGTCGTGAAGCTGGAGAGAGACCAATCGCCGCTGCCGTAAAGGAACTTTTGCCAGAAGGTCAGCTTTTGGGTGTGTGCAGAAGGGTTCATGGGCACTCCGTCAGGGATGGTCAAAGTCAAGGGAAGGGGATGGAAAGATCGATAAAACGTTCGCGCAGAATGGGGCAATCAGACGGTAAGCGAGGTTTCGACTGCTGAAAGGGGGTGGGGGGATTCAAATTGGCTTTACCTCCATAGTGATATAAAAATTATACCCTAAAATGGGGTCAAAAGCCCATCAAAAGATTAATGTTAGATTAATTGTTTAACAATCTATTGTATTTCTGTAGTATAATTAACAATGATGGGCGTGTGGACACAGTTGCTTTCTCTCTCTCGCTATCTGGTTGGACTGTATTACAATCGATTGGTTGACAATCCCAATCGAAAGGAAGAAGTGCCATGAAGAAAATCCAACGTCCACCAACTCTAGCTGTCGCAGCCGCCAATAGCATCAAAGATGCCATCCTCGAAGGACAACTAATGCCCGGTGAACCCCTGCATGAGATTGAACTGAGTGAGAAGTTGAACATCTCGCGTGGGACAGTGCGCGAAGCTCTGCGCTTGCTCAGTCAGGAAGGATTGGTCGAGGTCATTCCCTATCGAGGCGCGTTTGTGGCGTGTTTGACTCCGCAAATGGTGGAAGAAATTTATACCTTACGCGCCTTACTTGAGCCGTATGCGGTGCGCTTGTGCATGGAGAATGGCGCTTTCGATGAAGAAACTTTGAGCCAGATGACCAAGCTGGTTAAACGCATGGGAGAGATGGAACAGGCAGGTAATTATTCGGAGACCATCAAGGCGGATATCAAGTTCCATGAAATCATCAGCGAACGCTGCGGGCATCGTTTGTTGACCGAAGTGTTGAAAAACCTACAGGCAATGACGCTGATGTTCATTGTTTCAACCAAGCTGTATCAATCGGACATGATCAGCGACGAGGTGACACACCAAGCAATTTATGAAGGCATCCTCAGCGGTAATCCTCAAGTAGCCGAGGAGATTGTGCGCAAACACATTACCGATGCCGGCACTTCGCTGCTGCGAAGGATGCAAAGCGAATTAAGCGAAGAAGATAAGGTAAGCGTCGAAGAAATCGAGGCAGAACATCTCACATGAATCGGGAGGTCTACTTGGTCACACCCTTTGAAAAACGAATTTTGGAGGAACGAAAGCGCATGAGCGAATCGCTTGAATCGCTCCAAAAGCGCGTGGAGACCTTTGCAGCGGGCGAGCGAAGCAAGGAAGTACTGCAGAAGACCTTGCAGTATGAATCCACCGGGCATCTGGATTTTGCTCTCTTTCCCTGTCCGCCGGTGATCGATCGGGGTGAAGGTGCCACCCTTGTCGATGTGGACGGGAAGACGTATCTCGATCTGCATGCCGGTTTTACCGTCAATGTGCTAGGCTACGCTCAAGAAGAGGTCAATGAAGCCATTAAAGCTCAGATGGATAAGGTGATCCAATTTGCCGAATTGCCGATGGAACCGCGCGCCGAGCTTGCCCGCTTGTTGGTCGAGCATACAGCGGGTGACTTTGAAAAGAAAGTGATGTGGGCGGTAACCGGAGGCGAGGCGGTTGAGATCGCCATGAAGTTGGCGAGATGGTACACCGGTAAACCGCTGATTGTCACGCACTGGGGGGATTATCACGGACGCACGGCTGGAGCAATGGGATTGACCAGCAAAGCTTTTATGATGGCTTATAGCTATCCCATTCCGCCCATGGATACTGGCATTGTCAAAATTCCCTTCCCCTATTGCTATCGTTGTCCTTTTGGTAAAGAATATCCGAGCTGTGATTTGTTTTGCGCCGACCAGTTCGAAAAAATGTTCGAGAGCAAGGAGACCTGGTTGAACAACCCTAAAGCGGGAGTGGTCAATGTGGCGGCGATGTTGATCGAGCCGTTCCAAAGTTCAGCCGGCTATATCCTTGCTCCGCTGCCTTACCTGAAGCGGATGAAAGAAATCGCCGAGAAGTATGACTTTGTGTTGATCAGCGATGAGGTACAGAATGGCATGGGGAGAACAGGGAAACTGTGGGCAATCGAACATGCGGGGGTTGCCCCTGACCTGATCACGGCTGCCAAATCGCTTGCCAATGGGTTGCCCCTCTCTGTGGTGATTGGACGCAAGGAGATTATGGACTCGTGGGGCCCTGGCGCGCATTCTTCGACTTTCACCGCTTACCCGGCAGCATGCGCAGGGGGAGTTAAGGTGTTCGAGATATTCGACCGTGATCACATTCTTGAGAAAGTCGCTGAAAAAGGCGCCTATTTTCTGGATGGCTTATTGGATATCCAGAAACGTCATCCCTCAGTGGGGCATGTGAATGGTTTAGGGCTTTACTTAAGCATCGAGCTGGTCAAGGATCGAAGGACAAAGGAGCCGGCTGCAGAGGCAAGCGGTTGGGCATTGCGGCGCTTGTTGGAAGAAGGGGTTCTCTGCATCTACTCCGGTTATTACTATAACCGCTTATGTTTTGCGCCGCCGTTGGTCATTCAAAAAGAGGAAATTGACCGAGCCGTGCAGATTCTCGACCGCGTGCTCGGTGAAATGGAAGAAAAATTTGGGATTGAGTTTGTTAAAGGAGGTGTGCTTACTGGAGTCAAAGAATAACCTAAACTGCATCTCATTCATCTTATCAAACCAATTATCAAAACAAAAACACTAGGAGGTACGAATGTCATCTAAACGATCAATTAGCCGCCGAGATTTTCTCAAGCTGTCTAGCCTCGTGGCAGGAAGTGCCGCTTTGGCTGCCTGTGCGCCGCAGGCAACGGAGGTTCCCGCCCCACCAGCGGCTGCAACCGAAGCTCCCCAAGCGACCGAAGCTCCCGCTCAACAACCGGCTGCACCTGCAGTCAGTAAACCCATCGAGATTATCCACTGGTCTTGGTTAGCCGCCTCGGATGGCGAAATCTGGCAGCAAATGATTGATAGCTTCAATGAAGCCCATAAGGATAAGAATATTCAAATCAAAATGGAATTGGTGCCAGAAGAACAGTATGTCACCAAAGTAGTGGCAGCAGCGGCAACCGGTCAAGCTCCAGATTTTGGTTGGGGTACTGCCGGTCTGCGCGCCAAAATGATCAAAGACGGTGTGATTGTCCCCATCGACGATTACATTGATGAGGTGGGTTTGGACTTGTCCGACTTCACCGAAGCTTCGGTAAAAGCTTCTCGCTATCCGACCTTTGACAACAAGATGTTTATGGTGCCAATGGATGCGATGAGCTTGCAGAATGAGATCAATCTGGATCACGTGGCAGAAGCTGGCTTGAGCATTGAGAACTATCCAAAGACCAATGAAGAATTGTTGGAGTGGGCGAAGAAGATGACCAAACTCGACGGCGATAAGGTCGTGCGCTCGGGCATCATGATGACCGGGTCAGGTGTACAACCCACGGTGACCTGGGGTATCGTTGCCGCTCAGATGGGCTTCCGCCGCGCCAGCGACGATCTGAAGACCGCCTGCATCAACCCCGAAGCTGGTATTCGGGCGATGGAATGGGTTTTGGATTTGTTCGACAAACATAAAGTCTCGACCCGAGATGTTACCGACCGGTACAAAGCCTTTGGTACGGGCGAGGGTTCAATGTTCTGGACAGGTCCTTGGACGCTGAACGGCTATGTTCAGCAGGGGCTTAATTTCGCCACCGTGCCTTTCCCGAACATTGGTGGTGAACACCGCACCTATTTTGAACTAGGCGGCCTTGAAATGTATGTCCAGAAGGATCCTGGCCGGTATGAAGCCACTCTCTATGCCATCAAATGGCTCTCGGATAACAGCTTCTTGTGGACGACCGTCGGGCGAGGCGCAGCAGTACGCAAATCCATTCTCAACCGCGAAGACTACAAGACCGCTGGCCATCCTTGGAGCGTACGCGGCGCCTTCATCGAAGGAATGGAATTTGCCACCGAAGGCGAAATCCCGGTGCTGGAAGCTCCCGACTTCACCATCTACTCGGGTGGTAACTTCCTCGCCAAGACCTTAGAGACGGTCTGGACCCGCGAGAAGACGCCTGAGCAAGCCATGGAAGAGATTCGGCAGCGCTGGCAAGAAAACCTCGATAAAGGTTAATTTCGTCAATTCTGAGGTAGATAGAGAAACTATCTCTATCTACCTCCCTTAGATGGAAACATGACTGTACCGACTCAAACCTCTTATACGAGACCAACGCTACTTCATCGCTTAAGACGGATGAACTGGCAGGGCGAACGCATTGACTGGTCCGGTTATGTGTTTGTTTTGCCTTTCTTTATCCCCTTTTTGACCTTTACGGTTGTGGCAATTCTCTTCGGGGCGTACATTGCTTTTACGAATTGGAGCATTATGGGCTCTCCCGAATGGGTGGGTTTGGCAAATTTTCGCGAAGCCTTTAGCGATCCGTGGGTTCGCAAGGCATTTGTGAATATTTTACGCTATGGGTTGATCATCGTCCCCGGCGTTACCTTTCTGGGGTTGTTGTTTGCTTTATACGTAAATCAACGGTGGCCTTTGTCAACCTTTGCACGCACGGCCTTTTACTCCCCAAATGTGGTGTCTGCAACGGTGATTGGCCTCGTCTGGGTGTGGATTTTAGATACACAGTATGGATTAGTCAATAACTATCTCAACAAATTGGGCATTCCGAATATTCCTTGGTTGACGAGTACCCAATGGTCTCTGATCGGGGTCAGTATTGCCTCAATCTGGTGGGATTTAGGCTTTAGTTTTGTGCTCTTCTTAGCAGCATTACAGGAAATTCCTACCGAACTAAAAGAAGCAGCGTGGATTGACGGCGCCAATCGATGGCAAACGTTTTGGCACATCACCTTGCCCCAAATCCGCCCTGCACTAAGCATGATTGTCACGCTACAATTGATTGCGACGTTAAGGATCTTTAGTCAGGTTTACATGATGACCAATGGAGGCCCGGCAGGGTCTTCTACTTCGGTAATTCACTATATTTACACCGAAGGTATTGTTCGCTTTCGGCTAGGCTATACTGCCGCAGTTTCTTTGATGCTATTCTTTGTGATTTTGGTCGTCACCCTGATACAACAACGTTTTATTCGCGAACGAGAATAAAAGCGATGGTTGTGAATTTATACAGACGTTTCCAATTATTTTTGCGAAGGTATAACTTACGCGTTGGGGACATTCCGCTTTGGTTGGCTGGCTTGATTGTTGCGGTGCTCTGGATTGCACCTTTTGTCTGGATGGTGAGTACCTCGTTGAAACCGCCGAAAGAAGTGCTAACCAAAGAGATCGAATGGTTACCGCGTACTGTCGTTACGGATAACTATAAAAAGGTGTTTGAGTACCCCGTGCTGCGGTGGGCTTGGAATAGTGTGGTTGTCGCCGGTAGTGCCACCTTTTTTGGGGTTTTGTTTGGGGCGATGGCCGGATATGCGTTGGCGCGCTTGCACTTTCCTGGCAACCGATGGCTATTTGCGATCTTGATTGCCTCTCTGATGATTCCAACTGAGATGACCATCGTGCCAATGTTTGTTGGCTTTCTCAGGGCAGGATTAGCGAACAGCTTTTTTGCCCTGATTGTGCCGGCAATTCCTAACGTATTTAGTGTGTATATCTTTCGTCAGTTTTTTATGGGCTTGCCGGATGAATTGGAAGACGCAGCGGCGATCGATGGCGCAAACCGTTTTCAAATTTTTTGGCGGATTGCCCTGCCCTTGGCACGAGCTCCCATGCTAGCGGCGACCATTTTGCTCTTCACCACCAACTGGAATGCTTTCCTCTGGCCACTCTTGATTGTCTTTGAGGAGAGAATGAAGACGATGCCGGTAGGAATCGCTGCCTTTACGCCAGTTGTTGGCACCCACACCCAATTAGAGGGTTTTGGGATTGCAATGGCTGGCGTGACCCTATTGAGTTTGCCGAGTTTATTGATCTTCTTCTTGCTGCAACGCTATTTCATCGAAGGGATTTCACGGACAGGTATCAAAGGATGAGAAGACGAGAATTTTTCGACGCGCTTTTTATCGATGGCAAATGGCAGCCAAGCCAGAGCGGGAAACGCTTTGAGACCCTTAACCCAGCTACCGAAGAAATCTTAGCTGAAGTGCCGCGTGCGGATGCTCAGGATGTCGATCTTGCTGTCAATGCTGCCACGAAGGCCTTTTATGGCGAATGGCGTGAGGTGACCCCTTCGGAGCGCGGCCGTTTGCTCTATCGCTTGGCACAGGCGATCAAAGCGCGCCGCAACGAATTGGCTGAAATAGAAACTTTGGATAATGGCAAGCCTCTCCGTGAGGCACTCGGCGATATCGATGGAGTGGTACAAACTATTGAATACAATGCCGGCGCAGCCGATAAACTGCAAGGGGATACTATTCCGCTCGGTGTAGAAGTGGTTGACTTCACATGGTTAGAGCCCCTAGGGGTAACAGCGCATATCGTGCCATGGAATTTTCCCTTAGGGATTGCGGTACGCTCGGTTGCCCCTGCCTTGGCAGCCGGCTGTACGGTTGTTCTCAAGCCTGCCGAGGAAACGCCGTTATCTGCTTTGCTTTTGGCTGGCATCGCGAAAGAGGTAGGCTTCCCAGATGGAGTTTTGAACGTGGTCAGCGGCATTGGGGAGGAAGCTGGAGCAGCTCTTGTCCGTCATCCGCAGGTGCGCGGGGTTACCTTTACCGGCTCAGCCGAGACGGGACGCAAAATCATCGCCCAAACAGCCGATTCACCTAAACCGGTCGTCTTGGAATTGGGGGGCAAAAACGCATTAATTGTTTTTGAAGATGCAGATTTAGAGCGCGCCCTCAGCGATGCGATGGAGGCGGTTTTTGGCAATTGTGGGCAGGTTTGCTCGGCGGCTTCGCGCCTTCTGTTACATCGTTCGATACAACGGGAATTTTTAGAGCGATTTCGAGAGCGAGCTTCGGTTTTGAAAGTTGCACCCGGCTTGGAGGACGGTGACTTGGGTCCGCTGGTCTCAAAAGAGCAGTTGCACCGAGCACTTCGGTACATAGAAGATGGTCTGCAAGAGGGGGCGAAAGTCATTCTGGGCGGCAGACGTCCCGATCATCTTCCGCGTGGCTACTTCCTTCTACCGACCATTTTCGATCAGGTGCATCCCAAGATGCGCATTGCTCAAGAGGAGATCTTCGCCCCAGTTGTTGTTGCGATGCCTTTTGAGACCGATGAAGAAGCGCTTCAGATTGCAAACGATGTGCCTTATGGTTTGGTAGCGGGTGTTTACACCCAAGACCTTGGGCGTGCCATGAAATTCGCCCAACGTCTCGAAAGTGGCTCAGTTTGGATCAATGGCTGGTACTTGGGCGGAGTGCAAGCTCCAACCGGAGGTGTGAAAGCCTCTGGCTTCGGGCGAGAGCGAGGTTTAGCCGGTATCCACAATTACCTTCAAATAAAGAATGTGGCGATTAAGCTATAAAACCTAATATCGGAGTATTGAAATGACGCGAATTATCGATGTAACTCACCATACAATCTATAAAGACCCTGAGGGAAAGCATTGTACCAATCAGGTGGTGATCAAACAGTTGCAAGATGGACAGGTGATGGCTGTTTTTAGCGAGGAACGCTTCCCCTATCATCATGACACCGGCCAAACAATCCTCATGCGTTCTTTCGATGGTGGAGTGACTTGGGATCTCAACACTCGCCAAGTCGTTGTGCCGTGGACGGAAACGACAGGAAATTGGGATTGTGGTTTATATGAGATGCCTGATGGCACTTTGATTGTAAATTTTACGTTGTGCGCCTTTTTCAAGCGTGGCATCAAGCCTGAACAACCTTCATGGAGTTCCGAACCCAATACGCCAGAATGGGGTGATTGGACGTGGGCATATCGATTGCGCCGTTGGATCGGTACGTTTGTGGTCAAGTCCAAAGACCGTGGCAAAACTTGGTCGCCCATGACTCCGGTCAATGTCGTGCCGCTGACTCACGCCGGTACGCGCTTAGGGTGTTGGGGATTACCCAACGGTTCCTTGCTGATGGGGGTATATGGGCGCATCCGCGGCTACGAGGAAGAAGGGGAACATGAATCAACCCGCTCAGCCTTGATCCGCTCAGACGATGGCGGCGATAACTGGGAATACTACTCAACATTGGCGTATGACCCAGCCAGCATTATCGACTATGAAGAGCCAGCTTTGTTACAACTCAAAGATGGACGCCTGATTTGCTTCTTGCGCACGCATGTCAATCCGAGTGGAGATGCCAAGAATCTCGCCTATGTCATCTCGGAAGACGAGGGATTTTCATGGTCTCTTCCAAAGTGGACGAATATCTGGGGATACCCTGCCGAATTGATCACCCTGCAGGATGGACGGTACTTAATGGTGTATGGGTATCGACGTCCGCCTTATGGGGTGCGCGGTGTGATCTCTGAGGATGGCGTAACTTGGGATGTGAAGAATGAATTCGTCATTCGGGAAGGAGGGGTCCCAGGACGCCATGAAGCCGATCAACCTGCTTCGACGATGATGGATCCAGCCAGCGGACGGATGAAGGCCGGCAAAGTGGATTGGCGTAATCCTGGTTTGTACCAACATATCGGTTATCCGAGCGTGGTTCAATTGCAGGATGGGACGATTCTGGCAGCCTATCATGAATGGAGTGAAGACCCATTGCCGATTCAGTATGTGTTGTGTACGCGCTTTCGAATTGCAGATTAGTCTATGAAGATTGTTGAGCGGGTTGAACACCAAATTTTGTATCGGGATGTGTTTTCATACTGCGCGCATCCCTATCTGATTAGCCTAGCAGAGGATTGCTGGGTGATGGTGTTCAACCGCGCGCCGCGTCGCTCCTTCCTCTTGCATCCCCCTCACGACCCCCATTACTACAATGTAATCATCCGTTCCCTTGATCAGGGAAAAAGCTGGACGCAGCCGAGCGTTGTTCCCGACTATGACTGGTATGGGGTTGAGTGTGCAGGTTTGACAATTTTATCGGGTCGCCGCCTCATGCTGAATCAGTGGCGCTTCCGCTGGTACCCGCTCGCCAAAGCTCGCCGCCAGCCAGACGTCAAGGCTTTCGTGTTCCCCGAAGATTGGGTCGATCAGCTCAAGAGCGATCCAGAACTTAGCCCGGTGCTTTCATATCCTTCAGATATAGCTCAAAGGATTACATGGGCAAGGGCAAATGGCGGCGCTTTTGTTCATTTTTCGGAAGATGACGGAGAAACTTGGAGCCACACGGTTGCATTGCAAACCGATCCCTATGCGGGTGGGTATGGAATGCGCGGCGGTGTTCAGTTACCTGATGGGCAGATTCTTTTGCCGTTGAGCGATGTCCCCAATTACCAAAGGGTTTTCATCTTGCGCTCGTTGGATGGAGGGCAAACGTGGGAGCGACCGCTGCTTGCCGCTGAAGCTGAAGGGTTGTATTTTGAGGAACCTGCTCTTCTCCTGCTGTCGAATGGGAGACTGCTGATGCTGCTGAGAGAAAACAGCACGCATTTTCTCTATCAGACTTACTCGGATGATGGAGGCCGGAGCTGGAGCCCCGTTCTTCAGACCCCCATTTGGGGCTATCCGGCCCATTTGCTCCTCCTGCCCGATGGACGCATCTTATGTGTTTATGGATATCGACGTCCACCCTATGGAATTCGCGCCGTGGTTAGCGAGGATAATGGTCAAACATGGGATGTCGAAAATGTCTTGGTAGTGCGAGACGATCTCCCCAACGGTGATTTGGGTTATCCCAGTTCGGTGTTACGATCCGATGGCACAATTTATACCGTTTACTATGGGCAGGATCAGGACGGAGTGACCTGCATTCTGGCAAGTTGTTATCCCATACCCAGCTAAAACAAGGAGAAAGTTATGACCTCAATCTCTCAATCCTCAAATTCAAGAGTGGTCAGCTTGATCAAGTCTGTTCAAGCGTGGTTTTCTGAGGCGCGCAATACGATCCTCTTCGTGATCGGGTTCTTGTTGTTCTGGGAACTAGCAGTAATTGTCTTTCAAATTCCGCGCTACATTTTGCCTTCGCTTTCGAGCATCATCCGTCAGTTTGTGCGCAATTTCGATACGATTTGGCAATATACCTTAATTACAGGATACGAAACTCTGGTTGGCTTTGCGATTGCCGTGGCGCTGGGCGTGCCGCTGGCGATGTTGACTGCCTTCTCGCGAATTCTGCGCCAGACCTTCTATCCTTTCGCCGTGGCTTTGGAGATGGTACCGAAAATTGCCTTCGCTCCGCTGTTTGTCACTTGGTTTGGCTTTGGCTTTATTCCCAAAATGATCATTGTATTTCTGGTGTGCTTTTTCCCGATCTTGCTCAACGGTATCTTGGGTTTCACTTCTCTAAGCCAGGAGATGGTGTATTTCAGCCGTTCGACGGGTGCTAGCCAACTGCGCATGTTCTGGAAGATTCGATTGCCAGCCGCTTTGCCAGAACTGTTTGTGGGTTTGAAAGGGGCAGCAGTCAATGCGACGGTCGGAGCGACTATCTCGGAATGGATTGGAGGCGACGCCGGCTTAGGGTATTACATTCAAATTGCCACCGGTCAACTGCGCATGGATCTGGCGTTTGCGATTATTTTCATGTTGACCGCCTTGGGGCTATCGCTTTTCTATGTTGTCCAACTGGTTGAGAAACGAATGATTCCATGGCACGTTTCTCAACGAGTATCGGTCTTTGGCAAAAGTGAAATTTGAGGTTATAAGAAAGGAGGTAAATGGGCAAAAACGAATCAAGTCATCCCTATCCATTTCAATTTATCCAATCCATGATCATTCTTATAAAAGGAGAGAGAAAATGAAAACCGTATCTCGGATATTGTCAATCTTGGTCTTGCTGGCTTTGCTTGCCGCCTGCGCTCCGCCGCCGCCCGAAAAGGTTGTCGAGACGATCACTGTGATTGAAACCGTGGTTGTCGAAGGTGCACCGGTCGTTCAAGAGAAGATCATCACCGCAACCCCGCTACCCCCTAAGGACAAAGTTACCCTGCGCCTGAATTGGTCATATTATGGTATCCATGCTGCTTTCATCTATGGCCTTGAAAAAGGTATCTATGACAAATACAACATTGATTTGACCGTCAAGCAGGGCAATGGTTCGAGCAACGCGGTAAAATTAGTGGCAAATAAAGATAGTGATTTTGCCTATGCTTCCAATGGCGCGTTGATCAGCAACATGGTTGGCGGCGCGCCAGTGATCGGAGTGATGTCAGTGGATGCGATGGGCACCGATGCAGTGTTGTGCCGACCAGATTCGGGAATCAAAGAGTTTAAGGACCTCAAAGGCAAGACGATCATGACCACGGCTGGAGCCGGTGTAAACGACTACTTCCCAGTGGCTTTGGCTCACGAGGGCATGTCTTTGGATGATGTCAAGCTCACCAATGTTGCCGAAGCAGCGCTGGTCACCAGCTATCTGCAGAATTTGGCGCCGTGTATCTTGGCGGGCATTGATGATAAGCCAGCCCAAATCGAGCAAGAAGGTGGTGACCCGCCGATTATCTTCAATTACGCAGACTACGGTGTTGCTCAACCCGGCTACGTCATTGTTGCCCATCAGGATACTGTCAAGAACAATCCGGATCTGGTGCAGCGCATGGTCAATGCTACGCTCGAGTCGGTTCAAGCTTGCTTGGACGACCGCGCTGCCTGCGCCAAAGCCTTGGTGGATTACAACGCCCAGCTTGCGGATACCGAAGAAATGGTTCGCAAGCAGTTGGATGTCTCGCTGGATATCCTTTTCTCGCCCAACAACAAGAACAAGTGTCTGGGCATGAATGTCCCCGAGGACTGGGCAGGTGTTTTGGAACTGAAGAAACAGTATCAAGGTCTTGAGACTGATATGACTGCGGATATGTTCTACACCAACCAATTCATCCCCTGCGCTCAGTAAGCGTTTGAGATAAGGTGGCTGTCACTTAAGGGTGACAGCCACCTCGCTTACTTTATGGAGGCAATGTTGAAGGACTTAATTCAAATTAACGCCGTCAAGAAAATTTATCAGAGCAAGGCAGGGCCAATTCATGCTTTGGGACCTATCGATTTGAGCATCCGCGAGGGAGAATTTGTCTCCATTGTCGGTCCTTCGGGATGCGGCAAAAGCACGCTATTGTTATTGGTGGGTGGATTGCTCGAATACGAGTCGGGTGAGATTTTGATCAATGGCAAACTTGTGAAAGAACCCCAAACCGATATCGGGATTGTCTTTCAGACGCCGGTGCTTGTGGATTGGCGAGATGTGCTGGGAAATGTGCTCTTACAAATCGAAATGCGGGGTTTGAAGAAAGAAGCTTATGTTGAAAAAGCCAAAATCCTGCTCCGTTCGGTTGGGCTGGCAGACTTCGAGAAACGATTCCCCTTTGAACTGTCCGGCGGAATGCAACAACGTGCTGCCTTTTGCCGCGCTTTGATTCATGATCCGCCGTTGGTTTTGATGGATGAACCCCTAGGAGCTCTGGATGCCATCACTCGCGAACAGTTGCGGGTGGACTTAGAGCAATTGTGGTTGGTGACCCAAAAGACGGTTATCTTTGTCACGCATAGCATTCCCGAGTCGGTGCAGCTCTCGGACCGAGTGGTGGTCTTTACCCCTCGTCCGGGGCAAATTGCAGAGATCATTGATATTGACTTGCCCCGCCCGCGTACCATTGCGGTGCGTGAAAGCGCTGCTTTTCAGCAATATGTGCATCGACTGACCAGCATCTTCATGAACTTTGGTATCTTACGCGATACGGTTAGTCCGAATCGTCAAAAAGCGGTTGTTAGTGAAGAATAGTGATTTCGTTTAGAAAGGAGCGTATCGATGTCCCTCAGTTGTGTAAATGGCAAGATTTTACATGTCGATTTAACCAACAGTAAAACCTGGTTCGAGACCCCAGAAGAGGCCTTTTATCGTAAATATGGCGGCGGCAGCGCAATGGGGTTGTATTACATTCTGCGCGAGATGCCAGCCAAAGTCGATCCTCTCGCCCCAGAGAATGTCCTAACCCTCTTTTTAGGCGTGCCCACCGGTTTGCCCATCTCTGGGCAGTCGCGCATGGTCGCTAATGCGAAGTCACCGTTGACCGGCGCCATTGGGGACGCTCAGTGCGGTGGATTTTTCCCGGCAGAGATGAAGTTTGCCGGTGTGGATGGAATTGTGGTACGCGGCCGGGCACCTCATCCAGTATATTTATGGATTCATGATGGTGAGGTGGAAATCCGTGATGCTTCCCACCTGTGGGGCAAGACTACCGGCGAAGCCGAGGATATTCTGAAAGCCGAGGTAGGCGATCCGAAGGTGGAAATTGCCCAAATTGGGCCTGCTGGTGAGAACATGGTGCGCATGGCAGCGATTATGAACATGGTCAACCGCGCCAATGGGCGCACCGGGATGGGTGCAGTGATGGGCTCGAAGAATCTCAAAGCCATTGTGGTGCGTGGTTCTCCAAATCGCGTCAAGGCAGCCAACCCGAAGAAGTTAACCGAGCTGTTCCGCGGCGGCACAAAACGCATCCCTGAAACACCGGCGGTTGAATTTTTGCACATTCACGGCACGACCGGCGATGTGGCAGGTTGTCAGGCAGTCGGTCAACTGCCCACGCGGAACTTTAACGAGGGTCAATTCGAGGGGTATGAAAGCATCAGCGGTGAATTGATGACCGAGACCATTCTGGTTGAGCGGGATACGTGCTATTCCTGCACGGTGCGTTGCAAGCGGGTGGTGGAGACAGAATTCATGGATCGCAAAGTGTTACCCCGTTTTGGTGGGCCGGAATACGAGACGATGGCAACGCTGGGATCCTATTGTGCGGTGGATAATATGCATGCGGTTGCGCTAGGCAATCAATTGTGCAACCAGTATGGCTTGGATACGATCTCTACAGGGGCGACAATTGCCTTTGCGATGGAGTGCTATGAAAACGGCTTGATCACCAAAGAGGATACTGGCGGCATCGATCTGCGCTTTGGCAACGCCGAGGCTATGGTAACCATGGTCGAATTGATCGGTAAGCGGGAGGGTTTCGGCAACGTGCTTGCTGAAGGCTCTGCTCGGGCAGCCAAAATCATCGGCAAAAATGCCGAAGACTTCTTGATCACTGTCAAAGGGCAGGAAATGCCGGCACACATGCCGCAATTCAAACGCAGTTTGGGTTTGATTTACGCCGTCAATCCTTTTGGCGCCGATCACATGTCCTCTGAACACGATCCGTTTTATGAAGATGGCAATGCCGATGAAATGGCGCAGCGCAATATGGCTCAATTGGGCTTGACCACATTGCAAGCGGCAGGCAGCATCACTGCCGAGAAAGTGCGCATGGCGTACACCACCCAGAAGGTTTTCTCAGCCTTAGATACCTTTGCCCTATGCAGTTTTGTGTACGGTGTTGGTTGGCAATTATATAGTCCCTTAGAGACTGTGGAGATGATCAACGCCGCTACTGGTTGGGATATGACCCTAGAGGAATTTTTGCAGGTTGGCGAGCGGCGGATCAATATGATGCGCGCCTTTAACGCTAGGGAAGGCTTCTCGGCGGAGGATGACAAGTTGACCAAGAAGTTCTTCCAACCCTTGAAAGGCACAGGTCCCACCGCTGGTGTGTACTATAAACCAGAAGAGTTTAATTTCATGAAGGAAACCTATTATCAACTGGCTGGATGGGATCCGCAAACAGGTAACCCCACCCCTGAAAAGCTGGCTTCACTGGGCTTGGAGTGGGTTGAGTTATGATTGTTACTCGACCCACATCTCCCTCACCCCTAACCCCTCTCCCAGCGGGAGAGGGGAGTCAAGCTCCCTTCCCCCG
>FWPU01002786.1_pt1 | contig 34276 bp, 31 predicted proteins | sample 2228361 | NCBI WGS metagenome assembly FWPU01 (sample SAMEA103939777, study PRJEB20133) | metagenome
GAGCGGCCGGACCGACGCCGTCCGCGCCTCCAGCTCGGCCTCGAGGGTGGCGAGTCGACCCCGCACGGCGGCGAGCTCTCGCGCCAGCCGATCGGCGAGGGCATCGAGGGGAAGACCGGCGAACTCATCGGGCAGTCGGACCTCCTCGAGGTCGCGCGCCCCGAGGAGCGCCTCGACCTCCGGAGCGCGGCGGGCCGGATAGAGGACGATCGCCGCGACCCGGTCGGGTGGGAGCTCCCCGGCGATGAGCTCACAGGCCCCCTCGGTCAGCTCCTCGAGCTCGGCCCGGAGGACGGGGAGGAGGGACCGGTAGCGAGCCCGAAGGACGAGGCCGGTCGAGGCGAAGCCGTGGACCGTCGGCAGGTGGCCGACGGCCCCGGTCAGCGCCTCGACGAGGGCCCGGAGCTGGTCGAGCCGAGCCGCCTCCCCTTCGAGGCGGGTCCGCTGCCCGATCAGCCCGGCGATCGGACCCTCGGCCTCGAGGATGGCCTCGACGGCCTCGAGGAGGCGGCGATCGTCGAGGGCCCAGAGCTCCTCGACGAGCTCCCGCGGCGGGTCGCCCCGGCCGACGAGGGCGGTCAGCTCGGTGAGCCGAGCCACGGCGGTCGCGAACTCATCCCCGATCGGCAGCTCGGGGCCGGGGCCGAAGAGGGCCGCCGTCGTCTCGTTCGGCGGCTCGAAGGGCGCGAGGTCGAGGAGGCCGACGAGGTGGAGGGCCCGCGCCATGTCGAGGGCCCGCCGGCGGGGTCCGACGACGTCGACCCGAACCATCGTCCGAAGCACCGCCGTCCTCCTACGAGCAGCCCTCGTCCTCGCCCAGGACGGCGCGGACGAGGATCTCGGCGGCCGCCGCGAGCCGCGGCTCGACCGCTCCCGTCGGCCGGGAGCCGACGCCCCCTTCGGCGCTCGTTCGGGCTTCCGGCGCCGAGCTCGGGGCCCCCGGCCAGCCCTCGATTGCGGCGACCGCTTCGGCGGTCAACCGCGCGTAGCTCGCGCGCAGATCGGCCAGCCGCACCCCGACTCGTGCCGGCAGGCCGGCCTCGACGGCAGCCGCCCGGCGGGCAGCCTCGGCAGAGATCTCCTCGGCCTCGGCCAGGGCAGCGAGGCGTCGCTCTCTGGCTCGGCGCTCGGCGCGTTCGAGAGTGGCAAGCGGGTCGTCCATCCCAGACCGGCCTCCTGGGCCACCGCCGAACCGACGGTACAGAACCCAGTCTTCGGCCCGGTCGAGGAACCCGGGAGGGGTGGCCGTCCTGATTCGACGATCCGTTCGGCCCAATTGCCGGTCGCCCCCGCCCGTCGGTCGCAAGCCGTCGCGGCCTCGTGACGTCAGCCGCGGGATGACCGTCGGCGACCCGCCGCCAGGGACGCTTCCGTCCCTCGGTGTCGGCAGCGCGCGGACCCTCTCCGCGACGGCAACCCGCGCCTCTCCCACCTCAGGGTCTTCTCCCTTCCCCCACCGCGGGCAGCTGCCAGCCGGGCGAGTGCCGGTGCGGGCGACCCCTCTGGGCCGGCCGCTTGGCTCGACTGCGCCCCGACCTCGTCCGGCGACCCCCGCGTCGGCGGGGCGACCGCGCTGCACACGCGGCCGGCTCGGTCACTGAGCCGGGCGGTGATGAGCTCGATGCGGCCGGCGCCCTCGACGCGCGCGATCGCGGCCGGGTTGGATCACTGAGCCGCGACGGCGACCGCCCCTTCAGCGACGAGAAGAGCCCCGAGAACACCGGCCCGGCCCCCAAGGCCCGGCCGGACGACGAACGCCTCGTCGGCGTGCTCGGCCAGGCCGGGGTAACCGGCGAGGGACCGACGGAGCTCGTCCCGGACCGCCTCGAGGAGGCCGGGCAGCTCGGCAACGCCGCCACCGAGGACGATCCGCTCGGGGGCGAGGGTGTAGACGAGGGCCCGGAGGCCGAGGGCGAGATAGGTGGCCTCGAGACGGAGGGCGGCTGCGAGCGTCTCGCCCGTCAGTTCCTCCGGCGGACGACCAAACCGAGCGGCGAGGGCCGGGCCACAGGCGAAGCCCTCCCAGCAGTCGCGGTGGTAGCGGCACGTGCCGTCGAAATCGTCGCCCGGGAGTCGGGGCAGGGCGAGGTGGCCCATCTCGGGGTGGCCGAGGCCCCGCAGGAGCCGACCGTCCACGACGGCACCGCCACCGATCCCCGTCCCGACGGTGACGTAGACGAAGGACCGACAGCCTCGGGCGGCACCCCACCGGCCCTCGGCCAGAGCGGCTGCGTTCACGTCGGTCTCGAGTCCGACCGGGAGGCCGAGGCCCGCTCGAAGGGGCCCGACGACGTCGACCCCCGACCAGCCGGCCTTCGGCGTCTGGAGGATCCGGCCGTAGGTCGGTTGGTCGGGCCGCAGCTCGAGGGGCCCGAAGGAGCCGACCCCGATCGCGGCGATCGGCTGGCCGGCGGCGAGGGCGGTTCGGAAGAAGTCGACGACGGCGGCGAGGGTCGGTTCGGGTGCGCCGGTCGGGATCCGGACTTCGCCGCGGACGTCCTCGGGCGCCGAGCCGATGAGGCAGACGATCTTGGTGCCACCGGCCTCGACGGCGCCGTACACGGTCGTCATGACTGACGGATCGTACGGACCTGCACAGGCGCCGTCCAGCCGGCCATCGGCCGGCTCCGCCGGTGGGACCCGACGGCCCCTCGCACGGGCTGCCACGACCCCACTCTCCTCGGCCGGCTCCACCATCCTCGCGCTCCAGCGGCCCCTCCCCCGACCGGCCCCCACCGGCGGCCCCTTGCCAGGTGCAACAGCTGGCGCGCACGCCCGAGGCCGACGACCGCCTCGGCCGAGGTCACACCGGCGGCGTCACCTGGGCTTTGCGCGGGGCGCAACCGCAGACCGGCACGGCCGAGGCCGGTGATCACCTCCGCCGGGGTCACACCGGCGGCGTCACCTGGGCTTTGCGCGGGGTGCCACAGCGGACCGGCACGGCCGAGGCCGGCAACCCCCTCTCCGGCGGCGCCGCCGGCGTTTTGCATCGGGTGCAACGGAGCGCTCCTCCAGGCCGCCCGCACCGTCGCTGCGTTGCGTCGGCTGCAAATCGGGCGGTTCGTGTTGCATGGGATGCAAGTGTCAGACCGCCTCCGAAGGGTGACCGTGTCGGCCGTTGCACCGGATGCAAAGCACGGCCTGGATCAGGGCGCTGACGCCGGTCTGCGTTGCGTGGGAGGCAAGAACACGACCTGGCTCGCAGGCTCAAGGCGTCTCGGCCGCCGACACGTGCATCCGATGCAACGGGAGGGGGCGCCGCTGGCGACCGCCGCCGATGGCCCGCGGATGGCCCGTCGACGGCCAATCCATGCACCCCATGCCCGGCGGGCACCGCCTGGTCAGCGACCACCGAGGGGCAACCGCCTCGGGGCCAGTCGCCATGGGCCTCCGATCGCCCCTCGAGCCCCTCGCAGCGACCGCCGACAGAAGCGCAAGCGTCAAGCGAGGGCCACCCCGGCCGCAGCCGCGTCCTCGGCGAGGGCCTCGAGGGCGGCGTCGTCCACGGCCGAGGCCTGGAGGAGGCCGATGACCCGCCGGACACCGAGAGCGGCGTAGGCGCGGAGGAGGTCCCGCCGCTCCTGGCCGGGGGTCCGCCAGTCTCGGCGGCCCCACCAGACATGGACGGAGATGGCGAGGGAAGCCGGATCGCGGCCGATCTCCTCGCACCGGGACCAAATCGTCGGGAGCGCCGCCTCGACCTCGAAGGGCCGCATCCCGTCGAGGTTCAGCTCGTCGGCAAAGCGGGCCGCGAGGCGCCAGGTCACGTTCGGGCCGTTCCCACCGACCATGATCGGAATCCGCGGTTCCTGGAGTCCGCGGGGCAGGTTGATCGCTCCGGCGACCCGGGCGTAGCGGCCCTCGTAGCTCGCTCGGCCCGGGCCGAGCATCCGGCTGATGACCGCGAGCCCGTCGGCGAGGGCGGCAAGGCGCTCGCGGGTCGGAGGGAAGCCGTAGCCGTAGGCCAGCCACTCGTCCTCCTTCCAGCCCGCTCCGATCCCCAGCTCGAAGCGGCCGCCGGAGACGACGTCCAGGGTCCCCGCCATCTTCGCCGTCAGAGCCGGGTTCCGAAAGCCGTTGCAGATGACGATCTGGCCGAGGCGGACCCGCCTCGTCTCACGGGCCAGGGCGGCGAGGGCGACGAAGGACTCGAAGGTCAGCTCGTCCTTCGGCTCGGGGACGGTGTGGAAGTGATCGAAGAGCCAGATCGACTCGAAGCCGAGTCGCTCTGCCTGCTGGGCGACCTCGACCGTCCGGGCCCAGGCCCGGGCGGGTTCCCAACCGTCGTACTCGCCGGTCCAGCCCTGGGGGACGATGACGCCGATCTCCATGCTCCTCCTTTCCGGGACGCCCTCTCCACTGGGCATCGTAGCGAGGAGCAGCCCCGCCTCGGTGGCAGGATCCTACGTCTGTCCCGACGAGTCAGAGCCGATGCCGACGCCAGCCGGCAGGCTCCCGCCGGAGGACCGCCTCCCCGCCGAACGATCGCCCCGCCGGGTTGCCTGGCCCCATTCGCCTGGCTACCCTTCCCCTGCCCCCATCCACGGGCGAGGGGCGACCCAGCCTCCGGGAGGAACGCGATGCCCGATCCTGTCGACCATCCAGGCGAGCTCGACGTGGCCGGCCACGAAAAGGAGCCGCCGCGCGAGGCGGACGTCCCCGGGCGCCCGGGAAGCGGCGGAGAGGGCCACGCGATGGCCGAAGGCGGCGCCACCAACCGCCGCGCCATCGACCGACCTTGGGAGGAGCCCGACGACCGGACGACAGGGGACCTCGTCGCCCGTCTCGAGCAGTCCGCCCGGGACCTCGAGCTCGCCGAGCGGATCGCCCGGATCGGGAGCTGGACCCTCGACCCCGCGACGGGTCGGGCGACCTGGTCGAAGGAGATGTATCGGATCCTCGGCCTCGACCCAGACGGCCCGCCCATCGATCTCGATGCCATCGACCGGATCTTCACCCCTGAGAGCGTCGCCCGGGTCGGAGAGGCGGTCGAGCGGGCCGTCGCGACGGGAGAGCCCTGGCACCTCGAGCTCGAGTTCGTCCGGCCCGACGGGAGCCACGGCTGGGTCCTGAGCAACGGGATCGCCGAGCGCGACGAGACCGGCCGCGTCCACCTCATCCGAGGGACGATGCAGGACGTCACCGAGCAGCGGAACCTCGAGGAGCAGCTCCGGCAGGCCCAGCGGCTCGAGGCCGTCGGCCAGTTCGCGGGCGGTATCGCCCACGACTTCAACAACCTCCTCACCGCAATCCGCGGCTACGCCGAACTCGTCCTCGCCAGCCTCCCGCCGGACGACCCGAACCGCCCCGACGTCGAACAGATCGTCGTCGCCAGCGACCGCGCGACCGAGCTCATCCGCCAGCTCCTCGCCTTCAGCCGCCGCCAACTCCTCCGGCCCGTCGTCCTCGATCCCGGCGAGACCATCGAGCGGGTCGTGCCCCTCCTCCGTCGCCTCCTCGGCGAGCACATCGAGGTCCGCGTCAACGTCGCCCCCGACGTCGGGCGGATCCTCGTCGATCCGACCCAGTTCGAGCAGGTCGTCCTCAATCTGGCAGCGAACGCGCGCGACGCGATGGCCGAAGGTGGACAGCTCCGCATCGAGGTGGCGAACGCCGACCTCGACGCCGCCTACGTCGCCAACCACCTCGACGCGAGGAGCGGTCCCCACGTCGTCCTCGTCGTCTCCGACACCGGGGTCGGGATGGATGAGGCGACTCGAACTCGGATCTTCGAGCCCTTCTTCACGACGAAGCCTCCTGGCCAGGGGACGGGGATGGGCCTCGCCACCGTCTATGGGATCGTGAAGCAGTCGGGTGGCTCGATCTATGTCTACAGCGAGCCCGGCCGCGGGACGACCTTCAAGGTCTACCTTCCCCGGGTCGATGCCGAGGCGGAGGAGGCGGGCGGACCGGTCCCTGAAGGACCGGTTCCGAGGGGCACCGAGACGATCCTCCTGGTCGAGGACGAGGAGGCGATCCGGGGATTCGCCGTTCGAACCCTGAGCGGCCTCGGCTATCGAGTCCTCGACGCTGAGGGTGCGGCCGAGGCACTCGGAATCGCCGCCGCCTTCGCCGAGCCGATCGACCTCCTCATCACCGATGTGACGATGCCCGGTCTCCAGGGTCACCAGCTTGCCGAGAAGCTGAGCGCCGAGCGACCGAGGCTCCGGGTCCTCTACATCTCGGGCTTCGCCGAGAACGGGGTCCTCGACCGGCGGGTCGGCACGCCGGGGTTCTCCTTCCTGGCAAAGCCCTTCGGTGCCGCCGCCCTCGCCCGTGCCGTCCGGGCTACCCTCGACGCGGACCGCCCAGGAGGCGAGGACCTGTCCTAGGGGATGGCACGCCAGCCTGCGACCCAGTCGCGGATCGCCCGGGCCACGAGCTCCGGGTCCCGGAGGGGCCCGGCGTGATCGAGGTCCGGAAGGGTCGTCACCTCGGCCCGCTCGAGGATCGCCGCCAGGCCCGCGGCGATGGCCCGATACCAGGGCTGGCTTCGCTCCCCGAGGACGAGAGCGACTCGAGCCGTGACCCCACGGAGTCGCTCCGGGTCGAGGCCGAGGAGGGCAGCGTCGGCCAGGGCGGATCTCGCCTCGGCCTCGGCCGCCCGCCGGGCGCGGTCCGAGAGACGTCCTGGGTCGAGTCCGGCAACGGCTGCTAGGAAGGCGGGGCCGGCTGCCTCCAGGCCATCGCGGAGGGCGATGGCCCGAAGCTGTTCGGCGAGGCCGGCGAGGAGGCGGCGAAGGGCGCGTGGAGCAACGGGGACGTAGGGGGGTTCGAAGGCCCAGACACCGGCGACGAGGTCCGGCCGGCGGGCGGCAAGCTCGAGGCCGACGACGGCCCCAAAGGAGTGGCCAACGACGATGGCCCCTCGCCCTCGACCCGTCGTCCGAGGGGCTCCTTCGAAGGGACGGCCTTCGACCTCAGCCTCTGGCGACGGGACGATCCCCACCTCGGTCAGGACGCCGACGAGGTCGGCGACGTGGACGGCGACGTCGATGGGGCCCGGCACGGCCGGGTGAGCCGGGACGGCCCCCGGTTCCTCGGCGGTCGCAGCCGCGCCAGTGGTCGTCACCGCCCCCGGCGGCTCGCGACGAGGCGGCGGCTCCCGACTTGCGCCGGCAGAGCGACGGTCGACCGCCAGGACCGTGAAACTCTCGGCGAGGAGGGCGGCGAGGGGGTCGTAATCGGCGGCCGTCGAGAGGGTCGCGTGGAGGAGGAGGAGGGGCGGGCCGGCGCCGAGGCGACGGACGGCGATGACCGCCCCGTCGGGGCGAACGATCTCGATGACGCTCGGTCGGCGGGACGATCCGGCGTCGCCCGACCGAGGCCCATCGACGGGAGACGGCGATGGCGGAGGACTCGACGGGTTCCCCGCCGGCCCCGCAGACGGAAGCGATGCCGCCGCGATGAGCTCGGCGACGGTCGGTCGCCGAACCTTGCCCGACGCCGTCCGGGGGATCGCCTCGACTCGGACGATCCGCTTCGGCACCTTGAAGGAGGCGAGGCGCTCCCGGGCGAAGGCCTGGAGCGTCGCCTCGACGGCCTCGTCAGGGGCACCGGCCAGGGCCGCGCCCGGACGGAGGGTGACCGCGGCGACCGGGACCGTCCCCCACTCCCGGTCTGGGTGACCGACGACGACGGCCTCGACGACGTCCGGGTGGGCGCCGAGGACCGCCTCGACCTCCGTCGGCGAGACGTTTTCCCCACCCGAGACGATCCGGTCGATGGAGCGCTCGACGACGACGAGGCGCCCCGCCCCGTCGAGGACACCGAGATCGCCGGTGTGGAGCCAGTCGTCCCGGAGGGCGCGGGCCGTCGCTTCGGGATCCCCGTCGTAGCCGGCAAAGACCGTCGGGCCGGCGACGAGGATCTCGCCGACCTCACCGGCGGCGGCCTGACCTCCATCGTCGCCGACGACCCGGACACGGATCCCGGGCAAGGCCCAGCCAGCGGCCTCGGGATGGTTCGCGGCCTCCGCCGCCGGCAGGGCCGTCACGCCCGAGGCCGCCTCAGTGAGTCCATAGGTCGGGACGACGGGGAACCCGGACGCCACCGCCCGCCGGACGAGGTCGGGGTCGATCGGTGCTCCCCCGAGGAGGAGGGCCCGGAGAGCGGACGCCTCGATCCCCGCCCGCCAGCCGATCGAGTCGGCGAGCTCGAGGAGTCGACCGAGCTGGGTCGGAACGAGGGACAGGTAGCTCACCTTCGCCCGGACCAGAGCGTCGAGGACGGCCGCCGGGTCGAACCGTTCGTGGAGGACGACGGGCAGCCCGGCGAGGGTCGCCCGGACGAGGATCCCGAGTCCGGCGACGTGGGAGAGGGGGAGGGTCGCCAGCCAGACGTCCTCGGGCCGCGGAGCGAGGAAGCCGTTCCAGGCTTCGGCACTGGCGAGGAGGTTTCGGCCGACGAGCACAGCCGGCCGAGGGAGGCCGGTCGTCCCGGAGGTGAAGAGGACCGCCGCCGGCGCCTCGGGGTCGAGGGTCCCGGGGAGGTCGTCCCGGGCTATCGCCCCGCCCCGGGCGGAGGAGCCCCAGAGGGCGGCGACCTCGGCGGACGCGACCAGCTGGCCCGAGCCGAGGGCGCCCGCGCCGAGGGCCCGAGCGACCGCGGCGGTCGAGGCATCGTGGACGAGGAGGGCCGGTCGGACCCGACCCAGGAGCCCCTCGAGCTCGGGCGGTGGCGACCGCCGCGGCAGCGGGACGAGGACCGCCCCGGCGAGCCGGACGGCGTGGATGACGACGACGGCCTCGGCGGTGTCGGCGGCGAGGAGGGCGACCCGGTCGCCGGGCTCGACGCCGCGGCGCCGGAGAGCGAGGGCGACCGAGCGGGCCGAGGCGGCGAGAGTTCGGTAGGAGATCGCCTCTCCGCCCGCGACGAGGGCGACCCGGTCCGGCCAGCGCTCGGCGGCAGCGAGGAGGGGGTCAGGGATCCGACGCGAGCCGGCGGTCGGGGCGGGACTCGCCCCCCTCGGCCCCGCTTCGCTCATCCCCGCCCTCCGTCCACGCCCCGCCGATCACCCTCGACCCGGTAGCGCCCGATCGCTGCCCCGTCGACGGTCACCCCGAGCCCTGGGCCGTTCGGGACGGCGATCCGACCCTCGACGACGGCGAAGGGCTCGACGACGAGGTCGTCGACGAGGAGATCGGCGGTCCAGAGCCCATGGGCACGGTCCCCGGGCACAGCGGCCGCCACATGGAGGGCCGCGGCGAGTCCGATCCCGCTCTCGTAGAGGCTCGAGATCGTCACCGCGACCCCCCGGGCCGCGGCCAACTCGACGATCCGGAGCGCCGCCCTCGGCCCGCCAACGCGCCCGGGCTTGACAACGAGGACATCGCAGGCCTCGGCCGCCAGGAGCGCCGCCGCCGCGCCTGGGTCGCTCACCGCCTCGTCGACGGCGATCGGGACCGGGACCGCCCGGAGGAGCCTGGCGAGGGCGTCGGGGTCAGGGGCCGCCGGAAGCGGGTCCTCAACGTACTCGAGACCCGCCGAGGCGAGCTCCCGAAGCCATTCGACGGCCTCGGCTTCCGAGAGGCGGCCGTTCCAGTCGACCCGAAGGGCCACTCCCTCGCCGACGGCGCCCCGGACGGCGCGGAGGACCGCCGAGAGGCGGACCGGCTCGCCGGCCTTCAACTTGAGCGTCCGAATCCCGCGGCGGACGCAGTCCCGCGCCTCCGCCACGACCTCCTCGACGGCCGTCTCATCGGCCCGGAGGAGGGCGTTCACGGCGACCGAAGGCGCGGGCCGCCCGCCGAGGAAGGAGCCGAAGGACCGGTCGAGCCGCCGACCGAGGAGGTCGAGGACGGCCGTCTCGACGGCACCGCCCACGGCCCGACCGAGCGGGGTCGACGCCTCCGCCACGGACGCCACTCCGTCGAGGAGCACCGCCTCGGGTGCAACCAGATCTTGCCCGACGAGGAGCGTTCGGACTCGAGCGACGAGGTCCTCGACCGTCGACCAGGACCCCCGTTCTGGCCCCGAGACGGTCGACGGCGACCCCGTTCCCGAAGCCCACGCTGCGTCCCAGACCATCTCGCCCCAGCCGACCGTCCCATCCTCGGCCCGGATCTCGACGAGGCCGACCTCTCGCGCCTCCACCGTGGCCGTCCCGAAGCGGACGGCGCTCCGGAAGGGGAGCCGGAGGCGGTGGAGACGCAGGTCGACGAGCCGCGTCATCGGCGCCCTCCCCTACCCGACCCCGGCGAGGGCGAGACCGAGGCCGAAGAGGGCCGAGAAGACGAGCTGGGCCTTGGCCGTCCGCCGAAGGACCGAGTTCAGCGCCCGCGGGTCGCGGACCCTCAGGACCTCGGCCACGAGCCGCCCGCCGAGGGGGAGGGTGGCGAGGGGCAAGAGCGCCGGCCAGCCGACGCCGCCGGCGACGACGAGCCCGACGGGAACGGCGAAGGCGAGGACCCAGAGGGCCGCATATTCCCGACGGGCGAAGCCAGGTCCGAAGCGGACGGCGAGGGTTCGCTTCCCGGCCCGGGCGTCGGCCTCGACGTCCCGAAGGTTGTTGACGACGAGGATCGCCGTGACGAGACAGCCCACCGGCACCGCCGCGGCGAACCCGAGGGGCGTCCAGGCCCCGACCTGGAGGTAGGCCGTCCCGGCGACCGCGACGAGCCCGAAGAAGAGGAAGACGAAGACCTCGCCGAGGCCCTTGTAGCCGTACGGGATCGGACCCCCGGTGTAGGCGACGGCAGCGACCATCGCCGCCGCCCCGAGGACGAGGAGGACCGGGCCACCGAGGACGACGAGGCCCAACCCAGCCAGGGCGGCGGCACCGAGGACGGCGCCCGTCCCGACGACGAGCTCCCTCGGGCTGAGGAGACCAAGAGCGGCCGCCCGCGGCGGCCCGAGGCGATCGGCGGTGTCCGCGCCGCGCCGGAAGTCGGCGAGGTCGTTCGCCAGGTTCGCCGCCACCTGGAGGAGGAGGGCGACGACGAGGCAGAGGACGGCCGGCAGGGGCCGAAAGACCCCCGCCTCCAAACCGACGCCGAGGCCGACGAGGACCGGCCCGACCGCCGCCGGCAAGGTCGGCAGCCGAACGGCGAGCCGCCAGGCGCCGAGCTTGCCGACCCGAGCCTCCCCCGCCGCGCCCGCGCCCCGAGCGAACGGAGAGACGACGCCCGCAGCGGTCGTCGGCGCGGTCTCGGCATCCTCCGGCTCCTCCGAGGCCGGAGCCGATGGGCGCTCGACCTCGGAGCCCGTCACGGCCGACGGGGGAACTTCGAGAAGTCGGGCCGCCGCTTCTCGAGGAAGGCCCGGCTCCCCTCGTGAGACTCCTCGGTCATGTAGAAGAGCATCGTCGCATCGCCAGCGAGCTCCTGGAGCCCGGCGAGGCCGTCGACGTCGGCGTTGAAGGCTCGCTTCAAGAAGCGGATCGCCGTCGGGCTCTTCTCGAGGATCTCGTTCGCCCAACGGACCCCCTCGGCCTCGAGCTCCGCCGGCGGGACGACGGCGTTGACGAGGCCCATCTCGAGGGCCTCCCGGGCCGTGTACTGGCGGCAGAGGTACCAGATCTCGCGGGCCCTCTTGTGGCCGACGATCCGGGCCAGCATCGTCGCTCCGTAGCCAGCATCGAAGGAGCCGACCTTCGGCCCGGTCTGGCCGAAGATCGCCGTCTCGCTCGCGATCGTCAGGTCGCAGACGACGTGGAGGACGTGCCCACCTCCGATGGCATAGCCGTTGACGAGGGCGATCACCGGGACCGGCAGGCTCCGGATGAGGCGCTGGAGGTCGAGGACGTTGAGCCGGGCGATCCCCTCCTCATCGGCGTAGCCGGCGATCGTCTTGTAGCGCTGGTCGCCGCCCGAGCAGAAGGCCTTGTCCCCCGCCCCGGTCAGGAGGACGACCCCGATCCTCGGGTCGTCTCGAACCCGCCGGAAGGCATCGATGAGCTCGCTCACCGTCTTCGGCCGGAAGGCGTTGTGGACCTCGGGCCGGTTGATCGTGATCTTCGCGATCCCGGTCCCCGAGTGCTCGTAACGGATGTCCTCGTAGGGCTGGACCACCGTCCAGCGAACCGTCGTCTCGTCCATCGTCGTCACCTCCCTTCGATCTCGATCGCCGTCCCAGGGTCGGACCCGGCCCTCGCCGGGGCCCCGACGGCAGCGCCAGCCAGGCCCGGGCTCGCCGCCTCGAGGCTCGCCTCGACCGCCGCCTCGACGGCCCCGGCGACCCGTCGGTGGAGCTCGACGTTCCGAGCCCGCTCGCTCCGGAGCCGCAGGATCCGAATCCCCGGTCGCTGACGACTCGCCGCCACGGCCCGACCGATCGCCTCGCCGACCCGACCCGGTTGGAGCTCCTCGGTCTCGGCCCCGAGGGCCGCCGCGACGGCGAGGAGGTCGACCCCGTGGGGGGTCCCGAAGAGCTCCTCGAAGTGGAGGGGGAGCCCCGCCTCCGGGGCCTCGGCCGACGCCTGTGGGAGGAAGGAGAAGATGCCGCCGCCGTCGTTGTCGACGACGACGACGGTGACCCGGAGCTCGGCCGCCCGGGCCGTGGCGATGGCGTTCAGGTCGTGGAGGAAGGAGAGGTCGCCGACGACGGCGAGGACCGGCCCATCCGTCGCTACCGCAGCACCGAGAGCCGAGGAGACGACCCCGTCGATCCCGCTCACACCCCGGTTGCCGAGCCAGCGGAGGCGGTTGGGACTCGGCGGTAGGTAGGCGTCGAGGTCGCGGACCGGCATCGAGTTGCCGACGTAGACGAGGGTCCCCGCCGGGAGCCGATCGGGCAGGTCGAGGAAGACCTCGCCCTCGAAAGAACGGGTCAGGTCGGTGGCGGCCACCCGGATCGCCGCCCGAGCAGCGGCATCGGCGGCGGCCCAAGCCTCGAGCCAGGCGCTGCCCTGGGCCAGTCGGCTCGACCGGCGAGCCTCGCCAGGGTCACTCGCTCGTTCGCCAGTCTCGGCGAGGATCCGCCCGAGAGCTCCAGCCAAGGCGACGGGCTCGGCCTGGACGATCGTCCCCGGCAGGAGGGTCGGCTCATTCCAACCCCCGTCGTCGACGACGATCTGCGGCGCCGCCGACTCCGCCAGGAAGGTGAGGAGCGCCTTCGAGGTCGGGGTCGCGCCGAAGCGGAGGACGAGGTCGGGTCGAAGGAGGCGCCGGGCGACGGCCGAGCGGAGGATGAGATCGGCGTGGGCGACGACCTGCTCCCGAGGGTGGGACCCCGTTCGAAGGTTGGCGAGCCCGTCGGCGAGGATCGGCGCGCCAAGGGCCCCGGCGAGACCGACGAGGGCGTCGGCGCCACCCGGCTGGTCGAAGGGTCCACAGACGAGGAGGGGGCGGTGGGCGGCCCGAAGGCCCTCGGCGAGGCGGCGCAGGTCGTCCTCGGCCAGGACCCGGATGCCGCCGACGATCCTCGTATGGGGCGGCGCCGCCGGGTCGGCCGAGAGGGTGCCGACGGGGACGAGGGGCTCTCGGAAGGGCCAGTTCACGTGGACCGGCCCAGCCGGCGGAGACGCCGCCGTCGCCACGGCCCGGGCAGCGACCCAGCGAAGGTGGGCCTCGGCGACCGGCCCGGCCTCCGGGACCGGCAGTTCGACGAACCACTTCGCCTGCCGGCCGTAGAGGTGGAGCTGGTCGAGGGTCTGGTTCGCCCCCCGATCCCGCAGCTCCGGCGGGCGGTCCGCGGTGACGACGACGAGGGGCACCCGTCCCTCGTGGGCCTCGGCGACGGCAGGACCGAAGTTCACGGCCGCCGTGCCCGAGGTCGAGAGGAGGGCGACCGGGCGCCGGGCAGCCCGGGCCAGGCCGAGACCGAAGTACCCGGCCGCTCGCTCGTCGAGGTGGACGAAGACCCGAAGCCCGGGGTGGAGGCGGAGGGCGAGGGCGAGGGGTGTCGACCGCGAGCCGGGACAAACGACGGCCTCCCGGAGGCCAGCGCCAACGAGGGCCTCGACGAAGGCGCGGAGCGGCTCGGCCGGGGTCATCGAACGAGGCTCCCGAGGGCCCCAGCCACGGCCTCGAGCTTCAGCTCGGACTCGATCCACTCTTGCTCGGGCTCCGAGTCGGCGACGATCCCACAGCCGGCGAAGAGGCTCGCCATCGAGCCCGCCACGACTGCCGACCGGATCCCGACGACGAACTCGCCATCCCCGCCTCCGTCGAGCCAGCCGACAGGCCCCGCGTACCAGCCCCGCTCGAGGCCCTCTTCCTCGGCGATGTAGTCGAGAGCGAGCTCCCGGGGCCAGCCCCCGACCGCCGGGGTCGGATGGAGGCGAGCGACGAGGGCGAGGACCCCGACGTCGTCCCGGAGCCGGCCGCCGACCTCGGTCGCCAGGTGGTGGACGGTCGGCAGGCGAAGGACGTGGGGCGACGACTCGAGCTCGAGGCGCTCGACGAGAGGGGCGAGGGTCGTGCGGAGCATCTCCACGACGACGGCGTGCTCCTCGCGGTCCTTCTCGGAGGCGAGGAGGGCCGCCGCCAGGGCCTCGTCGGCGGCCGGGTCGGGGTCGCGGCCGATGGTCCCAGCCAGGGCGATGGTCCGGAAGGTTCGGCCCTCGACGGCGACGAGGCGTTCCGGCGACGCTCCGAGGAAGACCTTCCGATCCTCCCCTGCCCCGACGGCGAAGGCGAAGGTCGTCGAGCCCGGGGCGGCTCCAGCGAGCCGCCGGAGGACGAAGGGGACGTCGAAGGCTCGGTCGGCGGCGAGGTCGACCCGCCGGGCCAGGACGACCTTGTCCAGGCGACCCCGCCCGACGGCGCCGGCGGCGCGGGCCACTGCCGCCTCCCAGGTCCGTCGATCAGGCCGACGAGCGACGATCTCGAGCCGCGGCAGGCGGGCCTCGCGCCCGGGCGGCTCGTCGGTTTCGACGCCGGCCAGCCCGGCCCGGTCGCTGGCAGGCGGTCCTCCGCCAGGGCCCAGGACCCTCGCGGTCAGGCACGCGAGGGCGGCGATCTCGGTCTCGGGGTCCGTGCCTGGGTCGAGGACGGCGCTCGCGGTGACGGACCAGCCGGCCGGAGTGACGGCAAGGAGGAGCTTGGGCAGCCGGAGCCAGCCGGAGCCGAAGCCACCCCAGATCGAGTCCGACGGCGATCCCGGAGCGAAGGCCGCCCCACCGAGGAGGAGCGGGCCCGCCGGGCCAGCGACGACCGCCCCGGCCGTGAGCTCCCGCCAGGCCGACTCGGCCCGCTCGAAGCCGTCGCTGCCCTCGAGAGCGAAGCTCGTCGCCTCCCCGATCCCGACGAGGACACGGCCGTCTGCGGGTCGGCAGAAAAAGGCGACGACTTCGTCGAGACCGAGGGCGGCCTCGACGATGGCGAAGGGGTCGACGCTCGCGACCTGGACGGAGGCGGCGACGAGCCGACGCCGGCCGGCGTCGCCGAGCCGGACGAGCTCCTCGAGCTCTGCTGCCAGGGCATCTGCCGCCCTCCCCCCTTCGAGGCCGTCCTCAGTCCGGAGGGCGGGTGGCGCTGGCGGTGCACTGGTTGGCAGGAGGGTCATCGCTCGGGCAGCTCGGCGAGTCGCTCCTCGGGGACCCCGACGCTCCGGAGGAGGAGGAGCCGCAGGGCCGGGTAGGCGCTCTCGAGGGGTGGCGGTCGGTCAGCGACCAGCCAGCCGAGGACGACCTCGTGGATGGCGCCGAACCAGGCCCGCCCGGCCACTCGGGTGTCGAGGGGGGCGATGACGCCGTCGGCGACGGCCCGGTCGAGGTAGCCGGCGATGAGCTCGGCGAAGCGCTCATGGAGGCGGAGGAGCTCGCTCCGGAAGGGTCGTCCGGCTCCGAGGGCGTCGACGAGGAGGAGGCGGGCCATGGAGCGGTGGCCGGCGAAGGTGCGGAGGACGGTCCGGATCGCCGCGTCGGCCTGGAGGACGGGGTCGCTCTCCTGCGCCACCTCCCGCTCGACCTTGGCGACGAGCCGCTCGGCGGTCGCGCGGATGAGCTCGATGAAGATCGACTCCTTCGTCGGGAAGTGGAAGTAGATGCCGCCCTTGCTCGTAGCGGCCTCCCGGGCGATGTCGTCGACGGCGGCGTCCCGATAGCCGGCCCGGCTGAAGACGTGGGCAGCGGCGTCGAGGATCCGTTCCCGTCGGCGGCTGGAGCGCTCGGCGGCGCTGGCTCGGGTCTCGGCGCTCATGTCGGAGCTCCAGTTTACCGACCGACCGGTCGGTCGGTTAGCGAGCGGCTGGCGAGCGATCGGCGGGCGCGAGGGGACGAGCGACCAGGGCCGCCGCGGAGCTCCCCCATGGCGGCCGGCCAGCTCGGCTCAGCCCGGCGGCGGCACCTCGACGAACCGCCCGTGAGCCTCGGCGTAGTCCCAGACGTCGATGGCCGGCGGCTCGAAGCCGAGCTGGGTGAGGGCGGTGCAGACCTGGCTTCGGTGGTCGGTGCCATGGTGGAGGGCCTGGGCGAGCCGGACCCCAAGGGTGGCGCGCGCCTCGGATCCGTCGTCGCGGCGCCGGGCGACGATCTGCTCCGGGTCGAGGTCGCCGGCGGCGAGGAAGGAGGACCAGGCAGCCCCGTTGGCGACCATGACCGCCCGCAGCTCGTCGAGGTCCATGGCCGCCTCGTCGATCCGGGCGACCCGGCCCTCGGTCAGGGTCGCCAGATACGAGGCGTCGGCGCCGACGAGGTGGCGGAGGGTGTCGAGGATCGAGCCGTAGGTGCCGGGGACGGTCGTCGCGAGCTGCTCTGGGCGAAGGGTCCGGCAGACGTCGATGAGGCGGAGGGTCGCCCAGACGTGGTGGGCGAAGGCATCGGCGAGGAGCGATCCGTTCATCGGGCCATCCTACACCGGCGCGGGGGCCTGCCCCGCTTGAGTCGGCGTGGCGGAGCGCGGCCAAGCCGAACCGGGGGACCGTCTCGAACTCGACGCAGCGAGCCTGCCTCGGGGCCTGCGGCCTCGTCTTGGCCTCTGGCGACTTCGGCTGGAGGGACGGTCTGGTCCTCCTGGCCCGCGCTCGCGGCGTCTGGTGGCCGCCCGCTCGGGAGCCCGTGCTCCTCGGCTACTCGCCAGGCGAGGGATCTTCGCCGAGGAGGCGATCGACCTCCCGGCGGAGCTCCTCCGGCATCGCCTCGAATGCGGGAAGGGCTTGGAAGTGCAGCCAGCGGCGGACGAGCTCCACCCGGTCGGCCGGGCTGCCGAGGACGAGGGTGATGAACTTCTCCGGCTCCTCGGGGAGATCCCAATGGAGCGTCCGCATCCAATCGCTGTTCCGAGGATCGGCGTCGAGGTTGATCGGTGACATCGTCGTGACCTCCGAGCGTCCATCACCGAGCCCGTGAAGAGTCGGCCACGCGATACCGAGCTCCCCCTCATCGGACAACCCTCCGACCTTTCCAGCCAAGGGCGCCGAGGCCCCGAGGCTTGTCGCCCGACCGAACCGGCATCGACCACGGGAAGCTATCCTCCGGAGCCGGGTCCTGGTCAGGGGCTGAACCCAAGCCCGCCAGCGATCCTCCCAGAGGAGGCATGTCGAGGATGGCTGACGGAACGCAGCGGACCCGGAAGGCTTCGGCCGGCGGCTCGACGGGGTTCTCGGCCGAGGAGCGGGCCGCGATGCGCGAGCGCGCCCGAGAGCTCCGGGCCGAGGCACGGGCCGGCAAGAATCGCCAGTCGGGCGAGGAAGCCGTCCGCGCCAAGATCGCCGAGCTCCCCGAACCCGACCGGACCATGGCCGAGCGGATCCACGCCGTCGTGACCACCGCAGCCCCGCGGCTCCTACCGAGGACGTGGTACGGGATGCCGGCCTACGCAACCGAGGACGGCGCCGTCGTCTGCTACTTCACCCCGGCCTCGAAGTTCAACTCGCGGTATGCAACCTTTGGCTTCAACGACGCGGCCAAGCTCGACGACGGGAACATGTGGCCGACCTCCTTCGCCCTGACGACCCTGACCGAGCGCGAGGAGGAGCGGATCGCCGACCTCGTGAAACGAGCCGTCGGCTGACGAGCCTCGGGCTCGCCGCCGGAGCATCGGCGGCGACGGGTCACCGCTTCGCGTGGCCCAGACCGAGGGCCGGGCGAAGGCGAGAAGGCAAAGCCGAGGAGCGACGTCCCTCAGCGAGTCGAGCCTGGCGCCACGGGCTGGAGGTCACGAGCGATCCCGGCCGCCCAGGCCTCGATCTCCGCCCAGTCGCGGAAGTCGCCGGTGGGGAGGGCCTCGCGGCCGGCGGGCATGAGCCGCATGAGGCGTTCGGCGAGACCGATCGGCGGAGCCCCGGGGTCGTAGGCGCCGAAGAAGACCCGCTCGTCCCGAGCGTGGACGTCGATCGCCAGCTCGGCGAGGCCCTTTGGCATCGCCGAGACCCGGACATCCCGTCCGTCGGGCGCAACCTCGGCGGTGCCGAGGGGACCCGAGCTGAACAGCCAGACGGGTCGGCTGCCCAGGACAGCTCGATGGCGTCGGACGAAGAGGCTCGCTTCCTTGAGCCAGTGGTACATGTAGGCGGCGCTGCCGATGACGAAGGCGTCGTAGCCATCGATCCTTTCGACCTCTCCAACCGGGCGACAGGTGACCTGGAGGCCCGCGTTCTGGAGGGTGAGGGCGATGCGCTCGGCAATCCCGCGGGTCGCCCCGTGGCGGCTCGCGTAGGCGACGAGGACGTGCATCTCGTGGTTCTCCTTCCGAGCTGACGGTCAGCTCAAGCTGAAGGGCGGGTAGCGGTCGGTGAGGAGGAAGAAGGCGTAGGCGTCGACTCGGGCCGTCCAACGACCGACGCCGACGACGAAGTCGAAGAGAGGCCGCGGATAGCGCCCGGTGAGGAGGATCGCGAACCAGGCGACGACGACCACGACGATGGTGGCGAGGTAGAGGAAGAAGAGGACGACGTAGTGGGGGAGAGCGAGGAGCCACTTCACGAGCGGGAGCCAACGGCTGAGGTCTTCTTCGACGTTGGGATAGTCGAACTCGAGGTGGACCGCTTGCTCCTCGACGGTGGACGGATACCGGTCGGTGATGAGGGTGAGGTAGGCAGCGACCCGCGCTCCGAAGCGCCGGAGCTCGCGCCCGAAGTGGAACCACCACTCCGGGTAGCGGCGCCGGAAGACGATCATGAGCGCCGTCGCGAGCCAGAGTCCGGCGAGGATCCCGCCGGTACTCCGGACGACCCGCTCACCCGACGCCGTGACGACGGTCTCGTTCCCGGTCGCCGAGATCAGGCCCCAGACGATGATGATCGGAATGGCCCAGAGGAGCCGGAAGAAGCTCGTCAGCCGATCGAGGCGTTCTGGGTAGTCGATGAGGAGTCGGGCTGAATAGGGCCGTTCTGTTTCCATGCCTGGCAGTCCCTCCATGCGGGCGCGTCGACTCGTTTCTCCGGACCTGCGCCCGGCTCTGCCGGTTCAAACGGCCACGACGTCCCGCCCGGTCGAACAGCGGGCCGTGCCTCACCAGCCTCGCCCGCGAAGGACGTGGGGACGAGGGCCGAAGGGCCCGCGACCGGGGTCCGCTTGGCCGCCTTTCGCTCCCTCCCGACGGCTGGACGCGGCAGGAAGGTCGGCGAGCTCGGGATCGTGGACCGGCCCGACGGCGGTCGCCCCGCCGATCACGCCTGAGCGCCGAAGATGTCCGCCGCCGTCACAGCGAGGTCGACGGAGCCGACGACCGATGCGCGGGCTGCGACCGCGAACCGCAGGTTCGCCCGGACGCGGGGGAGCGAAGCTGCCTTCCGGCGGAGCTCGGCGACGATCGGGGCGCCGTCGACGCGGCGCGCCCACTTCGCCTCCCCGACCCAGATCGCCTCGCGACGCCGGCCGGCGAGGACGACGGCGTCGATCTCGGCCGGCTCGCCGGCCGTCGTCCAGAGGGGCCCGATCGCGACCACCTCGCGCCCGAGCTCGCCCCGCTCGGCCAGTCGGCGCAGGTGCGCCCGGAAGGCATCCTCGAAGCGAGGGCCGAGGAAGTCGTCGAGGCCGTCGAGGATGGCGTCGACGATCCCCCACGGCCCGGTCGGGACCGAGTGAACAGCGCCCGACGCCGCCGCTCGACTCCATGCGTCCTCGTGCCTGGCTTCCGCTCGGCACCTGGGCCTGGGACGAGATCGTTGCCTCCCCCGTGCTGACGGTCACGCCGCCATCGCGATCACCCCGCCGGCCTTCGACTCGATCGACACCGACCGCTCCTCGATCACCTTCGCTGACCACGTCGAGGCGGTCGGCCGAGCAGTCCTAGCGCAGGACTCGCCCGTCGTCCTCGTCTTCCGGAGCGCCGCCGGCTTCTCCGGGTACGCGGCGAGCGATCGGGTCGCCGATCCGATCGCGGCGATGGTCGACGTCGACAGCGCGCCCGGGGTCGGTCCCGCCGACCCGAGCTTCGAGGGGCTCGCCCCCACCAACGACGCCGGCCGCGACACCTCAACGACAATCGTCTGGACGAGCTTCAGTGCCGAGCAGGACCAGACCTACGCGGCGGCGCATCCCGAGTGGCCGTTCCTGGCCGGAACCTCCGCGACATCACCTGGGTCGACCTGCCGGCGAGTCATCGGCCGTTGTGGTCCCGCCCGCGGGAGCTCGCCGAGATCATCGGTCGAGCCGCTGAGCTACGGGCGGGGCGCCTGACCGAGGGGTAGGCTCGGTCGGCCCTAGCCCGCCGGGAGGAGACCTCGCATCTGTCGGGTGATGAACGTCGCCGCCAGCGTCGGGCTGAGCCGATAGAGGAGGTCCATGAGCTTCGCGTCGCCCCCGACGAGGACCCGAGGAGCGTTCCGTTCCATGCCATCGAGGATGGTCCGGGCCGCCCGGTCCGGCGGGGTGATCCGGCGAGCCATCCGTTCGGCGTCGGCGTCCGACGTCGGGACGGGAACCCCGGAGTTCGCGGCGATGTTCGTCGCCACCGCACCTGGAAAGACGATCGTCACCCGGACCGTCGTCCCGGCGCACTCGGCGTGGAGGCCCTCGGTGAGGAGCTTCACCGCCGCCTTCGAGGCCCCGTAGACCGTCTGGCCTGGAACGGGGAGGAAGCCGCCCATGCTCGAGACGTTGACGATGTGCCCCTCCGGGCGAGCGAGGAGGATCGGCAGGAAGGTCTTCGTCAAATAGAGGGTGCCGAGCCAGTTGACGGCCATGACCCGCTCGATGGCCGGATAGTCGAGGTCCTTGAGGCGAACGAAGGGCTGGATGATCCCGGCGCAGTGGATGAGTCCGTCGACGGCCCCGAAGCGGGCGCTGACTGCCTCGGGGAGGGCCTCGACGGCGCCTCGGTCGGCGACGTCGAGCTCGTGGGTCGAGAGGCGATCGCCCGCCGCGGCGAGCTGGGCGGTCTCGGCCAGGGTGGCGGGGTTGAGGTCGCAGGCGGCGACGCTCGCCCCGCGTCTGAGCGCCTCGAAGACAACCTCGCGCCCGATGCCACTCCCGGCTCCGGTGACGACGAGGACCTTCTCCGCGACCTTCATCGCCTCAGCCCTCCCCTGGTAACGCCGAATCCGCGGCTCTTGGCCAGCGAGCGTCAGGCTACCACCCTCGCGGCCGGCTTACGCCGTCGTGGTCCTGGTGAACCTTCCTGCACCGGCCAAGCGTCGGGTCGATCTCGCCGGTCTTTCGCCTCATCGAGAGCGACCGCTACCAACGGCTGCGCGGGCATCCGGACGCGAGCGCCAACAGCCGGCCGTCCCGGGCCCGGGAGATTCCGCCCTCCGTCAGGGTTCGAGGAGCGGCAGGTACTCCTTGAGCTCCTCGACATAGCCGGGCACGGATCGGCGGAGGAACTCGATGGACGGACTCGGTAGTCCGGCTCGGTCTAAGCGGGTGGCTGTCGGGGTCGCTCGGATGCGCCTCGCTCGCGAATCGAGCTCGGTTCAGCAGAACTCCCCGCCAATTGGGGGCTCGAGGATCTGGGCGGCCTCGATGTCGGGAACTGATGGCAGCGCATCGTGGATCCCATCAAGCTCTTCGCGCCGGAACTCGGTCTGCTTGTGGAGAACAACGCGCCTCGGCGTACGACCAGCCTGACGGTCGATGTAGAGGGCCAGGCTGCTGGCTACGACGGCCCGCATCTGCTCGCGCGAGAGGAACGGGTTGTCGTTGATGACCGTCACCCTGTCTCGCTCGGAGTCGAAGGCGACAAACTCGAGGCCAACCCCCTCCGCGTCGAAGACCTGGGAGCAGCAGGTGACGAACGTCGGTCCGCCGGCCGCATCGCCGCGCAGGGCGTAGCTGAGCCCGATGAAGGCGGTCTCCGGTTCCTGCGGCACCATCTTCCATGGCACCCCGCCGGCCTTCGTGTAGAGCGCGATGGAGAGGCGCCAGGCAACGCTCGCGCGATCGGGGTACCGCAGCGCCTTCTCCTCGGTCACGATCTGCGACCGGATGGCGCGAACGGCGGCTATCGCCTTCACGTAGTCGTGAAGGTCGCAGTCGTCGTCAGGTCCCTTGAACCCGGCTGACCAACGGGCTGGAAGGTAGATCGCCACAACGTCCCAGTCGTTCCGGCAGACTTCGAGCTGCGCAATCGCGTGGCTGAGCGTCTCGGCCAGGACGAGGTAGGGCTTCTTCGAGGCGGCCAGGCGCGCGTCGAGTTCGGACGGCAGTTCGACACGGGCGGGCGGAGCCGCGATCACCGCCTCGCGCCGGAACAGACGCGCCATCCCCGGGTAGTCGGGCAGGTACGTCCGACGTTCCCCGCGGCTGGTGCCGCTGGCGGAGCTCGCCCGGATCTAGGGCTCCCTGCTGCTGGAGGAACGACCGCCCCGTGGCGGCTGCTGGCGCGGCAGGCGCATCGCCGTCACGAATGAGACCAGCCCGCCGACGACCAGGACGATTATCGGCAGCGCGATGAGTCCGCTGAGATCCGGTCCGACGCAGCCGTCGCCGTGTTGGGGCCGGCGCAGGCCTGGACTGCGCGGCCCCACACAACGAACCAGGTGGCTCCCGTGCCGACCAGGGCGCCCCCGAGGGCAACGCCACGTGCCCGATCCTGGAGTGCCCACAGCACGATGGGAAGTGCGAGCAGCAAACCGAGGGTCCCGAGCATGAGCGGGGCGGTCCCGGCGATGGAACCGACGATGAGCCCGAGGATCCAGTGGGTGAGGGCCTCGCGAGCGATGGCGCCCTCGGTCGGTCCGCTCATGTCACCTTTCGGACCTGATAGTGCATCCACAACGGCAGACATTCATCGACGGTATCGGTGGAACGCGACCCGCCGATAGTCACTACTCCGTGCGTGCCTATGGGTACGCGACCGGATATGGAGGCGAGATAGCGTTCCCACCTGGAGCGCCAGCAGCAGGAGCGGCCCCACGAAGCTCCAGCCAACGGCCTGGTGGTCGTCACTGAGCGGGGCTACGCGGTCAACGGGTCGTGGCTGACCAAGCACTTCCAGGCGCTCCTGGAGCGCGCGGGCCTGCCGAAGATGCGGCTCCACGACCTCCGCCATGGCGCGGCCAGCCTGCTGGTAGGCGCGGGTGTCCATCCGCGGATCGCTCACGAGCTGCTCCGCCACGCGTCGAGCAAGACCACGATGGAGATCTACAGCCACGTCAGCGCCGCCCAGCAGCGTGAGGCCGTGGAGGTCCTCCAGCGAGCCCTGGCTGAGAGTCATTCTGAGAGTCATCTTGGGCCAGGTTTGGGCGGCCAAGACTGGGCTCGAGCGGCCGAAACCGGCCAATCTGAGCGTGAGAGTGGCTCCGGCGGCAGGACTCGAACCTGCGACCAAGCGGTTAACAGCCGCCCGCTCTACCAGCTGAGCTACGCCGGAGCGTCGTGATCGGCCGCGGCGGGCGAGACCCCGCCGGGCCCCCGGCTGAGGATAGCACGGGCTCCGGCGCGTCGGCCTCCTTCGGAGCCGTCACGACGTCCCGGCCGCCGCGCCCTCCAGCCTCGAGCTCCCGTCCTCCGAATGGTGGCCGGCTCAGGCTTCGGGCAGGAGGGCGAAGCCCTCGGCGCGACTCCGCGGATCGAGGCGAAGGCCGAGCTCGAGGGCGATCTCCACCGCCCGCCGCCATTCGTCCCGCCGGAGCCGACGGTCGATCTCCGGGAACTCGTCCGTTTCGACGACCCGCGCCGCCGGCCGATACTGGGCCATGAGGTTGACGTACGTCTCGGGGCCGAGCTCGTCGGCGACCCAGCAGAGGATCGCCTCCGTCTCGGCGAGGAGGCCCGGCATGACGAGGTGACGGAGGAGGACCCCCCGGACCGCGAGCCCCCGCTCGTCGAAGGTGAGCGGCCCGACCTGACGGTGCATCTCCCGAATCGTCGTCCGGGCGACCTCGGCGTAGTCGGCCCGCCGCAGGTAGCGGCGACCGGCCTCGGCGGTGAAGACCTTGAAGTCGGGCATGTAGATCGAGACGACGCCGTCGAGGAGGCGAAGGGAGTCGAGGGAGTCGTAACTGCTCGTGTTGTAGACGATCGGGAGACGCAGACCGGCCTCGACGGCGATCGGGAGGGCCTCGAGGATCTGGGGGACGACGTGCTCGGGCGTCACCCAGTTGATGTTGTGGCAGCCCTGCGCCTGGAGCTCGACCATGACCTGCCCGAGGGCCGTCGGCCCGAGGGGCTGGCCGCGGACGTGGTGGGAGATGTCCCAGTTCTGACAGAAGACGCAGCGGAGGTTGCAACCCGAGAAGAAGACCGTTCCCGACCCGTTCCAGCCTCGAAGGCAGTCCTCCTCGCCGAAGTGGGCGAAGGCGGAGGCGACGACCGCCCGCCGCCCGATCCCACAGAGCCCGGCCCGGTCGGCCCGCCGGTCGACCCGGCAGCGGCGGGGGCAGACGACGCAGATCGGGCCGAGGAGGCGGAGGGCGTCGCTGGCGCGCCGGGCAAGCTCCCCGCTCCGGGCCAGTTCGAGATAGGGCGGTGGCGGCCCGTGGGGAACGGGGTCGGGATCGTCGAGAGGGACCCGAAGGCGAAGCATCGATGCGCTCCTCGACCTCGATCCTACGTCCCCGCTCGTCCGGCTGCCAGCGCCACCGGCCGCCGGCCTCGCCAGCCCCCACCCCCGCTCTCCGCCCCCGGCGCAACGCCCCGCCCCGGAGCGCCTACGGGAAGCGCCGAACCGCCTCGATGAGGAGCTCGATGAAGCGCCGCCGGTCGAGGGCGACCCCGACCTCGGCGTTCGTCGGTCGACCCGTTCGCCCCTCGAAGTCGACGACCGTCCGGCCCCGGGTCAGGTCGCTCTGGGTCTCGACGTCGACCCGGCCCCGTCGGGTCTCGACGAGCCCGAGACCGAGGACGTGGGCGACGGCGACGGCGTCGTGGATCGGGGCCCCGTCCCAACCGTAGCGCTCGCGGTGGTAGCGGGCAAAGTAGCGAAGGAGGTCGGCGAAGGCCGCTCCCGTTCGGTTTCCGGAGGCCGCGAGCCGGTCGGCATCGGCCAGGGTGAGGATCGCCTGGTGGGTGACGTCGAGGCCCATCATTGCGATCGGGAGACCCGACTCGAAGACGATCGCCGCGGCGTCGGGATCGACCCAGACGTTGAACTCCGCCGAGGGGGTCCAGTTGCCGGCCCCGACGGAGCCGCCCATGAGGCAGATGCCGCCGACCTTCGTCGCCGCGAGGTGCCGGTAGCTGGCGAGGAAGAGGGCGATGTTCGTCAGGGGTCCCGTCGGGACGAGGGTGACCGGGACCGGCGAGGCCTCGACGGTTCGGGCGATGAACTCGACGGCGGGCTCCGGGAGGGCCTCGACCTCGGGCTCGGGGAGGTCGGCGCCCTCGAGGCCGCCGGGCCCGTGGACGACGCTGGCGACCTCGAGGGGGCGGCGGAGGGGTCGATCGGCTCCGGCGGCGACGGGGACGTCGGTCCGACCGGCGAGGGTGAGGACGGCGAGGGCGTTTCGGGTCGTTGCCGCCAGGGGGGCGTTGCCGGCGACCGTCGTCACCCCGAGGAGGCGGACCTCGGGGCGGGCGAGGGCGAGGAGGAGGGCGAGGGCGTCATCGTGGCCGGGGTCGCAGTCGAGGATGATCGGTCGGGGACCGACGGGCTCTTCGATCGCCTCCTCGAGGGGGTAGGCCTCGGGCTCGACCTCAGCCTCGGCCCAGGCGACGAAGCGGGTGCGTGGCGGGGCGACGACGGTCGGCATGGTTCGATCCTACGCGATCGGGACGGCCGCCCGCCTGCCCTCCGGCGAGCCGCGAGCGAACGCCCGAGGGACGGTCTCCGGCGGCCTCCCCTCATCCCTCTCCTGGGCGGGCCCGCCTCCTCCAGTGTCGCCGGATCGAGATCATCCGGGCCCGCCCTCCGCCCGGAGGGCCGTCGGACGTGCCATCCTCTCGGCCGATGGGCCTCTCCTTCGGTCGGATCCTCGTCGCCCGAGTCGCCGCAGCGACGGCGGCCGCCCTCCTCTTCGCCGTCCAGCCCCTCGCCGGGCGCCTCGTCCTGCCGGCCTTCGGGGGCGGACCGGGGACCTGGGCGGCAACCCTCGCCTTCTTCCAGCTCGGCCTCCTCGCCGGCTACGCCTACGCCCATCTCGTCGCTACCCGGCTCGGCCCGCGACGGGGTGGCCTCCTCCACCTCGGCCTCGCCGTCCTCGCCGTCGGGGTCGCCCTCCTTGCGCCGGCTGAGCCGGCGGCCCTCCGTCCGCCGGGGCTCGAGCCGGCCCTCGCCGTCCTCGTCGTCCACGCTGCGACGATCGGCCCGACCGTCGTCCTCCTCGCCGCCACGACGCCGCTCCTCACGGGCTGGCTCGCCACCGATCGGCTTCGGCCGCTCCGGGCTGGAGACCTGACGGGGGATCGGCACGGGTCGACGGAGTCGCCGCCGCTCCACCGCCTCTACGCCTTCAGCAACGGCGGCGCCCTCTGCGCCCTCCTCCTCTACCCGCTCGTCGTCGAACCAAACCTCGGTCTCGCCGATGCACGACGCCTCTGGCTCCTCGGGTTGGCGGGCTTCGCGATCCTCGTCGGTGGGATCGCCCTCGAAGGCACTCTCCGTCGGACCACCGATGGGGACGCCACCGAAGAGCCCGCCGGCCGGGCGGCGCCACCGCCAGAACCGACTGACGGCCAGGCTGAACCCGCCCAGCCCGACCTGGCCCGAACCGGACGCTGGCTCCTCCTCGCCGCCGTCCCGGCCGGACTCCTCAACGCCCTCACCCTCCTCCTCACCCTCGACCTCGGCGCCGTCCCGCTCCTCTGGGTCCTCCCCCTCGCCGTCTACCTCGGCACCTTCGTCCTCGCCTTCTCCGCCCTCGGGGACCGCCTCCGCGGCCCGGTGACCCGCCTCGCCCCCATCGCGGCCACCCTCCTCTGGCTCCCGCTCGCCGCCGAGGCGCCCTGGTCGGTCCTCCCCCTCCTCGGGGTCATCCTCGGCGGGCTCTTCGTCGTCGCCCTCGCCCTCCACGCCGCCCTCGCCGCGGCCCGGCCCCAGGATCGGGAGCTGTCCGGCTACTACCTCGCCCTCGCCGCCGGTGGCGCCCTCGGCGGCAGCTTCGTCGGGATCGCCGCCCCGCTCCTCTTCCCCGACCTCTGGGAGCTCCCTATCCTCCTCGTCGCAGCGATCCTCGTCGGCGGCTGGCCGGTCGGAACCTCGCCGGTCGGCGGAGCTGGCGAAGGCGGTCAAGGCGGCGGGGTCGCCGGACGGGCTGCGACAGCCACCGCCTCCCGCCCGACAGCCACCGCCTCCCGCCCGGCCTGGTTCGACTCCGCCGTTTGGCGCCTCAACCGCTACGTCATCGTTGGGGTCATGGTCCTCGTCGCCCTCGTTGCCGACGGGGCCCCGGCGGCGGACCCCGCCATCCTCTGGTTCCTCGCCGGGGCCGTCGTCCTCGCCGCCGGGGGCCGACCGCTCCTCTTCGCCGCCGCGACCGGGGCGGTCCTCGCCGCCGCCCTCACCCTCACCCCCCAGCCCGACCTCTTCGCCGGCCGGAGCTTCTTCGGGGTCCTCGAGGTCCGGCCCTCGCCGGACCGGAGCGTCGTCCAGCTCTGGAACGGGACGACCCTCCACGGGACCCAGCCGACGGACCCCGCCCGTCGCCTCCAGCCGACCGGCTACTACGTCGAGGCCGGCCCGGCCGGTGACCTCTTCCGGGTCCTTCGAGGGCAAGGAGTGAACGGCGCGGGCGGGAACGAGACCTCCCCGGCAGCTCGCGGCCTCGCGGTCGGCGTCGTCGGGCTCGGGGTCGGTGGCCTCGCCGCCTATGCCGAGCCGGGCGACGCGTGGACCTTCGTCGAGGTCGACCCCCTCGTCGTCCGGATCGCCCGCGACCCGCGCCTCTTCACCTATCTCGCCTCGGCCAGGGCGCCGGTCGACGTCGTCGTCGACGACGGGCGCCTCGCCCTCGCCCGCACGACCTCGGCGAGCTTCGACCTCCTCGTCCTCGACGCCTTCACCTCGGACGCGGTCCCGGTCCACCTCATCACCGCCGAGGCGATCGCCGATGCCCTCCGGACCGTCCGCCCGGACGGGCTCCTCGCCGCCCAGCTCTCGAACCGCTACTACGACCTCGTCCCGGCCGTCGCGGGTGCGGCCGAACTCGCCGGGGCCGAGGTCCTCGTCCGCGACTTCCGCCCGACCGCTGCCCAGGTGGCGACGGGGGCCTTCCCCTCGCGCTGGCTCGTCGCCGGGCGGCCCGGACCGGCCCTCGACGCCCTCGCCGCCGCGGGCTGGACGCGGGTCGTCGGCGCACCGCCCCTCACCGACGACCGCCCGAACCTCCTCCGCTTCCTCCGCTGGTCCTTCGGCTGACGCCTGCCGGAGCCTGGGTCGATCCCCTAGCCTGCCGGCGCCCGCCGGAGCTCGGCGAGATACGCGCCGATCGCCGCGAGGCGTTCGCGGGCGGCCGGTGTCCGGTAGGGGGCGAGCTCTTCGGCCGTCGAGGGAGGTCGTCGCGACGGTTGCGCCCCCTCGCCGGCCGCGTCGGCGAGCGCCTCATCGAGGGTCACGAACCCGGCATCGAGGGTCTCAGCGAGGACAAGGTAGACGGCGTCGTAAAGGGAGAGGTTGTGAGCCTCCGCGCGATCGATGGCGAGGAGGAGGAAGGGTCGGTCGAGTGCCGTCGTCGCGATCCCGAGCTCGTCGAGGAGTCGGAGGGCCTCGATGACCTTCGGAGCCGAGACGCCGTACCGCCGGACGAGGACGTTCCCGACCTCGAGCCAGAAGAGGTCAGGGACGTGGATCGTGCCCCCTTCGCTCAGGTGGGCCCTCAGGAGCTCGTGGACCGTCACCGCGCTGGGTTCGTTCCGGAGGAGGGCGACAGCCGCCGAGGCGTCGAGAACGATGGCCTCAGCCACGCGCGGCGGACCCTCCGTGTCCAGCCTCGCGGTCGAGCCGAACCGCCGCGGCGGCATCGAGGGGCGCGGGGTATTCGCGGGCGATCGCCTCGCCGAGCTTGACGAGCCGGTCGAGGGCGTCGAGGGCGCGCTGGCGTCGGGCGAGTTCGTCTTCGTCGAGGCGCCGACCGTCCTCGACCGAGACGAGCATCGCGAGGGGTCGATGGTCGCGCTCGATGAGGAAGCGCTCACCCGCCGAGGCCGCGTCGAGGATCCGGCCCAGGCTGCGCCGCAGTTCGAGGGGGCTGATCCTGGTCACTCTCATAGCGCGTTATGATAGAGAGCCAGGACCACAACTCCTCACCGCTCCGAAGACGGAGGGGAGGCTGAACCTGACCGAGCTCGGAATCACCGCCCTGAGGGCGACTGCCTCAGCCGTCGTCGCCCGCGTCGAGGCGGGCGGGAGCTACCTGATCACGAGACGCGGCCGTCCAGTGGCCGTTCTCCTTCCCGTCGAGGAGGCCGAGGATTTCGTCCTCGCGAACGCCGACGGTTGAGTGCGACTGCGACGCGAAGCTCGGGCAGCGTATGGAAGGCGACGGACCCATCGCCTGGAGGATCTGGCCTGAACGCGCGTCGAGCGAGCTCCGACCAGACGCAGCAGCTCCGTCCGAGACGACGGCGCAGCCTCTGACCAGCCCGGCGATACACTGCGCTCCGCGAAAGGAGCACGACATGTTCTCGCGGCACCGTCCCCTCGTCCTGCCGAGACCCGAGGAGGCCCTACCCGGCCGCCCCGAGCCGATCCTCCGACCCGGGACCCACGCCGTCCTCGGCCAACCGATCGGCGAGCCCTACCCGCCCGGCCTCGCCGTCGCGGAGTTCGCCCTCGGCTGCTTTTGGGGCGCCGAGAAGGGCTTCTGGGGGAGGCCTGGGGTCTGGGTCACGGCCGTCGGCTACGCCGGGGGCATCACCCCGAACCCGACCTACGAGGAGGTCTGCAGCGGCCTGACCGGCCACGCCGAGACGGTGCGGGTCGTCTACGACCCCGGCCAGATCTCCTACCCCGAGCTCCTCCGGATCTTCTGGGAGGCTCACGACCCGACCCAGGGGATGCGCCAGGGGAACGACGTCGGGACCCAGTACCGCTCCGTCATCTTCGTCCGGAGCGAGGCCGAGCGACGCCTGGCCGAGGCGTCGAAGGTCGCCTACGAGGCCCGCCTCCGCGAGGCGGGCTACGGACCGATCACGACCGAGATCGTCGGGCCACCGCCGCCGCCCTTCTACTTCGCTGAGGAGTACCACCAGCAGTACCTGGCGAAGAACCCCGACGGCTACTGCCCCGACCACTCGACCGGGGTGAGCTGCCCGATCGGGGTCGGGGTGAGCGCCGGGGAGGCCACGGCGATCACCCTCGCGACCGAACCGCCGTCGACCGCCGGATGAGCGACGCCAGCGGCCCCCTCGTCGCGCCCGAAATCCTCCTCGCCCACCTCGACGACCCCGACCTTCGACTCGCCGACGTCCGCTGGTACCTGGGCCGGCCCGGCGCTGGCCGCGCCGCCTACGAGGCTGGGCACATCCCGGGAGCCGTCTTCGTCGACCTCGACACCGACCTCTCGGCACCCTCGGGCCCCGGCCGCCACCCCCTCCCCGACCCCGTCGCCTTCGCCGCCCGCCTCGGCGCCCTCGGCTTCGGCTCCGAGGACTGGATCGTCGCCTACGACGACGTCGGCGGGGCCGTCGCTGCCCGCCTCTGGTGGATGCTCGACGACCTCGGACACCGCCGGGTCGCCGTCCTTGACGGTGGCCTGGCTGCCTGGCGCGCCATCGGCGGCCCACTCACGACCGAGGTGCCGGCACGACCGGCAGGCCGCCTCGCCCTCGCCGAGCGCTGGTCGGCGACGATCGACCGGGACGAGCTCCGTCGCCGCCTCGGCAGCGTCGTCCTCCTCGACGGCCGGGCCCGGGAACGGTACCGAGGGGACGTCGAACCCGTCGACCCGGCCGCTGGGCACATCCCGACGGCCCGCTCGGCGCCGGTGACGGAGAACTTGGGACCGGACGGACGCTTCCGTCCCCCGGCCGAGCTTCGAGCCCGCTTCGCGGCCCTCGGCTGCGAGGGGGAGACCGTCATCGTCAGCTGCGGGAGCGGGACGAACGCCTGTCATCACGTCCTCGCCATGCGGCTCGCCGGGCTCCCCGATCCCCTCCTCTATCCTGGCTCCTTCTCGGACTGGAGCCGGGCGGGGCTGCCGGTGGCGACGGGCGACGAACCGGGCGACCCCGAGGTGGCGCCCTTGGTGTGAGCGGCGGCACCCTCGAGTGGGTCGCAACGCCCTCGGCCGGAGCCGGCGGGCTCGGCCTCAGTTCCGAGGCGCCCTACGCCTCCGGCTTCCGGGCCACGACGAGGGTCGCCCCCGACGGCAGGTCGATGACCTGCGGGAGCGGGAGCCCGGCCGCCTCGAAGAAGCCGAGGAACTCCTCGACCGTCCGAAGGCGCGTTCCGGAGAAGAGCTGGTCGAGCTGGATCCCCGCCACGAGCTGGCCGTGGAGGGAGCGGTACTCATCGGGCGTGCTCGGCTCGCACCAGTCGAGGACGACGAGCCAGCCGCCCGGGGCGAGAGCACGCCAGCCCGCCTCGAGGGCCGCCACCGGTTCGTCGAGCTCGTGGAGGGCGTATTGGAAGTAGACGAGACCGAACCTGCTCGCCTGCGCGCCGATCGAGGCCACGTCGGCCTCCTCGATGGCGATCCGGTCGGCGAGCCCCGCCTCAGCGACGTTCCGACGGGCCCGCTCCGCCGAGTCCGGCTGGGCCTCGACGCCGACGAGCTCGACAGCAGGAAAGCGCCGAGCCACGGCGATGAGCCAGCGAGCGCCACCGCAGTGGAGGTCGGCGACCCGGAGGCCGCGCTGGAGGTCGACGACGAGCTCGGGGAGGGCGGCGAGGGCCTCCTCGAAGAAGACCGCGATGTCCTGGAGGGTGAGCCGTTCGATCGAGGCGCGGTACCGATCCGGACGGTTCCGGACCGGGACGCCGGTCCGGAAGACCTCGGCGAGGCGGTCCCAATCGAGGCTTGCCAGGGTCGCGTGGACGAAGCCGCCGCCGAGGTACTCGGGCCGGTCGGCGTCGAGGAGGACGACGGCCGTCGACTCGGGAAGGCGGGCTCGGCGGCCGTCGAACTCGAGGAGGTCATGGGCGTCGGCGGCCGTCAGCCAGGCTCGAAGGTGGGGAGCCGAGGCGCCGAGAACGTTCGCCAGGGCCTCCGCATCGAGCCCCTCGTCGCCCGCTCGCCGGAGGGCTTCGAAGCAGCCGAGCTCGAGGCCGAGGGCGATGACCCAGCTCCGGTAGAAGCCGATGAGACTGGCGAGCAGGTCGTCGAAGCGCTCCTCGTGGGCCATCGGCGGCATTGTTGCACCTCGACCGGCGGCCGCGTCGTCTCCGCCCGGTGACGCCTGGGTGGCGGGGAGGGTGCGGGTCGAGGGAGCTCACGCGCGGGCCGAGCGCGGGGGCAACGGTTCCTCGGCAGATCGTGTTTCATGTGGTGATGGACGACCTTCGACGACGACCGAGGCTGCTCGCGGACCCCCTGCCTCGGGCCGTCGGCGCCGATCAGGACGGCAGAGACGACCCAGTCCCCAAAGCCGGCTCGGACGCCGGCTCGACGAGACCCGCGTCCCCCTCCTGTGAGGACGACCCTCTCGCCGTCCAGCTCGCCCGGGACCTCGACGGCGGCTTCGAACGGCTCGTCCGGGCCGAGGCCGACCGCCTCTTCACGATCGCCTACCGACTCCTCGGCGATCGGGAGGATGCCGAGGAGGTCGCCCAGGACGCCTTCGTCCGGGCCTACCGGGCCCTCGCCAGCTACGACCGGCCGCGGGTCGAGGCCCTCGCCCTCCGGCCATGGCTGGCCGCCATCACCATGAACCTGGCCCGAAACCACCGGCGGCGGGCCGCGACCTTGCGGCGCGGGGGCGCCATCGACGGGGACGACCTCGACCACCGCAGCCCAGGCCTATCCCGAGCGGGAGGCGGCCCCAAGCAGCCGAGCGAGCCGGTCGCCGACGACCCGGAGACCGCCCCCGACGGCGTCCTCCTCCGACGAGAGGCCGAGGCCGCCTGGGCCGCCCGCCTCGACGCCCTGCCCGCCCGCTATCGACTCCCCCTCATCCTCCGCCATGTCGCCGGGCTGTCGACCCCGGAGGTCGCCCTCGCCCTTGGCCGCCCCGAGGGCACGGTCAAGGCCCAGCTCCACCGAGGCCTCGAACGCCTCCGGGCCGCCTACCTCGCCGAGCTCGACCGAGTCGCCGACGGTTCGCGTCCCGACCGGACCGACACCCAAGGCCCCCATGAGGAGGTGGCACGATGACCCTCGACGGAGCTCCCCAGGGGAGCGGACAGACCCGACGCCCGCGAACGACGGCCGACCCCGCCTCGGTGGCCACGGTCGAGGGGGCCCTCGCCGGCCTGCGCCTCACGGCCCCGAGCAGCCTCGTCCTCGGCGCCCTCCGCGCGGTCGGTCTCGCCGACGGCTACGACCGCCTCGCCACCCCGATCGGCCCCGTCTTCGTGGCCTGGAACGGGCGCGGGATCTCCCTCATCGACCGAGCATCGAGCGAGACCGCCTTCGAGGCGGAGGCCCGAGCGGTCCTCGGCCGTCCCCTCGCCCCGGCTCCGCTCCCGACGCCGGTCCGCCGCCGCCTCGAACGACGCCTCGCCGGCGACCAGCGGACGAGCGTCCCCCTCGACCTCCGAGGACGGTCGCCCTTCGAGGAGGCGGTCCTCCGGAAGGCGCTCGAGATCCCGCCAGGTGAGGTCCGCCCCTACGGCTGGATCGCGGCCGAGATCGGCCGACCGAAGGCGGTCCGCGCCGTCGGGTCGGCCCTCGCCCGGAACCCGGTCCCCCTCGTCGTCCCCTGCCACCGGGTCGTCCGGAGCGACGGCCACATCGGGGCCTACTCGATGGGCGGCCCGGCGACGAAGCGCCGTCTCCTCCGAGCCGAAGGCGCCGACCCGGACGCCCTCGAGGCCCTCGCCCGAGCCGGGGTCCGCTACGTCGGCTCCCGGACGACGGGGATCTTCTGCCTCCCGACGTGCCGGACCGCCCGCCGGATCGCGCCGCGCCATCGAGTGCCCCTTCGCTCGGCGGAGGAGGGTCGCGCTGCCGGCTTCCGTCCCTGCCGGGTCTGCCG
>FWPU01004161.1_pt1 | contig 34257 bp, 20 predicted proteins | sample 2228361 | NCBI WGS metagenome assembly FWPU01 (sample SAMEA103939777, study PRJEB20133) | metagenome
TTCCGATCTGGTGGTAATGACCACGGAGTCGCAGCCGAACTGGTTGGCGAGCAGTTGGGTGAATGTGCCGACGGCGCTGGGGTCGCAGGTGGTTTGGGCGATTTGGACGGTGTCGGATGGGAGCAGGAGCGTGGTGGTAATGACCACGGAGTCGCAGCCGAATTGGTTAGTGAGGGTGGCGGTGGTAGTTCCAGCCAGGGCGGGGTCGCAGGTGGTATTGTCCAAGAAAAGCGTATCGGCGGTGCCGGGCAGTACTTTTATCTCGAACAGCACCGGCGTCCCCGTGCAATTGCCCGCTGTTGGTGTGGCCGTAATAAGCGCTGTTTCCGGCGCGGTTACTATTGCCGACTGAAACGACAGGTCTCCCGCTCCCGAGGCAGGCAGCCCGATGGCAGGGTTGTTATTCGTCCATGCTACTGATGCCCCAGCAGAAGGCGTGAAAGCGAGGCTAATGGTCTGTCCGCCGCATACAGTCAGGTTGTCCACAAGAGCCAATGTGGGTTGCGGATTGACTGTAATCTGGAAAGTTTGCGGCGGGCCGGCGCATTCCTGTGCGGGCCCTATGAAGCGCCCAAAAGAGATAGCAGGCGCATTCACATGGACAGTATCCGCTACAGTATTTGCATTTGCATCAATCACATAGACCTCGCCTGACAGACAAGCTACATACACCCAACGACCATCTGGGGTAATGCTGACACCAGTTGGTGCAGCTACTACGGGCACCTCAGCTATTAGGCTTCTGGTCGGAATGTCAATGACCGAAACTACATCTGAGTTCTCATTGGCCACATACACGCGCGACCCTGAAGGATGAATGGCTACGCCCGAGGGAGCATTTCTTACCGGCACTACCCCCAGCGTGCTGTTGGTATTCAGGTCAATTATCCAAAGACTATCGTTAAGCCCAACGAAATCGCATGCGGCACATAAGACCTGACCCAATGGGTCAACGTCTAACCCTCTGATGCTTACAACAGGGAACGGCGCAGGAATTTGGGTTACATTATACGTAGATAGGTCAACGATGCCAATCCGACCTGTGGGTGATGTGTACACCTTTGACCCGTCCGGATGAGCGACAACGCCATATCCATCTCCCGGCACAGTATGTTTGATGTTGAAAGTGGCTGCATCGAAAATGATAAGCGCATTAGTAGTCTGCACATACACCTCGCTGCCGTCGGGAGATACTGCTACTCCTATTGGGAGGGCCGTCGGTATGGTGGCTAAAACGGAGTTTGTGGTAGCATCAATAGCCACGAGACTGCCAGTAGCGCCTGTTCTTTGTGTAACATAAACCCTCGAGCCATCGGTGCTAACGGCTACGCCAAAGGCGAGGGCATTCCCCGACCCCAGGTCAATAGTGGCCACAATGGTATTGGTGGCTATTTCCACCACAGAGACCTTTCCGTTCAGGTCAGAAACATAGGCATATCCGCCAGATACGAATGGCTCAACAGTTATGTTAGCCGTTTGTGCACCTGTTGGCGTGGCAGCAGTAAAGCTGATATCGCCCTGCCCAGTTGCCGGCAGCCCAATGGCCGGATTGTCGTTTGTCCACCGAACGTTGGGGGCAGAAAAGAGCACCTCTACCGTTTCGCCGCTGCAGGCCGAGCGATCGCCGGGGTTATCCACCGCGATGAGCGGTTTGACGCGCAGGATGAAGGAGACAGAAGACGACGGGCAATTGTTGGTGTCTGAGGTCGCTACTACGGAAATAATGGCCTGTGTCAGGGAGCTTACTGCAGCTGCGACGAACGCGATATCGCCCGTGCCCGAGGCCGGTAGCCCAATGCTCGGGTTACTGTTCGTCCAGCTGACCGAAACACCAGGAGTGCTCAGCGCTATGCTCACCGTATCGCCCGCGCAGATGGAGCGGTCGCTCAGCGGCGGCAAGGTAGCTGCAGGCGTTACGGTCAGGGTAAAGGACTGCGGGGCGCTGAGGCAGCCATCCAATTCAGCTGCTGCGGTTATCTGGGTTGTCTGGATGCCTCCTGTAGCGGTGGCCACGAAGTTCAGGTTGCCCGTGCCCGAGGCGGGCAGGCCAATGGCCGGGTTGTCGTTCACCCAGTAGAATGTGGCCCCTGGTGTGCTGCTGAAGAATATGCCTACCGTTTCGCCTGCGCACACTGTGCGGTCGGCCACCGGAGCCAAGGACGGCGAGGGGCGCACGAGCACCTCAAAAGTTACCGCCGGCCCGGTGCAGCTGCCTATCACCGGCGTTACGGTGATGAGGCTGACCTCCGGCGCACTGACCTGGGCCGCCGTGAAGGCAATGGCATTGCCACTGCCCGAGGCGGCAATGCCCGTAGCGGTGTTATTGTTCGTCCACAGGAAGGATGCTCCCGGAGAGCCGCTCAAGGCGATGCTCAGCGCCTGACCGCTGCACGCTTCCACATCTTCCAGCGTGTTTGCCGTGGGAGCTGGGCTAACGATAATGGTGAATGAAATCGTAGGCCCCGTACACCCGCCCTGCGCTGGCGTTACCAGAATAGTTGCCGTCTGCGGCGTGGCCACTACAGCGGAGGTAAAGCTCAGGTTGCCCACCCCTGAAGCGGGCAGACCAATGGCCGTATTGCTGTTCGTCCAGGTGTACACAGGATTTCCCGAAGGGCTGGTGAATACCACATTCACTGGGTCGCCTCCGCACACAGCGCGGTCGCCGGGAAAGTCCACTTCCGGCGTGGGTCTGATGGTAATGGTAAATGTGCGCGAGGCACCCGCGCAGCCGTTGAGCACGGGCGTTACCGTAACGGTCGCTACTTCCACGTTTTCTGGGTTGGCCGAAACGAAGGAGATGTTCCCCGTGCCCGCTGGCGCCAAGCCAATGTTGGGGTTGTTGTTCGTCCACTCAAACACCGCCCCGGGCGTGCCAGCAAAGGCAATGTTCACGGTGGAGGCTCCGCAAGCCGAGGCGTTGGCCGGTTGCCCCATGGTGGGTGCCGGCGATACCGAGATGTTGAAGGTCGTCGGTGTGCCTACACAGCCGCCTAATTGTGGGCTTACCGTGATGAGGCCCGTCTGCGAACTGCCGGTGTTGGCTGCAGTAAAGCCGATATTGCCCACCCCGGCCGCCGGCAGGCCAATGGCGGGGTTGCTGTTCGTCCAGCTGTAGGATGGGTTGCCCGAAGGGCTGCTAAAGGTTACGCTGATGAATTCGCCACTGCAGGCAAATACATCAGCCACAGGGTCTATGGCTGGCGACGGGTTGATGGTCAGCGTAAAAGAAATGGGGCTACCCGTGCAGCTGCCCAGTTGCGGCGTTACGGTAATCGTTGCCACTTCAGGCGCTGCAGGGTTAGCGGCAGTAAAACTAATGTTGCCCACGCCCGAAGCGGGCAGGCCAATAGCCGGGTTGCTGTTCGTCCACTCAAACACGGCCCCTGCCGTTCCGCTGAAATTAATGGTTACGACCTGGTTTCCGCATGCCGTTTGGTTAGGTACTGGGTTGACTATCGGACGCGGTGCTACGGTGATGGTGAACGTCTGCGGTGTTCCAGAGCAGCCATTAAGCACGGGCGTTACTGTAATAGTCGCCGTTTGCGTACTTGCCGGATTAGCCGCCGTAAAGTTGACGTTGCCCACGCCCGAAGCGGGCAAGCCAATGGCCGGGTTGCTGTTCGTCCAGTTGAAGGTCGGGTTTCCGGAAGGGCTGCTGAACACCACACTAACCACATCGCCTCCGCACACCGACTGGTCTGCGGGGATGTCCATGGTCGGATTGGGCAAAACGGTGATGGTAAAAGTGGCCGCATTGCCCACACACCCTGCTGGGCTAGTCGGCGTTACCACAATGGTGCCTACCTCCTGGCTGCCCACGCCCGCTGCAGTAAAGTTGATGTTGCCCGTGCCCGAGGCGCCCAAGCCGATAGCTGTGTTGTCGTTCGTCCAGGCGAAGGAGGCGCCCGGGCTGCCGGTGAAGTTGACCGTTACCTGCTGACCCGCGCACACTGTTTGGCTGGCCGGTGGGTTCACCGTCGCCGCCGGGTTGATGGTGATGGTGAATGTCTGCGCCGATCCCGTACAGCCGCCTTCGGTAGCCGTTACGGTAATGGTACCCGTGGTCGGGTTGGTTGGGCTAGCGGCCGTGAAGTTAATGTTGCCCGTGCCTGAGGCGCCCAGCCCGATGGCCGTATTGCTGTTGGTCCAGTTGAAGGTCGGATTGCCCGAAGGGCTGCTGAATACCACCTCCACCTGCTGGCCGGCGCAGGCGGTCTGGTTGCCCGGGTTCGTTACCGCGGGTGCCGGGTTTACGGTGATGGTGAATGTCGCCGCATCGCCTGCGCATCCTGCCGGGCTGGTTGGCGTTACCGCAATGGTGCCTACCTCTTGGCTACCCACGCCCGCTGCGGTGAAGTTGATATTGCCCGTGCCGGAGGCGCCCAATCCGATGGCCGTGTTGTCGTTCGTCCAGGCGAAGGAGGCACCTGGGCTACCGGTGAAGTTGACCGTTACCTGCTGGCCCGCACACACTGTTTGGCTGGCCGGCGGGTTCACCGTCGCCGCCGGGTTGATGGTGATGGTGAATGTCTGTGCTGGCCCCGTGCAGCCGCCTTCGGTGGCCGTTACGGTAATGGTGCCCGTGGTCGGGTCGGCCGGGCTGGCGGCGGTGAAGTTGATGTTGCCCGTGCCCGAGGTGCCAAGTCCGATGGCCGTGTTGCTATTGGTCCAGTTGAAGGTCGGGTTTCCGGAAGGGCTGCTGAAGACCACCTCCACCTGCTGACCTGCGCATGCCGTCTGGTTACCCGGATTGCCCACCGTTGGCCCTGGGTTTACGGTGATGGTAAATGTCTGCGCTGGCCCCGTGCAGCCGCCTTCGGTGGCCGTTACGGTAATGGTGCCTGTGGTCGGGTTGGCCGGGTTGGCCGCGGTGAAGTTGATATTGCCCGTGCCCGAGGTGCCCAATCCAATGGCCGTGTTGTTGTTCGTCCAGTTGAAGGTCGGGCTTCCGGAAGGGCTGCTGAACACCACCGACACCTGCTGACCCGCACACACCGATTGGTCGCCGGGGTTGTCCACCGCCGGGCCGGGATTGACGGTGATGGTGAACGTGGCCGCATTGCCCACACAGCCCGCCGGACTGGTTGGTGTTACCGTAATGGTGCCTACCTCCTGGCTGCCCACGCCCGCTGCGGTGAAGTTGATGTTGCCCGTGCCGGAGGCGCCCAATCCAATGGCCGTGTTGTCGTTCGTCCAGGCGAAGGAGGCACCCGAGCTGCCTGTGAAGTTGACCGTTACCTGCTGACCCGCGCACACTGTTTGGTTGGCCGGTGGGTTCACCGTCGCCGCCGGGTTGATGGTGATGGTGAATGTCTGCGCTGGCCCCGTGCAGCCGCCTTCGGTGGCCGTTACGGTAATGGTGCCCGTGGTCGGGTTGGTTGGGCTAGCGGCCGTGAAGTTGATGTTGCCCGTGCCTGAGGCGCCCAGCCCGATGGCCGTATTGCTGTTGGTCCAGTTGAAGGTCGGATTTCCGGAAGGGCTGCTGAATACCACCGACACCTGCTGGCCGGCGCAGGCGGTCTGGTTGCCCGGGTTCGTTACCGCGGGTGCCGGGTTTACGGTGATGGTGAATGTCGCCGGTGTGCCTTGGCAGCTGCCCTGCGTCGGCGTTACCGTAATGGTGGCAACCTCTTGGCTGCCCACGCCTGCTGCGGTGAAGTTGATGTTGCCCGTGCCGGAGGCGCCCAAGCCGATGGCCGTGTTATCGTTTGTCCAGGCGAAGGAGGCACCTGGGCTACCGGTGAAGTTGACCGTTACCTGCTGGCCCGCGCATACTGTTTGGTTGGCCGGTGGGTTCACCGTCGGGCCAGGGGTGATGGTAATGAGGAATACCACGGCGTTACCTGCACACCCTGCCGAGCTTATGGGCGTTACGGTGATGCTGCCCACTTGCGTATTGCTCACGTTGGCCGCTGTGAAGTCTATGTTGCCTGTCCCCGATGCTGGCAAGCCGATGTTCGTGTTACTATTCGTCCAGTTGAAGGAGGCACCTGGGCTGCCAGTAAAATTGACCACTACCTGCTGCCCTGAACAGGCCGTCTGGTTGGGTGGGGCTGTCATCGTCGCCGCCGGGTTTACGGTGATGGTGAACGTCTGCGCTGGCCCCGTGCAGCCGCCTTGGGAGGCCGTTACGGTAATGGTGCCTGTGGTCGGGTTGGCCGGGTTGGCTGCGGTGAAGTTGATGTTGCCCGTACCCGCATTACCCAGACCGATGGCCGTGTTGCTGTTGGTCCAGTTGAAGGTCGGGTTTCCGGAAGGGCTGCTGAACACCACCGACACCTGCTGACCCGCACACACCGATTGGTCGCCGGGGTTGTCCACCGTCGGGCCGGGATTGACGGTGATGGTGAACGTGGCCGCATTGCCCACACAGCCCGCCGGACTGGTTGGCGTTACCGTAATAGTGCCTACCTCCTGGCTGCCCACGCCCGCTGCGGTGAAGTTGATGTTGCCCGTGCCGGAGGCGCCCAAGCCGATGGCCGTGTTGTCGTTTGTCCAGGCGAAGGAGGCACCCGAGCTGCCTGTGAAGTTGACCGTTACCTGCTGACCCGCGCACACTGTTTGGTTGGCCGGTGGGTTCACCGTCGCCGCCGGGTTGATGGTGATGGTGAATGTCTGCGCTGGCCCCGTGCAGCCGCCTTCGGTGGCCGTTACGGTAATGGTGCCCGTGGTCGGGTTGGTTGGGCTAGCGGCCGTGAAGTTGATGTTGCCCGTGCCTGAGGCGCCCAGCCCGATGGCCGTATTGCTGTTGGTCCAGTTGAAGGTCGGATTTCCGGAAGGGCTGCTGAATACCACCGACACCTGCTGGCCGGCGCAGGCGGTCTGGTTGCCCGGGTTCGTTACCGCGGGTGCCGGGTTTACGGTGATGGTGAATGTCGCCGGTGTGCCTTGGCAGCTGCCCTGCGTCGGCGTTACCGTAATGGTGGCAACCTCTTGGCTGCCCACGCCCGCCGCGGTGAAGTTGATGTTGCCCGTGCCGGAGGCGCCCAAGCCGATGGCCGTGTTATCGTTTGTCCAGGCGAAGGAGGCACCAGGGCTACCGGTGAAGTTGACCGTTACTGGCTGGCCAGCACACGCTGTTACGTCATTGGGTTGGTTCACCGCAGGTGGCGGCACGATGGTTACGGTAAACTGCTCCTGATCAGAGCAACCCGGACCATTGCTGTCGAAAGCGTACAGGGTTGTCGTTGTCGTAATCTGGTCGCCAGGATTGTATTGCGTACCCGTACCATTAGGGCCGGTGAAATAGGCCGCATTGGGTGTCAGGTTTGTACCCGTAATAGCGGGCAGGGTGTAAGCGCCGCAGGCCGTTACGTTTGGGATGGGGTCAATGTTGGGCCTCATGGGCGGTGCAGGCGCTGGAGGCGCCACACAGCCATCGTTCCCAAAGGTGCCAGACAAAGGCAACATGTAGGTGCCATTTCCCACGGGCACCTCCTGCAAGTCGTAGGTAATGCTCTGGTTGCAGCCACCTGCGATGGAGAAGTTCGTCGTGCGGGTGCCATTGCCACCGCCGTTGGTGAAGGCGCCCCCCGTGCGCATGCATGTGCTGGAGATGACGAACACGCATTGCCCTCCACCGCAGAGGTTGGAAAAGTTGTAAGTGCCCGGTTGTGAATTAGAGCTGGTCTGCAGCACCACAATGGCATTGGGCGGGATGTTCATCCCTGGCCCTACAGCTATCAGGTTTGGGCAGCCCGTAAAGGCGGCTGTGTTGCCTGCCATCAAGCCGCAGGGTGTAGGGTTGATGTTAATGTCGTTGTTCTGCTGCCCGGCGAAGTTGTTGTGCTGGTCGTAGTCTAGTTCGATGTCTGCAGTGTTGAAACCGCCTCCGGAGTGGATGATAACGAACTCGTTCCGTTCTTCTGTACCACAAGCATCAATCATGATGGCTTCTATCCGTGGGCATTGGGAAAAAAGGACGTAAGGATGAAAGAACGACATCAGAGCCACTGCCACAGCAGCGTAGAGAGGGTACTTCCGAACCATAGTGTGCAACATGTTGTGAGTAACCGGACGGAATTTGGCCGACAAAGGTACCTTGAGAGACTGTCAAAAGTGGGAAGGCTGCTGTTAAATAACCATTTCTTCAAGTACTCGTAGCGCACTACTTTTGGGCCGCTGCTCGATACCACTTTTGCTTCAACGCTTTGTACGAACTGTTCCTCTGCCATGCAAATCATCCCATCGTTCGACCTCATGGACGGCCGCTTGGTTCGGCTGCGCCAGGGAGATTTCGACAGAAAAACAGAGTATCCCGAAGACCCTGTGGCCTTAGCCAAGGAGTTGGAGGCGGCCGGCATCCGTCGGCTGCACATCGTGGACTTGGACGGCGTGCGCGAAGGGCACCCTGTGCATGTGAACGTGCTGGAGCGCATTGCGGCCACCACTCGCTTGGAGGTGGATTACGGCGGAGGTCTGCGCTCCATTCCTAACCTGCGCCAAGTGTGGGATGCCGGCGCGCACATGTTCTCGGTGGGCAGTGTAGCGGTGCTGGCTCCTGATGAGTTCCGCACGTGGGTAGAGCGTTTCGGCCCCGAGCGTTTCTTGGTCAGCGCTGATGTACGCAATCGCATGATTGCTGTCCATGGGTGGCGCGAGCAGACCGACCTGCAACTCTTTGATTTCCTCAAACGCTTGCAGGAGCTTCAAATCAAACACATCTCCGTTACAGACATCGCTCGCGATGGCGAGCTGTCCGGCCCCGCCATTGAGCTGTACCAAGACATCATCAAAAACTTTCCCAACCTCTCCTTGGTGGCTTCCGGTGGCATTAGCAGTGTGGCCGACTTGGAAGCACTTCAAGCCATCGGCTGCGCCGGGGCATTGGTAGGCAAGGCTTTTTTCGAGGGCGTTATCCCTATCCAGTATTTCCGCATTCACAGCAAGGCGGGATGAGCACCTGCCTTCGTCTCAACTGAGGCCGGACATATGTTCACGACGGCCTCCTCAAGCGTTCACCCATAAAAACAAAAACACTTGTCGTCTTCAACATGCGCATCCTCCTTTCCCTCTCGCTGCTGATGCTTGGCACGGCATTGTCTGCTCAGCCCAAGCCCACCCTCCAGCTCGCCCTGCTCAAGTATTCCGGCGGAGGCGACTGGTACAACGACGTGAACTCGCTCAAAAACCTCGCCCAATTCTGCAATAAAAATCTCCGTACGAACTTCAACATAGAGTACGCCATCGTTGAACCTGGTAGTGCGGACATCTTCAACTACCCTATCGTGTATGCTACTGGGCACGGCAACATGGTCTTCTCTGACCTCGAGGCTAAAAACCTGCGCACCTATCTCGAAGGCGGCGGTTTCCTCATCCTTAACGATGACTATGGCCTTGACCCTTTCGTTCGCCCAGCCCTCAAAAAGGTATTTCCCGAACTCGAGTTAGTGGAGCTGCCTTTCAGCCATCCTATCTATCATCAAAAGTACGAGTTTAAGAACGGCTTGCCCAAAATCCACGAACACGACGGAAAGCCTCCTCGCGGCTATGGCCTCATCTGGCAAGGCCGGCTCGTGTGTTTTTACAACCATGAGACCGATCTAGGCGATGGCTGGGATGATGTACACAACGACCCAGAGGAAATCCGCCAGAAAGCCCTTCAAATGGGCGCTAATATCGTGCAGTTTGTATTTGGTCAGTAGAGAGGACTCGGGGTGCGAGTGCGCCACCTTTCGAGCTTGCCTCAACTGCAAAATTTGGGTCTCCTCGGCTTTGTTGCATGAATCCCCTTCTGGCGCTGGCTTCCCCTTCCCCGTGAGGGTCAAGCGACTTTGACAGACTTCGGGGCTGCGACCTGGATGAACTTGTTCAAGATGGCCGCCTTGACAGCGGCCTCTGTTTTCCGCTTCTCAAACCTTCGTGCGTACATTTTCTCTCCCAGTATCGTCTTCCATCTGAAAAAGGTGTTTTCGACCTTACTTCGGCGGTGATAGCCCGACTGTTTTTTCCATCCCTTCCGGTTCGCCTCATAGCCGCCCTCGTCTATGATAGCCAGGGCCGCGTTCCTGGGGTGGTCGGTCGGCACGCCGTTCCCGTCCACCTGGTACGCCGCGTTCTTTCGGGGCGATATGACAGGCTCGTTCTCGGCCTCTGTGAGTGTGTCCCAGCAGTGGTAGTCGTCATAGGCGACCTTGATCACGGGATTCATGCAACAAAGCCCAAATTTGGAAGATGGGCTTCACTATGCGATAGTGAAGACAAACAAGGGCAATTTTTCATTAAAAATTCTCGTGCAAAAATAGGTTGGCCGGTATCTCTTCGAGGCCGAAGACCATTGCTGTCAGGAGGTGCTGTTTACCGTCCTTGGCTTTACGCCACTGTCTGCTCACTTTCTGCCGAAGTCTGCCGGGTTTTCGCCCCATTTTTCTGTGTCCCACTTCAGGATGGGGTTGGTGATTTCGTGGGTTTGTAGCCAGTGTTCGGCGCGTCGGATGACTTCAAAGAGTGGCTCGTTTTCGGGGTTGGGTTTAAGGCGAGTTTTGCAGCGTTTTTCACGTACCCATTTTTGTGCGTTGTGCGAGTCTGAGTAGATAGGCATGTGCGTTTGGCCGCGCTGTTGGAGCCAAGCGAGCGCATGCACCAAGGCTAGAAATTCTCCGATGTTGTTGGTGCCTCCTGGCCATGGCCCGCCGTGGAAGAGCACTTTTCCACTGGCTGTGTGCACGCCTCGATATTCCATGAGGCCTGGGTTTCCACTACAGGCAGCATCTACGGTGATGCTGTCGAGTTGCACGCCGGCCTGCTGCCAAGCTTCCGGGGTGGAAGGCGCCGGAGCTTTCCTCTCCACGTAGGCCCAGTAGTTGCCTCGGAAAGCAGCCTCTGCCTCCTCTCGAGAGTCAAAGCGCTTGTATTTAGCCTGCGGATATCCTTGTACTTGTTTTCGGGCTTCGTCCCAGGAAGTGTAGATGCCTGGATGATGCCCCTCCCATACGACGTAGAAAGCAGCCCTCTTAGCCATAGTGCTCAGAGTGCCATTAGGTTGAAGCTGTAGTACAGCGATATGCCCTGCATGGAGATTCTCCCACTGCAAAAGGCGCGGTCGCGGCAGTGGCGGCTATAAAGTGCATCAATATCGGACAGGCCTAGGTTGGCTCGCAAGCCGAGAGTGCTGCCCAAGTCTTTTTTGCCGGATTTGAAGCGATACTGCAGACCCGCGAGGAGGCCGAAGTCGCTGCGTTTGAAGTCGTTGTTAGCATCAAATAGCCTGTTTTCGTTGGCGGGTTTTTCCTCACCTGAGGCGCCGCTGAACAGTAAACGCCCATAGTAAGGCCCTGCCATGACGGAGAGATTGCCCTCGCGGCGGAGGCTAACTTCGGGTACAGCAGCCAACATAGCCCATACTTGGTGATAGCGCACGTCGCGAACGTAGTCAATGACGCCCGTATCTACAAACGCCGTAAAGGAGGCCTTTGACCCTGCAGACTTGCCTATCAGGCCCAATTCAAAGTTGACAATGAGGAAACTGCCCGTGCCCTTCAGCCGGAACTGGCTTCCAAATTCCCAGCCTAAGGCTGGGGCGGTCTGGGGGTTAGAAGACACAAAATCAGGGTTGTTGGAGACAGGAAAGTTCCCCGTTGCCCGTATAGCAAAGGCGTTTATCCCTCCGCGCAGGCGAAACTCGACACCGGGCGGTGCAAACTCGCGTTCGAAGACGTAGTCCTCCGTAATGGTGCGCGTACCGCGTTTGCCCTCGAGGTACACTTGCAGTTCGCGGCGCCCCAGCAAGCGATAGCGTATCTTCTGTGGGTTGTCTTGCTCCAGATTTTCGAACCAATAGCCCTCGCGGTCGGCCAACACCAGCTCATAGGGCACAGGTTTGTTGTTGTTCAGCCCGCGTTGGGTCAGGTAGTACATGATGGTATCGCCTCGGCGCTCGATGCGCATGCTTTTGAGCAAAACAGTGTCTCCGTCTTCTGCCTTGATACGCACCTCGCGGCCGAGTAAGGTGCTATCATTTTCCAATTTCCAGATTTCTAAGCGGTCGCCACGATCTTGGGCCATAAACCAAACGCCATCCAATACGCGTAACTCCCGAAATATCTGCGGTGCATCCTCAATTTGGGCGGTTGACAGCCCTGGCCCCAGTGCCAGAAGCAGTGCGATTATCTGTGCTCGAATGGACATAGTCAGTGCGTCTTTGCAGGCAAAGGTAAGGGCTTGGTGGCAGGTCAGCGGAAGTGCAGACCTCCGTGGCTGAGCCTCCATGGTTTATTAATAGTCCAATGCGTCGAAGAGGGCGTCTATTTCTTCGAATGACTTGACTCCTGGGCGCTCTTCGTTACTACCCCGAAGCGCAAAACCCGCCGGCTGTACAGAGGAGAGCAACGATGCAAACGACTCGGCCGGCAAGGGCGCATCGAGCAACACTGGGAAGTGTGCGCACAACCGCCGCCACGTATCTGCCACTTCGGCGCTATGCACTGCCGCCCATGCAGCCTTATGTGTCAGCTCCACAATAAAAAATGCCACACCTGCTCTTGCGCGCTCCAAAGAAGATGCTACACTGTCGGGATGTGCTGCATTGCTGAGGAGCAGCAATACTTCCAGCCCCTGTAACTCAGGTATCAAATCGGCTTGACAAACCTGTACCGCATCCAACGCAAAAAATGCGGCGGCCTCGCGAACGATAGCTGCGGGTGCGTGTTCAAATTCTCCTACGATGCGCGGCCCAGCGACCCATTCGCGAATGGCCCGCATCTCGGCAGGTTCAATGAAGTGAGGGCTGTTTTCGTCCAAACAAAAGCCCAGATAGGTAGCTCCTCGAGCAGCAAAATAACGGGCGTCAGTCAGGTTGGCAATGCGCGAAGCCTTGACGTACATGGGCAGTACATTTTGAAAGTGCCAAAAGTAGGGCGCCCTGTGTCATTCTAAAGCGCACATCTGCCCTTCGAGCATCAAAAAACGGCCGACCTTTGCGCCGACTCACGTCGGCAAAGACGTGTTGCTACTACACCACATTTCTGCCCGGTCTTTCTCTGAAGTGCTACTTTTTTAAAATGGCTGTTGTGAAACGCTATTCCCCTTGGATACTGCTCCTCGTTGTATCGGTGCTCATTGGCTGGAAATTGTATCGCAATCAAAGGCAACGCCAAGAAAATGCGGAGCTTTCGCAAGTGGAGCGTTCCGCAGTGCCCGTGCGCACAACCACAGTCGTACAAGAATGGGTATCACCTCATCTGGAGGTGAGTGGCATCCTTATGGCCGCTCGCGAAATGCCGGTCATCTCCGAAACCATGGGGCGCGTCGTGGCCGTGTACAAACGCCGCGGCGACCGTGTTAATGAAGGAGACCTCATTGCCCAAGTGGATGACTCTCTGCTTCGCATCAAGCTAGAGGCTACCCAAGCCAACATTGCTAAACTCAGAAAAGACCACAAACGCCTGACTAGCCTTATTGAAGGAGAGGCCGTTCCGAGCAGTAAGATAGAGGATCTGGAACTGGGCCTTATGGCTGCCGAAGCAGAGGAAAAGGTACTGCAAAAGCAGATTGCTAACACCAGCATACGAGCACCCATGAGCGGGACACTCACCTTTTGCGCTGTGGAGCGCGGCAGCGTCATTGGGCAGGGTATGCCTGTAGCCCACATTACCAACTTAGATCGTCTGCTGCTCATGGTCAAGGTGTCGGAGCGCGATGTGTTGCTTGTGCGCAAGGGCCAACCCGTAGAAGTGAGCGCTGATGTAAGACCTGAAACGCCCTTGAACGGGAAGGTGGCTAACGTGGCACCCAAAGCCGACAGCGCCTTCACCTACTTGGTGGAAATCGAAGTACCTAACCCACCACAGGCGCCGCTCTTAGCCGGCATGCATGCTCGCGCGCGCTTTCTCTTTGACGAAAAGCATCAAGCAATCCTCATCCCGCGTCAAGCCATCGTCGGTAGCCTGCAAGAGGCCGTGGTCTTCGTCATCGCAGAGGGCTCTATCGCCCGAGAGCGGAGCATCCAATTAGGCCGGGTAGTAGGCGAGCGCATCGAGGTCCGCGCTGGATTGTCCCCGGGCGAGCGTATCGCCATCGCGGGGCAAACTTACCTGTCTGATAATGCCCGCGTCCGAGTGGTTGAATAGTACACAACCCAACGCTTATGTGGTGAAAGACAACTGCAACATTTAGCCATAAAAAAGCTCGCTAGGGCTGTTTTTTTTGGGAAAAAAACGGCCTCAGCACTTTGGCTTGCCCTTTTCGCGCACCAGCGCCTTTAGCGCCTTGGGCGTGGGCTTGGCATGTGCCCGTCTCGCCCTTGGGTCTTAATAATGGCGCAGCTGCACCCGAGTATCGCCGTGCTTGCAGGGGCGGAGACGGCAATGCTGTGGTTTTGCGATTATTAAGGCCCAAAAGCGGGACGAAAACAGGCGCAGGGCCAAACAGGAGCTGCACCCAGTCGTTGTAACCACGGCTGCTATTCTGAGGCCGGCAGCCGTTTTTTCACCCCCCAAAAACGAGGTAGGAAAAGTGGATGACGGCGGTGAGAGGCTGTTCTACCTTTTACACCACCTCTGGGGAGAGATTGGTCTTCACAGCGGTTAGGCCTGTAGTCAATCTTGGGAAATGGCACCTTTTTCGAATGGGCATATGAAAACCCAAGCCTAAACCTGCATATTCTCTTCTTCTAACACTCAGCACAGAATTGGCCGTGCCGCCAAAGGATTGCTACCAACACCTTTATTGCCGCACCAATTTGAACGTTTGCCACTTTCCGCCTTTTACCCTTACTCGGAGCAAATAGAAACCTGCGGGCAGATCGCCAACCCATAGGGCCTCGCCTGCTGTCAGCGAGGCCGTTCGGGTATTTTTGCCAGAAGCTTCAGAGATGCGCACTTCTAAGGATGCGCTTGGTTCGGTGCCAGAGAAGCGTACCCACGTACTTGCTGGGTTCGGGTAGATGCCGATACTGGAAGGCTCATGGTTTTCGCCTGTTGAAGAGACTACCCCAGCAAACAGCCACAAGTATGCCCCGGGAAACTCTCGACGCCAAAACCACTCTTTGTGTTCGCCATCGGCAGGGACGATAAAAAACTGCTCCTCAGGCTCAAATCCCGCCTTTTCTAAGGAGTCCGCCACTGCTCGCATGTTTTGCGCTACGGAGGCAGGCTCTTTGCCGCCGGCCAAGAAATACACGCGCGCCTCGCCCAAGCGCGGATGTGTGGCCGCATGCTCGGCGGGTTTGTCGCCAGCAAACCAGAACGCGGGCGAAAAAATGCCCGCCCGAGAGAACACATCTTGCCGCTCAGAGAAGGCGTACATGGAGATAAGCCCGCCCATGCTGCTGCCCATGATGCCTGTGGTTCGGCGCCCAGGCAACGTGCGGAAGGTGCTGTCTATGTGTGGCTTGAGGGTGTTGATGATGAAATCCACGTACTTATCTCCGTCGCCGCCGGCATTGTACTGGACATTTGCCCACGGCGAGTATTCATCGAGCCGGTATTGCCCGCCGTTGTCTATGCCAACGATGATACAGCCATAGTCGCCCTGTTGGTGCAAGGCATTGAGCGACTCGTCCACCTCCCATTCTCCCGCAAAGCTGGTGGTGGCGTCGAAGAGGTTCTGGCCATCGTGCATGTAGAGCACCGGATATCGCTTCGTGGGTGCTGTCGCATAGTCGGGTGGCAGGTAAATCCAGATGCGCCGGTTGCGGTTTAGCTGTGGCATGTAGAAGCTGTTGGACAAGATGCTCACATTGGGCGCTGCAGTAGATTGGGCGCCTCCCAAGTCTTCCCAGGACAGGATGGTCAGCTCCAGGGTGGTGGGCTGGCCGCTGTAGTTCCAGATGCGGTCTGGCAAATAGCCGCCGTTAGCATTGCCCTCTACGGTGGCCCAACTGCCGCGGGTAAACTTGTATTTGACCTGACCGACGGGCGGATTTAGGGTAATGGTGTACTCGCCATTGCCTAATGGGGTGAGTATTTTGGTAGTATCGCCGGGATTCCAGTTATTGAAGGTGCCTGCCACGTAGATCTTGGCTCCAGCAGGGGTGTTGGTGGGAATAGATTTGACCAGCAAGGTCAACTGGGCCATGAGGCTACCCTGCCCCAACAGCAGGAGCAAGAAGGCGAAGAGGTGTTTGGTGTGGCGCATGCTTTTTGTTGGATACGTCAGGACCTAATTAAGAGGCAAAGTTATTGCGCCCGCTATAGCTTGGCAATTTGCCTGTCGTAGGTGTGTGGTTAATGATGGTTTTGAAGGCGTCTCTTTCCCCTAAGATATAGGACCGCCTTGATCTCAAGAGGAGCACAGCAATGCTGGGTGGTACTGGGTACTTCAATTCACTATGTACTCCAAGTCCAATTTTTCAATATCTGCGATGAGTTCATCACTGACAGATACTTTTTTGGTCTGCGAAGCCAGGGCGAGCCGTTCCTTGTGTTCGCGGTCAATCAGTTCCATACGCAGCAGGTGTTTGCCTTTATGGGCGTTGCATATCCGCTCTATTTGGGCTACGAACTCTGGCGTAATTCGTTCGATGGGCAAGCGCAGGGTAATACTTTGGGTTTTTTCCTCGCCTATGCTCTCCAACATGCGGATATTGGTTACGCGAAATTCGTAGTTCTCTGTGCCAAAGCGCACCTTGTATTCACCTTCCACATAGAGGCATACATTTTCTTGCATGAACCCTCTGAACTTGGAGTAAGTGTCGGAAAACAAGGCGATTTCGAGGTCGCCGGTGTAGTCCTGCAAGGTCATGCGCCCCCAGCCAGTGCCTTTTTGATTGATGCGGTGTTCGACCTTTGTAACAAAGCCAGCTACAGCCACCTTGTGGTCTTTGAAATTTTCCAGCTCGCCGATGGGTTTGGCAAAGGTTTTCCAAGCGAAGCGGTGGTTATCCAAAGGATGACCACTGATGTACACGCCTACCACCTCGCGCTCGCGCTGCAGCAGGGAGAGCAGGCCCCACGGCTCTGCCTGAGGTAATGGCGGCACCGGGATGCTCACCGAGTCGGAGAGGTCTCCGAACAAGGAGTTGGCCGACAGGATCTTGTCCTCATGATAGGCGTGTGCGTAGCGAAGCAGGTGCTCGATGAAGGAGTCGTACTTGTCGCTGGGGGCAAATAGCGCACTGCGATAGGCAGGGCCTTTGTCGGCCAGCGGCGGTAGTTCGTCCAGGGCACCTGCACAGGCCAAGCTTTCCAGGACGCGCCGGTTGATAGTGCGCAAGTTGGCACGGCGGACGAAGTCGTAAAGGTCTTGGAAAGGCCCATTTTTTTTGCGCTCTTCGATGAGGCTTTCTACTGCAGCTTCACCCACGCCCTTGATGGCGCCTAGCCCGTAGCGAATAACACCCTGTTTATTCACAGAGAAGTTTACATCCGATTCGTTGACGTCAGGGCCTTTCACCCGAAGCCCCATGCGTCGGCACTCTTCGAGGAAGAAGGTGATTTTGTCGCTGTTTCCTTGGCTATTGCTCAGCACAGCAGCCATGTATTCGGCCGGGTAGTTGGCTTTCAGATAGGCGGTTTGGTAGGCTACAAAGGCGTAGCACGTCGAGTGGCTCTTGTTGAAGGCATAGGAAGCAAAAGCCTCCCAGTCGCTCCAGATTTTTTCCAGCTTTTCCTTTGGATAGCCTCGGGCCGTGGCGCCTTCAATAAACTTACCGCGCATTTTGTCGAGTACGGCCTTTTGCTTTTTGCCCATGGCCTTGCGTAGCACGTCAGCATCGCCCTTAGAAAAGCCCGCTAGCTTTTGTGATAGGAGCATAATCTGCTCCTGATATACCGTAATGCCAAAGGTTTCCTGCAGAAATTCCTCCATTTCCGGCAGGTCATAGGTAACGGGCTTGCGTCCGTGCTTGCGAGCCACGAATTCCGGGATGTAGTCCATTGGGCCGGGCCGATAGAGGGCATTCATGGCAATGAGGTCCTCAAACTTGTCGGGCTTCAGCTCGCGCAAGTATTTCTGCATGCCCGCGCTTTCGAATTGGAAGGTGGCTATGGTTTCGCCTCGTTGGTAGAGTTCATACGTTTTGCGGTCGTCCAGGGGAATACTGTCGAGGTCTATTCGGATGCCGTGGTTTTGTTCGATGAGGCGCAAGGCATCGCGCAGGATGGTCAGGTTTTTGAGGCCCAAAAAATCCATCTTGATGACGCCCGCCTCTTCGATGGTGCTGCCCTCGTATTGGGTAATGAGGTACGGCGTCTCTTTAGAGGTACATACTGGCAGGATTTCCGTGAGGTCTTTGGGCGCGATGATGATACCGGCCGCGTGGATGCCTGTGCCTCGCACGGAGCCTTCGAGCACCATAGCTTCTCGCAACACCTTAGACTCCAGCGTGCCCTCCGCTGCCAAGTGGGCGCGCAGCTTTTTGCAGTTCTCTATCTCGTCAGGGGTCAAGTTCTCCTTTGCCGTCAGGGAACCTTCCCCCTCAAATGGGGCCGTCAGTACGCGCTTGAGCGAGATGTTTGGGCGCTCGGGCACCAGCTTGGCCAAGGCATTAGATTGGTCCAGCGGCAAATCGAGCACGCGCGCTACGTCTTTGATGGACATCTTGGCCGCCATGGAGCTGTAAGTGATGATTTGAGCAACCTGCTGATAGCCGTATTTCTTTACCACATAGTCAATCACGCGGTTGCGGCCCTCGTCATCAAAGTCTGTGTCAATATCGGGCATGCTCTTGCGCTCGGGGTTGAGGAAACGCTCAAACAGCAATCCGTACTTAATAGGGTCAATGTTGGTAATGCCGATACAATAAGCCACGGCCGAGCCAGCTGCCGAACCGCGGCCGGGGCCTACGAACACGCCCAAGTCGCGCCCTGCCTTGATAAAGTCGGCCACAATAAGAAAATAGCCGGCAAAGCCCATGGTCTCGATGGTGCGCAACTCAAAATGGAGGCGCTCTTCAATCTCCGGTGTTATCTGCCCGTAGCGCTGGCGTGCTCCTTCGAAGGTCAGGTGACGCAGGTATTCGTCCTGGCTAGCAAATTCCTGTGGCACTACAAAGTGCGGCAGCAGAATGTCTCGCTTGAGGTTAAGGTGTTCGCACTTATCTACGATTTCGAGCGTATTGTCCAAGGCAAAGGGTACATCGCCAAAGAGCGCGGCCATTTCGTCCTGGGTTTTGAAGTAGAACTGGTCATTCCAAAAGGCAAAGCGCCCGTCTCTGACCACAGTGCCTTCCTCCACAAACTCGCGAATGGGCGGCGTGGACTGCTTTTCTCCTGTATTCACACACAGTAAAATGTCGTGTGCGTTGGCGTCCTGCTGGTCCACGTAGTGTGAGTCGTTAGTGCAGATGACCTTGACGTTGTACTCTTTAGCCCAGCGCAGTAAGACCTCATTAACGCGCTCCTGCTCAGGCATCTGATGGCGCTGGACTTCGATGTAGTAATCCTCGCCGAAGATGTCGAGCCACCATTCGAACTCCTTGCGCGCCGCTTCTTCGCCTTGGCGCAGGATGGCTTGAGGCACCATGGCGCCTATGCAGCAAGTGGTGGCGATAAGTCCCTCGTGGTATTGCAGCACCAGGTCTTTGTCAATACGAGGATACTTGCCGTAGAGGCCCTCTATGTAGCCCAGTGAACAGAGTTTGACCAAGTTGCGATAGCCTGTAGCATTTTTGGCTAAGAAAAGCTGGTGGTAGCGCCGGTCTTTTTCCTCCTTGGTGAAGACCTTCCTGTGCCGATCGGCCACGAGGTAAAACTCGCAGCCCACGATGGGCTTAACGCCTTCGTGTCGGGCAGCCTCTGCTACGAACTGGAACACGCCGAACATGTTGCCGTGATCTGTAATGGCCACCGCAGGCATGCCGTCAGCCTTGGCTTTTTTGAACAAGGCAGGGATGGCAGCCGCTCCGTCGAGCAGCGAAAATTGGGTGTGGCAGTGGAGGTGGGCAAACTTGGGCATAGGTCAGTGTTTGTTCCAGTGTTCAAATTGTTTGAGGATGAGTGGTTCATCGGGTAAAGCCTCCAAGGCTTGCTGGAAGGCATACTCTACCTCGCTGACAGGTCTTTTCAGGTATTGGTAAATTTCTGCCAGCCTGAACCAACACCATCCGCGGCGCTTGTTGTCGGCGCTCAATTGGATGACACGCCGATACAGCTCGGCGGCTTCGCCAAGTAGCTGCCGGTTAAGTTGTTTCTTGCGTTCTTGGTATGCCTCTTTAGCTAAATGGAATTTGGCATCAGCGAATTCGTTCACCGCCCTGGCGTCGTTCAGAATGCGGGCGCGATTGTTTTCCAGCAGCCGGTGGGCCTCTTTGAAGTTGCCCATACTTCTGTAAAGCGCAGCGACGGTTGCCAATTCGGAAGGGTCGGCCAGAATAGGCTCGAGTGAATGAAGGACTTCAACAGCCTTTTTGATGTTGCCATGGAGCAGATAAGCTCGGGCCATGGCACTGGCAGCAGGGGCCTTATCTACGTGCCCGCCCTGAGCCAACAGCTCTTTCCATTCGGCCTCGGCTCCGCTAAGGTCGCCGTCTTCAGCCTTGTACTCGATGATTTGTGCCCACAGGATGCCGGAAGCCGTACGCGCTTTGGCCTCGGCAAGGCGGTTTAGAGCGGCGCTTTTTTGCCCTGTAGCCCACAGGTACGCGGCCTCGCGAACGGCGTGCAGCACTACGTACTGCGGGTGGGCCGGGAGCGTAACGCGGAAGTAGGTGCGCGCTTCATCAAAGTCAAAACGCGGCGGCGGCGAGCCGTTTTCCTTCATCTCGCGAAGGATAGTGGGTATGCCTGTGCTGCGCATTTCGGCCAAGCCTATCTGTTTGAGAAAATCGCCCACCCTTCGGTTGCGGTTGGGCACGGGCGGCACTCGATTGCCCTCCAAAAAATGCTCTGGTAAAATACCAGGCACAGGACCGGGATAGCTGATGATTTCCATCCGATCGGGGTAGAGGTATATCTTGACAGGCTCTGCATGAATAGCCTCATAGCTGCGGTGGTAAAACGCATTTACGATGGCCTCCTCCATGGCTGCATACGGAAAGGCCACAAAGCGCATCGCCTGGGCTTGGTTGGGTAGCTTCTGGGTCAGAGAGCCAAAAGCCGTTTCCAAAGACCGCAGTATTTCCCGGATTTGCTCGTGTATCGGCCCTGAGAAATGCCTCTCCTCTATGAGCCGCCCCCCAGCATCATCTCCGAACTGCACAACCTCGGCCCTGGCGCCGGGGAAATACTCGTGTGGCGCAAACGTGAAGAATAGCAGGCCGATGTTGACGGGAGCGTAGTGTTCGTTCACCTTTCGCACAATGCGCAAGGCCGAGCAAACTTCCAACGGAGGTAAATTCATGTCTGCCAGTTTGCTGCGAGCGTCCTGCAGAAATCGCTTTATGAGGCTATGCTCCAGCACCTCATAGCTCAACCCGAAGTTAGTGCGGTCGTCAAAAGGAATACGAGATGTGAGCGCGAGCAATTCTTGCATGAGCTGGCCTCGGGCCTCTACCGTCTCAGAACCTTGGCGGATGTAGTACACCTGTCTTTTGTCTCCACGCGTATCAGGAGCCTTGTAAGGGCGGGCATCTCCTGCAGGGCACCAGATCACCATTAGCCATTTTTCTTGAAACTGGACAGGCTCTACTATCGGGTAATACTCCGGCTCGATGCGATGACATTGCCCGCGAATTCGCCGCTGCACTTCTTCGAGGGCTTCTTCCGGAAGACCCACTGGCGGCAGTTTCGCTCTGCCTGCCTCTTCTTCCACGCCTAATATCACATAGCCGCCATTGAGGTTGTGAAAATCATTGGCAAAAGCACAAATAGTGACCACCACTTGCCGAAGCGAGTCATCCGACAGGCCTTTTTTGAACTCCAGCCGGGCAGACTCCACGGTTCTGGCCCGAAGGAGGTCTTCTGTATTGATGGGAATAGGTGGCATGAGCGACGCGAAGCGCAGTGTTTCTTGCTGTGGGTAATTTGCTCGGGCGGCAGCGCAAGGCCCAAGACAAGCACCAGGCAAAAGTAGCGAAAGTAAACCGCTTGGCTCACTATGCGGTAACGCTTGAGCGCCCTTGGCGCTACGCTTTGGTGCTGCCCTTTACCAGTACCCTTTCGCCTGCAGCCTGAAGAGTTCGGCGTACTTGCCGCCTTGGCTCAACAGCACTTCGTGGCTGCCTTGCTCCAGGATTTGGCCATCTTCCAAAAAAAGGATGCGGTCAGCCATGCGCACCGTGCTGAAGCGGTGGCTAATGAGAACGGCGGCCTTGCCGCGCGTTAGTTCAGCGAAACGTAGAAAGACCTCGTGCTCGGCGCGGGCATCCAAAGCCGCGGTAGGTTCGTCTAATATCACAATTTGCGCCTCGCGCATATAGGCGCGCGCCAGGGCAACCTTCTGCCATTGGCCACCGGAGAGATCCACTCCTCCAGAAAAGCGTTTGCCCAGCATCTGGTCGTACTGCTTGGGCAGGCGCTCGATGACCGCATCCGCCAAGCTTTTGGCTGCCGACTCCACAATGCGCAGGCGGTTGGTGCGCGCCTCGATGTCGCCGATGGCGATGTTTTCGGCTGCCGTGAACATAAATCGAACGTAATCCTGGAAGATGATGCCGATCTCGCGGCGCAAGTCTTCCGGGTTGTACTCGCACAGTTCCACACCATCGAGCAGGATGCGGCCTTCGGTAGGCTCGTACAGGTGGGCCAATAGTTTGACAAGCGTCGTTTTGCCGGCACCATTTTCGCCGACCAAAGCCAATTTTTCGCCCGGGGCTAAGGTGAAACTGACATTCCGAAGTGCCCAAGTGTCGCTGCCCGGATAGCGGAAGCTGACGTTTTCGAACCGGACGCCCTCGCGCATGGGGCGCGGCACGGGGCGTTTGCCGGCATGCGTTCGGGATAGAGGCTTAAGGGCCAAAAACTCAAACAGGTCGCGCAGGTAAAGGGCCATTTCGGCAATGCGAGAGAACCGCCCTACAATGGCTTGCAACAAGCCCTGCAGTCGGCTGAAGGCGCCCGCTAAAAACGTCAGGGTGCCCAGCGAGAGATACCCCATAACCGTCTGGCCAATGATGAAAACGTAGGCGCCGTAATACGCTACCGTGCTCAGCGCCGACAGCAGCACACCCCAGGCCGCCCTCCGAATGGCTAAGCGCTTGTTGGCCTCATAGTATCGGTGGGCAATGGAGCTAAAGCGCTCCGCCAGGAAGTGCTCCAAGCCAAAGATTTTGATCTCTTTGGCCGTCTCGTTGCTGGCGCCGATATAACGTAAATAGTCCAACTCGCGCCGTTCGGGTGTCCAGGAGCGCGTCAGAGAGTAGCCCTCGCGGTTGAAGCGCGTCTCGCCAATGAAAGAGGGAATGACGGCCAGCACTAACAAGACTATTAGCCAAGGGTTGAAGGCTATCAGACCGCCGGCTAGGAACCCTACGGTGATGAGGTCTTGCGTTTGCGACAGTACGGCGCTCATCAGGGCACTACGCCCGGCCGTTTGGGTGCGCGCTCGCTCGAGCTTGTCGTAGAACGCCGGGTCTTCAAATTGGTAGAGATCTAGCGTGGCAGCATGCCGAATAATGCGTACCGAAGAGTCGTTGTTCACTAAATCACTTAAGAGGCTATCTGTCAGGACAATAGCACGCCCCAGCGCGCTGTTAATCACTGCCAAGGCGAACTCCAGACCTACCCATTTCCATAGGGGGTGGGCCAACTGCCAAATGACATCAGCAGCGGCGATGGCCTTTACCACGCCGTCAATGATTTCCTTACCCACGTACAACATCAGCAGCGGAATGGCGGCCTGAATGAGGCGCAGCACTGCATTGGATAGGGTCAAGGCAGGCGACACAGCCCAGATCATGCGAAAAAAACGCCACAGATGCTCCCACGAGCGATAGGGCTCTTGCCCTGCGGTGCCATTCTCTTTGCTACTCAGCATGGTTCACATAACGAATGCCCAAAGAAAGGGTTTTGGCCGACGATTTAAAAGGATACTCATTTTCTGGCGAGGGCTGTTTGTCAAACCACCCGCGCTGCGTCCGCCGGTACCTGTGCCGCCCTTACCGAGGCCGTTTTTTTGGGGAAAAGCGGCTCCAGCACTTTGGCTTGACTCTTTGGCGCACCTGCACCCACGGAGCTCCGGCTTGGGCTTGAGCATGTGCCCGTCTCGCCCTGGGGTCTTAATAACGGCGTGAGCGGCACCGCAGGGTCACCGTGCTTGCAGGCGCGGAGATGAGAGGCTGCTGTTTCGCCATTATTAAGGCCCGAAAGCGGGACGAAAACACGCACAGGGCCAAACAGGGGCCGCACACCCAGTCACTACGCCCACAGCAGCCGCTCCGAAGCCGGCAGCCGTTTTTTCACCCCCAAAAAACGGAGGTAAGAAAGGCGGCGGCGGTAGAGGAAGTGGCCGGTTCTACTCTTCACTTATCACTTATCATTTTTCACTTCAAAATAGCAGGCTCTGCGGGCGCTTTGGAAAATATCATTCATCATTCATCATTTCAGAATGGCAGGCACTGCGGAAGCCCTAGAAAATGTACCCTTTGCAAGCCAACGAAAAAACCCTGCCGGTAGCACCAGACAGGGTTTCTTATGAGTAAGCAGGTCGTTCGAAAGTGTTTTTGCAGTGGCGAAAACCGCCAGGTGGGGAGTTCAGGCTTCTTTCAGCATGCGATTGCCGAATACCAGAAGCACGAGCAGCAAACAGGTGAGGATGATCATAGCGGATTAAACCGTTTTTGTGTGAAGAAATTGGAGTTAAAAAGAAGCCTCAGCGCTTCTTTCCGAAGTTTGTCGGAAGGAGAACGCCTATTACAGCCAAAAAGAGGGCCGGAAAATGTTAATGGTCGTTAATGAAAGGCAAACCTCGACCAGTATCGCCTCGGCAAGCTAACAAGGTCAGGCATTCAAGCCTCAAACGCCACCTGCAGGCTGCGAGCGATCCAGTACCCACTGCCACAGGGTGCTAATGCCCATGACCAAGCCACACGCCAGCGGATTGTACCACAAGTAAGCATCGCGGTCAACGCCAAAGAACAGCGCTAATATGAGGGCCTGTGTGATGACGGCAGCCCAGAAGACGGCTTTACCCTTCACCCTTTTGAGGAAGAAAGCCGTGAAAAAGATACCTAGGATAGTGCCGTAGAAAACAGAGCCTATCATGTTGACCGCCTGAATGAGGTTTTCAAACAAGTCGGCATAGCTGGCAAACACGACGATGAAGATGCCCCAGCCCACCGTGAACCATCGCGAGGCGCGGAAGTAGTGCGTGTCGTCGCGGTCAGTAACGATGGAGCGGCGATAAATGTCGGAGACGGAAGTCGCTGTCAGGGCACTTAGCTCTGAAGCGGTGGTGCTCCAGGAAGCGCAAAAGATCATAGCCAACATGAGGCCCGTTAGCCCCACAGGCACGTACTTGAGTATGAAGTGGATGAAGACAAAGTCCTTGTCCTTGGCATCAGCACCTGGGCGCGCCTGCTTGACCAGCTTTTCAGCCTGCGCGCGCAGGGCTTTGCGCTCGGTGTCCCATTGCTTCAGTTGGGTGCGCACAGACTCGGGTAGGTGGCCCTCTCCGTTGCGCATGTCGGCGGTGGCTTGGTGCAGCAGCGCCTGTCTGAGGCGGGCGATGCTGTCGTTTTGGGCTTCTAACTGCTTAAAGGCCGCCTCATAGGGCGTATTTCGCAGCGCAGCCCTGTTGGCATCGTGGAAATACAGCGGAGCGGGATAGAACTGAAAAAAAACATACACCATCACCCCCACGCCGAGCACCAACAGCTGCATGGGTATCTTTACAAAGCCGTTGAATAACAGGCCAAAGCGGCTTTCGCGCAGCGATTTCCCTGACAGATAACGCCCCACTTGGCTCTGGTCTGTGCCGAAATAAGACAGAAACAAAAATGTAGCGCCCAGCACTCCTGACCAGATGTTGTAGCGATCGCGAAGGTCAAAAGACCAGTCCACCACTTGCGTTTTGTCGGTAGCACTGGCCACTTCCCAGGCTTCAGGCAGCCCAATGCCTTGAGGCAGGTTGTACAACGCCACAAAGAAGGCCAATATCAAGCCGCCGAGCATGATGCTCATCTGCAGCTCCTGGGTGCGGCTCACGGCAGCGCTACCGCCAGAAGTGGTGTAAATAATGACGAAGATGGCCATCATGGCATTGGTCAGCGCCAAGTTCCAGCCAAACACTGCGCATAGGATAATGCTGGGCGCATAGATGCTAATGGCCGCCGCCACCCCCCGCTGAATGAGAAACAGCGCCGCAGTTAGCGTTCGCATGCGCAAATCGAAGCGGAGCTCTAGGTACTCGTAGGCCGTCGTTACGCGCAGCCGGTAATAGACTGGCAAGACGAATGCAACTAGGAAGAGCATAGCGATGGGCATGCCAAAGTAAAACTGGGCAAATTCCATCCCATCAGCAAAGCCCTGTCCCGGTGTACTCAGAAAAGTGATGGCGCTTGCCTGTGTGGCCATAATGCTAAGGCCTATTGTCCACCACTGCAGATCGCGCTTGCCGGCCAGAAAATCTTTGCTCGTGCCGATGTGGCGGCTCTTCCACAAGCCATACGCCACTACACCTCCAAGCGCCAACACGAGTACTACCCAGTCTATTGGTGTCATTTCGAAAAGGACAGATACAGGATGACGAAGATTAGCAACAGGAACAGCAGCCAGCTGCCCAAGCCTATGCTGTTTTCTCGCCAGATGTTAAACATTCTCTCCATCTGGTTGCGCCAGTCAATTTCTCCTGCTGGCGAGCGCGTAGCGGGTTCGTGGATGAGCAGAAAGTACTTGCGCAGCCCCTTGCGCACTTGGTCGCCGTGTTTGGTCAGCACCATGAAATCGCCGTTGAGGAACCGCAAGTCAAACAATTCACTTCTGCCGGCCATCTCCAAGATGAGCGAGTTGCTGTTGCCTAAGCGTCTCCACGAACCCTTGATTATGTTTCCGTCCAACGACAGCAGATACTCGCCGCCGGCGTTAAAAATGTGTAGGATAGCCTCGTGAAACCCTTCGTCGTCGCGCACCTCTTTCCAGCGTTTGCCCAACCAAAATGCCTCCTCCCGCAGGTCTTCGCCGTAAGGAATTACCTTAGGCAAGATGAAATCCAGGTGCTCGTCCATCGTGCCCAGATGAGGAGGCAACGCCGGGCTGAGCGCCCGAGAGATGTCCTGGAGTGTCGTCAGCTTCATAGCCACTTTTGTTTTTCGGGGGTAAAAATCGGTATTGCCGGCAGTTCCGCCATAAAATTACCCCGCGCCCTCTCCTCGGAAGGGTTCGGGGTAATGCAGACGCCAGCGCCATTGGGCTTTGGCTTCTGACGCACATGCCTCCAGCCTTACCCTTAGCGAATGCACTGCAAAGGCCCTGCCCACCGGCGCGCACCCTGCTCTACCTGGAGCCAAAAAATGCCCGCACCTACGCCAGAGAGGTCGAGGTGCTCACCTGGGCGGAATACCTTTTCCATGAGCACTCGCCCGCCCGCGTCAAACAAACGCAAGTAAGCCGGCGCTGGCTCTGGCAAGAATACAATAAGGTGTCCCAAGGAGGGATTGGGATATACACGCCAGATTTGCTCGTCTGGGCTGGGCCCCTCCCAGCTGGGCGAACTGCAATCGGAGCGCTCAATGACGGTCAAGGGCACGCCCAACTCGTTTATATAGTTGGGGCATTCCTCGGGTGCTCCTCTGACGCCATAGATACCTGGCTCCGTAACGACGAGCACGCGATCATTGGCATTCGAAATGTCGGCCCCATCTTTCGTCCACTGAATGTTGACGGTGTAAGGGAGAAGTATTTCGAAAAACACGGTATCACCTGGACAGATGAGCAATTCGCCCTCTGGGCCGATTTCAAAAGTACCTGAGTTAGATACCACTACGGGTAAGAAAACGTAACTGTCCACCAGAACGGGAGCGGAAGTATCTGTACACGCGCCTGTGGATGCCACTACAGTGTACTCAAAGCCGGGGTCGTCAAACCAGTTCACCCTTAGTGTGTCGGCATTAGCACCAGCAATAGGCTCAGGTGGGTCAGGGCTAAAGAAGACCTTCCGATACCACTGATAGGCGGCGAAGCCCGGCGTTGCCCGCAGCGTTATGGTGTCGCCCGGACACAAAAGCTCGTTTCCGCTGATACTTACTGTGCAGGTGTCGGAGCTGATACGCGCCATCAGGGCCGGCATGCCGCATAAAAAGGACACTGCCGCCATTAGGTAGGACAGAGCCTGCCGAATTAATCCTTGTGTTTTCATATGCTCTGCATTTGTGTGCCATTATAGACCACTTTTCAAGCGCAAAGGCTGGAGGTGCCTTCTACATTTGCTTCACTTTAACACTGCGATGAGGGCGCTTCGGTAAAACAAGCGCAACAACAAAAGTTAAACCTTACTCTTTACGGGAGCGTTTTCACCAATTTCTGAAGCCTGTTTTCTTATGGCCGATACTACTCATCGGATTTTAGAGGAAGTTGCACGCACAGGCATTGATTTGCTTCTGCGCGAGCCATTCTACGCCCACCTATTGGGCAGCCTCAATAAAGCCGTAGTAGGGCCAGAGCACCCCGTCGAGACGTTGGCCATTGGCATGGGGCACGATTCCCTGACGCTGTTCATCAACGCTGCCTTTTGGGATGAGGTACTTACGCAGCCACAACATCGCTACGGAGTACTGAAACACGAGCTGCTGCATCTGGTCTTTTGGCATCCGTTTGTCCAGGAGCCAATGCTCGACCCCACTTTGCTCAACGTGGCCTTCGATTTGGTTGTGAACCAGTACATCGAGCGCGAGCAACTGCCTGACGGCAGTCTGTTTCTCGATACTTTTGGCGCTTTGCGCTTGGAGGCGGGCCAAACTTGGTTCTACTATTATAAAAAGTTAGAAGAGCTGCGTCCTTCTCGCGGCAGCGATCTTCCAAAAGGGGTGCGGGGAGAAATACTCCGAAACTTGAGCCTCGACGCGAATGGTTTGGAGCGGCACAAGCCTTGGTACGACATTCGCAAACGCAGCGAACTAGAGCGTAGCGTAGCTGAAACTCACCTTAATGGGCTGCTTCAATCTGCTTGCAGACGCTTGGGAGACCGACTATGGGGCACTCTTCCAGGCGGCCTGCGCGAAACGCTCGGGGAACTGACTACATCAGTGCCAGTACCGCATTTGCCTTGGCATCATGTAATCCGCTTGTTTGCCGCCAGTGCCGTGCGCACTTATCTGAAGAATACTATACGACGCCCCAGCAAACGCTACGGCACCACTCCTGGTCTCCGGATCCATCGGAAGCGGCGCCTGATGGTGGCCGTAGATACCTCGGGCAGTGTACGCTCCGAAGAGCTGCAGCTCTTCTTTCGCGAAATATATCATTTGTGGCGTCTCGGGGCTTCTGTAGAAGTACTCGAAACAGACGCTTGTGTTCATCGTCATTATCCCTATCAAGGGCACTTACCTGGCGTCATATCGGGCGGCGGCGGTACTGATTTTAACGATGCGCTGGAAATGGCCAACAAAGAACGCCCCGATGGTCTGGTTTTCTTCACCGATGGGCATGCAGAGGTGCCTAAGGTACGCCCGCGCATACCTGTGTTGTGGGTCATTACGCCTGACGGTATTGATGCTCATTCGCCCACCTGGCAGCATCTGCCCGGCTGGCGAGTGAAGATGAAGCTCTGAATAGAACTGCTAAGCCAGCGCTACAGGGTTAATGACGCCTTTTTGCAGGTAGGCGCCCCTTGCATACGTATGCAAGAGGCGCCCTTGCCGTTTGCGGTATTTTAAGTTTTTGTATCTGCAGGGCTTTAAAACTATGCGAGTAGGGCCTGTCGTGGTAATCGGTTTTGCAGAAAAATGCCTGTCTTATGAAGCAAAAAATCGAAAAATCCGGAGCTACTTCTCGCATGGACGGGTAAGGCCATAATATTTAGGCTATAAAGCCGCACTATACCGGGCAAACGCCATGACATTGGCCTTTAAGCGCTATTTCAGTAACTTTCCGTGGACATGTTCTGAATATTTTTTTATTGTTAAAAAAATTGAAAATAATATTTAATAGTTCGATTTAAAACTTAAATCCCTGTAAATATACTGAAGATAACTTTGCCAAAAAATTACACTTTGGCTATGAAAAGAATTATCTTTACTTCGATGCTGGTAACGGCATTCTGCGTTATGTCCATAGCGCAGTTTGCCTTTGACCCTTCTGTTCCGGCTAACTACGAGCCTACGACCGTGGTACTGCCGCCCTCACCGCTGAGGTATCAGGTCCTTTTTGTGGGCCAGCTGGACTCAGTGATGACCACATCTACGTACGGTAACCCTGCAGGCAAGCACCCGGCCAAGCAGTGGCACGACTTCATCGGGGTAACTCCTGATCCAGACAAGCCCGGCGAATTCTGGATTACGGTCAACCACGAGATGCAGCAACGCCACGATTTCATTGGCGATGGTGGCGGCATGACTTCGTTTAAAGTCCGCCGCGACCCCGTTACAGATACGCTGGTCGTCATTGAGCAAACCCTTGCTGACGGACGCAAAGGCAAGTTTTTCAACATTGATTTTGTGAACACCGTTGGTGAAACGGGCATGAACTGCTCTGGCATTATTGGCGTGGGGGGGCGTATCTGGACGGCAGAAGAATGGCAGGTCAGCAGTAATTCTTCTGCTGCAAACTTCTTGCGCGATACTTCTGATTTCACTATCAACGCTCCAGAATTCCCAACCTTTCACGGCAAAACCATCAAGAGGTTTCAGAATCTGAACTGGATGGTAGAGATAGACCCCAAGCAAGCTAAGGCCATTCGCAAGCAATACAACTGGGGCCGCTTGTTCTACGAAGGTGGTGCTGCCGCTAGCGACAATCGCACTATTTATATAGGCGAAGATGCCACACCGGGTCTTTTCATGAAGTTTGTTGCTGATGTACCTGGCGACTTCACGAAAGGCAAACTGTACTACTACGCCCACACCAAGACGCCGAAGTGGCAGCCTCTGGATAATACGGATCTGAATGTGATGCTCAGTCCGCGTACTCCGGCCATCGCAGGTGGTGCTACGGTATTCAATCGCTTGGAGTGGGTAACTATCAACGAGCAAACAGGTCGTGTATATATCGCTGAGACGGGGCGCGACAACCTCGGACAATCTTCTTCTTGGCGAAACGCCATCAACGGAGGTGCTGCTCCTGCGAAGCATCATGTAGAGCGCGCTGCTTCCAAAGGCTTGACTCCCACATCTGATGACTATAGAGATTACTATGGTCGTGTACTGTGCTACGATCCCACTACAGAAGAGATTACGGTGCTCATAGAAGGAGGTCCGGAGTTTACAGAGCAGAATGTACCTCTGGCATCTTATCCGAACAAACACCTGTCCAATCCGGATGGGCTTAACATGCTCTATGTAGGCAATAAAGCATTCCTGATTATTGCTGAGGACCTCAATGGTGCCTCCTATGGTCGCATGCCAGACAATAAGCCAGTCATTTGTGAATTGTTTTTGCTCGACTTGTCTATCCCGAATCCCACAGTGGATGACTTGATTCGCATTAGTGCAACGCCTGTAGGTGCAGAGGTTACGGGCGCAGTGATGACGCCTGATGGCAAGACTATGCTTGTCAACTCGCAGCATCCATCAACGACAAATCCTGGCATCTATGCCAACTCGCTCACGTATGCCATTACGGGCTGGGACAACTTGATAGTATCTATCAGCGAACCGAAGTTCTCGGATGAAGACAAGTTCCAAGTGTGGCCCAATCCGGTCGCTCGTGAGCTGAATTTCAACATGGTGACGGATGCTGCTATTTTCAATATGAATGGACAGCTTATGCGCGTATATCGCAACACGCAAATAGCCGACGTCTCTGACCTGCAGCCGGGCATCTACTTCGTAAAGAACGCTAAAGGCGAGACAGTTAAACTGATTGTACAGTAATAGCCTTCTTGCCGCCTTTTGTGCGGTTCAAGTTTCCTCCTATGCGGGCGGCGTGGCTAATAGAAAAGACCACGCCGCCCTTTTTAACAGGCAATTAAACCTTTCTCTCTGACTATGCGGAAGTTTATTGTAGCCTGCTGCATGTTGGCAGCAGGGCTGGGCCTTTCTGCTCTACATCGGCCTTTTTCCTCCCTTCAGTCACCTACTATTGAGCGTGTGCGCTCCATATACGCAGAAGGTCTTCGCCATTATCAGCATTCGCTGTCAATCTTTGAGCAAACGCTGCTCGATGCCAATAGCACCACCGAACAATGGCGAAAAGACTTCCAGAAGATCCGTATTGCGTACAAGCGCATTGAATTCCTGCTCGCTTACTTGGATGAAGAAAACACGCGCGATTTTCTCAATGGCCCACCGTTGCCCTCTGTCAATCGGGTAGTGGCTGGCGTGGAAGTGATAGAACCAACTGGTATGCAGGTCATAGAAGAGTTGTTGTATGATGAGGCCGCTGCAGAGCAACGACCAGAGCTGCTGCGTCTTACAGAAGAACTTATTAGGGTTTATCAACCCATCATGACCACCCAAATAAAATTACCTTTTACTGATAGACAGGTGTTGGAAGCAGTCCGTGCGGGCATTTTTCGCGTTATGGCATTGGGCCTGTCCGGCTTCGATACTCCGGCCTCAGGTGCTGCCATTGAAGAGTCGGCAGTCAGTATGCAGGCCATGCAACAGATCGTTGCCTTGTATTTGCCTTATTGCCCGAAGAAATCGTTGGCAGATAGCATTACGACGAACTTCAAGGGGTGCATAGAAATGATGCTTAAGCATCCAGATTTTGACTCTTTTGATAGAATAAATTGCATTCGGCGCTTTTTGGAGCCACTCTATGGCCAAGTACTTCGATTACATACTGCATTAGGTATTGAATATGTTTTTCACGTAACCAATCTGGCGCAGCCGATAGAATACCTATCGCCAAGTATGTTTTCGGAGATGACCTTCAACGACCATTACTATGCTGGGATTGGTGCTCATCATGAAAAATCCATCGCTATTGAACTAGGGCGGTTACTCTTCTTCGACCCCATTCTCTCGGCTAACAATCAGCGCGCCTGCGCCTCATGTCATCAGCCAGAAAAAGCATTTACGGATGGCTTACCTAAAAGCCTCGCCACAGATTTTGCTGGCACAGTGGGCCGAAATGCGCCCACTATTATCAATAGTGTCATTGCAGACAAATTCTTTTACGACCTGCGCTCCGACAGATTGGAGAGCCAAGCCGACCATGTTATCCTAAACCCAAAGGAATTCAATACCGACTATTATGAAATCTTGAACAAGTTGAACCAGAGCAGCACTTACCGCGCGCTTTTCCATGAGGCCTTTGGTCACGAACCTAATGTGCCGGGTCTTATACGCGCCCTAGCTGCCTATGTGCGTTCGCTCAAAAGTTTCAACAGTCCTGTGGATCGCTTCCTGCGTGGCGAAGAAGTAACCCTCGAGCCAGAGGTGCAATTGGGCTTCAACCTATTCATGGGCAAGGCCTTGTGTGGCACCTGCCATTTTGCCCCTACATTCTCTGGCTTAGTACCGCCCCAGTTTAAGGAAAACGAGTCTGAAGTGATTGGCGTCCCACTGGATCCTTTTGCTTCTGTATTGCAACTCGACCCTGATTTGGGCCGATATGCGAACGGGCGACCGCGCGACCGCGCTGAGCACTTGCAATATAGTTTCAAAACGCCTACAGTGCGCAATGTAGCCCTAACCGCGCCCTATATGCACAACGGAGCTTACCCTACCTTGGAGGCTGTTGTGGATTTCTATAATCGCGGTGGTGGTATTGGGCTGGGGCTTGAGGTGCCGCACCAGACACTCCCGTTCGATAATCTGAACCTAACGGACGCCGAACAGAGAGCCTTGGTTCGTTTTATGGAGGCCCTAACGGATACCACAGGCCTCACAACGCGCCCAGTACGCCTACCTGTTTTTGACCACCAAAGTGAGTGGAACCACCGCGCTATCGGCGGTATATATTGATTTATGCGAAAGAGCAAAGTCATTGTTTGGATAATCGGCTTATTAATCATAACTGCGAGCCTATGGGCCTGCGTAAGGGAGGTTTACAAGCCGCTCTTTCACCTAACGGTGGAGAATGGAAGCGGCTCAGGCGACTACCCTGCAGGCACTTCAGTTTGGGTAATGGCCGAATCGCCTGCAGGGCAGCGCTTTCTGGGTTGGGAGGGCGATACCGCTCATCTGGATAAACTGACCAGTGCTAAGGCCCGATGTATCATGCCGGACAGCAACATAGTGCTCGTAGCCTACTGCTTGCCCGCAGGCGAGCCTAGCTTTCGCTACGAAGTATTCCCTATCATTCAGCAATAGAGTTGTTCTAAAATAACGATATTTGCACAAAAATCCACCGAACACGATGTTAGACATCCACAGAGCCCTTCGCAATGAGTCCGTTTTGC
>FWPU01004167.1_pt1 | contig 34254 bp, 28 predicted proteins | sample 2228361 | NCBI WGS metagenome assembly FWPU01 (sample SAMEA103939777, study PRJEB20133) | metagenome
TTTTTCGTTTCTCTTGGTAAATATTTTCTGACAGTCCAGTAATCATAGGAATTTGCTCTGCTGATTGCTCTGCGAACTCTTCCTTCGCCGCAATTATATGCAGCCAAAGCCAGGTACCAATCACCCAACGAGTTATAAAGGTCTTTCAGATGTCTTGCTGCTGCATAAGTTGATTTTACCGGATCTCTTCTTTCGTCAAAATAAAAATCTGTTTCAAGCCCGTAAAGCGAACCAGTAGATTTAATGAATTGCCATAATCCAACAGCTGATGCCCAGGACCGAGCAGTAGGATTAAGTCCACTTTCCATCATACTTAAGTAAAGTAGTTGAAGCGGAAGTCCCTCTTCTTTAAACACCTGAGACATCATCGGAAAATATTTACCTGAACGGGAAAGCCAGCGACGCATTGCATCACTTCCTTTACCGGTAAAATAATTTAACCATTGCTCAACATAAGTATTAACTTCCAGCGGAATATCAGCGGAAATTACTAATTTGGGATGAGTATCTTCATTATCTTTTACCGACAGATCAATTTCCGGCACTGCTTTCTTCATCCACTCATCATAAGCGGCAAAAGAAACACCCTCAGGCAGAAAGCTTAATCCATCAATAAAATTCTTATAGTCTTCAATTATCGAATTCTCAAGTTCTTTATAAGCTTCATTCTTCTCAATTCCCGGATAATAACTCAGATTATTAATAATTCTTAAAGCACTTTCATAATACTCAACAGTTTCATTAATACTATTCAATTCCTGTTTTTTTAATGCCAATACATAATTTTGTCTTGCTTCTTCCAAAAGTTCCGCAACAATGCCAGTCTTATTATTAACTGTCTCTTTCGGAACATTGGATTGAGTTACTTCTGAACCACTGCATCCCCAAAAATTTAATATCATTACTGCAAATGGTAGTAGAAGAATTTTTTTCATTATTACTCCAGATTATTTTTAATGCAATATAAATTTATCAATCAGCTTTTTCAAGCAGAAAGTTATTTGTTTATTATTAACTAGCTGTAATGTAACAATTTAAGATCATAATGGAATGTTACCATGTTTTTTCCTTGGATTCTTATCCACCTTGTTTTTCAGTAAATCAAATGCCTGAACAATTTTAATTTTTGTTTCTCTGGGATAAATCACATCATCAATGAAGCCACGCTCAGCAGCGATGTATGGGTTCGCAAATTTTTCAATATATTCATTTAACTTTTTATTTAATTCCATTTCAGGATCTTCCGAATTCTCAATTTCTTTTTTGAAGATAATTTCTACCGCTCCTTTTGGGCCCATAACGGCAATTTCTGCCGATGGCCATGCAAAATTGAAATCCCCCCGAATATGCTTTGAATTCATTACATCATAAGCTCCGCCATAAGCTTTCCGAGTAATTATAGTAATTTTAGGAACAGTTGCTTCACTAAAAGCATAAAGCAATTTTGCACCGTGTCTAATAATTCCTCCCCACTCCTGTTCTGTTCCGGGTAAAAATCCCGGAACATCGACGAACACTAATAACGGTATATTAAACGCATCACAAAATCTTACAAATCTCGCGCCTTTGATAGAAGCGTTAATATCAAGCACTCCTGCAAGTACTTCAGGTTGATTGGCGACAATTCCGACCGACATTCCTGACACATGTGCAAATCCTGTCACTATATTTTCAGCAAAAAATTTATGAACTTCAAAAAATTCACCATCGTCAACTATTAACTTGATTATATCTTTAATGTCATAAGGTTTATTAGGATTGTCAGGTATGATTTTATCCAGTTTTGGTTCTTCAGTTAAACTATTGATATCAAATTCAATTTTTGGTGGCTGATCCATAAAATTCAGAGGCAAATAACTCATCAATTTTCTGACATTCTGAAGTGTTTCTATTTCAGAATCGAACACAAAATGCGCAACACCTGATTTAATAGCATGAGTATCTGCACCTCCTAGTTCTTCAAAAGTAACATCTTCGTGTGTTACTGTTTTTACAACATTAGGACCAGTTACGAACATATAACTTGTATTTCTTACCATAAAAACAAAGTCGGTAATAGCTGGTGAATAAACAGCGCCACCTGCACAAGGACCGAGAATGACGGAAATCTGTGGTATCACACCAGAAGCGAGTGTATTTAATAAGAAAATATCAGCATAACCACCAAGACTGTTCACACCTTCCTGAATTCTGGCACCACCCGAATCATTTAATCCAATGACAGGAATACCTGCCTTCATTGCCATGTTCATAATTTTAACAATCTTTTCAGCATGAGTCTCAGATAAAGATCCACCAAATACAGTAAAGTCCTGACTGAATAGTGCAACTGGCCTTCCATCAATTTTCGCAAATCCTGTTACAACACCATCACCGGGATAATTAACTTTATCCAATCCAAAATTTTTTGCACGATGTTTTACGAACATGTCGATTTCCTCAAAAGAGCCCTCATCTACCATCAATTCAATTCGCTCGCGAGCTGTTAATTTTCCCTTTTTATGTTGTGCAACTATTTTTTCTCTACCTCCCCCAAGTAAGGCTTCGTTTTTCCTTTTTTCGAGTTCATCAAATTTTTCTTTCATTCTTTCCTCTGGGAATTGATTGAAAATTTTATATCCTGAAACCTGATTTAGCCGATAATTTTGATTGGATTTTATTAAAGTATTGTTGGAAATAATCTGATACAAGCATTTCGTTTATATGCGAGAATTTTTTTTCGACTTTTATCTTTTCATACGGGAAATTTTTATCATCAGATATTATCATTATTTCATCAGAGAGGAAAAATGCATCAATTAAATTACTTGTTGCTAATAAGAACTTAGTATTACTCTCTTCAATTACATCTTTTAACATTAAAAAAACTTCTTCTTTAGTTAATCCATCGAGTTTACCGAAGGGATCATCAATCAAAATAATTTCCGGATCTGAATATAAAGATCTCCCGAGTGTTATTCTGAACCGGAAACCGATGCTTTTTTTGTGCGGAATATGTTCATCATATCCTTCCAATCCGATAAGACTAATAATGAACTTGGTTCTTTCATCAGAGAGTTGATCCTTTTGTATTCCAAATTCAATATTTTTCTTTACACTTAACCACGGAATTGAAACAGCTTCACCGGGAATATAAATAACTTTTTCCAATGGTTTTTCAGTTTGTCTTTCTTTTACAGTAATTTTACCAGAGTCCGGATTAATCAATCCTGCAATTATTTTCAAAAGAGTTGACTTACCAAATCCGGATGGTGCAATCAGCGAAATGAAATTATTTTCTTCAAAGTTAAGATTGATGCTTAAATTATTAAAAACTTCTTTACTTAATCCCCCATCGAGTAAAAATGATTTTGAAATTTCTGAAATGTTTATAATCATTTTGATTAGTCCCAGAAATAGACTCTGAAATAAAACGAAGAAAGAGTTTTCTGAATAAGGAACACCAAAAAAGAAATGAATACTGTTATACTAAAGAGCAATGAGACATCCTGATAGTTAAATACAGCAAAAAGAATTCCGCCAATTCCTTCCTTCTGTTGAATAAATTCTGTAAGAATAACAACACTCCAGATAAATGAGTGATTTTCTATCTGAGTCAGAAAATATTTTGGTTCAAATAATTTGAACATTATTTTATTTGTTATCAGGCTATTCTTAATTCCAAGAGACTTGTAAAAGTTAAAATATTCTTTTTTATCAGAATTCTCATTTCCAAATACTTTGTGCATACCAAGTGGTAAAAAAATTAAAATTGCTATCAGATACTTATCGAATATAAAATCCGGCAACCAAATTAAAATTAACAACGAAATCAGAAAAAATGGTATGTAATGAAAAAGAAATGTAATTGATTGTGCGACAAGTAAATTATCTGAATTGACCTTACAGAACAGAATGAATAAAATTCTTGTAAAGAAATAATTTGCTATTATTATAGTATATACTGCAGCACTGGTAGAAATAAAGTTGGACAGAAAATTATAATTATCAAATAGCTCCTTCAGTGAAAGGAGAATAACTGAAAATGATGGGAAAAATCCATTTGCAGGGTATAATAATTCGAAAAGAATTAAATAACTCAGCAAAATAAAAACCGTTATTTTAATTTTTATGGATTTCATTTCAAATATTTAGAAGAAAGGGATTTTGTTTTTTTTCTGTGCCTATTGTTGATTCAATTCCATGACCCGGATAGATAATGGTATCATCCGGTAAAGTAAGTAATTTGGTTTTTATGCTATTGATTAAGGTATCGTAGTCACCACCCCACAAATCAGTTCTTCCGATTGATTGATGAAAAAGTACATCGCCTGTAATACATATATTATTTTTCTCAGAATAGAAGCAAAATTCACCAGCTGTATGGCCGGGGGTGAACAGTGGTTTTAATATTTCTTGTCCGATTTTTATAGGAATATTTTCAGAAATTAATTCATCAGGATCAGGTAATTCTTCTAACTCGAAACCAAACATTTGAGCTTGTGATGCAGCATTTTTATGAAGCGGTAAATCTTTTTCAGGAATAATATATTTTACATTGAAATTTTCTTTCAGAAATGAAACTCCAAGAATATGATCTACATGGCAATGTGTATTTAAGATGAGGGACAGATTCAGATTATTTTCAACAATAAAATTTTTCAATTCAGATTTTTCATAATCATCATAGCAACCCGGGTCAATAACTGCCGCTGTTTTTGATTCATCATCCCAGATTAAATAAGTATTTTCATTAAATGGATTAAATTCAAATGATTGGATTTTCAACATTATTTACCCCGGAAATTCTTTTTAATCCGATAGAACAAATCAGAAGTAAAGTTGTGATAATTTTCTTTCGTTTCTTCAATCGAATCACCGCCAAATTTTTCCAGAAAGAGTTTTGCAATCGTCCAGGCAAGCATAGATTCAGCAATAACCGCACAGGCAGGCACAGCAACAAAGTCACTTCGTTCTCTTCTGGAAATAGTTTTTTTCATTTTGCTTAAATCAACAGACTCCAAAGGAGACATCAGTGTTGCAATAGGTTTCATTGCAGCACGAACAATTATCGGAAGTCCGGTTGTAATTCCTCCTTCTATTCCCCCTGCACGGTTTGTCTTTCTGGAAAATTTATTTTTTGAAATAATTATTTCGTCGTGTGAGTGTGAGCCAAAATTTTCTGCGGAGTAAAAGCCCGAACCAATTTCTACAGCTTTGACTGCATTAATTGAAACAATTGAGTGTGCAATTTCCGCATCAAGTCTTCTGTCATATTGAACAAATGATCCCAAACCTGCAGGAATTCCGGTTGCAACTACTACGAATGTTCCGCCTAATGTATCACCTTTTTTCTTAGCGGTTTTTATTTTGTTAATAATTTTCTTTTCCTGTTCAGCATCAAGAACTCTTACCTGACTTTTGTCTGCAAGCAGATTTAATTTCCTGCCCGTAAAGGTTGAAGATAAATCATTATTAAATAATCTCTGTGTAAAACTTTCCTTTGCATAAATTCCACCGATACTTTCTACAAAGCTTCCGATATGAATTCCAAATTCTTCTAAAAATTTTCTTGCAACAGAACATGCTGCTACTCTTGCAGCTGTTTCTCTGGCAGATGATCTTTCAATTGAATTTCTGATATCATCATAATTGTACTTTGTGATTCCAACTAAATCTGCGTGTCCGGGTCTTGGTATCGTTATCTTTTCAATTTGATCGTCAACTTCTGAAACTGCCATTTTAAGTTTCCAGTTTTCCCAATCATTATTTTTAATAAGTAATGAGATGGGAGTGCCCAAGGTTTTACCAAATCTTACTCCGGATAAAATTTCAACATAATCAGTTTCGATTTTCATTCGAAGTCCGCGACCATATCCGGATTGTCTTCGTTTAAGCTGAAGATTAATATATTCTGAAGTTAGTTTCAGATTCGAAGGAAAGCCATCAACAATGGTTGTTAGTGCTTTCCCATGAGATTCGCCGGCAGTAAGAAATCTTATCATCTATTCTCCATAAACTACTTCAAATATAAAAAAAACGCCCGTAAAGAACGGGCGTAATTGAAGAAAAAAATTTATTATTCAGGAATTTCTAATCCAACAAATCTTGAATTTCCATCAGCATCCTGAACTTTCAGAAGTACAGCACTTCCCTTTCTGCCCTCAACTAATTTTCTGAATTGTTCAACATCTTCAACAGGTTTTCTGTCAGCTTCTACTATAACCAATCCCTTAAATAATCTCTGGTCATCTGCTTTACCGAAACTTTTTACATCTGTTATAATGATTCCATCTGAAACTTTGTAGGTATCTTTTTCTTTCTGAGTAAGATTTCTTACTGTCATACCTATATTATCAAGTGTAATAATATCCTTTTTTGATCCTTTCTCAGAATCTTTATTATCCTTTTTAGCAACAGGTTCAGATTTTGTTTTTTCATCCCTTGGTTTAAGAGTTACTTTTCTTTCCAGTTCTTTTCCATCTCTGAAAATAGTTAGCTTAACAGTTGTGCCAGCAGTTTTTGATGCGACATAGCTCTGAAGCTCATTCGGCTTATTAACTTCCTTTCCATCTATTTTCAGAATTATATCACCTGATTTAAGGTCGGTTTCTGAAGCTGCACCGCCTTCAATGATACCATTTATTATTATTCCTCTAGGTCTATCTAATCCAACTGACTTGGCAATTGCATTATCAACTTCTCCGATGTTTATTCCGATATATCCTCTGTTTACTTTTCCATAAGCAATGATTTCCTGTGCAACGGTTCTGGCAAGGTTGATCGGGATAGCAAAACCATAACCAATATATGTTCCTGTTCCTCGTGTTGCTATGGCACTGTTAACACCAACAACTGCTCCGGATAAATCAACTAACGCTCCACCACTGTTTCCAGGGTTTATTACCGCATCTGTTTGTATAAAATTTTCAACACCGTAGCTATCTCTGATTAAACCAAGTTGGCCTCGTCCGATTGCTGATACTATTCCAGCAGTAACAGTTGAGCTTAGTGACAAAGGATTTCCGATTGCCATCACCCACTGACCTACCTTCAGATTGTCTGAATCTCCAAGATATGCTACTGTAAGACCTTTAGCATCAATTTTTATAACTGCCAGATCTGTTAAAGGATCAGTACCTACAACTTCTGCATCAAAAGTCCGTTTATCCGCAAGATTAACAGTTACTTTTGTAGCTTTCTCCACTACATGGTTATTAGTCAGAATATAACCATCTTCAGAAATTATTATTCCGCTGCCGCTGCCTCTTTGTTCTTCAGGTAAATCTTTAAATGGGAAAAAGAAAAAATCCTGATGTGGATTTTCTCTTTCAGCAACAACGGTAATCTGAACTATAGCCGGTGTAACTTTTTCAGCAACTTCAATGAATGCTTTTGAAAATGAAGTTGCATCAGCATCGAGATTTACAGGTGGAATTTTTGCACCGAGATTTATATCAGCTAATCCAGGTCTGACAAATCCGAAGCCTGATACTAACAGCGCGCCGAAAACAATTCCAATAGATACAAGCAGGATTGCGCTCAATAAGGCTTTTTTGTTCAATTTCATCTTATTCCTCCTATTAAAGAATTTTTATTTAAATTTTATCTGAACATACTTAATGATTGAATTCCTTTAAAGTCAGGAATATGATCCTTAACATATCTTTCGAGGAAAGAAATTCCTTCATCAATTGTTTTTACTTTTAATCCGTTCAGAATTTTTTTGTTCTTTAGACAATAAAGAAATTTGAAAAGTTCCAATTCAATTTTTTCAAATCCGGAGTGGGACTGTAAACATTCATTGCAGATGAACCCTGTTGAAAAATTATAACCTGCACTGCTATCAGGAATTAATTGTGTGCCACAAATGCTGCATTGCTCAAGTATCATTTCATAACCGGTTTCAGTGATAAGAAACATAAAAAACCTTGCAAAAAGAATGGAAGGAAGTTCCTTTTTATTTTCAAAATGATCGAGAATTTTTATAAGTCCTTTAAACAATCTTTTATTCGACTCGTTTTCAATTGTAAGATTACGAATCAATTCGATTGCTGCAAAAGCATATTTTGTTGATTCAAGATCTGATTTAATTTGTGGATAATGAGAAATTAAATCAGCTGAAGAAACAATCTGAAGTTCCCGTGATTCTTTTTTATAAAAAATTACTTCGATGTAATTTAATGTGTCAACAATAAGCGCAAGTTTTGATTTCGGTGATCTTGCCCCTTTTACAATGGCTGATACTTTTCCATTGTTTTCAGTATATAATGTTACAATAAGACTACTGTCACTATAATTCATCTTTCCGAGAACTACTGCTTCTGTTTTAATTATTTCACTCATCTTATAAAATTATAAGGAAACGGAAATACACCTTCTTCGGTAATAATTCCTGTTATTAGATGTGAAGGCGTAACATCAAATGCAGGACAATAACATTGGTACGATTCTTTACCAACTTGCTGTCCGGCTATGAAAAGCAGTTCTTTACTGCTTCTGTGTTCGATAGCAATTTCGGCACCAGTTGCTATTGTTCTGTCTATTGTTGAAGATGGTGCTGCAATGTAAAAAGGAATGTTATGATAGTTGCAAAGTATTGCCAGATTATAGGTCCCGATTTTATTTGCCGCATCGCCATTTAAAGCGATTCTGTCGGCACCTGTAATAACCAGGTCAATCTTTCCCTCCTGCATTAAAGCTGCTGCAGAAGAGTCTGTCTGAACAGAAAAAGGAATTCCGTTTTTCTCTAATTCAAACGCTGTTAATCTTAAACCCTGGAGTAAAGGTCTTGTTTCATCAACATAAACATGATTTATAAGCTCGTGTTCAAAGGCATTTTTAATTATCGCAAATGCAGTTCCAAATCCGGCAGCAGCCAACGCACCTGTGTTACAATGAGTAAGAACATTTGATTTTCTGAGAAATATATTCAAACCATTTTTAGCAATCTTTTCAGAAAAAATTTCTTCATCAGAAAAAATTTTATGAGCAGTATTTAATAATTCCTGATAAACATCACTTTTATCTAAACTGTTATAAGTTTTTTCAATTTCTTTCAAAGCGTAAAATAAATTGACTGCTGTAGGTCTTGTTGAGGCAAGCCGATTATAAACTTTATTAAAATAATCATCATCTCTTACTTTAGTATTTTTGAAAGCAATCGCACAAGCATAAGCAGCTGCAATTCCAATCAGAGGTGCACCACGAATTTCAAGTCGTTCAATTGCTTCTGCAATCCTGTTGTAATCGTCAGTGGTGATATAAATTTCCTGTAAAGGAAGTTTAGTCTGATCAATAAATATCAGATTATCGTTATCAAACTTTAACGGGAAGTATGAATTACTCTTCATCGAACCTTGAAAGATTCATAAATTGTCTGAAACGATCCTGAATTTGTAAATAGGATAATTCTTCCAAACCTTTCGTACTGAATTTTTCAACACAAAATGAAGCCATAGTGCTTCCATAAATAACTGCTCGCTTTAGACTTTCGATTGATAAATCTCTGGTTTTGAAAAGATATCCGATAAAACCACCTGCAAATGAATCGCCTGCGCCAGTGGGGTCATAAATTGATTCCATTGGAAAAGCCGGAGCAGAAAAAATTGACTCTTCTGTAAATAATAAAGCACCGTGTTCGCCTTTCTTAATGATAAGGATTTCAGGCCCCATTGATCTGATAATTTTTGAAGCTTTGATTAGATTTGGCTCGTGTGCAAGAAGCCTTGCTTCGGAATCATTTATAATCAGTACATTTACTCTCGGTAATAGTTCCAATAATTCTTTTTTCTTTCCTTCTATCCAATAGTTCATTGTATCACACACAACGAACTGAGGATTTTCCATTTGGTCCAAGACTCTTGACTGAAGAACAGGATCAATATTTCCTAAACAAATGAATTTTGATTTTCTTGCGTTTTCAGGAATAACAGGATCAAATTTTTCGAACACATTAAGTTCTGTAAATAAAGTATCCCTTACATTCAAATCATAATGATACTTCCCTGACCAACGAAAAGTTTTTCCACCTTCAACTATCTGTAATCCTTCAAGATCAATATTATGATTGCTCATCATATCAATGTATTCTTTGGGAAAATCGCTTCCGACAATTCCAACTAATCTGATGGGACCACTGAAATAACTTGCTGACAAAGAAATGTAAGTTGCAGAGCCACCAAGTGCGTTTTCTATTTTATCGAATGGAGTTGCAACTGTATCCAGACCGAGAGAACCAACCACTAATAAACCCAATTTAGTCTCCTGAAATTTTTTGAAATGACAATTGAAAGATAAGATATTTGAAATTTCTTAGCATTATTCTTAGAGTTAACTTTTTATTTCAACAAAATTCAGAAAGCTTTTTCTGTTAAGAAAGTATTCAGTAATTAAATCAACTGATTTCCTTTGTCCTTCCCACGCTAATAAACTTCTCGCTTCATCCGGTTTTAACCATTTGAATTCTGAATGTTCTGAACTAATCTTTACAATGCAATTATAATTCACTTTTGCAGCAAAAACTGGAATCAATGAAATGTATTCCTCGTCCGGTGAATAAAAGGAATTTATATTTGGTGCTATCCAGATTTTTTCGGGGATAAGACCTGTTTCCTCTCTGATTTCTCTCAGAGCTGTTTCAAAAGCTTTTTCTTCTTCTTTAATCTTGCCCGAAACCATTTGCCAGAGATTTGGATAGTACTGATAAGGTGCTCTTTTCAGAAGTAAAAATTCGATTTCATCATTATGCTCTCTGAATATATGTGCTTCAACCAGATTTGAGATAATTTTCATATTCAAATTTAATAAGAATTTTGCACCTGAAACGAATTTTAATTATAAATTACTTCAGAAAAATTATAAATGTCATTTTGAAAGATTGATAGAACTGAAAAGTCTCATCATTTCAAAAATTGTCCTTTGGTTTTCGAAATTAAAAGCTTACCTTTTCAGAAATCCCCAGGTATCATTTATTGCGAATCAAAAATAAGCTCTCGCTTCTGCCCGCATAGTGTGCACAGCTCTGCTGCTTCCCTGTAGTCTTCCATCGTAGCTTATTGTTGTTTGCAGATTGGAGGATAATTTAAAGTCAAAATTAACACGCCAGAAATAATTCTTACCAATTTGATTTCCTGCGGTCAGTTCAAATGGCAGAAAATTTTGATTCGTATTAGCTGATAATTCATTACGCTCCAGCTCAATTCTCAGTCTGCCGCTTCCAAGGAATGAAATATTTAATCTCACTGCCTGACCGTTAAAGTCAATAACAGTTGGTTCGGAAGGAAATGAATCTTCATTTCTGCCAACCTTTAATCTAAGCCCAACTTCAACTGTTCTTACAGGTCGATAAGAAAAATCTGATGTAATAAAATTGCTGTTTATTTTTCTGACTCTGTTGGAAATTTTCTGTGAAGACAAATTATCATCAGAATTGGTTAAATCTGTTTGGTTACTGACCTCTTCCACCATTTTAAATTTAATTCTAAGACTTCTTTCTCTGAAATAACCTCTTTCAAAACCTCCGCTGAATTCATTAAGATTGGTTCTTTGCAAATAGCGAAACCTTAGAGATAAATCCTGTTCATTTTCAAAGAGAAAAAAATCCTGTTGGAAAAGATTTGATCCGCGGATTGTTGTTGATTCATTCTGAAAAGTTGAAAGTCGTAGTAAATAAATATTAGAATATTTTGTGTCTTTACTGTTTTCCTCAATTCTCCACAAAGTTTCTGTCGAAATTGACTTTAATACAGACGAAAAGAAATTCCTTTCGCTTATTAATCTTGAAAAATTAGTTTTCCATCTCGTGCTTGTTTTCAGGTCAATGACGGGAAACAACTGATCTGTAGGAATAGTTACCTGAATATAATCACCATCAAAAGTTGTAGGTTCAAATTCATTTTCGTCTGCAATTCCATTGTTATTCACATCGCCAAGATATTTGAAATTTCCAGTTCCTTGTTCAACCCTTACAAAAACTTTCTGAAGACGAGCTGACTTTTGTGTAGAAACTTCGTAGAACAAATCTCCTTTTAAAAGTGGTTCCCAAAAGTTAAACTTTGATTGTGAGCGAACAAGAATGGATTGATTATCAAGAAAACCAATCTGCCTGAATTCCTGTGTATAATTTTTATTTCTAATTGTCAGGTTCAGCAATGAAGTAACTTCCCTTGTACCCTTGAAATTAATCTCAAAGGAATTAGTCTTCGAAATAGATTCTTTCAATAATAATCCCTCAATTGGGAAAAAATCCTCGCGGAATGAATGTCGGGTTATAAATTTTATGCCTTCATATTCAGATAATTCCAGATATGGAATAATTTCAAAATACTTTAAGCTTCCATTCAGCAATGAATCTTTACCGCTGTGTTTTTCATTTTTATCTTCGGCTAAAAATTCAATGCCCGATCTTAAATTCCAGAATTGATAAAATGCATTGCCCTTATGTCTGAACCATTTTGAACTAATGATTTTATTGGAAGTATTCACATAATCAAGATTATAATCAGCTCCATAAGATTTACTATCAGTGAGAGAAAAAAAATTATTAAATCTTTTTGAAGAGAATGATTCACCCTTTGATAAAAATCCCGCATTGGAATTAATTCTTAATCCATCTACAGGTAAAAGAGTAAGACTGATTTCCCTTAAACTTTCATTCTCTTTATCAGTTGAAGACGCTGTGTTATAGTATCTGTTGAATTCAACATCATTGAATCTATCGAAAGAAGTAAATCTGTTATCAATAAATCTTTCACGATAACTAATACCAACTTTACCAAATTTTACTTTACCAATTTCTATTTCAGAGGGTTTAATTTTAAGTAATAAATTTGCTGCATAACCAAAATTATCTGTGTCATCAATTGAAGAAAATCTGTTTTTATCGAATAAAGTACCCGCATAATCAAAGTTCACCTCAAGATTTTCAAAAATATTTGCACTTACAGTAACTGCTCCGAGCTGTTTTAATTGTGGCACCGGAATAAAAATTACAGGCAGATATCCTCCTCTTCTGATTCCAACAAAACGATAAACACCCAAACTTTCTCTTATATAATCTCCGTTACCTTCACCTACATAAGAGAATGAAACATTGTAAACAGATAATGAATAACCAGGATTATAGATATAATATGAAAATAGTTCACCATTTATTGTCGTATCAACTTTTGAATAAATACCTCTGATAATTCCAAGGGAATCGGGTTCTGCAAGTTTAACCCCACTTTTAACAGCTTTATTTCTGTTATCGCCGGCTTGAGAAAGAATTTCCTTATCCTGCTCTGTCAATGAAATATCAATTGGTGCATCCTGATTATCGCCTTCTCTTAAATATTCAAAACCAATCTTGAGATTGTTATTGAATAGTGCGGAAGAGATTCCGGCACCGAAAAAATTTCTTGAGTATTGTCTGTCGGTATATTCAAAGTCAACATTAATTCTGCTTGCAGATGTTATTAACCTGTTAGGAGTGAATGTAATTGTAGCATTAGAGTATTCAATTGTATAATCATTATTCTCACCTCTTTTCATTTCAATTCCATCAAGAAAAACTTTTTCTGTGCCTGCAATAATTATTATATCTCTTTCGTTATTTATTCCAATTAATCTGTACGGACCCTGAACACCATCCTGGCCGTTAAAATTATTTGTGTGAAATTTTCCTCTTGAACTGGCTATTGATATGAAGGCGTTTGTATTTTCAAATGTGAACTCACCCATTAAACCCTGAAGTTTTCGGTCAATTACTCCGAATTCACCATATTTTTGTTTTAGCTGAAAATCGCCAAAAGTTCCGATTGCATTGGAATGTTTAACCTGAATAAAAACTTTATCGAGCTCTTCAAGTCGTTCAGTATTCCCCTCCGGCTGAATAGGAGTATTTTCATCTGTTAAAGCTGCAACAATTTCAATCTCATCGGAAAGCTTGCCTGATAACTGCAATCTTAGTCCGCTATTCAAAGAAAAATCTTTTGTAGTACCAACTGTAAATCCTCTGACGATTGTTCCGCTTTTCTGAATCCCACTACCAAAAATATTTTCAGGTGAAAGAGGATTAAACTCTGTTCTAACAATTTGTAATGTATCTCCGCTTTGATCATCAAATTTCATCACAAGTGACCTTCTCTTGTATTCTTTTTTTAATCCCAGATTATAAGAAAGGTATGTTACGATTATTGTATCAAATATCGAATAAGATAAAGTATTAGAAAGTCTGAAAAATCCTTCATCATAAAAGAATTGATACTCACCAGCTTGTAAAACTCTCTCTCGCAGTTTTATTGTTTCGGTATTGGGAATTATGTTAACCTGTGATATAAAATACTTGTTATCAAAATTTATTCGGATTGAATCAATAACTAAAAAATTATTTTTAGAAATCTGAGAATGAATTTCAGAAACCGAAAAGATTGCGATTAGTAAAATTGGAGTAAGTAAAATTTTTAAGTTCAAAACAGGATAATTTTTTGTTTCAAACTAAGTTAAGAAGAAATTTTTAATCAAGTCTAATTATTCTGATTATTATTTGCCCACAATCAGACGAGTACCGTGTCGTTTTGTGATGTAATACCAAATCCACTCAATCATTACCCGAAAGCGATTTCTGAAACCAATCAGAAAAAATATATGAACCAACGACCAGGTTAGCCATGCAATTACTCCGGATAATTTAAATCCTTTAATTTCAGCTACTGCTTTTGCTTTTCCGATTGTAGCCATAGTTCCCTTGTCTCTGTATTTGAAGGTGGGTCTGTTTGCGACAGGAATTTCATTTTTAATTATTCCGGCAACAAATTTTCCCTGTTGAATTGCAACCTGAGCAACACCTGGCAATACATTTCCACTTTCATCACTGAAATGTGCTGCATCACCAATTACGAAAATCTCAGGATTTCCTGGCAGCGAACAATCTTTATTGACTATAACTCTTCCGGCTCTATCTAATTCGACATTCAAGGACTTTAACAGAGGGGATGCCTGATTGCCTGCCGCCCAGATAATTGTCTTTGAGGGAATAAATCCGTGATTGGTGTAAACCCCTTCTTCAGAAATATCCTCGACTTTAGTATTCAGTTTAACTTCAACTCCCATCTTTTCTAAATCATCTTTTGCCTGTTCAGATAATTTTTTATCAAATGAACTCAGAAGTCTGTTTGTTGCTTCAATCAGAATAACTTTTGTATCAGCCGGGCTGAAGCTTTTATAATCTTTAATCATTGTTTCTTTTGATATTTCAGCTATGGCACCCGCAAGTTCCACACCTGTCGGACCTCCACCGACAATTACAAAAGTCAAATACTTATTCTTCAGTTCTGTATTATTCTCTAATTCTGCTAATTCAAGTGCTGAAATAATTTTTTCCCGAATAACTAATGCATCTGTCAGAGTTTTGAGACCAGGAGCTAATTTCTCCCATTCACTCTTACCGAAATATGAATGTCTGGAACCGACTGCAACTATCAGATAATCATATTGAAGTATTAAATTTTTAATCTGAACGCTTCTCTGATTTTTATCTATTGAAATAACTTCATCAAGAACAACTCTGATGTTTTTATATTCAGCAAGCAGTGATCTTATCGGTACAGCAATATCAGCTGGTGAAAGCGCAGCCGTAGCCACCTGATATAATAATGGTTGAAAAAGGTGATGATTGGTTTTATCAATGATAGTTATTTCAAAATCAGTATCTGCTAAAGTTTTTGCAGCTGTTAAACCGCCGAAACCAGCACCAATAATAATTACTTTCTTTTTCATAAATATTTTTTTGCTTTCCTATCAAAATTACATTTCAGATAATTTTCCGCCTTTAACGCTTGTCACAAATCGATTTATAATAATTTCGAATTTGTCTTCAATTAGTATTAATAAAACATATTTGATAAATTTGAATTAGAAATTAGATTAGTCTTCATTAAAAAATCCTTTTAGCAAAAACAAAATAAGCGATATGCAAAGTTCAAAGATTGATTTCTTAAGCAAATACAATGAAATATTAAACCTTGCAGCAAGTTCTTCTGCTGATTTCCCAAGTAAACTATGTGAGTTTTTAACTACAGAATTTGAATTTGATGCTGCAGTATTATTTAAAGTAACTAATTCTTCCGGTTTTGAAGTTATTGGTAAATCAACAGGAGTAAAGAAATCAATCATAATCGGCTCAACTCACTCCTGCCCTAATTGTCAACTACTTAACGGTAAAACTCTTTTAGATTCATTTAACCAGCAGAATGATTGCGCTGTTCATATCACTGATCATCTGATAAATGAAGGATGTTTGCTACTGAACCTCGGTGACTCTTCAAAAGCATTGCTGAAAATAGCAAAGAAGTCCTCTTTTACTAAAAGTGAAATTGACAATATTCAAACCATTTCAGATAGTTTTAAGAATTTATTAAAACTTTGGGCTCAGGGTAGGGGCAGTTTAAGCAATTCTCTTAGTTTAATTCTCTCTTCGATTTCGCAGGAGCTAAGAACTCCGACAAACAGCATTATGGGATTTGCATCTTTACTTAATGAGGAAAGTCTTTCCCCTGCACAAGCTGAATATGTTTCTACACTAAAGGACAATGCATTTGAATTACTCTCAATTATAAATGATCTGATTGATATCAGTAAACTTGAAAGCGGATTAATAAAAACCACACTCAACAGTATCCGATTAAAGGATTTCGTTAATGAACTGCTATCTATATTTAAAGATAAACTTGATAGTTCAAAGGTTGAATTTATTATTGATATAGATGAGGTGATTCCGGATACAATCAAAGTTGATGCTCAAAAACTGAGATATATTCTACTTTCTTTTCTGACTAATTCACTCAGACTGATTGAAAAAGGTAAAATTACTATTTCGGCAACAGCTTCTTCCAACAAAAAAATCTCATTCAGAATTACCGACACAAGCACTGGTCTGCCTTCGAAAAAAGTAACCGAATTCTTTTATCCTTTTTCACTTACCGAATTATATAATTCAAAACTCGGTAATATAACGGGACTAAGTTTAACACTCAGTAAAAAATATATTGAGTTTCTTGGCGGTGATATTATTATCACCAGTTCAATAGGCAAAGGAATTACATACAACTTTTCCGTTAATGCAGAACTGGCAACTTCATTGGAGACAGGCTTTCAAGCAATACCAAAACCAACTGATAAAAAGAATAAAGTACTCGTTGTAGAAGATGATTATGCTACTTCAAAATTATTAAGCAATTACCTTTCAAAATGGGGTTACGAACCGGTGATTGTTAACTCTGCCAAACAAGCATTAAAATTAATTGATCAGGAAAGTCATCTAGCTGTATTAATGGATATAGTTCTTCCTGATATGAATGGTTTTGAATTTATGAAAATGGTTAGGGAGCATCCAAACTCAAAGCATACTCCGGTAATTATTTGCTCGGTAGAGGCAGAACAACAAAAAGCTTTTATGATGGGTGCTGTTGAATATTTTGTGAAACCAATCAATTACAAGTATCTCGTTGAAGTTTTAACCAGTTACAAACTTAAAAAAGATTCTAACATACTTGTTGTTGATGATGACATTCCTACACTTAATCTCATAAAAGGAGCTGTTGAACAAGCCGGATTTAATGCGATTGCAGAACATCAATCAAGCAAAGTAATAAATATGATTGACTCTCTTGATCTTGATTTAGCAATAATAGATTTGGACATGCCTGTGCTTAATGGGTTTGAACTAATCAAACAAATAAAATCCAGGAAGCAATTTTCCAAACTTCCGATCATTATTTATACAGGTAAAGATTCATATCAGGAAGATCTTAAAAAAATTGATGGATTATTCACGGAATTACTTCATAAGAGCAGCACCAATATTGAAAATCTTGCTGATACAGTTGCTGCAATGATTAATCGATATGATGAACCGGTTGCACCGGATGCTATTAAAGATAGAAGCGATACTGTCAAAATTCTATTAGTTGAAGACTATAAACATTCTCAGATAATAGTAACACGACTTTTGAAGAAGAATAATTTTGACTCAATTGTTGTAGTCGAAAACGGACTTCAGGCACTTGAAGCTGTAAAGCAGCAAAAGTACGATTTAATTTTAATGGATATGCAAATGCCTGTTATGAATGGTTTTGAAGCCACACAGAAAATCAGAGAACTTGATGATTATCGCGATACTCCAATAATTGCTTTAACAGCATTTGCAATGAAAGGCGATCGTGAAAAATGTCTTGAAGCAGGTGCTACCGATTATATTCCCAAACCAATTGATTCGCAGGAGTTTATTGATAAAGTAAAATACTACACTGAAAAAAATGTTCCCAAAAGCTGAACTTCTCCGACTTCTTCTTAAAAAAAATATATCAGAGTAAAAACAAATATGATTAACTCACAGGTTCGCGTTCGTTTTGCGCCAAGTCCAACAGGTTATTTGCATGTGGGTGGGCTTCGCACTGCTTTATACAATTTTTTGTTCGCAAGAAAAAATAACGGAAAATTTATACTTCGTATTGAGGATACAGACAGAAGCAGATATGTTGAAGGTGCAGTTGAAAATCTGATTGCAGCACTTCACTGGGCTGGTTTGCAATACGACGAAGGTCCGGATATAGGAGGGCCTTTCGCACCTTATATGCAATCTAAAAGATTAGATTTATATAATAAATATGCTCAACAGTTAATTTCACAAGGTAAAGCTTATTATTGTTTTTGTACTCCGGAAAGACTTGAAGCATTAAGACACGAACAACAAAAGCTGAAACTTCCACAAGCAAAATATGATAAACAATGTTTGAATCTAACCGCTACCCAAATTCAGGAAAATCTCGAGAAAGGAATTCCAAAAGTTATAAGATTAAATGTAGAGCCTGGGAAAAAAATCGAATTTAACGATGTGATAAGAGAACATGTTGAATTTGACAGCAATAATGTAGATGATCAGGTGCTCATTAAAAGCGATGGCTATCCCACTTATCATCTTGCAAATGTAGTTGATGATCATCTGATGCAAATAACTCATGTTATCCGTGGTGAGGAATGGTTATCATCAACTCCAAAACATGTTTTGCTCTATGATGCATTCGGTTGGGAAAGACCTGTGTTCGCACACTTACCGCTGTTATTGAATCCTGACAGAAGCAAATTAAGTAAAAGACAAGGCGATGTTGCAGTCGAGGATTATCGTGATAAGGGATATCTGAAAGAAGCATTAATTAATTTCGTAGCATTGCTTGGATGGAATGCCGGTGATGATAAAGAATTTTATTACATTGACGAATTAGTTGCAAAATTCTCACTTGAAAGAGTTAATAAGTCCGGGGCTGTATTTGATTTACAGAAACTAAATTGGTTGAATGCGGAACATCTCCGTAAAAAATCTGATGAGGAAATTCTTTCACTACTAAAGAATGAATTGAAAAATTCAGATTTCAAGGACAGCTCGTTTTCTGATGAGAAATTAATTTCAATAATTCACGCTATGAGAGAAAGAGTTACTTTCGTTAAAGATTTTATTTATAGTTGTAAGTACTTTTATGAAGCTCCAACCGAGTATGAACAAAAAGCAATTGAAAAGAACTGGAAGGAAGATACTCCAAAGCATTTACTAAAACTTAAATCTGAATTTGAGAAATTAGTTAATCCTACAAAAGAAGATTTTGAAATGGCTTTAAACAAAGTAGCAGAAGAATTTAACATTAGTAAGGGAAAACTTATTCACCCACTAAGATTAGCAGTCTCAGGTCAAAGCACTGGTCCCGGAATGTTTGAACTTTTATTTACCTTAGGTAAAGATGAAGTTGTAAAAAGAATTGACTCAGCCATAAAAACTATTAAAGCTGAATAATATCATCACTTATAATTTAGTGGTCTGAATTTAAATCCTCTCTTTAGAACTTTAGAAAAATTATTTTACCGAATCTAATTTTCTTTAATTGACTATTTGTTAATGCTCTTTGCCCAGGTATCCTTCAAAGTTACAGTTCTGTTAAAAACCAGTTTATCCTTTTTTGTATATTTTGAATCAACACAGAAATAACCCAACCGTTCAAACTGAAATTTATCTCCGGGTTTTGCATTAAATACAAAAGGTTCAAGCTTAGCATTAGAAATAATTTCTAATGAAATTGGATTAATAAATTCTTTAAAGTCCTTTTCTTTATCAGCTGATGGATCTTCAACTGTGAATAATCTGTCATATAACCGTACTTCACAATTAACCGCATCTTTGGCAGAGACCCAATGAATAGTTCCTTTTACTTTTTTATTACTTTTTCCGGAACCACTTTTTGTTTCCGGATCATAAGTGCATCTTAGTTCAATTATATTTCCATCACTATCTTTTACTATTTCCTCACATTTTATTATATAAGCATATCTCAACCGAACCTCTCCACCGGTTGTTAGTCTGTGATATCCTTTAGGAGGGTTTTCCATAAAATCAGTTTGCTCAATAAAAATTTCCTTACTGAATGGAATTTTTCTACTTCCCATCGAAGGATCTTCCGGATTATTTATAGCGTCAAGTTCTTCAGTAAAATTATCCGGATAATTTGTGATTACAACTTTCAATGGTTTCAACACACCCATTACCCGTTGAGCTTTTTTATTTAGGTCCTCCCGTATTGCATATTCTAATAGAGCGATGTCAGTAAGTGCATCCCGTTTAGCTACCCCAATCATTTCAGCAAAATTCCAGATTGCCTCTGGTGTGTAACCTCTTCTACGATAACCTGAAATGGTAGGCATTCTTGGATCATCCCAACCATCAACAATACCGGATTGAACCAACTCAAGTAATTTCCTTTTACTCATAACGGTATAACTTAAATTCAACCTGGCAAACTCAATTTGCTGAGGATGATAAATTTCAAGCTCATTCAAAAACCAATCATAAAGCGGGCGATGAATTTCAAATTCAAGTGTACATATTGAATGTGTAATTCCCTCAATAGAATCTTCCAACCCGTGTGCCCAGTCATAAGTTGGATAAATACACCATTTATCACCTGTTCTGTGATGAGATGAGTGTAAAATTCTGTACATAACAGGATCTCGTAAAAGCATATTCGGAGAAGTCATATCAATCTTAGCTCTCAGAACTTTTTCACCTTCTTTGAATTCGCCTTTTTTCATTCTTTCAAATAAATCAAGATTTTCTTCAATAGATCTGTTTCTGAAAGGACTTTCTTTACCGGGTTCATTAACGGTGCCACGATATTCTTTCATCAAATCAGGGCCAAGATCATCAACATAAGCTTTACCTTTCTTAATCAATTGTATAGCATATTCATACATTTTATCAAAATAATCTGAAGCATAAAATATCCTGTCTTCGAAATCAGCTCCTAACCATTTAACATCTTGAATAATTGAATCGACATATTCCTGTTCTTCTTTGGTTGGATTTGTGTCGTCAAAACGAAGATTAAATTTTCCATTAAAATCCCGCGCAATACCATAATTTAGGCAAATTGATTTTGCATGACCAATGTGCAAATAACCATTAGGTTCGGGGGGAAATCTGGTATGAATCCTTCCTCCCCATTTATTTGTTCGAATGTCTTCTTCAATGATTTCGTAAATAAAATTTTTAGGTTTCTCTTTACCTTTTTGGTCTGAGTAATTCATATTAATATAAAATCCTTTATTTGAGGGACAAAAATAAAGATTAGCAGACACAATTCGAAGAATTGCAAGAGTGGTGGGTCGAATAAAGAATTAGCAGTTTATACCAATTAAATTCTGCCGGTAAATTTGTATATCTTCATTATTTGAATGAGATATTCAATTTTTTCTCTGTCAATCAAGTTAGGAATTCTCTTTACACTTTTATAAACCCGAGTTATACCGGTTACTTTACCAAATTGGTCAATGATTTTATGTATAATATTACCCTGATCGTCAATTTCATAATGACCATCAAATCCTATATAGGTTTTACTCATAAACGCCTCCTTAGTTGTAAGTTAATTCTTCAGGTTTGTCAATAGGGCCCAGATTATCAATCTCTGGAATATTAAATTCCTTCATTAAGTCTTCAAGTTCCATTTCTTCAATTTCCTGAATTTCATCCCAATCTTGAAGTATAAATGTTTCAAATTTTTCTTCTTGTTTTTTTCTCCTTTTATGTTTTTTTTTCATCTTTCCTCCGTGCTTTTAAATTATCCTTCAATGATAATGCCAGATGGTTTTGGTAAATATTTTTTTTCTTTGCAAAGCATACTTTCATTTTGAGAAATCTAAATTTAGTGTTTCATTTAATAGCATCTAGAAAAAGAAATTGCTTATACTCCATTACTTTTTTATAATTGCGGTGCTAAAATTTGTTCTTAATAAATTATCGTGTTCTTAACAAATTTTTTAACGGATTGAGAAAGAAAAATATTCTTATTCAGTTGGGAATATTTTTTCTTTTAAGTGAAAATTTGCCGAAGTGGCGGAATTGGTAGACGCGCTGGACTCAAAATCCAGTGGGGCTCACACCTCGTGCCGGTTCGAGTCCGGCCTTCGGTACTAATCTTTTGGCTTCTAAGTCTTTATTCAACCCTAATTATTTTTTCAGATGAATAGAAAAAATTTACTGACAATTATTACATCTTCATTTATTCTTGGATTTGTTTTCAATTTTCTTAATCCAAAAGGTATTCCTCTTCTTTACGAAAAAAGAATTATTGAATTTGCCGTTAATGATTCAATTATTGGGCAACCAACTGATAATTTGAGTAATTCAAATTATATAGATTCAACTTTACTCAAATCAACAACCGATTCCATTTATGATTCCAAAAATATCAATCAAAAACAGAGTAATATTAAGTCAGAAGAGTTTTCAAAACCATTAGCAATAAAAATCAACAGAGCATATCAACTATATAAACAGGGTGTAAAATTTATAGATGCAAGAATGCCGGAGGAATTTATTGAAGGACATATCAAAGGAGCTATTAATATTCCTTTTGACGGAGATGAAACTTACAGAGATTTGCTTAAGGAAATAAGCAAAGACGAAATAATTGTTACGTATTGTAGCGGTACAGAATGCGATTTAAGTATTCTGCTTGGTGAAGAATTGTTTGAAAAAGGATATAGAAAAGTTTACATCTTTTTTGGAGGATGGAATGAATGGCTTAAAAAAGGTTATCCGATAGCAAAAGGAGAGCAATGAAGAAAATCTTCTCAAACCAATATTTTCTTTTTATTGCAAGAATTTTAATTGCAATAATTTTTATATACGCCGGAGCAGAAAAAATATCTGACCCGAAAGGATTTTCTCAAGCAATTTATAATTACAAAATTCTACCCGATTATACTGTAAATCTATTGGCAATTACTTTACCGTGGTTAGAACTTGTTAGTGGTATTTTACTTCTGTTTGGAATTTCAGTTAAAGAAAATTCAGCAATAATCTCCGCTTTATTAGTAATTTTCATAGTTGCAGTTGCAGTAAGCTTACTTCGAGGGTTAAACATAGATTGCGGATGTTTCGGAAAAGGAAATCCGGTTGGCTGGAGGAAAATCGGAGAAAATACTATTATGCTAATATTATGTTTGGCTTTGTTTACTTTTGGTTCAAAAAAATTTTCTTTGAACAATAGAAATAAGAATTAATTTGCTTTTTTGATTGACTTCATAGTATCGCGCAAAACACCAAGGGACCTTTGACTTAGTAAATCTATTTTGATTAATCCCAAGTCTTCAATTGTGTACATATCTGGTTGAGTAATTATTAAACCCAAGCCTTTATTTTTAGCATATTCAAGGGCGCAATAGTCAGTAACTTTCGTAGGAGTAATGACAATTCCACCCGGGTGAATACTCAGGTGTCTCGGAAAGTCCGCTATTTTGCTGGCAAGTTCAACAATTAATTTCCAGGGTTCCTTGTTAAAATCAAGCGATTTGGATTCAGGGAATAAAGAAGCAATATTGGGTAAATTCCTTGCGTTAGTCCAGGGAATTTTCCGACTAAAAGATGATATTTCACTTTCTGAAAGTCCAAAAGCTTTTGCAGTTTCTCTGAATGCTGATTTTGATCTGAAAGAAACATGAGTTGAAATCATCGCAACATTTTCATAACCATATTTTTCAAATACATATTTTATTATTTCATCTCTTTCTTTCCAGGAAAAATCTATGTCCACATCTGGTGGACTGCTTCTTGCCCGATTAAGAAATCTTTCAAAATATAAATTATTACTGATAGGTTCTATCTGTGTTAAATCCAAACAAAATGCTACCATACTATTGGCAGCTGAACCTCTGCCAATGTAAAGCATCCCTCTCCTTTTTGCTTCCTGAACAATGTCCCACACAATTAGAAAGTAATCAACAAAATTCAGAGAAGAAATCACATCAATTTCATATTGCAACCTGTCTCTATGCTTTTGAGATGGATTAGGATATTTTCTTTCGAATCCTTCAAGAACGATTTTATAAAAAAAAGAAAAAGCATCTGGATATGCATTTGGATATGAAGGGACATTTAATTTTCCTAATTCTAAATCAACATTACACTGTTCTGATATAATTTCCATTGTTCTTATAAGTTCAGGATATCCTCCAAATAATGAGTGAAACTCATTTGGTTTTTTGAAAAAGAATTCTTCATCCTCTAAATCTTCTTCTTTCAGATTTTCTAAGGTAGTATTATTATCAATTGCTCTGAGCAACTTGTGTATTATAAAATCATCTTTATTAATAAAATATATAGGATTACTTGCTACGCTCTTTATTCCCCTGTTATTGGCATAATCGAGCAATGAACAGGATTTTTTTTTAAGCTTTTTTGTAAAAATTATTTCAGCATAAAATTCATTCTTTGGATTAATTTTTTCTAGCAATGCAATATCGGGAGTAATTAATATTAAATTAGAAAATTCTCTCTTTATGGTTTCGGACAGACTAAATTTTTCATTCAATTTTCTTGATGTAATAATTGAACATAAATCTCTATAGCCATCATTATTTTTAGCTAAGAATATAACATAACTTTTTTCAGAGTTTGAATCAGTTATCAGCGAACCTAAGATAGGTTTAATATTTAATTCTTTAGCTTTTTTATAAAATTCTATTAAACCATACATTCCATTATTGTCAGTAAGAGCCATTGAATTCAGTTTATTAGAAATTCCACATTGTAATAAATCATCAATTGATGATGTTCCACATAAAAGTGAGTAATAGGAGTGTATGTTTATAGGAAGCATAATTATTTGAATAATTTAAGAAACGATTATAAATATCTTAATGCTTTTGAAGCAATATCTTTTCGGTAATAAATATTCTTAAAGTAAATCTTTCTTATCGCTTCATAAACCTTTTCCTGTGCTAATTTCAAATTCTTATTTCCAATAACTGAAGTAACGCCCAAAACTCTCCCACCGTCAGTCAGGATTTTATCTGATTTCTTTATTGTTCCCGCATGATAAATTATTATTTCAGGGTTCTCAGTTTCCAGACCTTTAATCTCAAATCCTTTTTCATATTTTTCCGGATACCCATCAGAAGCTAAGACAACACAGACAGCGCATCCTCCTGAATATCTGACAGCATTATGTTCAAGTTTACCAATGGCAGCAGAATGAAGTAATCTTAAAATATCTCCCTCTAAAAGTGGCAGGACAACCTGGGTTTCGGGATCGCCAAACCTGCAATTAAATTCAACAACTTTTAAATCGTCCTTGTTGATCATCAAACCTGCATATAAACAACCAACAAATGGATAACCTTCAATTTTAAGTTGTCGAATTATGGGTTTGAAAATTATTTCCTGAATTTTTTCCAACATTCCTTCGTTCACTACTGGTGTTGGAGCATAAGCTCCCATACCACCTGTGTTTTTACCTGTGTCATTTTCGCCAACTCTCTTATGGTCCTGAGCAGGAGGTAATATTACAAAATTATCACCATCAACAATGGCAAATACAGAAGCTTCCTCCCCGAGTAAAAATTCTTCAATTAAAAATTTATTCCCTGCTGAGCCAAAAACTTTATCTATGGAAATCGAGATTATGATTTCTTTTGCTTGCGATATGTTATCACAAATAAAAACTCCTTTCCCTTGTGCTAAACCATCGGCTTTAATTACAACCGGAAATTCACAACTACTTAAATAATCAATCGCTGCATTGAAATCTTCCGATCCGAATTCCCTGTATTTTGCGGTAGGAACATTTGCTTTATTCATTAATAACTTTGCAAATGATTTACTTGATTCTATTTTAGCGGCTGCTGAGGAAGGACCAAATACATTTATTCCTTTTTCTCTAAGATAATCAGACAAACCATCTACTAATGGTTGTTCTGGTCCAATTACAGCTAAATCAATATTTTTCTCAACGCAAAATGTGCTGATTTTATTAAAATCTTTAATTGTTAAAGCAATATTTTCAGCTATTTTTTCTGTTCCAGCATTGCCTGGCAGGCAGTATAATCTTTTTAGTAAATTACTCCTGCTAATTCCAATTGCTAGTGCATGCTCCCTGCCACCTGATCCTATTAATAAAACATTCATTATTACTCTTTAACTTTTGATTGAAAAACTTTAATCAACGATTCTGTAAGCAAATCTCTTCTATATTTATTAACAACTTCATCTGAAGGAACAGGCAATTGATTTCTTTTAAATAACTCATATATTTTGTAAATAGAATTTTTAATTTCAGTAATATCGTCTGGTTTGCAAATAAAAGCTGCACCATATTCCTGAAGAGCAAGCTTAGCAGCACCATCAGGGATACAACCTAAAATTGGTTTTTTTGTACCAATATATTCGTAAATTTTGCCGGGCAAGATTGCATCAATATTTTTTCTATAATCAATCATAAACCAGAGTACATCAGCAGAAAGAATTTTCCCTACAGCAGTGAGATGATCAACATATCCATGATCAACAATAAATTCCTCTAATTTTAGTTTTTTTATTAAGTTATGATTTTCTTTTCTTAAATAACCTACAAAATGTAGCTCAATATTCTGTGCTATATCAGGTCTTTCAATGGTGACTTCCTTGAATGCTTTTAAGAAATATTTTGGTGTACTGTAACCAAGAAAAACACCAGAAAACATTAATACCATTTTAGATTTTTGTTTAGGAAATTTATATGCATTAGAAAAATCTTCAGCGTCATAACCGTGTGATATTATAACTATATCATCAAATGATAAAAACGGATAATTTTTCAGTAGGTATTCCTTTATTTTACGATTAGTAACAATTATTGCATCAACATTTTTTAGCGATTTGTATTCCTTTCTTTTTTCTATAAGTTTATGCAATGGAGTTACATATAATGAAAAGTAACTGTTATACCATAAGTCTCTGTAGTCAACAATAATTGGTATATCTATTTTTGACCTTAGTCTGGAAATTTTTTCAAATGCGGAAAATGGAGGAGAACTTACAAAAATAACATCAAAATGTTCCTTTTTAACAATTTCTTCAATTGTATTTGCAACACTTTTCGACCACGAAATTTTATTGTCAGGGATAAAAATTGAACGGGAAATTACATTAAATATTTTTCTGATTATTTCTTTAGGCGGTTTAAAGTATCCCAGTTTAGATAACAGAGAATTTGGATCTTTCCCAGAGATCCTTAAGACCTTTAAGTTTAATTGGTTAAGTTCATTCATGAGTGAATCATCATAAGCATAATAAGCTACTTTTTCAGTGGTAATAACAATTGGTTCCCAATTGAAATTTCGGAAGTATTTTACAAATTTAAATATCCTTTGTACACCGCTTAAGCCTAAAGGAGGGAAATAATAAGCAACAACTAGAACTCTAAATTTTCTTTCATTCATAAATTTACTTTTTTAAACTATAGTTTGGGGCTTCTTGTGTTATTATAACATCATGAGGATGACTTTCAGTTAATCCTGCAAGGGTAATTTTTATAAATTCACCCTCTTTCTTCAAAGTCTTAATATCTTTTGCTCCACAGTAGCCCATCGCAGCTCTTAGTCCCCCAACTATTTGATAAATTGTATCACCTAAAGGACCTTTATAAGGAACTCTTCCCTCCACTCCCTCGGGGACTAGCTTTGCAATATCATCCTCTGCATCCTGAAAATATCTATCCTTACTCCCTTGTTTCATTGCACCAAGAGAACCCATTCCTCGATACAGCTTAAAACTTCTGCCTTCATATAAAATTTTCTCTCCGGGGCTCTCATCAACTCCTGCAAAAAGTCCTCCTATCATAACAGAATCCGCACCAGCTACTATGGCTTTTGGGACATCACCCGTATGCCTTATACCACCATCAGCAATGATAGGAATCCCTCTTTTTGAGGCAGCACGATAAACTTCGGAAATTGCGGTTATCTGTGGAATACCAACTCCTGCCACCACTCTGGTGGTACATATTGAACCGGGACCAATTCCAACTTTAATTGCATCAACGCCCAAATTTATTAAATCAATTGCTGCCGGGTAAGTCCCTATATTTCCAGCAATTAGCTGTTCATATTTGAATTTTTTTCTTAGTTCTTTAACAACTTTAAGAACCCCATCAGAATGGCCATGCGCAGTATCTATTACTATCACATCGACACCGGAATTAAAAAGAGCTTGAACACGATCCAAGGTATCATTAGTAATTCCAACTGCTGCTCCAACACGAAGCCTTCCCAAATTATCTTTGCAAGCATTAGGATGCTTCTTTTTCTTTAAAATATCTTTAAAAGTGATCAGGCCTCTGAGTCTACCTCTTTTATCGACAACAGGTAATTTTTCAATTTTATATTTCTGGAGGATTTTTTCTGCCTTTTCTAAAGTTGTTCCAATTGGAGCGGTAATAAGATTTTCTTTAGTCATGATTTCAGAAATAGGTAACGAAAAATTAGGTTCAAACCTTAAATCCCTGTTAGTTAAGATTCCTACCAATTTTCCGTTTTCATCCACTATGGGAATCCCTGAGATACTATATTTTTTCATTAGCGACAGTGCGTCACCAATTGATTTATCCGGAGTTAGCGTAATCGGGTCCTGAATCATTCCACTTTCGGATCGTTTAACTTTGTCCACTTCTTCACATTGTTTCTCAATTGTCATATTTTTATGTAAAATTCCTATACCACCTTCTCTCGCCATTGCGATAGCCATTTCTGATTCAGTTACGGTATCCATTGCAGCTGAAATTAACGGAATATTAAGTTTAATCTCTTTTGTAAGAAAGGTAGATATGTCCACATCCCTGGGTAATACTCTAGATTTCTTCGGTATTAATAGAACATCATCAAAAGTTAATCCTTCATTTAAAAATTTTTTATTCAACATTATTATCACCTTAATGAAATGATTTTAAAGCTAACATTTTGTGTCAGTCAAAAGCAGGTAACCCGGTAATATCCTCACCAACTATTAAAGTGTGCATTTCATGAGTACCTTCATAAGTCTTAACTGATTCAAGATTAGCTGAATGACGCATAACGGGATATTCATCCAGTATTCCATTTGCTCCCAATATTTCTCGTGACAACCGGGCAATCTCCAAAGCTTTCTCACAATTATTTCTTTTTGCCAAGGAAACCTGGGTATGTTTTAGTTTTCCATTATCTTTAAGTCTGCCTAACTGAAGATTTAACAATTGGGATTTTGTTATCTCTGTCAGCATATAAACTAACTTTTCCTGCGTTAATTGATATGCTGCTATAGGTTTACTAAACTGAATTCTCGATTTAGAATAATTTAACGCAGTATGATAACAGTCCAACATTGCTCCGACAACTCCCCAGGCAATTCCGTACCTTGCCTGGTTTAAGCACATCAAGGCATTTTTCAAACCTTCAGTTTTGGGGAGCAAGTTTGAATCAGGGATTAAAACATTGTCAAAAATTAATTCAGAAGTAACAGATGCTTTTAATGAATGTTTCCCTTTCATTTCGGGAGCTGAAAATCCTTTAGTACCTTTCTCGACTAAAAAGCCACGTACAATACCGTCAAGTTTAGCCCAAACTACTGCTACATCTGCGATCGTTCCATTTGTGATCCACATTTTTGCCCCATTCAACAGGTAACCATCTTCAACTTTTTCTGCTTTGGTTACCATACCGCCCGGATTTGAACCGTAATCTGGTTCAGTTAAACCAAAGCAACCAATTTTTTCGCCCGAAGCAAGTTTAGGCAACCAATAATCTTTTTGAGTTTCGCTACCAAAAGTAAAAATGGGGTACATTACCAAAGCACTTTGTACAGATGCAAAACTTCTTATTCCGCTATCACCTCTCTCCAGTTCCTGCATAATGAGACCATAGGCAACATTGTTCAATTCTGCACAACCATATTTTGCGGGTAATGTGGGACCGAATAATCCAAGCTCAGCCATTTTTGAAACTAAATGTAATGGAAATTCGGCTTTTCTATTATATTCTTCGATTATTGGCATCACTTCATTATCAACGAAATCTCTAACGGTATCTCTAATCATTCGCTCTTCTTCTGTTAAAAGTGATTCTATATCAAAATAGTCTACTCCGAAAAATTTATTCATATAACTCCATTTTTTTTTGACAAAGTTATTAAAAGTGAAACTATCAAACAATTTCATTAGTTCAGTTTGATAATTAAAATATGACTTGAAATTCTTCTTAATTATCGAAATGTTTAAGCGGTCAAAATGAAGAAACAAATTGTCACATATTTTTTACTTTCAAGCTATCTGGCATTATTTACTGCCAATATCTTTCATTTTCATCACATAAATTTTATTATAAAAAATGTCGGAGTGATTGGTGAAGTAAATAATAATAATTATCAACTATCATATCACTCAGCATTTCAGTGCACTGTTCATCTTAATTTCAACAACTTACATAATTCCATTTTAGCCGATAAGAATAATTTCACTGACAATTATTTCACCACTGAAAATTATAATTTAATTAAATTTAGTTTCGTTCAACCACTTTACTTTTATACCACATTTAGTTTAAGAGCCCCACCATCTGTTCTCCTTTAAAGCTGATTATTGCAATCATTTATTAAAATTATTCCCTAAATAATTTAAGGAGAGGAATCATGTTCTCATTTCAAAAGAATATTAGAAGAGTTCTATTTTTTTGTTTCATATTAACTTTTTCGGTAACTCTTTTTTCTTGTAAAGACGATCCACTCGAACCAGACATGGATCATTTTGAAGCTGAAGGAGTAGTTTTTTATCAGTCAGGAATCAAAGTAGCTGAAATATTTCGTGGCATAACTCAGGATACTCTTTTTGCAGTGGTTGGTCAAATAACTTCACACTTTGAAGTCAAATTTTATAACGCAAACAAGCAGGAAATGGATCCGCCTGACCATATAGTTCAACCATTTGCCTGGGAGTTACAGGACACTTCCATTGTTGGTGTATGGCAGCATCCCGGCGAGGAAGGGAGCTATGAATTCCATCTTGAAGGAAAACAACTAGGGTTAACACAAATTGAATTTTTTATTATGCATGAAGGACATGCAGATTTTCGATCAGGTAAACTGCCTATTAAAGTTACCAATTAAAGTATGATAATGAGAATCTCTTTTTATCACCTTCACCTCGTGAAGGTGATATTATTTTTATTATTATTTACACTTAGCTCGAAAGCTTATTCTGAAATTTTTATTCTTGAAGGTATTGTGCTTAACGCCGAGACTTCTGAACCCGTTAGTAATGCTGCAGTATTACTGGTTGGTACTGATATTTATACTACGACGAAAAATGATGGTACATTTTCACTGGAAATACATACCCTTAAGAATTTCAGAATAAAAATTACTCATCTTGCTTATCAGGAAAAGCTGATTGATATTAATTTGAAAAATAACGTGAATAAAAAACTAATTGTTTATTTAATACCTAAGATTCTTAATTTACCTTCCGTAATTGTTACTGATCATAATTACACTTCTTTAATTGACGAAATAAAAGACTATTCAGCAATATTAAAAGGGAAAGAATTACAAAGACAATTAAGTCAGACTTTAGCAACTACATTAAAAAATGAGGCGGGTCTTTCAGTTCGTTCAATGGGTCCGGCTCCATCCAGACCAGTATACAGAGGATTAGGTCAAGATAGGATTTTAATCAGTGAAGATGGGATGAAAACTATTGATCTTTCTGCAACTTCACCGGATCATGCAGTTACCGTAGAACCTTTTACATCCGAAAGAATTGAAGTCATACGAGGGCCTAAAATTCTAACACATTCACTATCAGCCATTGGTGGAATAGTAAATATTTCCAGGGATGAAATTCCACATCAAATTCATAATACTCATCATTTAACTATTGGAGGATATGCAGAAAGTGCTAATAAAGGTTATCTGGGATCACTTCAATCGGAAATACCGTTAAGTCCTTTTGCTTTAAAGTTTGAATTAAGCAAGAGGCATACATCCGATCTAAAAACGCCGGAAGGATTACTTCAGAATACTTCATCTGAAAATTTAAATACATCTTTTGGTTTGAGCTTCATAAATGATTTTGGATATTCTGGTGGTGCGTTCAGATTATACAATTTGAGTTATGGAATACCAGGTGGATTTATTGGTGCCCATCCAAAGGGTGTTAAGATTGATATCAATAAGAAACAGTTTCATTTTGCATCAAAAATGATAATACTGAATGATTCAGATTACATCAATTTTTCGTATAAGAATGTGTATTACAGACATAAAGAATTTGAGTCCAGTGGTAGAATTGGATCGGAATTCAGAATTATTACTAATATGGCAAATCTTGATTATAATCATTCTAAACTTCTGAACTTTGATTCGGGAATAATAGGGCTATCATTTGAACACAGGGATTTTGAGATTGGAGGATTTGTATTTACTCCACCAACCACATCTATAAATATATCAACTTTTCTATATGAAGAAGTAAATCTCGATAAGGCAAATTTTAATTTTGCTGTCAGGTATTCTTTTGATAAACTGAAACCAAAATTTGAAAAAGCAGATAGTAAAATAGGATTTATCAGAGGCAGGAATTTTCAAAACATTTCATTGTCCGCCTCAGTAATTTATAAGCTTACAGAAATTGTATACTTAGGAACAAATATAAGTCGGTCAACCAGGGTTCCTACTATTGAGGAACTTTTTTCTGAAGGTCCCCATTTAGCTGCTTATTCATTTGAGGTCGGAAACCCCGACTTAAAGAGTGAGTCCGGGATTGGAACTGAATTTTTTATTTACCATAATTTTCAGACACTAAATTTTAACATAAATGCTTTCTATAATAATTTTGATTCCTTTATCATCCCAAGAAATAGCGGTGAAATAAATTACCAGACATTTCTTCCTATCTATAAAACTTATGGTGTAGCAGCAATTCTTTATGGATTAGATGGTTCATTTAATTGGAATTTTTTCGATAGATATTATTTGAGATCAACATTCAGTTTTACAAAAGGAATATTCAGAGATAATTCACAACCTTTACCACAAATTCCTCCGTTAAAAGGAACAACGGGAGTTGAATTCAAAGCAGATGATATACAAATCGGATTTAGTTGTGATTGGGCATTCAGTCAAAAGAATGTTGATACTTTTGAACAACCAACAAACGGTTATTATGTGTTTAACTTTTTTGTTCAGTACTTATTTAATATTAGTGAAAGCATTAATTCAATTTCATTGAATCTTGATAATATCCTTAACAAAAGCTTTCGAAACCATTTATCCAGAATTAAATCTATTTTCCCTGAAGCGGGATTTAATGTGCGATTGATTTATAAATATATGCTCTAATTTGGCATTTAAGAAGGCTACTGATATATTTGTGCACAAAATTTTACAGATATATTTCAGTCTGGAGAGGTGGGTGAGTGGCTGAAACCAACGGTTTGCTAAACCGTCGTACTCTGTAAAGGGGTACCGAGGGTTCGAATCCCTCCCTCTCCGCAAAGATGGATAAGTTTTACGCTTACATTTTATTCTCCCCTAAATTTAATAAACATTACTTTGGACATACCTCTAATCTTTCAAAAAGAATTAGAGATCATAACGAGGGTTTATCTAATTACACAAAAAAGTCTATGCCTTGGGAATTGATTTACTTTGAAGAGTTTAATTCTCGTTCTGAAGCAATCAAAAGAGAAAAGTTCTTCAAATCTTACAAAGGTTATAAATGGCTTAAGCAGAATAATATTATTTGATTATCCTGGCTGAAACCAATCCCTTTTGGGACTAAACCGTCGTACTCTGTAAAGGGGTATGGCTGATGCCATTCGAATCCCTCCCTCTCCGCAAAGATGGATAAGTTTTACGCTTACATTTTATTCTCCCCTAAATTTAATAAACATTACTTTGGACATACC
>FWPU01003664.1_pt1 | contig 34252 bp, 28 predicted proteins | sample 2228361 | NCBI WGS metagenome assembly FWPU01 (sample SAMEA103939777, study PRJEB20133) | metagenome
ATTCCCAGCGCAGGTAGGCGTCGCTCATCAGCAGGCGCGCATTCACCAGCACCAGCAGGAGCGGGAGAGCCGTTATCACAACGATACGGGCAATGACGACTAGCCAGCCGGGCCACGCCGGGCCGCCTGCGGCAGTCGAAGCACTTGCGGGGGTATCCTCCATCAGCCCTCCTACTGGCAGGGCAGCTCGCTGCCGCCGCTCAGCACAAAGTTTACCAGGATCAGGTCGGTCATCAGCTCCGTCGGGGCGCGGTCGTCGGTGAAAACGGGGCCATCCGCAGGTGTCGGGCGGATCTGCCGGTAGGCAGATGCGATCACCCTGGGCAGCAGCGGATGCACATCCGGCCTGAGGAGGGTGAGATTGGCGAGCAGGTTTTCGGGGACGGTCGGCTGCACGGTTGCCACGAGGATGCTATTGCACGTCCCCGGCACATCGATGACATGGACCGACGGGTAGACCCGGCTCAAGGTAGCGGAGAAGGCCGCGATCAGCCGCCGATCCTGCACCGTCCGGCCAACGTTGATCGCCACGACGCCGCGCTCGCTCAGGTGGTCGTGTACCTCCTGGAAGAACTCAACCGTTGCCAAGTTCCAGGGGATATAGGGCAGCTTGTAGGCATCCACGCCAACAACATCGTACCTCTCGCGGCTGGCAAGCAGTGCATACCGCCCATCCTGGACCATCACATTAAGGTTTGGCTCGTTCATGTCGAAGTGCGCACGCCCCACCGCGACGATGTCCGGGTCGATCTCGATCCCGTCAATGGGGATCGGGCCGAACACGGCGGTGTACTGCTTGGGAATCGTCCCGGCTGCCAGACCGATCATCGCCATGCTGCCGACATCGCCCGGCAGGTAAGGCGGGTTGTTAAAAAACGGGGCCGCAAGGTAGTAGTCCCAGGTGCCGCCCGTCTCGATAAACCCGGGGTGGTCGGGATAATACATGGAATGGATGCCCTGCCCCTCGTTGAGCAGCAGAATGTTCGCCTCCCCCCAGCGTGCCACCTGGATATAGTTGTAGGCCGATTCGCCCTCATAAATAAGCGAAGTCCCGCGCGGGGGTGGGCGCAGGGTTCCCGGCAGGACAATTGCCGCCAACGCGGCCAGCACGGCAGGCATCCACAGGTAGATGGCCGCCTTTCGCCAGTCCACCATCGCCAGCCCGATGAGCGCTACGACCAGCAGCAGCCCGGCTAGAGTCAGAAAACTCAGGCTGGTGCCAATGGCCGGGATGAGCAGCAGCACCGGCACGAACGTTCCAATGATGCTGCCAACGGTGGAGATGGCATACATACGTCCCGAAACGCGCCCGGCGCTGGCCGTGTCTTCGATGGCCAGCCGGATAGCAAAAGGCGACACCGTGCCAAGAAGCGTCACCGGTATGGAGAAGAGGATCAGCACCACCCCGAATGAGCCAACCAGCACGGCGGCATTGATATTCATCACCGCCTGGGCGGCGACTCGAAGCACCGGACGGGCGACGATAGGTATCAGACCGGCTGTAAAGGCACCCCACAGGATGATGCGGTAAAATGTTGTGAGGTGGGGCGAGCGATCCGCCAAGCGGCCACCCAGAAAGTACCCAGCGGTGAGATAGAGCAGGATCAGGCCGATAATGTTGGCCCACACGATATTGCTCGTGCCGAAGACCGTGCCCAGCAGACGCGAGGCGCTGAGTTCGATGCCCAGAGTTGCCAGGCCGGAGGTAAAAACAACCAGAAATAGATAGTGGCGTTGTGCAGGCGTCATGCTGATAGGGCCAATTCATGATCCTCACATGCGTTCAGGCGAGGATTATAGCCCACGAGCAACGTGCTTTGCACATCGCCCGCCCGAAGGGTGGCTGACCCGGCTGCCGGACAGCCCATTCGTGTCGACCTGCGAGCGAATTGGTGATATCCTTCACTGGTGACAGACCGACTCCTTTGGACAAGATCAAATCCGGCGGCTGCTGATTGGCTGGATATGGCTGATGCGAGGATGCGCATCTGGTAATAATGGTTCACGGCCCCATCCTACAAACTTGGGGGCTGCAAGTGGCTTGGGGATATGGACTGATGAGAAAGTATCGAGTTGCCTGGGCGCTGGCTGTGGTCGCCTTTAGTCTCGCTGCGCTGGCTCCGGCGCCTGCCCTGGCACAGGAGACAGACGAGCCTGTTGTGTTCGGGCTGCTGCTGTACTCGCCGACCTGCCCCCACTGCCACGATTTTATCGTGAACGAGTGGCCCAAGATGCACGAGGAGTTTGGCGACCAGTTTCAACTCCTGTTCATCAACGTGATGAGTGAGGGCGGGCATCAGCTGGCCATGGCTGTATACGAGGTCTATAGCATTCCTGAGGATCAGCGGTACGTGCCAATGATGATCATTGGCGACAAGGTGCTGGTGGGTTCCATCGACATTCCGGCTCAGGCGCCGGACATCATCCGTGCGGGACTCGAGAGGGGCGGCATCGGCCTGCCGTCTGTGCCAGGCCTGCGCGAGGCCTACGAGCAGGCTCTGGCCGAAGCTGAAGCCCGTGCGGCAGCTCAAGAAGGCGAGCAGCAGGCGTCGGCTGAGGAGAACTCGCCCCAGGCTGCGGAGCAAGCGTCCGGGCCTGCTGCCGGGGCCGGGGGTGGCAGCAACCCGGAAGGCGGGACGACTCCCGCCCCGGAAGCACTCCCTGCTGCTGAGGCAGATAACCCCGCGCTCGATCCTTATGCCGCAGGCGAGGCGGATACGCTGAGCGCAAGGCTGGCCCGCGACCCGCTGGCGAACGCCCTGGCAATCGGCGTACTGCTTGGGCTGGCGGCCAGTGCCGGGGCCATCGTCATAGCCGGGTTTGGCAGGCTGCCTGCCGCAGATGGGCAGGCTCTGGCCTGGCTGAGCGGCAGGCCGCGCTGGATCGTCGCCTTGCTTGCATCACTGGCAGCGCTGGGTATCGCCGCGACGCTGGTGGCCCGCACCGGCGGGAATCCTCTGGCCGGAATGTTGTCCATCTCCACGCTGATCCTGCTGGCGGTTGCCACCGTCACTATCTTAAGCATCGGGCTGCGAAGCCAGTCCAGCAGGATCGAGCTGCCCGGCTGGCTGATCCCGGTGCTCTCGGTAGCCGGGACAGCAGTGGCCGTCTACCTTGCCTATGTCGAGGTTGGGCAGACAGAAGCATTCTGTGGAGCGGTAGGGGACTGTAACACCGTGCAGCAGAGCCAGTATGCCACGCTGTTCGGGTTGATCCCGGTTGGTGTGCTGGGCGTGGTCGGCTATGTGGCGATCCTGCTCGTCTGGGGCGTGTCTCAGATTGGAGGAGGACGGCTGGCTGACTGGGCCGAGATTGCTCTGCTGGGGATGATACTGTTCGGCACCCTGTTCTCGATCTACCTGACCTCCCTTGAGCCATTCGTCATCGGCGCGACCTGTGCGTGGTGCCTGACCGCGGCCCTCGTGATGTTGCTTCTGCTGTGGCTTCACGCCCCGGCTGGGCTGCAGGCCCTACGGAGGACGATCAGGGGCTGATCGCCGAGCACCAAAACGCTCCCGGCCTTGGCCAAGGCCGGGAGCGTTTTAGTTGTCCCCAATAAACCGCTTAACCGCTACCCATTACACGCTGCCCGTACCCCGGTTGCCCACTGGCTACGGAGTCAGGAAGTCCCGGAGGATGGTCGCAAACTGCGGCTGGCGCAGGCGGCGGATGGCCTGCCGCTCGATCTGGCGGATGCGCTCGCGAGAAAGCCCCATCGCCTTGCCCACCTGCTCCAGCGTCTGCGGAACGCGATCGTCAAGAGCAAAGCGCAGGCGCAGAGATTGCGCCTCGCGCGGCATCATCTCAGAGAGAACACGCTCGATCATCTCAGACAGGGCAATGCTGTGCATCGCCTCATCCGGGCTGACCGACTCATCATCCTCCAAGAAGTCACCGAACTCGCTGTCATCACCGACCGGCATCTCCAGGGCAATCGTCTGCGGGTTAGCCTCCAGCGCCTCACGAACCTCGCGGGCCGGGATGTCTAGGTGCTCACCCAGCTCGCGGTAAGTTGGCTCCCGGCCCAGCTCCTGCTCCAGGATCTCGTGCGCGGTGTTAATACGCCGGAGCTGGTCGGAAAGGTGCAGCGGAAGGCGGATGGTGCGCGACTTCTGCGAGAGGGCGCGGGTGATGGTCTGCCGTATCCACCAGCTGGCATACGTGCTGAAGCGGTTGCCCATCGTGTAGTCGAACTTGTCAACGGCGATCATCAGGCCGATGTTGCCTTCCTGGATCAGGTCGGACATAGGCAGCCCCTGGTTGCGGTAGCGCTTGGCGATGCTGACCACCAGACGGGTGTTGGCCCGCCCTAGGTGTTCGCGGGCAGCCTGCCCATCCGCGACGGCTTCCTGCAACTGGGCTTTGTATTCAGGCGAGAGGTCCGGGTTTTCTGCAAGCAGCTCAGCAGCCCGCTTGCCCCACTCGATGCGCTTGGCGAGAGCAACCTCCTGCTCGGCAGTGAGCAGCGGCTCAGATGCCATCTGCCGGAAATAAACACTGACCGTGTCATCAGCCGGGATGTGGTCGATGTTTTCGTGGATGACCTCGTGGTCGGCGAAAAGGTCCTCCGAGCCATCTTCCCGAAAGTTTTCCAACAACGACTGTACGGCATCTAGGTTACTCATTACCTTTTCCTTTGACTTGATCCTCCCAGATCAAACATACATTGTGCATACATTATACACTTTATGTACAGTATAGATCGTTTCCCCAGACCTGTCAAGAGTTCCCTGGAGAAATCGCCCCAGGGGGTGGCCCTTGCCCCTGACAGGGGGTTGGCCCGGAATCTTACTCTACTTTTCAGACAAGTATAGACCAAATTTCCTTACCATCCCAATATTAAGCCCACAACATTAGAATCACGTGAGAAGTGGGAAGATTCACAGCCATCTGCTTTTTCACAATTTCTCAACGACCCGGAGCACGGGGCCTTTTGCCGCCGCTTCTTGGGGGAGTACGCCTTGTGGTGAGCATGAGGTTAGCACGGTAATCTTAGATGGCGTGTCTTATCAGCCTGCAATGAGGATTAGTTGCCGTATGTCATATAACGAATGGTCTCCCCTCACTGGAGGGGGCTTCTTGCGCAGACTGGCCATCGCTGCCGCCGCCCTTGCGATGCTCTCGCTGCTGGCAGGTTGCCAGGCGATAACCTCAGCGCTCGACCCCACATCGGTCGTCCCCGGCCCGGTCGTAGAAATCACGGCCACCCCCGGGGCAGTGGAACCGCTTCAGGAGGCTCCTCCGGGCGCTGACCCAGTCACCGGAACGCAGTCCGCCCAGCCGACCCCGGCGCCGCTTGCGCTCGCCGATGCCCCGGCCACCACTACCTACACCCTGCCGCTCGTCACCCGGCACGTCACCGAAACCAGCGCCGTGCTGGACTTCGAGCTAGACGCCCCAGCCCAGGGTGTGCTTCTGTACTGGTCGACAGATGCCCCCGACCAGCAAAGCTGGGTCGAACTGGCACCCGACCCGACTCGCCGGCAGATCACGTTGGAGGGGCTGCTGCCGGGGACTCGTTACCAGGCGATGGTCGCGCTTGGCCCTGAACCTGACTCCGGCCTCTACCAGCAGGTGACCTTCCTGGAGCAGTTGTGGGATCCGGTCAGTTTTCAGACTGCATCCAGCGAAGGCCCGCTCCGCATCGGCGTGATCGGCGACTCGGGATTTGGCAAGCAGCCGACGTTTGACTTGGTCAGCGCAATGGCGGCATACAACCCGGACTTTGTGCTGCATACGGGAGACCTGGTCTATCGAATGGTTGAGGACCCCAACCCGTATGAGTCGTATGCTTTCAAGTGGTATCTCCCCTTCCAGCCAATCCTGCGGCAGGCGCCCGTTTACCCGGTGGTCGGCAACCACGACGTCGAGGCGGCGGTGCAGTGGGAAGGGCAGCCCTTCTATTATCACGTCTTTCCTCCCTTCCCCGATCCGCGCTTCTCACCTTCCGACCTGGCAGGCCAGAACAAATGGTACGCCTTCGCTTACCAGGATATCCAGTTCCTTATGCTGGATACGCAGACCTTTTTCGGTGAGACCGGGCGCTTCGAACAGGAGGTCTGGCTCGCCGAGCGGCTGGCAGATGACCGTTTTCGCTACACCATACCGGTGTTTCACGTGCCGCCCTATACCAGCGGGCGGCACATGTCAGATAGTTTGCCCGTCCAGTCTTGGGCACGCCTCTTCGAAGAATCGAACGTGCCCTTCGTGCTCTCAGGGCATGACCACAACTACCAGCGGCTGATCGTCAACGGCATCACCTATGTGGTATCGGGAGGTGGCTCGGCAGTTCTGTATCCCCAGGCAGAGGAGGTACTGCCCGACAGCATCATCTTTGCGCAGAGGTCGCACTTCGTCCTGCTTGACGTGTACACCGACCGGATTGAGCTGCAAGCCATCACCCAGGACGGTGAGGTTATCGACCAGGCGACCATCCCGCTCGGCTGAAGGGGATAGATTCCGCTAACCCGAATGGCCTCCGGCTTTATCGCGCACGCGCTGGACAAAGCGGGCCATATCGATGATAAACCGGGTATGAGACCCTTCGCCAATCAGTTCGTGCTCATCCCATGCCTGAACGCGGAAGGTGATCTGTCGTCCATCGACCGCCACCACCTCGGCACGCGCCCTTACTTGCTCGCCCAGAGGTGTCGCGGCCAGGTGGCGGATGTCGATGGCCGTCCCAACGCTGGCCTGACCTTCGGGCAGCAAATGGTCAATGGCGGCAACGGCGGCTGCCTCCATAAGGGCGATCATGGCGGGGGTGGCATACACATCTATCCCCCCGCTGCCGAGGTGGCGGGCAGTCTGCGCCTCCGTGACAGTCGTCACTTGTTCGCCCGCCATTCCTGGTTGTATCGTATCAGTAGGCACGGTACTTACTCCTTCTGACAAGGCCCGGTTCGCGTCAATGCAAAGCGGTCTCCAGGCAGCGGATTATCCTTAAAATGCGCGCGGTGTCAATGACGCCATGTGTCGCCCAGGGGCTGCCGGGGCCAGAAAGGAGGTGAATGGCATGAAGCTTGTTTCTTATCTCGAACTATCCTCCGAACTTCTTCCTTCCCGCATCAAGCTTGGGGCGATGATGGGTGACGACTGCGTGATCGACTTGGCTGTGGCGCAGACATGGGCACAGGGGGCACGTGGCTTCCGTGCCCGCGAACTGCCCCAGACTATGCTCGAACTGCTAAACGACTGGGAAGACAGCGTGCCGCACATTCAGGAACTGCTTGCTGCTCTCCCCGGTGAGGAATGTCTGGAGCTAAAAGGGACAGGCCGGCGGCCAGTGGCCCGGCGGCGGGCGGACGTGCTCCTCCTGCCACCGCTGCCCAACGTCTTGACGCTGCGTGACTTCTATGGGTTCGAGGAGCATGTGCGGAACACCTTCCGCCTGCGGAGCAAGCCTGTGCCCAAGGCCTGGTACAACGTTCCCGTCTTTTATTACGCCAACCCGTTTACCATCCTCGGCGCGGATCAGGCGGTTGTCTTCCCACGTGGGGGGAAGGCGCTTGATTATGAGCTTGAAGTGGCGTGTTTCATCTGCAAGCGCGGGCGTAACATCCCGCCCGAAGAGGCGCCAGGTTATATCGCAGGCTACACGATCATGAATGACTGGAGTCTACGAGATGTGCAGGCCGAGGAGATGAGCGTTGGCCTGGGGCCAGCCAAAAGCAAGGACTTCGCCACGACGCTAGGCCCGGCGCTGGTAACGCCCGATGAGCTAGCTGACCGACAGGTCGGTGATGGCGCCAACCTGCGCTACAACCTTACCATGACGGCCCGCATCAACGGTGAGGAGCGCTCCCGCGGCAACTTGCAGGATATCCACTGGACGTTTGCTCAGATGATTGCCCGCGCCTCGGAAGACGTGACTCTGTTCCCCGGTGAGGTGGTTGGCTCCGGCACGGTGGGCACAGGCTGCCTGCTTGAGCAGGGCGCAGAGGATAACGGAGCGTGGCTCAAGCCGGGCGACTGGGTCGAGCTGGGCGTTGAACGGCTGGGGACTCTGGGCACTCAGATCGTGGCCGAGGGGTGACGGCTTCTTGCCACCATTCCCCCTTGGATCATACAATCCATCCTGGCCTGAGCGATCCGACATTAGGAGGAGCAACGCCTGAATGGAGGGAGTATTTGTCTCCCGGCACCCTTTGGTCCAGCACAAGCTGACACTTCTACGTGACAAGCGAACCAACGCGACCCAGTTCCGGCAGATTGTGCGCGAGCTTGCGATCCTGCTCTGTTACGAGGCAACCCAGGACCTGGCGCTCAGCGTAAAGACCGTCGAAACCCCGATGGGGACCGCACCAGGCGCCGAGCTGCGGGAGGCAATCGGCCTGGTTCCCATCCTCCGGGCCGGGCTGGGTATGGTGGACGGCGTATGGGAGATGATGCCCTCTGCTGAGGTATGGCACATCGGCCTGTACCGCGATGAAAACACGCTTCGCCCGGTTGAGTATTACAATAAGCTGCCGGTCGAGCCGCGCGTTCAGGTGTGCCTGATACTTGACCCGATGCTCGCGACGGGCGGGTCGGCCGTCGCGACAGCCACCCTGCTCAAGGAATGGGGTGCACGACGGATCAAGTTTGTGGGGCTGATTGCCGCGCCCGAGGGAATCCGGGCGATGCAGCAGGCGCATCCGGACGTACCGATCCACATCGCCGCGATTGACGAGCGGTTGAACGAGGTCGGGTTTATCATCCCCGGTCTGGGGGATGCGGGGGATCGGCAATTTGGAACAGGCTAACGTCACTTCCACGCCTTACGCCGCGTTTGCCCTCGTCTTTGGCGTCGCGCTCATCCTGTCGCTGGTGCTGACCCCTCTTACCTGCCGAGTGGCGACGCGGCTGGGGCTGGTAGCCCTGCCGGGCGGGCGGCGCAGACACCGGGGGCCGATTCCCCGAACCGGCGGCGTGCCGATTTACATGGCCTTTGTGGCTGCTGTGGCCGTCTCGCAGGTGCTCATTGTCAACCCGGCGGCCCCGGCGCCGGGTGCGCCGCCCGCCCTTCAGGTGATGCGCTTCGACCCCAAAGAGATCTTCCGTCTGGTAGGGCTGCTGGCGGGGGGGACTTTCATCTTTCTCGTTGGCCTGTACGACGACTGGCGCGAGTTGGGGCCGCTTCCTCAGTACGTCGCGCAGTTGATCGCAGCCGCCATCGCCGTCGCCTTCCTGATCATCATCGAGTATGTCAATAACCCGTTCACAGGCCAGCAGACGCCTGACTTTCCCTATATCGTCACGGTGACGGTCAGCCTGTTCTGGCTGGGTTTGATGATGAACACGGTCAACTGGCTGGATGGGTTGGACGGGCTGGCGGCGGGCGTGGTGATCATTGCCTGCGTCGTGCTGTTTGTCAACGGCGTGTTCCGGCTCCAGCCGCCGCAGCATAGCGTTGCCGTGCTGCCGGTTGCCCTGCTGGGCGCGACGCTGGGCTTCCTGCCCTACAACTTCTCGCCAGCCAGAATCTTTCTCGGCTCATCCGGCGCTCTCTTTCTCGGCTTCTCGCTGGGGGTACTCAGCATCATCGGCGGGGCGAAGATGGCCTCCATCCTGCTTGTGATGGGCCTGCCCCTGCTTGATGTGGTCTGGCAGATTGTGAACCGCCTGCTGGAGGGGCGAAACCCGGTGCAGGGCGACCGGGGACACCTGCACTTCCGGCTGCTCGACCGGGGGCTGTCGCAGCGGCAGATCGTCGTTGGGTATTATCTTTTCTGCGCCGCCTTCGGCGGACTGGCGCTCTTTATCCCCTCCCGCCTGTACAAATTGATCGCCATCCTAGTGATGGCGATCATCAGCGCCGTTGGCTTTGCCTGGCTCGCCCGGCAGAAGGCCGCAGCCGACGCCGGACAGCCGGACGGCGACCCGTCTAGCGGTACTCCAGCTCGCGGTTGAGCAGGCGGCTGAACAGCGCCTCTGCACCTGCAATCAGGGCCATCATAAACAAGTCAACCCCTAACGCCATGCCAAAGGCAAAGCTCAGCCATTCCGCCAAACGGGTCAGTGGGCCTTCTAGCCACGCCTGAAGCAGGATGCTGAGGTCAAGCACCAGCAGAAAGACAGTAATGGCGGCGGCGGCACCGGCAAAGAGCCACCAGTTGATCTGGTCGTGCTCCTCAGGCAACATCGCATTGGCAACCGCAAAGACCAGATAAACCCAGAACCAGAAATCCGGAGTGGACACGAACGTATTGATCGCGGCGGCGACGGTTGGCAGATCACCGGAGGCGAACGAAGACAGCAGCAGGCCGGTGTTGAAGCGTGTGCCGCCGATCAGCGCAATCACGGCAACGCCCGACGCCAGCGGAACCATCCCCACCAGCGTTGACCGCACCGTGTCTGTCTTCTTGTCGATCTCAACCAACCCCAACCGGATCAAGCCGCGCTGCTTTTCGGGCCAGATGCGAAACTTCTTGACCTTCACGTTCAGCACCTTGGCCAGAAGCCACTGGCTGCCCTCGTGAAGCGCCACCCCCGGCAGCAGCGCTAGATAGTAGATCAGCACAGCCGCCTGCGGATTGTTGGTCAGCAGCAGGCCAAGACCCTGGATGTGTCGATGTATCCAGCGCTCAACCTGCACCAACGGCCAGATAGCCAGCGCGGCGATAATCCAGGGCAGGATCCAATCCGGCATTCTATCTCTGCCTGTTATCTCCGTCCCGCATTTGCAGGGACAATGGCGGCCTCACATGCGCTGGTACGGCAGCCTACCCGGATGCCCCCTTGACCTCGGCTGCAACGCGCACCAGCGTAATGAAGTCCTCCGCCTTAAGGGATGCGCCCCCCACCAGCCCGCCGTCGATCTCCGGCTGCTCCATCAGCTCGCGGATGTTCTTCGGGTTGATGCTGCCCCCGTACTGGATGCGCATGGCCTGAGCGACGGCGTCGCCGTAAAGCGCGGCCAGCGTCGCGCGGACAACCTCGCCGATGATGCGGTTGGCATCTTCCGGGGTGGCTGCCCGACCAGTACCGATTGCCCAGATAGGCTCGTAGGCAACGATCACACCCCGCGCCCGCTCGGCGGTGACGCCCTCAAACGCAGCGCGCACCTGGCTGCTGACGAACTCCTCTGTTTCCCCGGCCTCGTTCTGTTCCAGGCTCTCCCCGACGCACACAATGGGCGTCAGGCCGTGCGCCAGAGCTGCCTTGATCTTCCGGTTGACGGTTTCGTCTGTCTCGCCAAAGTACTGGCGGCGTTCGGAGTGGCCGATGATCACGAGATCAGCCACTCCCTTGAGCATCAGGGGTGACACCTCGCCCGTGTAAGCCCCCTGCTCCTCCCAGTGCATGTCCTGCGCTCCCACCCGGATATCACTGCCCCTGAGTTCCTCGGCAACGGCCGCAAGGGCCACAAAGGAGGGGCAAACGGCCTTTTCCACCCCTTTCACATCAGCCAGTGCATCCCTGAGCACTCGGACCAAGTCTACGGCTTCGCTGATGGTCTTGTGCATCTTCCAGTTGCCAGCCATGACGGGCTTGCGCATGAGGTTCTCCTTACATCGTGAAAGGCGCTGCGATTCGTCAGATGCAGGTTATGTGCCAACTGCTGGCGCACCCTTCTCATTTTACCACACGCACCACCTCCGGGACTCTACAGGCGCCAGCGTCAGGGGGCGGTATGAGGTGTTCCTTATTTCACCACAGAAAATGGGCCGGCAGCCTCAAGGGAGATCCGAACCAGGTTTTGCCAAAAACACGGCGCTGGTTCTCTCCCAGCGCCGTGCCCAGCCGGACCCAGAGTCTATTACCGGTCTTCGAGCGCGACAAGGCCGGGCAGTGCTTTACCTTCAAGCATCTCTAGGCTGGCTCCGCCGCCGGTGCTGACATGAGTCACTTTGTCAGCTAGGCCAGCCTGGTTGATGGCAGAAGCCGAGTCGCCGCCGCCGATGATGACGGTAGCACCGTCGCCTGCACGGTCCGCCAGAATGCGCGCAATAGCAAAAGTGCCTGCGGCAAACGGCTCAACTTCAAAGACGCCCATCGGCCCGTTCCAGACGACCGTCATCGCATTGGCGAGTTCCCCGGCAAAGACTTTAACGGTTTTCTCGCCAATATCCAGGGCTTTCCAGCCCTCATCGACTCCGGTAGCCGCCGGACTGATGGTCTTGCGCTCTGTATCGGCCTCCACAGCCTGCGCAACAACCAGATCGACGGGCAAGACGAGCTTTTCGCGCCCCTTTTCAAGGATCTCCCTTGCCGTGTCGATCACATCTGTCTCAACTAGTGAGTCGCCCATCCTGATGCCTTGCGCGGCCAGAAAAGTATTCGCCATGCCACCGCCGACCAGAATCTTATCCGCCTTGCCAAGCAGGTTCTCGATCACGCCGATCTTATCCGATATCTTGGCCCCGCCCAGGATGGCGACAAACGGGCGCCTTGGGTTCTCGAGGGCCGTCCCGAGGAACTCGATCTCCTTTTCCATCAGTAGACCGGCAACCGCCGGCAGGTAGTGAGCTACCCCCTCGGTGCTTGAGTGCGCACGGTGTGCCGAGCCAAAGGCATCGTTGACATAGACGTCGCCAAGCCGGGCCATTTTCTGAGCCAGATCAAGGTCGTTTTTGGTCTCGCCGGGGTAGAAGCGAGTGTTCTCGACGATGAGCACACCGCCTTCCGGCAGGTCGGCAATGGCCTTCTCCACCTTTTCGCCGACGGTATCATCGACAAAGGCCACCTCCTTGCCAAGCTTCTCAGAGAGCACCGGCACGACCGGCTCAAGGGAGTACTGGGGATCGCGCTCGCCTTTGGGCCGGCCCAGATGCGACATCAGGATAACGGCCCTGGGGTTTTGATCGAGGATGGCTTTGAGCGTCGGGACGGCTGCCGTGATGCGCGTGTCATCAGCCACTTTGCCATCCTTGATTGGAACATTGAAGTCCACGCGCACCAGCACCCGTTTACCGCTGAGATCAACATCGCGGATGGTTTTCTTGTTCATCAGAGGCTCCTTCGCGGTACGCTTCATGGAAGGGGCGGGCGTACCGTCAACCGTACGGCATGCACCCGCCCCGAAACGCGATCACGCTTATTCTGCGCGGAATGGCCTAGAGCTTATCCGCCATCAACTTGGCCAGATCGGCGGTGCGCACCGAGTATCCCCACTCGTTATCATACCACGCGACCACCTTGACCATATCGCCGCCCATTGCCGAGGTGAACTGTGCATCGACGATGCTTGAGCGCTCGTCGCCTTTAAAGTCCATGCTGACTAGAGGCTCCTCGGAGAAGCCCAGGATGCCCTTCAGCGGGCCGTTGGCCGCAGCACGGAAGGCCTCGTGCAGTTCTTCAGTTGTAACGGGCTTCTCGACCGTAGCGACGAAGTCCACGACGGAAACCGTTGGAGTCGGGACGCGCAGGGCATACCCGTCGAACTTGCCTTCCAGCTCGGGGATGACGAGCGCCACTGCCTTGGCCGCTCCGGTTGTGGTGGGGACGATATTCAGCGCTGCTGCCCGCGCCCGGCGCAGGTCCTTGTGCGGCAGGTCGAGGATATTCTGGTCATTGGTGTAGGCGTGAACGGTTGTCATCAAGCCTTTGACAATGCGCCAGTTGTCCTGAACGACCTTCGCAGCCGGGGCAAGGCAGTTAGTCGTGCAGCTTGCATTCGAAACGATGTGATGGTTGGCCGGGTCGTACATGTGCTCGTTCACACCCAGCACGATGGTGACATCGGGGCTTTTGGCGGGGGCGGTGATGATGACCTTCTTGGCGCCTGCCTCAAGGTGCTTGCCCGCGCCAGCGCGGTCACGGAAGACGCCTGTGCCCTCGATCACGATCTCGACACCCAGGTCTTTCCAGGGCAGCGCAGCAGGGTCCTTCTCTGAGAAGGCCTTGATGAAGTCGCCGTTGATGACAAGGCCGTCCTCCCGAACCTCGATCTCTCCCTCGAATTTCCCGTAGTTCGAGTCATATTTGAACAGATGAGCCATCGTCGGCAGATTGCCAAGGTCGTTGAAGGCCACAACGTCAAAGTCGTTGGGATACTTTTCCTTCATGACCTTCAGGACCTGGCGCCCGATCCGCCCAAATCCGTTAATGCCTACTTTGACTGCCATTTCCCTAGCTTCTCCTTGTGGATGGGTGAATATTTAACTGGCTTCACTTGATATTTGGAACTGGGCATTCGTATCGCCTGTTGCCTCCAGTATGCTGATCACAGCCTGCGCCAGCAGCCTGGCATCGTGCCGCCAGGGCCGCTGCGCATCCACCAAAGGGGACATGACGACCTCGACACCCAGGCCAGAACGACCATTGTTCCCCTCAGACCGTACAAAGGCAAAGTTCGCATCAGGCCCGGTCTCGGGGAAATGGCTGTTCGCTAACACCACGTCAAACAGGTTGCCGCCCACGTGCCGCTCAATGGCCCGCAGGTGATCGGCCACGCTGAAGCCGTCCGTCTCGCCGGGTTGGATCGCAACGTTGCACACGTAGACCTTCAACGCCCGGCTGCGGCGCACGGCCTCAACGATCCCGCGCACCAGCAGGTTGGGCAGGATGCTTGTGAACAGGCTGCCCGGCCCGACGACGATCAGGTCGGCGGATAGGATAGCCCGCACCGCTTCCGGATAGGCAGGAGCGTCGTCCGGCTGTAGGAAGACACGCTCGATAGTGCCGCTTACCTCCGGGATAGACGACTCACCCGCCACATGCCGGGTGCTGTCGGTCTGCGCCTCGCGCAGCTCGGCGACCAGGGTCACGTCGGACAGCGTTGAAGGCAGCACCTGCCCCCGGATGGCCAGCACCCGGCTGCTCTCGATCAGCGCCTGCTCAAAGCTACCCGTCACACTGCTGAGAGCGGTGATAAAGAGGTTGCCAAAGCTGTGCCCTTCCAGCCCACCTTCTCCGAAGCGGTACTGGAAGAGCTGGGCCATCAGGTCCTCGTCCCGTGCCAGCGCGGCAATGTTGTTCCGAAAGTCGCCCGGCGGGAGGACGCCCAGATCACGCCGCAGCCGGCCCGAGCTTCCGCCGTCGTCGGCAACTGTGACAATGGCCGTCAGGTTAGAGGTATATTCCTTCAGGCCACGCAGGAGGATGGGGAGACCCGTCCCGCCCCCGATGGCGACGATCTTAGGGCCGCGCTGGCGCAGGCGGCGCTCGACCAGTGCTTCAATGAGGTCGTGGCTGGCGATATCAAGCGGGCTGAGGACTACCTGGCTGATTCGAACAGCGGCCAGGACGACCAACGCTCCGCCAATGACACCTGCCAGCGCCGCCCGCAGCCACAGCGATGCTCCCCCTAGCGTGAGCACAAACTCAAGCGGCGGGATGGGATAGGCCCGGAAGAATTGAAGCAGGATCAGCGCAACGCCGAGCGCCAACACGGTGACCCCGAGAAAAAGAACCACCAGCCAGCGCTTAACGCCGATGCCTGGCGTTAGCCATTTGAGCAACGTGCGGGGAGACTGGCGGCGGTCTTTCAAGGGTCACTCGCAGTAACGGTCAGCAAGCAGAACGCAGGAAACGAGCCGCCCATGAGTTGGAACGGCTGGTGGCGGTCCATTGCTCGGTTTGTACTGTGATCATGATACCCGGTCTCTGATAAGCTGTCAAAGACTCCGCACGGTATCTCGGTGCGGAGACGACCCTGCCACAAGTTGAACGGACGTTTTGGCCGGTCCGCTGTATAATTCGAACCCATGAGCAGCTTCTTGGTCGATGTCTGGGCCTTTCTTACCAACCGGCGCCATCACCCCGTCTACCGCCATGAAACAGAAGGATGGTCGTATCTGAGCCTCTGGCGCAAGATGCGCCGGGGCTGCCTGCCGTCAACGGCGCTGGTTCTGGCTGGGCCGGCGGCCTGCTGCGGGCTGCTCTCCATCGGCCTGATCGAGAACCCAGGCCAGCCCTCACTGGAGTGGTTGATCATCCCGTTTGCAGCCTTGACGGGACTGTTCGCCGGCGGGGAGCTGATCCGCTGGCTGACAGGGCTGCTGGCTACAGCCTTGACCTCAACCGTCCTCAGTTCGGAAGTCGAAGCGGAGACCTATGATCTGCTGCGCGTGACGCCTCTCCCGGTGCACGAGATTGTGCTGGCCAAGTTCAGCGCCTCGTTCCAGCAGTTTCGCCTGCCCCTGACGGCCGTCATCCTCACACGGGGGATCTTTATCCTGGGGCTGCTCGTGCTGGGCATCCTGCTGGTGGCCTCCAATGCCACGCCTTTGGGCAGCTCTCTGGCTACCCTCTCATCCCCACCGCTGGCGGCAGAGGCGGGGCTGCCTGCTGCCAGCGTGGCCGTCTCTGTGATAGCCGGGGCGAGCGTCCTTTTGGCTGGCCTGCTCTGGTTCCTGTATTTCCTTGTAGCGCCTGTTCTCAGCACATTCATATACGCGGCTATCGGACTGCTGGCCTCCGCCTGGGCGCGCACACGCACCGGCGGCCTGGTAGGGGCTGCCGGCCTGCGTGTAGCCTTGTGGATTGCCAGCTACATCGCCGGGCAGTTCATATCGGTTTTGTTCTCCATGCTGACGGTCCCTGTGCTGGCGCTGCCATCGATGCCGCTCGGGCTGCAACGGCTCCTTGGCCTCAACCCGGCTCTGCTTGTGTTGGGCGGAGCTTCAGCCGCGATGATATGGGCGCTGGTCCTCACAGCCGCCCAACTGGCCGTCGGGCTGCTGCTCCTCTACATGGCCGCGCGCCGCGCCGGGCGACCTGCCTAGACCCTCAAACGCCGAAGAGGTGTACACGGGTGTACAATAGAGCCAGATCGAGCGAGCACCCCTCGCAGCTATTGGCCTCTCCACCACTCAGGGGGAAAAACGGTTATGACGGAGCGAAAGAAAGTCACATTGCCCGCCTTGATGGAAAAATACCGCAACGGCATCCCGATCACGATGCTGACCTGCTACGACTATCCCACAGCCTACTTTCAGGATCAGGCCGGGGTGGACATGGTACTGGTAGGCGACAGCCTGGGTATGACGATGCTGGGCTATGACAGCACCCTCCCTGTGACCATGCAGGACATGATCCGCCACGCTCAGGCCGTCCGGCGCGGCGCGCCTCACGTCTGGCTGATTGGTGATATGCCCTACATGACCTACCAGCCCTCTGTAGAGGATGCGATACGCAACGCCGGGCGTTTTATGGCGGAGGCAGGCTGCGATGCCATCAAGCTCGAAGGGGGCCGCGAGATGGCCGACCGGCTGGCGGGCATCGTTAGGGCAGGCATCCCAGCGATGGGCCATCTGGGGCTGACTCCTCAGAGCGCCTCGGCCCTGGGCGGTTTCCGGCTTCAGGGCAAGGGGGCTGAGCAAGCCGCGCGGATCGTCGAGGATGCGAAAATCCTGGAGGAGGCCGGCGCCTATTCTATCCTTCTGGAGCTGGTCCCTGACCGTGTCTGCCAATTGATCACGGAGCGGGCAACCATCCCGATCATCAGTCTGGGGTCGGGGCCGCACGCCAACGGGCAGTTGCTGATCTACCATGACATGTTTGGCCTGTACCCTAAGTTTACGCCCAAGATGGCACGGGTCTACGGTAACGCGGGGGAGGTTATACTCAACGGCCTGATGAAGTATGTCGAAGAGGTCACCAGCGGCGCCTTTCCCGGCCCGGAGAACTACTTCGGCATCAAGGATGAGGAATACGAGCAACTGCTGGCGCGGTTTGGCCAGTAGGTCAGCACGTAGTATGAGTTAAGCGGCACATGGCCAAGCCGCGGAGCAGCCACGTTACCAACCTCTGTCTCCCGGCAGGTCGAAGCGGCCATCGTAGGCGCAGCCATCGGGCATAGTCGCTCCTCGTAGGGACACGGCCTGTCGCAGTTGCTCCTCGGTCAGGCCCTCCGTATTGCGTCAGTTGGCCTTGTGCAGGTAAGCACCACGCAGGTTAGCGGCGCGTAGATAGGCGCCCCGAAGATTAGCGCCATCCAAACGGGCTGCCTGAAGATCCGCCTCACTGAGGGAGGCTCCCTCTAAGTCCGAATCGCCGAGACACGCTTCTTGCAGATGGGCCTCAAACAAGTTTGCAGCCCGGAGGTTACTGTTCGATAGACGGGCTTTGTGCAGGCAGGCGCCTGCAAGTTGTGCTCCCTCCAAGTTGGTGTGACTCAGGAAAGCACCTCTCAAGTTGGCTTGCTCGAGGTTGGCCTTTGAGAGGTTCGCCATCAGCAGGTGGGCATTCTGAAGATTGGCCCAACGCAAGTTTGCCTCTTGTAGGTCGGCCTCACACAGATTGGCCTCCGGTAGGCTGGCCTCGAACAGATAGGCTTGCCTTAAGTTCGCTCCCTCCAGAGTAGTTCCTCTTAGCGAGCCATCCGTCAGCCACCCGCGCGCCCGCAACATACGTGCAGCCTCCACGGCAAAGGCATTGTCGGGGCTTCCCATCTGGAGTGCCAGCGCCTGGCGCTCCAGGCGTGCCGCTCGGTGCTCATTCAGCGCATCGATGACCAGCACGGTAAAGACCAAGCCCAGTACCTCCGCCATACCGTTGGCAAAAAAGTCCGTCTCAATCTGCCGCCAGTTGGAGTTGTATCTGGGACGGTCCAAAGAGCCTTATCTCAGCGGTGATGCAGCTTTGGCGCGGCAATGAACGACAGTCCGCATTCGGTCAGCGCGCGAGCGGTGGCGTTCACGGCGTCATGCTTGAGCAGATAGTTGTGCAGCAGGGCATCCCAGTCACCTGACTCGATAATCTCGGCCTTGTCCCGGAAATAGTCAAGGATGTCCGAGGTGTGCTTTCCCTGGGCCTCGAGCATCTGCTCAACTTCCGGGTCTGCGCCTTCGTGCTTGGCCGAAATATTAGGCACATGGTCGGCCAGCTCGACAAGCTCATCGCGCCGGTTGTAGGGCTGGCGCACAATGCTGCGCCAGGTTTCGGTGATGTGGTGCTCAAAGCGCACGACGTCCTCAAAGCCCAGCGCTTGGCGGAACTGCGCCGTGATCTCCATCGTCCGGTTGTTGACCGAGTTGCTCCAGTTGAAGCCAATCAGGGGGCTGGTGCCATCCTCACGGGCGAATAGTTTAGCGCCGATCAGCGTCCACAGGGCCGCGTATGGGTTGTCGTTGCCCATGAACACGGAGATCTTAAACTCGTTGTCTATGCCCAGCTTATAGAGCATATAGCCCAAGAAGACGGTCCCAGGGTTGATGTTGAGCACCTGCTTGATGCCGTAGTGGGTATAGTAGTAGAGGAATTCGTCCACCCATTTGAGGGCGTACTCGTTGGGCTGGCCCACCCCGCCAAAATAGCCTGTAATCGTCGCCGGGCCGCCCAGGTGGATGTTCGACCCATCCGTGCCCTTGGTGTCGAGCGTCTCGACGTAGCTCGCGCCCATCACCTGCATTGCCGCGGCGAAGGCCAGAATGTCACCGTTGTCGGCCTCTGACTCCTTCATCTTCCTGACGCGGATGAACCGTCCGGGCATAAGCTCGCGGTTGGCGATGGCCTTCTCAGCCTCCGCCCGGAGCCATGGGAAATACTGCGCGGCGCTGATCTCCAACGTGACGGCAAAGTCATCCGCGAAGGTCATCTGATCGGCCCGGTCGCCCAGTACTTGCCGCCGGTATTCGTCAATCGTGATGAAGGCGCCGCTGTCCCGCTGCGCGATCAACCACTCAACGTCGGCCAGATACGGCGAGCCGCTGCTCTTGAGACGGGACATCAGGTTTTCGAGCCGGCGCGCCTCACGAGCCTTCTGGTTGATCTCCTCCGGCGTGCCATACTTTGAGACAATGTCAAGCAGCGCTGTGATCGCCTCGTTGTGAGGGTCGAGCAGCAGATCGTTGATGGCTGCAAGCTGGCTCTCATCGATACGCAGTTGCGCCCGTAAGGTGTCCACGAAGACTCCCTCCCTAAAAGTAGCGCCGTAGGAACGATGAACCCTATGAAGCTAGTATACAACACAACCTGACCGCGAGACGGCCAAACGCTCAGAGCCGCGCAGCATGAGATGCGCGGCTCTGGGGTGGGCTTCTTGGCCTGACTGCGCTCAGGTCTTGTCTGTTATCTGTTCCTCGGTCTCCTGAGAGGTAGCCCGGGCTGCGATCCGTTCGGCGCGCTCTTTGCGGCGCTGCTCACGCAGACGGCTTCTCTCACGAGCACGTTCCAGCCGCCGCTTTTCGCGTTCCAATTCTTCCAGAGCACGCCGCCGCTGTTTGAGCGACTGCGGGCGGTCGATGAACGGGATCTTGAAATAGCCTAACCTGTCTAGGGCAACGATGATCCCCGCAACGACGTAGACCATCGAGACCATGCGTGAGTAGCTGAGGAAGATGCCGCTTTGCAGCGTGATGCCCGGCTGATCGGGCCGCCAGAACTCCATAATGAAACGCCCGAACCCGGCCAGGACGAAGTACGCGCCGGTCAGCACGCCGTGGATCATGTTCTCCCGGTAGCGGCGGAAGAGGTAGTACAGCACACCAAAGGACAGGAACAGCCAGGCTGCTTCATAAAGCATGGTGGGGTGGAACAGCGTCTCAGGCGGCAGCCCGCGAAACTGCGGCAGGCGGTTGGCCTCAGGCACGACCATTCCAAACCAGTCCGAGCCGGTGGGCGGCCCGTAAAGCTCAATGTTGATGAAGTTGCCAAACCGGCCAATGCCCTGCCCAATCAGCAGGCCCATCAAGGCGGCATCGGCCAGGAGCCACCCGTTGACCCTCTTGACCCGGACGTAGATGATCAACGCGATCAGGCCAAAGAGCGCACCACCAAAGATGTTCATGCCGCCGGTACGTGGGTTGATGATCTCCAGAGGGCGCGAGAGCGAGAAGGCGGTGCTACCTCCAAGCACCGCTTGAAGAACGTACCACAGCCGTGCACCGATCAGCGCCGGGATCAGGATCCACAACAGGGCATCCCAGACGATGTCTGGATTGTCACCTTCCATCTCCACATGCTTGCTGGCGTAGAAGGCCCCCAGGGCAATGCCCACTGCCGCCAGGATGCCGTACCAGTAGATCAGCGGCACCGCCTCGCCGCCCAGGGGAATGCACAGCGCCACTCGCCGTTGGCCCATACATTGCAGCAGTTCTTGCCACATAGGTCATCTGTCCTCGTCGCCCAATCAGATGGCATGAGTCGAGCGGCCTTCTAGCCGCTCGATGGGTTGACGCCCCTTCTCGCTCGCGCCGGCTATGAGACTCCTGCGTCGATCACCCTATTCAATGTAACCCAACCCCCGCAGACGCTCAAGCAGTTGGGGGTTATCGCTGTAGTCGATCCTTCCTGCCGGAGCAATGCCATCACGGTGCGCCTCGGCCATGATGACAAACTCCTCCATCTGCTTCTGGAGTTGCAGGATGTCGTTCTCGTAGCCAAAAGGATTGTCGAGCAGGTTGACGGTCTCAAACGGGTCGCTGTGAACATCGAAGAACTCATCCGGCTGACCGCCGACCATCATGAGCTTCTTGTTTTCCTGGTAGATGGCCCGGCGCATCTTCCGGACGCGGAAGCGCTCTACCGCCTCAGGGTGTGTCATCTCCATCACATTGATGAAGTTCTCCGGCGGATAAGCCTCGGCCACAACAAGCTCGTCCTCCGGCTCCTTGTCAGCCCCCTCCACAGCGCGCGACAGGCTAAGCTCGCTGGCTTTCTGCCCGTAGGCCTCGAAGTCAATTCCCGCCGCCTCCAGCACGGTGTGGAATATCCGGCGCGTCGAGATGTTATGCCCCACCCGCTTGCCAGCCGGGAACATGGCAGGGTAAAGGATGAAGAAGGGGACGCGCACCAGCTCATTGTAGATGACAAAGGCGTGTCCCATAAACTCATGTTCGCCGATGCTCTCGCCGTGATCGGAGACCACAATAACCATCGTGTTCTCGGCTTGACCGGAACGTCTGAGATAGCGAAGCAGCCTGCGCAGCTGGCGATCCAGGTAGGCTACCTCGGCGTCGTACATATCGCTGAGGACGGTGTGCTGCATCTCCGTGAATGGCTCGATCATGGGGGCCATCCAGCGGTAGCTCTCCGTGTTAAACTTCTGGATGAAGGCCCGCGCCTCGCTGTCCTTCTTAAAGTAGGGAACCCACTTGTCGATGATGTTTTTGGGCGGGTAGTAAGGAAGGTGCGTCTCCATCATGTTGATAAACATGAAGAGCGGCTTGTCAGGCTGCGTGCTGAAGTGATAGCGGATATATTGCACGATGTCGGACAGTGAGCGTTTGGTGTTTCCTTTAAAGTTAAAGGTACGTGACCAGATCGGCACGAAGATGGGCATAGTCGCCAGCTTGAGCAGCAGCGGTGACTGGCCGAACTGGCGCTCGATAGGGATGGTCACCCGCTGGAGTGTCTCATTCAGCCACAGTTGCAGGCGCTTCATCGTGGTGGGGTCGCCAATGCGCGGGATGTCAGGGATGGTGCCGCTGTAGTTGTAGAAGCGGTTGAACCCACGCTTCAGGCCGTTGTCCAGCACCCCCACCAGAGGGTTGTTGCAGAATCCCACCGTCTCATAGCCGTTCTGGGCGAGGATCTCGGCCAGCGTGGGGATGTTCTTCGGGAGGGCGGTAAAGGATTGCGTCGTCTGGTGCACAGTCGGATACAGACCGGTGAACATCGAGGCATGTGAGGGAACTGTCCATGGGGCGGGCGCAATTGCCCAATCGAAGACGGTGGCCCCCTCGGCAAACTCGCCCAGTGATGGCGTTGTATCCTTCTTATACCCGTAGACCGACATCCGCTCTACGCGGTGTGTATCCAGTACCAGGAAAATAATGTGAGGCTTTTTGTGGCTGTATCTCATCATGGCGTGACTACCACCCATTTCGTAAGAAGCCCTGGGCTGCTGCTTGTATTTTAACTCATCGGTCAGCATTTGACCATCCCCTACAGGCTCGCCGGGATACCGACCCGCCCAGCAGCGCGGAGTTGTGCAGCGGATAGAGCAATGCAGTAGTATAAACCCACCGATGATGAGGGGAGGATAGAGTGGCAAGCGTAACGTATAACCATGTCACGAAGCGCTTTGGTGACGTGATCGCGGTGAATGACCTGACAATCGAGATTGCCGACAAGGAGTTCCTGGTGTTCGTCGGCCCCTCCGGCTGCGGCAAGAGCACCTCGCTGCGCATGCTGGCCGGGCTGGACGATATCACTGAGGGCGAAATCTACATCGGCGACCGGCGGGTGAACGACGTGCCACCCCAGGACCGCGACATCGCGATGGTGTTCCAGTCCTACGCGCTGTACCCGCACATGTCGGTCTACGACAACATGGCCTTCGGGCTGCGCCTGCGCAAGATGCCCCGCCAGGAGATCGACCGCCGGGTACGCCAGGCCGCCTCTGAGCTGGGCATTGAGCACCTGCTTGACCGCAAACCCAGGGCGCTCTCGGGCGGCCAGCGCCAGCGTGTAGCGGTGGGGCGTGCAATCGTGCGCGAGCCGCACGTCTTCTTGATGGACGAGCCGCTTTCCAACCTAGACGCCAAGCTGCGCGTTGAGGCACGCGCCATGATCCAGCGCCTGCACCAGCGGCTGGAGACCACCTTCATCTATGTCACCCATGACCAGACCGAGGCCATGACGATGGGATCGCGCATTGCCGTCCTCAAGGATGGTGTCCTCCAGCAGGTCGATACCCCCCAGCACCTGTATGATTATCCTGACAATGTGTTTGTCGCCGGGTTCATTGGTTCCCCCGCGATGAACTTCTTTGAGGCAACCGTCACGCAGGAAGACGGTGGCGTGTACGTCGATACCGGCATGTTCCGCGTCAAGGCCCCCGAGGGTAAACAGGCGGCCTGGAAGCGCCAGGTGGGCAAACCGGCCATCCTGGGCGTGCGCCCCGAAGATATCCACGACATTGAGTATGCCCCACCCGGCATCACCCCCCAGCCGGTGCAGGCCACCGTTGACGTGACCGAACTCATGGGCAACGAGGTATTCTTGTATCTCAAGTCCGGTAAGCACGGATACGTCGCCCGTGTTGACCCGCGCACCAACGCCCGCGTCGGGCGGGAGCACACCGTTGTCATGAACACTGACAACATGCACCTGTTCGACGCCGAGAGCGAGACAGCGATCCGGTAGCCCGAAGCCTGCTCTCCCTACTCTGGCGGGGCATGGGGGATATGGAGGCGCATATCGGCGACGGACTGAAACCGGAAAAGGCCGCGCCCGGTGCATCCGAAGCACATCCGGCGGCGGCATTCCGCGCCTCCCCCGCCTCCCTTCTGCCGGGACGAGAACCGCCTACACTTTCCCTACGGCAATGATGTGAAGCGCTGCTTCGGTCTCTCCGTCGAGGCCAAACAGGCGGTTGACCTCGGCATCGTAGAACGCGCCCACTGCACAGGCTCCCAACCCCATCGAAGTTGCAGCCAGATAAAGGTTCTGGCCGATGTGCCCGGCCTCAAGCAGCACGTAGCGGTAGGCGCGCTCGTGGTACTTCCAGCGTGTTCGCTGGAAGATCGCCGAGAGAATAAAGCAGACGCCAGCCTGGCCCAGAAAAGCCTGATCCAGCCCGGCATGGGCAATCGCGGCACTGACATCTCCCGCTGCCACAAGCTCCAGCTCATGCTCCCGGACGGCATAGTGGTATATTCCCGGTTCTATCCCCGTCACGGTGCGAACGCTGGCATAGACCTCAATCGGGTACAGCGCACCCGCCGAGGGAGCCGCCCGGTAGCCCCGCCGCTTGTCGGTGATCCCCTGCGCGGCGTGGAGCAGGCGCGAAAGCTGATCCAGTGACAGGGCTACGCCGGCGTAACGGCGTGTGGAACGGCGTGCCTCGATGGCCTCCTCCAGAGACAGCCCCTGATAGCCGTGTGGATCGGGGAGCTTGATCCGCTGCGCGGCGGGGTAAACCTTGAATCGCTGCGGCTGCTCGCCCCAATCGCTGGTTGGTCCCAGGCGCGGCGGGCCGCCCAGTTGGCTCCAGAGGTGGTAGAGGATGTCAACGTCGGCGCTTTCGGAGGGCGCGGCCTCCGGCTTCGGGCGGGGCATCAACCGGCCCAGCGCAAAGCCGACGGCGCCGGTCAGCGACGAAACCACAAAGGCGCGCCTACCTACCGCAGCCAATGGTCGTTTCGATCTCATCCCGATCTCCTGAGTTCATCTATCCGGCAACACGGAGGGTGGGAGAGCACGGGGCACACCGGGGACCCGATCCTGTAGCCGTCCGGAGCAAACAGCGCGCCTCTGGATAGAGATTGGGCAGGAAACCGGCGGCCACAGGGAATGGCCAGGCTGGGATGGCCTGGCTCTCCAGCAGGGAGCAGGGACGATAGCGCGTAGAAGTGTCGGGTAGGATGCGGATCAGCAGCTAGGGCGCGACAGGGCAGGCTTTTCCCGGCTACAGGCTTGCAAAGGACTGTAAGGCCTTTTCCCGGTCGTCGAAGATGTCAAAGTACTCTCCAAACCCGACCATATTGAGCGCCTTCTGTACCTGCGGCTGGGGATTAAGCAGCTTGAAAAAGGGACGATGCTCTGCGCTCTGATCCGTGCCAACGGTGTGGAAGGCTCCCCACCCGTCTTCGGTGTCGAGCGGTTCCCGGCCGCACAGAAGCCGGGCAATGCTTCGGAGCGCCACCAGCCCTGCGCTACTCATATACGGCGCATGGCTGAGATCCAGCAGCATATACCGCGCTCCTGCCCCGTAGAGCGCCTGCGCTGTCTCAATCAGCGTCATGTAGCTGGTTCCGTCGATGTTCCCGTTGGGCTGGATGACCGTAACGGGAACGTTCCCCTGGACAGTCTCTACGGTGATCTCCACAGCTTCCTCCTCCTATGTCCCCCAAAAACCATTCAAGGACGATCTCCCGGAAAATATATTATCACTCACTATCCTGGGCAACACGCTTGATGAGTGTCAGTTCATTCCTGCCATCGGGCAGCCGTCTGTATCTGAGGTCATCAACCGACTGCTTCATCATGTAGATGCCCAGTCCCCCCAGCTTCCGTTGCAGGGGAGGGATCGAGAAGTCCGGGTCTTCCACTGCTGTGGGATCGAAGGGGGGCGCCTCATCCAGTATCCGGACGACCAACTCAAGCCCATTAATGTACTGTGTCTCGACTTGAATCCTGCCTTTCGGGTCCCCCTTGTAGCCATGCCGGATGATGTTCACCACTGCTTCCTCGACCGCCAGAACGATGTCATAAGCGGCCTGCTGGCTGAGTCCCTGCGCCTCGGCGCGCGATTGGACAAACGTTTTAACTTTGTCCAGATACTCCGGGCTGGCCGGAATCTCCACAGAGAGAGGCTGGTCACCACCGGACATCAACTTTCTGGCATTACCTCCTACAGGCTGCTCATTCATGTTGCTGGATTATACTGGCAGCGGCCCGCTAGACAATCGCGCTGGCGCCCATGCTGTAGCTACAGGCTGTCATACTGTCTCCTCGCCCCTGCTCTTCACGCGCTCCGCCAGCTCCCTCAGCCGCTCCTGAACGGCACGGTGTACAGTCCCCTCGGGGTAAGTGCCATCCGGCTGGCGCTCCCCCGCCGGGATGCCGGTCAACAGCTCGATACCCTGTTCCACAGTCTCGACCGCGTAGATGTGAAACTGACCGGCGCGGATAGCCTCGACCACCTCCGGGGAGAGCATCAGGTTAGGTATGTTTGCCTTTGGGATCAGGACTCCCTGACTGCCGGTTAACTCACGCATACGGCAAGCCCTGAAGAATCCTTCGACCTTCTCGGTGACGCCGTCAACCGGCTGTATCCGTCCGTACTGATCGACTGACCCCGTCACAGCGAGAGACTGCTCAATGGCATAACCTGAAAGCGCCGAGAGGAGCGCGTACAGTTCTGCAGATGAGGCTGAGTCCCCTTCTACGCCGCTGTAGGTCTGCTCAAAGGTGATGCTGGCTGTCAGGGTCAGGGGCTGCTCCAGCGCATACTGGCCGCCCAGATACCCCTGCAGGGTCAACACCCCTTTATTATGAATGGGGCCGGAAAGCTTGACCTCACGTTCGATGTTGACCACACCTTCCTTGCCTGCATAGATCCGGGCTGTGATACGGGTCGGCTGCCCGAACGCATAGTCCCCCAGGCCCACAATGGAGAGGCCGTTGACCTGGCCCACGACCTGGCCAACCGTGTCGATAAAAACCCGCCCCTTCCGGATGCTCTCGTACACGCCCTCCTCATACAGGTTAGCACGGTACCGCCGTTCCTCGATGGCCTGGATCACGTGCTTGGCCTCGACAACATTCTTCCCATCGTGCCGGGCCCAGTAGGCGGCTTCCTGAATCACCTCGTACAAGTGCCCGAATAGGGTGCTGAGCTTGTCCTGATCCCCCGCCAGCCGCGACCCGTATTCGACCATCTGCCCAACAGCCGCCCGGCTGAAGTGCGGCAGACAATCCTCCTGGCAGCGCGCGGCGATGAAGGCAGCATATTCCCGTTCGGTGTCAGGGCTGCGGTCCATGCGGTCGGCAAAATCTGCCTTGGTTTTGAAAAGCTCTGAGAACTCCTCCTCGGCCTGGTAGAGCAGGTAATACTGGCTGGGGCTGCCTAGCAGGATCACCTTGACGTTCAGAGGGATGGGTTCGGGTTCAATGGTCTGGGGGGTCAGGACTCCCAGCCCAGAGGAAACCATCGACTCCTCGATCCGGATCTCGTTGTTACGCAAGGCTCGCTTCAACCCCTCCCAAGCGCCGGGCCGTGAGAATAGGCTGGCCACGCGCAAGACCAGATAACCGCCGTTTGCCCGGTGCAGCGCCCCCGGTTTGATCATCGTGAAGTCGGTGCGCAGCGCTCCCATCCGGACCTCGCCCTCGATGCGCCCCACCAAACTGGCGTAGGAGGGCAGATCTTCGACGACCACCGGGGCGCCCTTCGTCCGGCTGTGATCGATAAGCGGGTTGACCGCATAGCGCCGGAACCGGTCCGGCGGCGGGATGCCCGGCACTTTGGGAGCCTCTTTTGCTTCCTCCTCCCCCTCCTCGCGCCTGAAATCCTCCAGATGATCCAGCACATCCTCGCGCACCTGGTTCAGGTAGAGCAGGACCTCCTCATGGTCGGCGTACCGCTCCCGGATGTCGCCGATGTGCTGGTCAACGACAAAGGCGGCTGCCTCGCGGCTCAGACGCCGCTCCTCCTGGCGCTGTTCCCGGTCCAGCGCCCGCACCTCGCGCAGCGCCTCGGCCAGCTTCCTGCCCAGTTCCTCGTGTTTGGCTTCGAGTGCAGCAAAGGTCTCTTTGTCCAGCCGCTCCAGCTGCTCTGGCGGGATGAGCTGCTTGCGTTCGTCAACCGGCGCAATGATAAGGCCGCTTGGCGAGCGAGCGATGGTGAAGCCGTGTGCCTGTGCTTCGGCCAGGACGGCTTTCATGATCGCATCACGCCTCGCGTCAAAGTCACGGACGAGCGCCTGGACGGCGTCCATGAATTCGTTTGCCTCGAGGGCTGCCGGGATGTCATCCCGCAGGTAGCCGATCAGCGCCTGCATATCGTCACGGAACTTTATGCCCAGGCCAGAGGGTAGCCCAATGGCACGCGGCTGGTGTTCGACCTCGAAGTTGTGAACGTAAACCCAATCCTGCGGGACCTTCCCCTCCTGAGCGCGGCTCTCCAGGAAGCGCCGGATGGCCGTCGCACGGCCCGTCCCGGCTGGGCCAAGCGCAAAGATGTTGAAGCCGGGTGTGTCAATGTCGATCCCGAATTCGATTGCCCGGACGCCCCGGGGCTGGCCGATGATGGCCTGTGTAAAGGCCAGCTCCTCAGTCGTCTCAAAGTCGAAATGATCCAGGCTGCACGTCCGCCTGGTCTGATCCGCCGCGAGTTCCAGGGCTGTTTTGTCAACCATCAGGCGCCTCCTTCCGGACGGCCTACCGGACGCCAGATAATGGGGGCGGCCAGAGAGCCGCCCCTTACGCTAGATGTGGATGTAATTGCCCACAATGCCATGAGCCGTTTCCATCAGCACCTCGCTGAGGGTCGGGTGGGCGTGAACGTTACGCGCGATCTCCTCGGCTGTCAGCTCAGCGAAGCGGGCCAGCGTATACTCAGGCAACAGCTCGGTAACTTCCGGCCCAACCATGTGAGCGCCCAGAATCTCGCCGTACTTTGCATCGACGATCAGTTTGATAAACCCCTGGCTCTCACCTAGCCCCAGCGCCTTACCGTTCGCCTGGAACGGGAAGCGCGCCGTCTTGATCTCGTAACCGGCCTCCGTGGCTTCCTGCTCGGTGTAACCGAAGCTTGCCACCTGCGGCTGGCAGTAGATGCAGCGCGGCAGCATCTTATAATCGAGTTCAATCGTCGGGTGCCCGCCGATAACCTCCGCTGCGATGATGCCCATCGCGCTGCCGACGTGCGCCAGCATCAGCTTGCCCGTCACGTCACCGATGGCGTAGACGTTCGGGACACTCGTCCGCATCTGCCCATCGATCTCGATGAACCGCGTCTTCTCGGCCAGCTTAACGCCGATATTCTCCAGACCATAGCCCTCGACGTTGGGCGCGAAGCCGATGGCCACGAGCACCTTCTGCGCGTCGAGGGTCTGCTCGCCCTCAGGCCCTGAAACCCTTACCTGCACCTTATCATCGAGCTTCTCGATGCTCTCGACGCGCGTGCTGGTCAGGGACTTGACGCCCAGCCTCCGATATGCCCTGGCCAGTTCGGCGCTGACGTCAGGGTCTTCCAGCGGGGCAAGCCGGTCGAGCATCTCTACAAGGGTCACCTTGGAACCGTAGTTAGCCCAGATGTAGCTGAACTCCAGCCCGATTGGCCCGGCCCCCACGACTACCACTTCATCGGGGACGGTGTCATCGAGGATGGCGGGCAGGTAGGACACCACGCGGCTGTCTGCATCAAGCTCCACGCCGGGGATGGTGCGCGGGTGCGCCCCGGTGGCGATGATCAGGTTCTTGAAGTGGAGGGTCTCCTGGCCGCCCTCGTTCAGATCGACGGTCAGGGTATTCTGGTTCTGGATCGTGCCCCAGCCGTCATACGTGTCGATCTGGTTCTTTTTCATCAGGAAACCGACGCCCTTGACCAGCCGCTCGCTGACCTGACGGCTGCGCTTAAAGGCGGCTCCGTAATCCAGTTCCAGGTTGTCAAATGAGAAGCCGAAGTCTTTGGCCTCGTTTTGCAGGATGTGCGCCAGTTCAGCATTCCTGAGGAGGGCCTTAGAGGGGATGCAGCCCACGTTGAGGCACACACCACCCCAGTATTCCTTCTCGACGACGGCAACGCTCAAGCCAAGTTGCGCAGCGCGGATCGCGGCCACGTAGCCGCCAGGCCCTGCGCCGAGAACAACCACGTCGTATTCCTTAGCCATAAGTGCTCCTTTTCGGGCCAAGCAGGATAACTGTTGTGCATGCATATGCACCAGGGTGCGCTGGAAAAGTTCCGGTGAGGTACAGGTTTCACGGGAAGCATCCTGGCGAGGCTTCCGTCGAGACAGATGCTCCGCCCTAATTGTATTGTGATCGGGTCAGGCTTTCCAGCCGGGCCATTGGTCGGGGGCATCACCATCACACTTGTCAGGCGATGGGGCACCTCCAAGGTGGGGGGCAGGCTCCTAGTGCCTGCGCAGCAGATCGGCCAGCAGGGCCGTGTGGGGCAGGATTAGGTCTGCACCGGCCCGCTCCAGCTCGGGGCGCTCGCCATACCCACACAGGACGCCGCATGTCCGTGCGCCAGCCCGACGCCCCGCCGTGATGTCAACCGTGGTGTCACCCACCATCAGGCAGCGGCCCGGATCGACACCCAACCGGTCGGCCACATACCAGACCGGCTGCGGGTGGGGCTTGATGCGCCAGGTGGTATCCCGCCCGGCGATGGCCCCGAAATGTTCCCGAACCCCCAGCATCCTCAGGAACTGCTCGGATTCGGGGGCCGTGCGCGTGCTGACCACTGCCAGCCGGTATCGCAGGGCAAGTTGTCCGATCATCCCGCCCACACCGTCGATGGGCGGGATGTTCTCGCCTGCGCGCCCAGCGGCCCGTCCCGCCGCCCATACGCGCACCACAAGCGTGTCCAGCCCGAACCAGTCCAGGAACGTAAAGAGGGCGTTGACCGGTGTCTCAAGGGACATGACCACCCGGCGGGCGGCGTCCTGAGCTTTCTCGGGTGTGCGGTAAACACGGGCCATGCGGCGCGCCCAGCGGCTGACATCGGCGTCATCGGTGTTGATCAGCGTGCCGTCCATATCAAACAGTACCGCGTCGATGTCATCGGGCGAGAAGGGAAGCAAGATGTCCATACTTGGTCGGGCACATCCCTTGGGGGCGAGAGATGTAATCAGCCAGGTGGAACTGTCAACCGGGCAACGGCTGGATTTTAGCGGCGGGGGGGGCGGTGTGTCAAAGCGAGCGCCAGAGCGGGGCCTTTTTCCGGTTGGTATCACCCCGTCCGGTGATGTTAAACTCTAATCAAGATGGGACACCGCAAACGCTCCGTCCAGAACCAGGAACTCGCGCCGCCGGTTGAGAGACGCCGCATCCACGTTGATGGGGTGGTGCAGGGTGTTGGCTTCCGGCCTTTTATCTACAGCCTGGCTGTGCGCCACCAGCTTACGGGCTGGGTGTTGAACTCGTCCTCCGGCGTTGACGTGGAGGTGCAGGGTCGGCCTGAGGCTGTTGAGAGCTTTCAGAAGGCCATAACCGCCGAGGCGCCGCGCCTGGCGCGTATTGACCACGTCACCGGGCAGACCATTGCGCCGGACGGCTCGGAAGAGGGTTTCGTGATCCGGCAGAGCGAGGCCGACTCTGGCATCTCGCTCGTCTCGCCTGACGTGGCGACCTGCCCCGACTGCCTGGCCGAGATCTTCCACCCCAAAAACCGGCGCTACCGCTACCCGTTCACCAACTGCACAAACTGCGGGCCGCGCTATACGATCATCCAGAGGATGCCCTACGACCGGCCCATGACGACCATGAGCCGGTTTGCCATGTGCCCCGCCTGCCGCGCCGAGTACGAAAACCCGCTCGACCGGCGCTTTCACGCCCAGCCAAACGCCTGCCCGGTCTGCGGGCCAAAGGTCACGCTGATCGTGGGCGAGTCGCGCCGAGAAGCGTTGCATCTGGATGCCCTGCCCGACGATGTCGCGCGGGCGGCGGCCCTGCTGCGGGCGGGAGGCATCGTTGCCGTTAAGGGATTGGGGGGCTTCCACCTGGCCTGTGACGCGACAAACCGGGAGGCGGTTGACCGGCTGCGGGATCGCAAAAGGCGCCCGGACAAGCCCTTCGCCGTAATGATGGCCTCTATGAAGGAGGTTCGCCGTCATTGCGCCGTCAATGATGATGAGGAGGCTCTGCTCACAAGCGCCAGCGCGCCGATTGTGCTGCTGTACAGCCAGCCGGATTCAGCCATCGCGCCCAACGTTGCGCCGGACAACCCTATGCTCGGCGTCATGCTGCCCTACACGCCGCTGCACCACATCCTGGTGCGAGACGCGGGCGTTCCGCTGGTGATGACCAGTGGCAATCTCAGCGACATGCCCATCATCAAAGACGATGACGAAGCCCTGACAAAGCTCGGCCATATCGCCGACGCTTTCCTGCTGCACAACCGCCCCATCCATATGCGCTGTGACGATGCCGTGTGGTGGGTTGACCGCTTCGCCGGAGAGCAGGATGTCGCTCGCCAGCCGCTGCGGCGCTCGCGAGGGGATGCGCCCTACCCGATCCGCCTGCCCTGGCGATCCGGGAAGCACATCCTGGCGACCGGCGCTGAGATGAAGAACACCCTGTGCCTGCTGCGAGGCAGTGAGGCCTTTCTGAGCCAGCACATCGGTGAGGTGGACTCGCTGGAATCGCTGGATTACTTCCGGGAGTCGCTGGACCATCTGAGCGCGATCTTCAAAGTCACGCCGGAAGCGATTGTCCACGACATGCACCCGGCCTACCTGACCACTCGGCTGGCACATGAGCTGGCCGCCGAGCGCGATCTGCCGCTGGTGGCTGTCCAGCACCACCACGCGCACATTGCAGCCTGCCTGGCCGAGTACGGAAGGGAGGGGCCGGTCATCGGCGTCGCGCTGGATGGGACCGGTTACGGCCCCGATGGAACGATCTGGGGCGGCGAGATTCTGGTCGCCGGAGTGAAGGATTACGAGCGTGTGGCCCACCTTGAGAACCTCCCCCTGCCAGGCGGCGAGGCGGCTATCCGGCGGCCATACCGGATTGCGTGGGGGTACCTGCTCGCCACACAGGGAGCGATCCCTGACCTGCCGACGCTGGCCGGTTTCCCAGAACGGGAACGTGCGGTTGTCGCCCGGCAGGTTGAGCGCGGCCTCAACGCTCCCCTTACCTCAAGCTGTGGGCGCCTGTTTGATGCTGTCTCCGCCATGGCCGGGATATGTCCGGTCGCGACGTTTGAAGCGCAGGCTGCGATAGCCCTGGAACTGGCCGCCCGTGAGGTGAACTTAGAACAGATTGAGCCTTATCCCTTCGCCCTCGATGAACAGGGGGTTATCCGCGTGGGCGATCTGCTCCGCGCTATCGCCGAAGATGTGCTTGCCCGTCGGCGGGCGGCTGAGATCGCGGCGGGCTTCCACCTCAGCGTTGGGCAGATGGTTGCCCAGGTTGCGATGCAGGTGCGCGAGAAGACCGGGCTGGGCACCGTCGTGCTATCGGGAGGTGTCTTCCAGAACCGGCTGCTCCTGCGGCTCTCACGTGAGGCGCTCCGCACTGCCGGGTTTGAAGTCCTGACCCACAAGCAAGTACCGGCGAACGACGGAGGGCTGAGTCTGGGCCAGGCCGTGATCGGGCTTCACCGCCTGGCGTGATCTGCAACGGCGCAGGCTGTTTCGCATCTAACCACTGATTAAGTTTGGAAGGCTGACTTGATCCCCTGCTGATTCGTGTACCTAGAAAGGCGAGAGAATGGCGCAGGCAACGATTAAGTGGCTGGAGGAAAAGCGCTTCGTCGGCGTGGACAGCACCGATCACGGCATCGTGATTGCATCCTCCGGTGATGGGGGTGGCATCGGAACCAAGCCGTCCGATCTGCTGCTGTTGGCTCTCGGCAGTTGCACAGCCTATGATGTTGTCAACATCTTGCAAAAGAAGCGGCAGAAGCTCACCGGGCTTGAGATCCGGGTGACCGGTGAGCAGCAGGCGGAGCCGCCCTGGACATTCCAGCGCTTTCACGTACACTATGTTGTGAAAGGGCGAGATCTGGACGAGAAAGCCGTTAGAGACGCCATCAAACTCTCCGACGAAAAGTACTGTTCAGTGTCGGCTACACTCAAGCTCGGCGTTCCGGTCACGCACGACTACGAGATCGTCGAAGGCGGGTAGCGTGTTTCACATGACCAGCCTGAGCAACGCTGGCCTGGGCTGGCCCATACGCAGGCAGTGTGCTGCACCCCTGGCGGTGCCTGGTCGTGGCCCTGCCAACATGTTGAGGGCCGGAGGCCGACAGGTTTATGACGGG
>FWPU01004077.1_pt1 | contig 34245 bp, 22 predicted proteins | sample 2228361 | NCBI WGS metagenome assembly FWPU01 (sample SAMEA103939777, study PRJEB20133) | metagenome
GAGGCGTTCCTCAAGCAGATCCTCACCGAGGCCGACCTCACCGCCGAGGGCGAGCTGGCGGTCATCGAGGACCAGCGGGCCATGCAGAAGCGGGCCCTGGCGCCCATCGATCAGCAGATCCAGAACATCGTGAGCTTCGTGGCCCAGGGGCGGGCCTCGGAGGCCCTCGCCCGGGAGCTGGAGCAGCTCGAGGCCCGGAAGGCCGAGATCGAGGCGGAGCTGGAGCGGATCGACCTCGAGGCGCGGGAGGTCGCCAACCGGACGATCAACGCCCGCGCCGTCCAGGACGGGCTGGGGCTCTTCGACGAGATCTGGGAGAACGCGGCTCCCGAGGAGCGCAAGGAGCTGATGCGCTTCTTCGTCTACAAGGTCATCTTCACGCCGACGGAAGTGAAAATGGGCCTCCACACGAGGCCCATCTTCGCGGAACGTGTCGCGTCCACCGCAGGTAACCACGACGGCACCGGTGCAGTGGATGGTATAAATTGGCTCCTCAGGCTGGACTCGAACCAGCAACCCTCCGGTTAACAGCCGGATGCTCTGCCATTGAGCTACTGAGGAACGGCCGCGGCGCGGGCGGAGGACCGACTCCCGAGCCTCCGCCCGCGACTTGATGTATCGTACCGAACCCCGGGGCGACGGTCAACGCACCGCCGCCTCCACCTCGATCGCCAGGTTGCCGCGCAGGGCGTTCGAGATCGGGCACCGCCCTTCCGCCTCCCGCGCCACCTCGCCGAACTGCGCCGCCGCGATCCCCTCGAGCCCCTCGGCCACGACCGAAAGGGTCGAACGCGTCAACTTGAGGCCCGCATCCGTCCGCTCGGCCGTCACCGTCGCCGTGACCTGCGTCCGCGCCGCCTTCGCCCCCTTGCGCCCCAGCGTCGCGTTGAGCGCCATGGCGTAGCACGCCGCATGCGCTGCCGCGACGAACTCCTCCGGGCTCGTCATACCCTCCGGCTCGCCGATCCGCCGCGGGAACGTCACGGGCAGCGAGAACGCTCCGGTGCCCGCCTGGGCCATCCCCTGCCCTTCCATCACCGACCCGGTCCAGTCGACCGTCACGTGTCGCGAGAACGTCGCCATCGCTCCTCCTTGTCGTATCGAGACCCTGGCCCGGCCGCGCGCGACCACCGCTCGGCGCCGTCGCGGCTTACCGGTCGTGGCCCCGGTTCTTCCGAACGCGCCCTCTCGACCTCGTCGCGCCGCCGCGCGCCGTCACCCGAAACTGGATGACGACGCCCACGAGCCCGAGCGCCAGCCACGCGGCCACGATCCACCCGCGCCGGGCGCCGAGATGCGGCGGGTAGGCCAACCACACCTCGCTCGACCGGATCGAGGCCCCGCTCTCGAGCGCCAGATAGCCCACGATCGCCGTCCACGCGCCGGCGAAGGCGGTGCCGACGATGATGACGTAGCGCTGCAGGGCAAGCGCGCCGAACGCGCCCACCAGGGCGACGCCCACGACGACGAGCGGGTGTGGCTCGCCGCCGACCATGCCCCACCCCAGGTGCAGCACCAGCACGGCCATGCCCGCGCCGACGAGCGCGACCCCGATGAAGTACGCGGCCACCAAAATGAGCGCGCCCGCGGCGCCGCCGACGAGCGCCGCCGCGATCATCCACCACGGATTCGCGGAGCCGACGGCGGTGGTGGCCATGGCCGCGCCCAGCAGGCAGCCGTACACCGCGAGCACGAGCTTGAACAGCCGGTACCCGGCTGCCCACGCCAACACCCCGCTGGCAACGAGGACAAGCGCGGCCGGGGTCTGGTAGGCGGCGGGCAGCATGGAAAGCAGATTATTGATCGGGTTCTCGGTTGCGCGTGCCAGGGTTTGGAGCGGCCGTCGGATAAGGGGATCTCTGGCCGACACGTCTCGCGGCGGGATATCATGCCCATCTCCGATGCGGCGCCCGACGCTCACCGGCCTCGCCACCACGCTCCTCGGTCTCGCGCTGCTCGGCTATCTGGTGCGTCAGGTCGGCCTCCAGCCCATCGCCGCGGGCGCGCGCCAGGTGGGCGCGGGATTCCTCGCGATCGTGGCGCTCGGGGGCGTGCGGTTCCTCCTGCGGGCGCTCGCCTGGCGCCGCTGCCTCGACGACCCGTCAGGCCTGCGCGCGGGCGACGCCTTTGCCGCCACGCTCGCCGGCGACGCGCTGGGCAACCTGACGCCGCTCAGCGTGCTGGTGAGCGAGCCGGCCAAGGCCGCCTTCGTGCGCCCAGGCCTCCCGCTCGGCCCGTCGCTCGCGGCCCTCGCCGTCGAGAACTTCCTCTACGCGCTCTCGGCAGCCGCGGTCGTGGCGCTCGGCCTGGCCACCCTGCTCGCCGGCGTGACGCTCGCCGAGCCGCTGCGCACCATCATCGTCGTCATGCTGGGCGTCATGCTCGGCCTGCTCGCTGCCGCCGGCTGGACGATCGGCCGCCGCCTCGCAGTGCTCAGTCGGGCGCTCCGGCTCGTACTGGGCTCCCGGGTGCAGAGCGCCCGATGGCTCGCGCGGGTCGAAACGCTCGAGGCGAAGACCTTCGGCATCTACGAGCGCCGGCGCCGCCGCCTGGCCGGCGTCTGGCTGCTCGAGGCGGCCTTCCACGCCGCCGGTGTAGCCGAGATCTACCTGACCCTCTGGTGGCTCTCGGGCGCGCCGCCGTCGCTGCTCGGCGCGTTCGTCCTCGAATCGGTCAACCGCGCCATCACGGTCGTCTTCAAGGTCGTTCCGCTCCGGCTGGGCGTCGACGAAGCCGGGACGGCACTCGTGACGCGCGCGCTCGGGCTGGGCACCGCGTCGGGCGTGACGCTCGCGCTCGTCCGCAAGGCCCGCGTGCTCGTGTGGGTCGCGGTAGGCCTGGCGCTCCTCGTGCGCCGCGGGTTGACCGTCCGCCGCGTCCTCGAGGACGAGGAGCTCAAGGCTGCCGCGGGGGGCGCCCTGGTCCCGTGAGGGCCGGGGGGCCGCCGGTCTGACGACCGGCCGCTACGCTCGGGTGAGGTGAGGGCCTTGGCTACACGTCGCGGCGGCCTTCGAGCGCCTTGTGCATCGTAACCTCGTCGGCGTACTCGAGGTCGCCCCCGACGGGCACGCCCATGGCGATGCGCGTCACCCGCACCCCGAGGGGCTTGAGGAGCTTGGCCAGATAGATGGCCGTCGCCTCGCCCTCGACGTTCGGATTCGTGGCGAGGATGACCTCGTCCACCCCCTGCCGCACGCGCTCGAGCAGCCCCGCGATCTTCAGGTCGTCCGGCCCCACCCCGTGCAGCGGCGAGAGCGCACCCATGAGGACGTGGTAGACGCCCTTGAACTCCCGGGTCCGCTCGATGGCCTCGACGTTCTCCGGCTGCTCGACGACGCAGATCGTTCGGCGGTCGCGGGCGGGGTGGGTGCAGAAATAGCAGGGGTCGCGGTCCGTGATCGTGTTGCAGATCGAGCAGTAGGTGAGGCACGCCTTCACCTGCCGGATCGCCTCGCAGAGGCGCTCAACCTCCTCCCGCGGCGTCTTGAGCAGATGGAACGCGAGGCGCTGCGCGCTCTTGGCCCCGATGCCGGGCAGGCGCTGGAGCTCGTCGAGGAGTCTCGCGAGCGACTCGAGCCTCGTCATCCGGTGAACCCTGGGATCCCGAGGCCGCCGACGAGCGCGCCCATCTGCTGCGCCAGCACCTCGTCCACACGCCGCGCCGCGTCGTTGACGGCCGCGACGACGAGGTCCTGCAACATCTCGACGTCGTCTCTCGAGACGACCTGCGGGTCGATCGTGAGCGACCGGAGGCGCTTGGTGCCGTCCATCACGACCGTGACCATGCCGCCCCCGGCGGTGGCCTCGACGCGCAGCTCGGCCATCTGCTTCTGCAGGCGCTCCTGCACTTGCTGCGCCTGTTTCATCATCTGCTGAAGGTTCATCTCGGGCCGCCTTGGGCAATGTGAAGACGTCCGGCTGAAGCCGGACGCTACGCCTCCTCGACCTTCGTAATCTCGGCCGCGAACACCTCGAGCATGGCCTGCACGCCCGGGTTCGCGAGGGCCCGCTCCCGGAGCGCGACCTCGCGCGCCTCGGGCGAGGTTGGGTCCGGTGCCGCGGCGCGCCGCTCCGCATCGGTCGGCCCGGTCGGGTCGGACGAGGACGACGCGTCGGGCCCGTTGGTCTCGACGGCCACCACCGTCAGCGTCCGGCCGGCCACGCGGCTCGCCAGCGGCTCGAGCCAGCTCCGGCTCTGCTCGAGCTGGGCGCGCAGCGCCTTCTGCGCCCGCGTGAAGGTGAACGTCACGCGGTCGCCCGAGACCTCGATGCGCTGGGCCTGCGCGACCACCACCTGATAGAAGAACTTCTTGGCCTTCCGGATCTCGTCGATGAGGGCTTGCGCCAGGCGCTCGTCGGCTGCCGCGGCGGGCTTCGTCTGAGCCGGCCTCGCCGCCCCCGGACCCGCCGGGGCCGGGCCGGCCTTCGGCTCGACGCGCGCCGGACTCGCCGCGGGCGTGCGCTCACCTGCTAGCAGGCCCTCGATGAGCTCGGCGAGCGGCACGAGCTTTCGCAGGTGAACCCAGCGCAAGAGCGCCATCTCCAGGTGGTAGCGCGGCTGCGCCGACGTGCGCACCTCGAACTCGGCGCGGCTCACGACGTCGAAGGCGCGCATCAGATCTTCGGCCGAGTACGCCTCGGCGAGCGCGGCCAGCCGGTCCCGTTCGGCCTCGGCCGCGGTCTCCGGGTCGTTCAGGCGAGCGGGGTCGATCTTCACGACGAGCAGGTCGCGCAGCAACCGGGCGAGCTCGCGGCACACGAGTCGGAGATCGTCGCCGGCTTCGACGGCGCGGCCGACCAGGTCGAACACCGCGCCGGCGTCCTCCCGCGCGACGGCCTCGGCGATCTCCAGGAGCAAATCGCGCCGGACGAGCCCCAGAACGGCCGCCACCTCGCCCACCCCCACGCGGTCGCCCGCGAAGGCGACGACCTGGTCGAGCGCGCTCAAGGCGTCGCGCAGGCTGCCCGCCGCCGCGCGCGCGAGCGCCGAGAGCGCCGCCTCCTCGACCTCGATGCCCTCGGCCCGCGCGATCGCGCGCAGCCGATCCACGATGGCGCCAAAGCCGATCGTGCGCAGCTCGAAGACGAGCGCCCGCGACTGGATCGTCTGCGGCACCTTTTCGAGCTCGGTCGTCGCCATCATGAAGACGACGTGCGGCGGAGGCTCCTCGATGGACTTGAGCAGCGCGTCGAACGAACTCCCGGAGAGCCGGTGCACCTCGTCGATGATGAACACCTTGTAGCGGTCCCGAACCGGCACGAGGCCGAGACCCGCGAGGATCGTCTCGCGCACCTTGTCGACCTGCGTGTGCGTGGCGGCGTCGAGCTCGAGGACATCGAGGTCGCGCCCCTCGGCGATCTCCACGCACGCGTCGCAGACCCCGCAGGGTTCGGGCCTCGGGCCTTCGACGCAGTTGAGCGCCCGCGCGAGAATGCGCGCAGTGGTCGTCTTCCCCACGCCGCGCGGGCCCGAGAAGATGAACGCCTGGGCGATGCGCCCGCTCGCCAGCGCGTTCTTGAGCGTCTCGGTCACGCCGCGCTGCCCGATCACATCGTCGAAGCGTTGCGGGCGGTACTTGCGGGCGAGCACCTGATAGGACATGGACCGTCTCGGGTTCGGACCTCTCGCGATGCGCGACGCGCGACGCGCGACGCGCGAGCGGCGCCACCTGCCAGTCCGCCGCGACTCGCCGGCGCGCCCCACCGCGACCCGGAGGACCTGCGGCACAGCTCAGGCACTCCTTAGCGCTGCTGCCTTCCGGCCCTGACGCGGTTCGTAGGCTGAGCTCGCACAGGGTCCGGGCCGCGGTGCGGCGCACCGGCGCCCGTGCGCCGGCCTCCGGAACGACCCAGTCTACCGTACGGCGCGCGGTCCGGGTGAGACGCCACCTTGCAGCGGACACGCGATCGGCCGCGACGAGGTATGCTCGGCTGATGACGCGCCGGCGAGAGCCTTGGACCCCCGTCACCCGCACGGCCTTGGCGGCGTGGCTCCTCTTCTATGCCGCCTTCCTCGTGCACGCCACCGTCGACCGCGACGGTATCCTCGCGCTGAATCCCGTGAACTTTGTGGCCCATGAGGCGGGGCATCTCCTCTTCGGCTGGTTCGGCGCCACCGCGGCGCTCTGGGGCGGAACCGCGGGTCAACTGCTCGCGCCGGCGCTCGCGGTCCTCGCCTTTGCGACGCGCCGCGACGTCGCCGGCGCCGCGTTCGGTGCGTTCTGGTTCTTCGAGAACTGGCTCGAGATCGCCGTCTACGTCGAGGACGCGCGGCGCCAGGCCCTCCCGCTCGTTGTCATCGGCGACCCCGCGGACCCGCACGACTGGCACGCCCTGCTGTCGCGTCTCGGCTGGCTCGCCTACGACGCGCGGATCGCCCGCGCCCTCCGCGCGCTCGGCTGGCTCGGCATGCTCGCGAGCGTCGCGTGGTTTGTGTGGCGCGCGCGCGGCGGCCGGTATTGTAACGTGTGGCGCACTGGCTGAGGCCTCCCCGCAGGGGCCTTTGCCGGAATCGACGGGACGCGGCGAGCGTCGCGGAACGGCCCCGAAGGACCGTCCACGAGTCAGCGGATCGGAAGGGAGAGCACGTGCGGAAGCATCCGACGGAAATCTGGGCACTCCTGATCGTCCTGGGCCTCGGCGTGCTCCTGGCGGCGATCCTGGGGCTCTGGGGCTACATGAGCGTCACGGCGACGCCCCTGCACTCTAGCCCCCAGGACATCCCGTCGGTGACCTCCTCGGCGCCGTCGCCGGAGTGGGCCGACGCCGTGGAGCAAGGGCGGCGGGTCGTGCGGGCGGCGCTCGTGGAGCAGAACCTGCCGGGGCTGTCGGTGGCGGTCGGGGCCGGCGGCGGCATCGTGTGGGCCGAAGGCTTCGGCTGGGCGGACCTCGAGACCCAGGTGAAGGTGGCGCCGGACACGCAGTTCCGGATCGGCACCGCCTCCATGCCGCTCACCGCCGCTGCCGTCGGTGTGCTGCTGGAGGCGGGCGCGCTGACGCTCGACGATGAGATTCAGAGGCACGTCCCGGATTTTCCGAGGAAGGAGTGGCCCGTCACGCTGCGCCAGTTGATGGGGCACGTCTCCGGTGTCAGGGACGATGCCGGCGACGAGGAGCCGGTGACGGTTCGCTGCGAGCGGACGGTGGACGCGCTACCGCGTTTTGCGAAGCGCCCGTTGCTGTTCGAGCCGGGGACCCGGTACCACCATTCGAGCTACGGTTGGATCCTCGTGAGCGCGGCGGTCGAAGCCGCCGCGGGCGAGCCGTTCGTCAGGTTCGTGCGCAGGCGGGTCTTCGAGCCACTGGGCATGGAGGACACGACGGCCGACTTTCCGGCGGAGCCCATCCTGGACCGGGCGACGTACTATTTCCCGAGGTTCGCGGCCGATCCTCGCTACGGCCCGCAGCCGCCGAGCGAGGTCGACTATTCCTGCTTCGCGGGGTCCAGCGCGTTCCTGTCCACGCCCTCCGACCTCGTGCGCTTCGCGATGGCGATCGACGGCGGCAAGCTGCTGCAGCCGACCACGGTCCACTTGCTCCAGACGCCAGAGCGGCTGGCCTCGGGGCAGGAGACGGAGTACGGTCTCGGGTGGGACCTCGAGACCCTTGCGCTCGCCGGGAAACAGGTTCGCGCGGTCGGCCACGATGGCACGTTGAGGGACGGCATGGTGTCCTCGTTCTGGCTGTTCCGCGGTCACGGGATCGTCGTGGCGGTGATGTCGAACATTTCCTTCGCGGACACGTGGGCCGTCGCGTTGAAACTGGCGGAGGCCTTCATCGAACACGCGAGCCGTCCCGGCCGCAGATGATGCGCTGACCGCCTTCGCTCGGCCGGCCTCCGGGTGGGACCCGCCGACCGAAGCCGGACGCGGCGGCGCGCGGGTCGGGCCGCTCCGGCTATACTGAGGCGCCGTCGACGGCACGGGGAGAGGTCCCAGTGGTTGAAGGATTACGCGTGGAAAGCGTGTGTACCTCGTGAGCGCCCACCGTCAGGGGCAGGGCAAGTGAGTCGTCATGTTTCCCATCCCTCTCGCTCGCGCGTTCGCTCGCCGCGGCGCGCGCGGCCTGGTCGCTCTCTGCGTGCTCGGCGGCCTCGGGGTGACGGCCGCCCCGTCGCTCGCCCAGAGACCTGGCCTCGCGTCCGCTGACCTCTTCCGCCTCGCGTCGGTCGGCGATGTGCAGGTCTCGCCCGACGGGACCCGGGTCGCCTACACCGTCATCCGCAACGACCGGCCCGGCCGGCCTTATGCCCAGGTCTTCGTCATGGACCTCGCCACCGGGCGCTCGTCGCGCCTCGGCGGCGACGGCGACGCCGTCTCGGGTGCGCGCTGGGCGCCCGAGGGCCGCGCCATCGCGTACTTCGGGCGCGAGGGCGGAAAGGCCTGGCTCCTGGTGTCGCGGTTCGACGGCTCGCCCCCGGAGCGACTCGCCCCCGTCGAGGACACGAATCATCCCCTGCCGTCCGCCGGCGAGCGCCTGACCTGGTCTCCGGACGGCCGGCAGATCGCGTTCATTTCGGCCACCCCGGGGCCCGAGACCGATGACGCCAACGGCGACCCGATGGTGATCGCGCGGTACCTCTACAAGCCCACAGCGTCCGAGGGGTTGACCCGTTTCAACGACAACCGGCGGCTGCACATCTTTCTCGTGGACCTTGCGACCAGAGCGGTCCGCCAGCTCACCGACGGGGTCTACTACGAGCACTCCCTCGACTGGTCGCCGCGCGGCGACGAGATCGCCTTCGTGTCGAACCGGGAGCCGGACCCGGATCGCGTCTTCAACTACGACCTCTTCGTGGTGCGCGTCGCCGACGGCGCTGTCCGGCGCCTGACCGCGACGAAGAACGCCGAGTATCGGCCGGCTTGGTCGCCCGACGGCCAGACGCTCGCCTACCAGGGCACGACCCGCGACCTGACCTCGTCCGAGACCACCATGGAGGACACGCACATCTGGCTCATCGGCGCCGACGGGACAGGCCGTCGCGAGCTCGGCCGGCTCGACAACCGCCAGGGCGCGCCCGAGTGGACGCCCGAGGGACGCGCCGTGCTCGCCACGGTGCAAGAACGGGGCAGCGTGCGCCTGTACCGGTTTCCCGTCGACGGCGGCGAGCCCGCGGTGGTCGCGCCGGGCGCGTCGGAGCCGGGCCGCGTCGGCGCGTGGTCGGTTGGTGGCGACGTGCTCGCCTACGCGCTCGAGACCGTGGGCGCACCGGCGGAGCTCTTCGTCCAGCGCGGCGGTGCCGCCCCCGTGCGGGCGACGCGCCTCAATGCCGATCTGCTCGGCGCGCGCACGCTGGGAGAGGTCGAGGCAATCCGCTTCCGGAGCTCCGACGGGCTGGAGGTCGAGGCGTTTCTCACGAAGCCGGTCGGCCTCGATCCGTCGAGGAAGTACCCGCTCATCGCGATGATCAAGGGTGGCCCCCACGGCCAGCAGGGCCCGACGTTCAACGCGAAGGCCCAGGTCTACGCCGCCCACGGGTTCGCGGTGCTGATGGTCAACTACCGGGGCTCGACGGGCTACGGCCAGCGATTCGCCGACGCGATCTTCAGCGATCAGAACGGCGGCGAGGCCAACGACGTGCTCGCCGGCGTCGATGCGGCGCTCGCCAGGTACCCGTGGCTCGATGCCGGCCGGCTGGGCGTGGAGGGCGGCAGCTACGGCGGCCAGCTCACCAACTGGCTGATCACCCAAACCGATCGGTTCAAGGCGGCGATTCCCGCCGCAGGCATCTCGAATTTGGTGAGCTTCAACTACATGGCGTATTACCATGACTATCTGGCCGTGGAGTTCGGCCGCTTTCCGCACCAGGCGTGGCCGCCCGGCGCGCGACCGCCAGGGGCCGGCGAGGCGATGCACCTGATGGATTTCCTTTGGATGCGGTCGCCGCTGCGCTACGTCTCGCGCGTGAAGACGCCGACCCTGTTCATCCACGGCGAAAACGACAACGACGTCCCGATCGCGGAGGCAGAGCAGTTCTACATCGCGCTCAAGGACGTGGGCGTCGAAACGGTGATGGTGCGCTATCCCCGGGAAGGGCACGGCATTCGCGAGACGCGGCACGTCGTCGATGTCATCGACCGCAGCCTCGCGTGGTACGACCGGCACTTCCGCCGGGAGGCCGCGCCGCGCTGACGCGGCGGCGGTCCCGGGGAGGAGCCCCGTCGAAACAGAGAACCTGCTGCGCATCGGTCGCGGGTTGGGAGAGAGCCATGAAGAGCCAAGTTTCGCTCGTCAGACGCCTCGTCTTGCCAGCTGCGGCGCTTCTCGCCTTCGTCGCGGCTCTCGTCGTCAACGTCGCCGCCCAGGGCGGGACCGGTCAGATCGACGGCACGGTCAAGGACGAGCAAGGCGGTGTCCTCCCGGGTGCGACGCTCACTCTGCAGAACCAGGCCACCGGCGTCCAGCGCGTCACGGTGACCCAGGGCGACGGGCGGTACCGGTTTCCGGCGTTGGGGCCGGGGCGCTACACGCTGCGCGTCGACCTCTCCGGGTTCGCGACGCAGGAAGTACGGGACATCGAGATGACGATCGGCCTCGCCCTGCGTCACGATTTCGTCCTCCGCTTGCAGGCCGTCTCGGAAAACGTCACGGTGTTGGCCGAGTCGCCGGTCGTCGACACCACGAAGGCGGAGGTGTCGGGCGTCGTGACGCAGCGGCAGATCGAGACGCTGCCGATCAACTCCCGGCAGTACCTGTCGCTCGCCCTCCTGATGCCCGGCACCAGCCTCGACGCGACCCGGTCCTTCTTCCCGACCGTCAACGTCGGGGGGTCCATGAGCTTCAACAGCACGGCGAACATCGTGGACGGCATGATCAACAACTTCGCCGAGGACGGCGAGCCCAGGCAGAACCTCCCGCAGGACGCCGTCGAGGAGTTCAAGGTCAGCAACTCGCAGTTCAAGGCAGAGTTCGGGTTGGCCACCGGCGGGCTCGTCCAGGTGGTCACCAAGTCGGGCACCAATCTGTTCCGTGGGAGCGCCTTCGAGTACTTCCGGGACAAGGCCCTGAACGCGAAGGGGGTGTTCGAAACCGAGAAGCCGGCCTACCGTCGCCACCAGTTCGGGGCGAGCGCTGGAGGCCCGATCGTCCGCGACCGCATGCACTACTTCGGCGCCGTCGAGCGCACGCAGGTGGACGAGTTCTACACCGTCAACACGGGACTGCCCCAGTTCTACTCGGCCGTCGAGGGAACGTTCAAGCGGCCGTTTCACCGCAACCTGTACGTCGGCCGCGTCGATGTTCAGCTCAGCAACACCCAGGCCCTCTTCGTGCGGTACGCGCAGGAGCAGGAGCGCAGCGAGTGTAACGGGTGCGGCGGCACGACCGCCAGCAGCGCGGGGTACGACATCGAGGTCCCTCGCCTCTCCATCGTGGCGGCGCACACGTGGGTGCGAGGCCCGAGGCACCTGAACGACCTGCGCGTTCAGATCGCGACAGCCGCTTACTACATCGCGCCGGCCGGCACGAAGATCTTCACGGAGACTGGCAAGTTCCCGCCCGAACGGATGAACCGCCTCAGCCGCGGCCTGAATTTTCCGTCGCTCTCGTGGGGCAGCAGCTTCGACGAGCTCGGCCCGGAGGGACGCTATCAGTTCAAGGACACCTACGCGATCACGTTCGCCAGCCACGACCTCAAGGTGGGGTTCGACTACAGCTACATGCCGTACCAGGAGGAGAACACGGGGAACATCCTCGGGTCGTACACCTTCGCCAGGGACCAGTACTTCAACCCGAACGACCCTCAGTCGATCGCCAACCTGACCGGAGCCGTCACGTTCTCGGCCAGCCTCCCGCCGATAAACACGAAGCACCCGACGCAGTACTACGTGGGGTTCGTCCAGGACGACTGGAAGCTGCGGTCGAACCTGACGGTGAACCTCGGTTTGCGCTACGAGCGCCTGTACGGGTGCGCCAACGAGGATCTCGACCCCTCGATATTCCCCGTTCCCATCCCGTACATCGACGTGTCGCAGCGGGGCGACACGAACAACTGGGGGCCGCGCGTGGGCATCGCCTGGGATGCCGACGGGGCCGGGCGTACCGTGGTGCGCGGCGGTTACGGCCTGTACTACGGGCACGTGCGCATCCTCGGCAATCTGAATGAGTTCCGGAACTACCAGCGCTACACCGTCAACATCACGAACCCGTCGTACCCGGATCCGTACGGCGGGCGCGACCCGATGACGTTCGTCGTTTCCGGGCCCGCCAACATCACGGTCGTGGCGAACGACTACGTGCAGCCGTACTCGAATCAGTTCAGTGCCGGCGTCACCCGGCGCCTGACGGGCGACCTCGCCTTGCACGTGGACGCCGTCTACACCCACACGAATCACGACCGCAAGATCCGCGACATCAATCCGCGGGATCGCACGACCGGGCAACGCCCGAACCCCACCTTCGCGAGGGTGGACCGGTACGAATCGACCGGAGAACTGAAGTACCGTGCCCTGTACGTCAAGCTGGACAAGCGGTACAGCCGGCGTACCCAGGCCCTCGTCAGCTACAGTTACACGAGGAGCGAGGACAACGAACTGCTCACGCGGTACCTGGATCCGTTCGACCTGAGGCTCGACTGGGGCCCATCCAACGGAGAGCGCCGGCATGCCCTCGTGGCGAGCGGCTCGGTGTTGCTCCCAGGAGACGTCACGGTGGGCGCAATCTGGTCGCTCAGGTCGCAGCTCCCATGGTCCGCGAGAGCCGGGCGGGACCTGAACCGGGATGGCTTCAACACGGATCTCGTCCCCGGAACTTCCCGGAACTCGGGCAGCCGCAACATGAACCTCGCTGCGGTGAACGCCTATCGGAGCGAGAATGGCCTGCCGCCGGTCTCCGAAGGTCAGATCGACAGCTCGCGCATCAACATTGTCGACCTGCGCGTCAGCAAGGATTTCGGACTGGGCGCGGGTGATCGCCGCGTGCAGGTACTGGGCCAGGTGTTCAACGTCTTCAACACGAAGAACCTCCAGGCGCAGTACGGGGGCGGCCGCGTGGGCAACGCCCTCTCGGCGAACTTCGGGCGGATCTTCACGGCCCGCCCGGGGGCGCAGGGCGAGCTGGCGGTCCGAGTGATCTGGTAGGGCGCCGAGCATCGCGGCTGGCAGGCGGCCAGCGACTTCGGCCTCGAGCGTCGGCCGATACCGCTCCAGGCTCGGCCACGGAATCAGATGCGTCCTCGCGCGACGCGCCACGCCCTGCGGCGTCACGAAGTGGCCATAGGTAGAAAGCCGCCCCGAGCTCGGTCGGCGAGGTCGCCTGGCCAACCGGCGCCCGACCGCGCCCTGAGAACAACAGCCGGCGCGCGGTCGCAAGGACCGGCTAGGGGACCGGAGTGACCGCGAGAGCGATCGTGTCCCCGGCCGGCGCCGAGCGACTGGCCGCGGCCCGTCAGTTCCTGACCGGGTTTCCCCGGACCACCCCGGCAGCCATCGTCGGAGCCTCCCGCGGGGCCGCAGACGACCTGGCGCGCGAGATCGCAGCGGCCCGCGGCGCCACATTCGGACTGGCCCGCTTCTCGTTCACCGAACTGGCCGCGCGAGTCGCCGCCCGCGCCCTGGCAGCCGACGGCCTGAGCCCGATCTCCGCGCTCGGGCACGAGGCGGTCGCCGCGCGCGCCGCCTTCGAGGCCCTGCGCGACGGCGAGATCCCGTATTTCGCCCCGGTCGCGCACCTGCCGGGCTTCCCACCCGCCCTCGCACACACCCTCGGGGAACTGCGCCTCGCCCAGGTCCAGACCGAGCGCCTGGTGTCTGCGTCACGAGTCGGCCCGGACCTCGCGGCGCTCCTCGCCCGGTTCGAAGCGTGGCTCGTCGAGGCCGCGGCACGCGACCGCGCGACACTCTTCGAGACGGCTACGGCCGCAGTGCGACAGACGCTCACCGACTGGGCGGCCACGCCCCTCGTCCTGCTCGACGTGCCGTTCGAATCGCGCGCCGAAGCGGCGTTCCTCGGTGCCCTGCTCGACGCGGCGCCAGAAGCGCTCGTGACCGTGCCCGCTGGCGACCAGCCAACCCTCACCGCCCTCGGCCAGCTCGGCGTGCCCATCGCCCTCGTCGACGAGCCCGGCGACGACGACCTGACACGTCTGCGCCGATACCTGTTCGCCCCCGTCGCGCCGCCGCCGCGACAGGCGTCGGGCGAGGTCAGCCTGTTCTCGGCCCCGGGAGAGGGCCGCGAGTGCGTGGAGATCGCTCGCCGGATCCTCGCGGAAGCGGCGGCCGGCGTGCGCTTCGACGAGATGGCCGTGCTCGTGCGGTCGCCGCAGAGCTACCTGGGCCTGCTCGAGCACGCCTTCGAACGAGCCGGCATCCCGGCGTATTTCGACCGTGGCACCAGACGGCCCGACCCGGCCGGCCGAGCCTTCCTGGCCATCGTGAGCTGCGCGGTCGAACGCCTTTCCGCACGGCGCTTCGCCGAGTACTTATCCCTCGGCCAGGTCCCGCCCGTCGCGCCGGGGGAAGGCCCGACCGCCCCCGCGCCCGTTCTCTCGGACGACGAGACGCTCGCGGGCGTCGGGACGACGACCGCATCGAGATGGGACCGGAACGTCGAGTCGAATCCGGACACCACCGGCACGCACGACCGAGAGGACGCCGACGCGGCCGTCGTGGCCGGCACGCTCCGCGCCCCCTGGAAATGGGAAACGCTCATCGTCGAGGCCTCGGTCATCGGCGGGCCCGACCGGTGGGCGCGCCGGCTTGACGGCCTGGCCGAGACCTACCGCCTCAAGATCGGCGAGCTGGAGGCGGACGACCCCGACTCGCCACGGCTTTGGCGTTTGCGGCGGGATCTCGCGAACCTCCAGCACCTGCGGCAATTCGCCGTCCCGATTATCGAGGAGATGAGCCGGTGGCCAGAGTCGGCGCCGTGGGGGACGTGGCTCGCGCACCTCGAGGCGCTCGCCCCGCGCGTGCTGCGACGGTCGTCGCGCGTCCTGGCGGTCATGGCCGACCTACGACCCATGAGCGCCGTCGGCCCGGTCACGCTCGCGGAGGTCCGCGACGTGCTCGCCGAGCGGCTGCGGACGCTCGAGGTCGAGCCGCCGTCCTCCCGCGACGGACGCGTGTTCGTCGGCAGCCCCCACCAGGCCCGCGGCCGTGCGTTCCGCGTCGTCTTCGCCCCCGGCCTCGCAGAGGGCGGCTTTCCGCAGAAGCTTCGGGAAGATCCGGTGATGCTCGACGAAGCCCGCGCGGCCGTCAGCGACGGCCTCGCCACGCAGGACAGTCGCGCCCACCAGGAACGCCTCCTGCTCCGCCTCGTCGCAGGCAGCGCCACCGAACGGCTCTACCTGTCCTACCCGCGCTTCGATCCGATCCGAGCTCGAGCACGCGTGCCGTCATTTTACGCACTCGAGGTGGTGCGCGCCGTGACCGGACGCGTGCCCGATCCTCAGCGCCTGGAAGCCGAGGCCGCGGCGGCGGGCGGGGCCACGGTGGCGTGGCCGGCGCCGGAAGAGCCTGCGCAGGCCATCGACGACCTCGAGCACGACCTCGCGGTGCTGCGGCGACTGCTGCGCAGCACCGAGCCCGTCACGGGCCGCGCGCACTACCTGCTGCGGCTCAACGAGTGTCTCAGACGGTCGGTCATCGAGCGATGGGCGCGCGCCCGGCGAGAGTGGTCGCCCCACGACGGCCTCGTCCGGGTAACCGAGGCGACGAAGCCGATGCTGAGCTCGCAGCGCCTCGCGACGAGGCCGTACTCCGTGTCGGCGCTCCAGCGCTACGCCGCGTGCCCCTACCAGTTCCTGCTCTCTGCCATGTACGGCCTGAGCCCGTTCGAGCACCCCGGGCCGCTCGAACGCCTCGATCCCCTCACGAAGGGCAGCCTGTTCCACCGAATCCAGGCCGAGTTCTTCCGGGTCCTCGAGCGCGAGGGGCTCCTGCCGATCCGCGAGGCGGCGCTGCAGACAGCGCTCGAACGGCTGGACGAGACGCTCGACCGGGTGGCCCGCGAGTATCACGACGAGCTGGCTCCGGCGGTCGACCGCGTCTGGCAGGACGAGGTGGCGGCGGTGCGCACGGACCTCCGCATCTGGGTGCGGCGGATCGCCACGAGCCTCGAGTGGCGCCCGTGGCGAGTCGAGTTTGCGTTCGGACTACCCGGCTCGCCGGACCACGACCCGGCCAGCCTCGCGGCACCCGTGCGGCTCGACGCGCGGTTCCTGCTGCGCGGCGCGGTGGATCTCATCGAGCGCCGGCCAGGAACGGACACCCTGAGGGTCACGGACCACAAGACGGGCAAGTATCGGCTCAAGCCCACGACCGTCATCGGCGGTGGGACGCTGCTCCAGCCGGTGCTCTACAGCCTGGCGGTCGAGGCCGCGACCGGCTCGAGCGTGGAGGAGGCGCGGTTTTTCTACTGCACGAACGAGGGGGGCTTCACCGAGCACCGGGTGCCGATCACCGGCGAGAACCGCCGGCTCGGCATCGAGGTGCTCGAGATCGTCGACCGCGCCGTCGAACTCGGGTTTCTCGCTGCGGCGCCTGCCGAAGGGGCGTGCGCGCGCTGCGACTACCTGCCGGTGTGCGGGTCCCCTCGGGATACCTCCGTCGCGCGCAAATCGCCCGAGCCCCTCGCCGACCTCCTCGAGCTGCGGAATCGAGCCTAGCCATGCCCGAGCTGGCAGACGACGCGGACCGCGCGCTCATCCGGAACGCCCTCGACGAGACGATCCTCGTCGAGGCCGCGGCCGGCACCGGCAAGACGACGGAGCTCGTCGAGCGCATCGTCCGGACGATCGAGACCGGCGCGGTGCAGCACGTGCGCGAGATCGTGGCGGTCACGTTCACCGAGAAGGCGGCCGGCGAACTGAAGCTGCGGCTGCGGGAAGCCCTCGAGCGCGCGCGCCGGCGCGCCGCCGGCTCCGGGGACGAGGCGGAACCGCCCGAGGCAATCGCGGGCCAGGGGAAGGCGGAGGTCGAGCGCCTCGATCGCCTCGATGCGGCGGTCTCGGCCCTGGAGGAGGCGGAAGTCGCCACGATTCACGGGTTTTGCGCGGATCTGCTGCGCGAGCGGCCGGTCGAAGCGGGCGTGGATCCGCTTTTCACGGTGCTCCCCGAGCCGCAGGCGTGGCGCCTTTTCTGCGAAGCCTTTGAAGGCTGGCTACACCAGCAGCTCGCCGACCCGCCGGAAGGCATCCGCCGGGCGCTCCGGCGCCCGCTCTCGGGCGGCCGCGAAAGCGACGAGGCCGCCGGGCCGATCGATCGCCTCCGGCGCGCGGCGTGGACCCTCGTCGAGTGGCGCGATTTCCCCGGTCCGTGGACGCGTGCGCCGTTCGACCGCGAACGGGAGATCGACCGGCTCGTGGCCGAGGTGGCGCGACTGGCAGACATGACGGCGAACCCGGCGAGCCGCGCGGACCCGCTCTATCGGGACACGTTTCCGGCCCGCCGCCTGGTCGAAGAGATCGAGCGCACCGAGGCCGTGTGGAAACGGGACTACGACCGGCTCGAGGCGTCGCTCGTCGAGCTGGCCCGACACCAGGAGTTCCACCACGCGCACAAGGGCCGGGGACGCGACTACGCGCGCGGCGTGGCGCGCGAGGACGTCTGGGCCGCTCATCGGGCGCTGCTCGAGGCGCTCGCCGCCTTCGAGCGCGACGCCAACGCGGACCTGGTCGCCCGGCTCCAGCAGGACCTTCAGGGGGCTGTCGCCGCCTACGCGACCGCCAAGGCACGGGCTGGCGCGCTCGACTTCCTCGACCTGCTCCTCCGGGCGCGGGATCTCGTCCGCGACCACCCCGAGGTTCGCCGACATTTCCAGCGCCGCTTCCGGCGCCTGTTCGTCGACGAGTTCCAGGACACGGACCCGCTGCAGGCCGAGATCCTGCTACTCCTCGCGGCTGACGATCCGAACGTCTCGGACTGGCAGCAAGTCCGACCCACGCCGGGCAAGCTCTTCATAGTGGGCGACCCGAAGCAGTCCATCTACCGCTTCCGCCGGGCCGATGTCGGCGTCTACCGGCGCGTCTGCGACCAGCTCCGAGCCCAGGGCGCGAGGCGGGTGACGCTCCGGACGAGCTTCCGGGGACGGCCGAACCTCCAGCGACTTGTCAACGCCGCGTTCGCCCCGATCATGACGGGCGACGAGGCGACGCTCCAGGCGAGCTACGTGCCGCTCGAGCCGCGCCGCCCGGACCCGCCCGACCAGCCGTCCGTCGTCGTGCTGCCCGTGCCGGAGCCCTACGGCCAGAGGCGGATCGCGGCGACACACGTCGAGCGATCCCTGCCGGAGGCCATCGCCGCCTTCATCGAATGGCTGAGGAGCCCGGACTGTCGGTGGCGGGTCGCTGAGCGGCCGCGCATCGAGCTGGCCGGGGCCGGGCGCGTCCCGCCCCGGGCGGGCGGTTTCGCCCCAGGAGAGCGCGAGCACCTCGAGGAGATCCAAGCCCACCACATCGCGATCCTGTTCCGCCGCTTCGTGAGCTACGGCACCGACCTGACCCGTCCCTACGTCGAGGCGCTCGAGGCTCGCGGGATTCCGCACCTACTCGTCGGCGGCCGGAGCTTCCACGAGCGGGAAGAGATCGAGACCCTGCGCGCGGCGCTCGCGGCCATCGAGTGGCCGGACGATGAGCTGTCGGTGTTCGCGGCGCTGCGGGGAGCGCTGTTCGCCGTTGGCGACGAAGCGCTTCTCGAGTATCGCCACCGGTACGGGCGCTTTCACCCGTTCCGGGTTCCCGGCGAGCTCGCCGGAAGCGACGCGCCCGCCGACGTCGGCTCCCCCCTCGCCGCCGAGACCGGCGACCACCGCGCGCGTCTCCGGCCGATCGCCGACGCGCTCGGGCTGCTCCGGACGCTGCACCGGGAGCGCAACCGCGTGCCCGTGGCGGCGACGATCGGGCGGCTGCTCGCGGCGACGCGCGCCCACGCCGGGCTCGTCCTCGGGCGGGACGGCGAGCAGGCGCTCGCCAACGTGCTGCACGTCGCCGAGCTGGCCCGGCAGTACGAGGTCGAAGGAGGTCTTTCGTTCCGGGGCTTCATCGACTTCCTCCGGGAGCAGGCCGAAGAAGGAGAAGCGAGCGAGCCCCCGATCGTGGAAGAAGGCAGCGAGGGGGTGCGCCTCATGACGGTGCACCGTGCGAAGGGCCTCGAGTTCCCGGTCGTCATCCTCGCCGACCTGACGGCGAAGCTTCGGTCGGCCGACGCGTCGCGGCACCTCGACCCGGCCCGGCGGGTCGCGGCCCTGCGACTCGGCGCGTGGGCTCCGCACGACCTGATCGTTCACGCGACCCTCGAAGTTGCACGGGACGAGGCCGAAGGCGTGCGCCTGGCGTACGTCGCGGCCACGCGCGCCCGGGATCTGCTGGTCATTCCCGCAGTCGGCGACGCGCCGTACCCCGAGAACGGCTGGCTCTCGCCGCTCCACACCGCCATCTACCCGCCGGCCGACGCGCGGCGCGTCGCGCGCCCCGCGCCCGGATGTCCGCGCTTCAGGTCTAAGGACTCGGTCCTGTCCCGTCCGGACGGCGACCCGGCGTCTCCATCCACTGTGTGCCCGGGCCTGCACCGGATCGGGGCGCTGCACGGAGAGACCTGCGTGTCCCACGAGGTGGTCTGGTGGGATCCGACGCAGCTTCGGCTCGGTGTCGAGCCTACCCTGGGTGTGCGGCGGCCGGACCTGATCGTGAAGGGTGTGCCGGACGCTGTGGTCCAGGCAGGGCTCACGGCGTATCACGAGTGGCGTACCGAGCGGGATCGGGCGAGGGCGAGCGGGTCGGAACCGTCCCGACGGGTCCTCACGGTCCGCGAACTCGCGCAGCGCCCGGGGGCCGCCGAGCGCTCTGTCGAGGTCGTCGAAATGGCGAGCCTGCGTGCCCGTCCCACCGGCGCTCGCTTCGGCATGCTGGTGCACGCCGTGCTCGCCACCGTCCCCCTCGACGCCGACCCGCGGGCCGTGCGGGACGTCGCCGCCCTTCAAGCTCGTGTGCTCGGCGCGCCCGAGGACGAAGTGGCTGCCGCGGCCGAGAAGGTGGCCCGCGTCCTCGGGCACGAGCTGCTCGCCCGCGCCCGCGAGGCGGCCCGGCGAGGCGCCTGCCGGCGCGAGGCGCCCGTCGTGATGCCCGACAGGGCCGCCGGGGTCCTCGTCGAGGGCCTGGTCGATCTGGCGTTCGAAGACGAGGGCACCTGGACTGTCATCGACTTCAAGACCGACCAGGAGCTCGCGCCAGCGCTCGACGTCTACCGGCGGCAGGTGAGCTGCTATGCCCGCATGATCGAGGAGGCGACCGGGCAGCCGGCGCGTGCGGTGCTCATGAAGGTCTAGCGCCGTCGCAGGTGCCCGCTCACCTGCGTCCCCTCACCCACGCCCGCACCGCCGCCACCGCGCGCTCGAACGCCACCGACTTGTCGAAGAACAGGTGGGCGCCTGCCGCCACGGCCCGCCGGCGGTATTCCGGGGCTGCGTGGTTCGTCAGGACCACGACCAGAGCCTGCGGGTTCGTCGCCAGGATCGCGGGGATCGCCGCGAGTCCGCTGCTGTCCCGCAGCTCGAGGTCGAGCAGCACGACGTCGGGCACCCTCTCCCGAGCGAGCGCGAGGGTCTCGTCGACGGTCGCCGCTTCGTCCACGCACGCGACGCCGGCCTCTTTCAGCGCCAGCACCAGGCGCTCGCGCACCACGGTCGAATCCTCCGCCACCAGCACGCGTCGCTCGCGGCGATCGCCGCCTGTCGTGCTCGAACGCCCACCTGGTTCCCCGGCCCTCCGTTTCACGGTCATGAACTGAGCACCTCCCGCACCCTGGACACGAGGGCGCGCGGCGTGAATGGTTTCGGCAGAAACGCCACACCAGGGTCGAGCACACCGTGGTGCACAATGGCGCTCGCCGCGTACCCCGACAGGTAGAGCACCTTCGTTCCCGGTCGCGCGGCGACAATCCGGTCGCCGAGCACGCGCCCACTCATGCCCGGCAGCACGACATCGGTCACGACCAGATGGATCGGCTCGGGGAGCCCGTCCACGATCGCCAGCGCGTCCTCGGGCGAGCCCGCCGCACGCACCCGGTAGCCCGCGGTCTCGAGCGTCCTCGCGATGAGCTCGCGCACGGCCGGCTCGTCCTCGACGACGAGCACCAGCTCTCCGCCTCCCCGCTCCGGTGTGGAGTCCAGCGACCCGGCCAAAGTGTCGCCCGGCACGGGCACCGACTGGTCCACGCGCGGCAGATAGACCTTGAACGTGGTGCCCTCGCCCGGCTCGCTGTACACCCACACGTGCCCGCCGCTCTGCCGGACGACGCCGTAGACGGTGGCGAGGCCGAGGCCGGTGCCGCGGCCGTGCTCCTTCGTCGTGAAGAAGGGCTCGAAGATGCGGTCGCGAATCTCGGGCGCGATGCCGACGCCCGTGTCCGACACGCTCAGGACGACGTAGCGGCCCGGCGCCACCTCCGGGTGCATCGCCGCCCGCTCGTCGCCGAGTTCGGCGTCCGATGTCTCGATCAGCACACGGCCGCCGTCGGGCATGGCGTCGCGCGCGTTGACCACGAGATTCACGATGACCTGCTCGATTTGCACGGGGTCCACCTCGACGGCGCCGAGGTCGGGTGCGAGCACCGTCTCGAGCTCGATGGCTTCCCCCAGTAGGCGGCGCAGCATCGGGGTCATCCGCGCGACGACCCGGTTCAGGTCCACCACTTCCGGCGAGAGCACCTGCCGGCGGCCGAAGGCCAGGAGCTGTCGGGTCAGGGCCGCCGCCTGCTCGCCGGCCTGACGGATCTCCCCGACATCGGCGCGCCTGGGGTCATCCGGATCCAAGCTCTCGAGCAGGACGTCGGAGAACCCGATGATGGCCGTGAGGAGGTTGTTGAAGTCGTGCGCGACGCCTGCGGCGAGCTGCCCGACGGCCTCCATCTTTTGCGCGTGGCGGAGCTGCTCCTCGAGGCGCCAGCGTTCGGTTTCGTCGAAGAGGTAACCCCGCAAGCCGATGAGCCTTCCGGCGGCGTCGAACGTCCCGACGGCGCGCTCGACGACGTGGATCCGCTGGCCGTCCCGGCGGCGCAGCACCAGACGGTACTCGTCGACCCGACCGTCGCGGCGGAGGCGATCCAGCACGCGCTCGCGGTCGGCGGGATCCTCGTAGAACGTCTCTACGGTGCACGCCAGGGCCTCCTCGACCGAGGCGAAGCCGAGCAGGCGCGCGAAGTTCTCGTTGCAGGCGAGGAGTCGGCCGTCGACCGTCGACACGAAGTCGCCGGTCAGGCCTTCCTCGAAGAGCCGCCGGCAGGTTTCCTCGCTCGCGCGGAGTTCCTCCTCCAGCCGGACATGGTGCGTCACGTCGTGCACCACCACGAGCTCGGCCGGACGGCCGCGGTAGCGGAGCGCGCTCGAGCTGATCTCGACCATGATGATCGTTCCGTCCTTCTTCAGGTGCCGCCACACGCCGTCGGCGGCGATCGCCGCGCGCCGCGGCCGGTTGAGATACGCCTCGAGCCGCGGCACGTCCTCGGGTGGACGGATGTCGCGAATGGTCAGGCGCAGGAACTCCTCGCGCGAGTAGCCGTAGTGCCGAACCGCGGCCTCGTTGACCTCGAGGATCGCGAGCGTCTCGACGTCGAAAATCCACATCGGGCTGGGGTGCCGTTCGAAAAGCAGCCTCCACCCGCCGCCGATCTGCGCGTCCTCCGGGCCGGACCCACCGCTCGCCTCACCAGGACCGGCCGCCAGCATCAGGGTCGTCATCGTGCACGTACCTTCTTTCACTCTCCGCGTTGCCGTGTGGCCGCGCCGCTCAGGCGCCCGCCAGCATCGTCATCAGCGTACGCGCGCGGGCATGGTCAGGACTATCGGCGGGACTCGCATTCTGCGGACAGAGCCAGCAGAAGCGCGCAGGTCGGCCGGCACGCCGGCCCGGTGTCGGCGTTCGTCCGACAGATGGACTGTTCCCTGGCGCTGGCCTGATCCCGCGTCCCAGGGGAAAGGCCTGAGGGGTGTCTGCTGTGTCATTGGCGAGAGGAAACGAGCAGCGGGAGGACGGGTCAGTCGACGAGCCGGTGCGTCACGGCGTAGCGGACGAGCTCGGCCGTCGTCTTCAAGCCGAGCTTCTCGAGGATGCGGGCACGATAGGTGCTCACCGTCTTCACGCTCAGGGCGAGCGCGTCGGCGATCTGGCCGACCGTCTTGCCCGCGCCGACGAGGCGCAGCACCTGGAACTCGCGGTCCGAGAGCGCCGCGTGGGGAGCCTCCCCGCGGTCGAGCTCCGCGGCGTCGGCGAGCGCGGCCGCCACGGCCGGCGTCAAGTACTTCCGCCCGCGCACGATCGTGCGGACCGCCTCCAGCAGGTGCTCCGGCGCCGCGTCCTTCGTGAGATAGCCGGCCGCCCCGGCGCGGATCGCCCGCACGGCGTACTGCTCTTCGGGATGGACGCTCAGGACGAGCACGGGCGCAGGCGCTCGCGCGACGCGCGGAGGTCCTCCTCGGCGTGCTTGCGCTCGGTGATGTCCACGTGGGAGCCGAGCATCCGGACCGGCCGGCCCTCAGGGTCGCGGACCAGGTCGGCCTTCGCCAGAATCCACCGGTACGAGCCGTCGCGGTGGCGCAGGCGGAACTCCACCTCGTAGTTCGGCCAGGGATGCTCGTGATAGGCGGCGAGGGTGCGCTCCATGCGCTCGCGGTCGTCCGGGTGCAAGCGCGAGGCCCATTCCTCGAACCGGCTGGGCACCTCGTCGTCCGCGTAGCCGATGAGCGCCTTCCACTCCGGCGAAAAGTACACCTCGTTGGTCACGAGGTCCCAGTCCCACAACCCGACGCCACCCGCCCTCAGGGCGAGCTGGAGACGGGCCTGGAGCTCGCGCGACTGCAGCTCAGTCCGCTCTCTCTCGGTGACGTCGCGGAAAAACAGCCAGACCTCGTCTTGGGTCGGGTAGACACGGTTCTCGAACCAGCGCCCCCAGGGCGCAAAGAACTCCTCGATGTACACCGGCTTGCCGGTGGCCGCCGCGCGCTCGACCGCCGCCGTGAAGACGCTGCCCACCGCCTCGGGCACCACGTCGGCGAGCTGGCGTCCGACGATCTCCTCGCGGCGCCGCCCGAAGACCCTCGCTCCAGCGGGGTTGATGTGGATGAACTGCCTGTCGGAATCGAGCACGAGAAAACCGTCCCCAATCGCCTCGAACTGCGCGAAGCGCTCGGGTGGATTCCGCCGGCCGCGATCCTCGGAAGACCCAGGGGCCACCAGAAATCCCTCGGTTCATGATACGTCAGGTGCGGGGGGGCGAGCGCCGATGATGTTTGCAGGCCCGCGCGCTCCGCGACAGCCGGGGCCTCTTCGCCGCACACGAGCGTTGCGTGCTTCGTCAGGCGCGCCCAGACATCCGTCGCATCGCCGGAGACGACGAAGGTGCCGTGACGGTTGTCACGCCGACCCCGGTTGTATCATGCTGGAAGCCGTGGAGAGATGCCCGAGCGGCTGAAGGGGCACGCTTGGAAAGCGTGTGTACGGGAAACCGTACCGCGGGTTCGAATCCCGCTCTCTCCGCCAACCCGTCCGCGGATAGACCGCCAGCTTGGGGGGGAATCCCGCCGCCTCGCGTAGCCGGAGGGGTCGCGCTCGCCACTGGCGTCGCGTGGCTCCTCGCAGCACGTCGGGCCGTGCGCACGGATTCGCTCCGAGCCGTGAGCGCAGCGTCGCCGCGGTTCCCCTGCGGAACTCCGCTCGAGTCTCGCCCGTTTCCGCCCGATACCTCACGCGGTGCGCCATTCGTATCTGGTCTGCTACGACATCAGCGACGAGAAGCGCCTCGCCAAGGTCGCCAAGACGATGCGGGGCTTCGGCGACCGGGTCCAGTACTCCGTGTTCGAGTGTCAGTTCACGCCGGCCGACCTCGCCCGGTGTCGCCATCGGCTGAGCCAGATCATCGACCACCGAGCCGACCAGGTGCTCTTCGTCGACCTCGGGCCAGTGGAAGGCCGGGGTGATCGGGTGATCACGGCGCTCGGCCGGGCCTACACCCTCGTCGACAGCCCCTGCATCATCGTCGACGGATCCAGCGGCGACTGACGCGACGAGCCACCGCACGGCTCCTCTCCTCGCCCCTATTCTCGCCCGGCTCACCCGCCGAAATACCAGGCGCGCCGCATTGGAAGATGCCAGGCGAAGCTCAACCTTTGCCGGTCCGTCCACTGCTCCCCGCGCGGGCGTCGCCGGTCAAGGCGCAGTGGCACTCGCCCGCCGCCGTCCCAGACTACCTGCCGGCGCGGATGTTGAACGAATTCGTCTACTGCCCGCGGCTGTTCTTCTACGAGTGGGTCGAGAGCGTTTTCGCGCACAGCGCCGACACCCTCGAGGGCGCCTTCCGTCACGAGAAGACTGACCGGCGAGCGGACGAGCTCGCCCCACCGACCCAGCTCTCGGACGAGGAGAAGATCCACTCGCGGTCCGTCATGCTCTCGAGCGACACGCACGGACTCATCGCCAAGATCGACCTCGTGGAAGCCGAAGGCGGCGTCGTCACGCCCGTGGATTACAAGAAGGGGGCGCCGCGGCATGACGAGAACGGCCCGGCGGCGTGGCCGGCCGACCGGATCCAGGTGTGCGCTCAGGCGCTGATCCTGCGCGACAACGGCTACCGCGTGAACGAAGCCATCGTCTCCTATCACGGGACCAAACAGCGGGTGCGCGTGGCGGTCGACGACGCCCTCGTCTGCGAGACGCTCGACGCGGTGGCCGCCGCCCGTCGAGTGGCCGAACACGGGCGGATTCCCCCGCCGCTCGTCGACAGTCCGAAGTGTCCCCGGTGTTCGCTCGTCGGGATCTGTTTGCCGGACGAAACCCTCGCCGCGATGCGCGCTCGCGAAGAGGACCAGGGCGACGTGCAGCTTGTCTTGTTCGAGTGGCCTGACGACCCGTTCGTCGTGCCCCCGCGTCCGGAGGTCGGTGAGGTGCGTCGGCTCGTGCCGGCCAGGGACGATCTCCGGCCGCTGTACGTCGCGGGACACGGCTATGCCCTCGGGAAATCGGGCGACCTCCTGCAGGTGCGCGAGAAGGGCCAGCTCGTGCAAGAAGTGCGGATCAAAGACATTTCGCAGGTCAATCTCCTCGGGACAGTCTCCGTATCCTCCGCAGCCGTGCACGCCCTGTGCGAGGCGGACAAACCCATCGCGTATTTCTCCACCGGCGGTTGGTTCTACGGCCTGACCCAGGGCCTGGGCCTGAAGAACGTCTTTCTGAGGCGCGCGCAGTTCCGCCGGGCGGAAGACCAAGCGTTCTGCATGAGGCTGGCGCGGGAACTCGTTGCCACCAAGATTCGCAATCAGCGGACGCTCCTCCAGCGCAATCACGCGGAGCCGCCGCCCCGCACGCTCGACGCGCTGAAGCGACTTGCCCAACAGGCGCTCGCCGCCGAGCGCCTGGACACGCTCCTCGGCATCGAGGGCACGGCGGCCGGCGTGTATTTCGCGAACTTCGCGGGGATGGTGAAGGGGGAGGATGAGGCCGAGCGTCCGGCGTTCGATTTTACAAAGCGGAACCGTCGGCCGCCCCGGGATCCCATCAACGCCCTCCTTTCGCTCGGCTACAGCCTGCTCGTTCGCGACCTCACGTTCGTCTGTGCGGCGGTCGGCTTCGACCCGTTCATGGGCTTCTATCATCAGCCACGCTTCGGGCGCCCGGCCCTGGCCCTCGATCTCATGGAGGGGTTTCGGCCGCTCATCGTGGATTCCGCGGTGCTGACGGCCCTCAACACGCGCATGGTCGGGCCGGACGACTTTCGGCAGGTCGGTCCGGCGGTGGCGCTGACCCCGAAAGGGCGGCGACGGTTTCTCCACGCCTACGAGCAACGGATGGATGCGCTCGTCACGCATCCGCTTTTCGGATATCGCGTCAACTATCGGCGTGTGTTGGAGATCCAGACTCGCCTGCTGGCCCGGGTCGTAACGGGTGAGCTGGCGCACTATCCCGGGTTTGAAACGCGCTGAAGGTGGCCGCGGGGTCCGGAGGGTGTCGTATAATCCCGGCGCATCGGGAAAGCCGGGTTTCGCGGCGGCACGGGCTGTTCGGTGTCTTGGGTGTTGCGGACGGCGCGACGACGATCCCCAACGGGTGAAGGCCAATTGGGAGGGTTGCTGTGTCAGAGAACCTTTCGTCGTTGACGGTGGACATCGTCGAATCGGCGGTGGTCGGGTCGGCGGCGGCCTTCCGGTGTCGTCGACGCTTGCAGCCGGCTGGCGGGGCGGGAGACAAGGTGTTTCCGCCGACGTTTGCTGGGGCCGTTTACGCCATCGAGCAGCGTCGGGTTCCGGGTCGTGACGCGCCGGTGCCGTGTGTCCTGCTCGATAGCGTCCAGAGCCAGGCCAATCGGATGGAAATAGCCCTTCAGGACGCGATCGATGCCGCGCAGTTGACCATGCCCCTGGTGGTCGTGGACTTTTCGGAGCACGACCCGACGGGAGACCTGGAAGCTGACGAGAGAGCCGGACGTCTCATCGAAAAGGTCGGCAGAATCACGTCGCTCCAGACACCGCATCGCCTCGCGGATGCCATCTTGCGCGACAGCCAGCTTAACGGCCAGCCGTTCCGCAAGTCTCCGAAGGGCAAGCCCCTCGATCGAGTGAGCACCACGAACGCGACCCCGCTCTTCGAGCTGTGTCCGACGGCGCTTCTCTTCGGCATGTGGGACTCCCACGGGCCCAAAGGAGGGCTCGGCCCGAAATTCGAGCGGGCCATCGTCTCGGAGATCGTCGGTGTGGGAGCAGAGTGGCATGAGGACTACCGCGCGCGCGGCGTTCGGCGGGATCCTCTGGAGGTGAGCAAGAATGTGCTGGTCGTCGCCGGCGATGACCGGTCGGTGGCCCAAGTGAATCCCGGGAAGAGGAGTGGCGCGGTGCGCCCGTCCGAACTCGGTCACTCGAGCGTGCCATTCGACTCGCCCAACTCGGGCGTGACGATCGAGTACGCCGAGCAGACCACGACACTCTCGCTCATCTGTCTCCGACGCCTGCGGTTTCCAGTTACCGGCGAACCGAATTCAGAGATGGACGCGGCTGCTCGAACCGTCCTCGCCGCGCTGGGCCTCACCGCTGCCACGCTCGCCTTCGGAGCCGGAACGGACCTGCGGTCACGCTGTCTGCTCTGGCCCGACGGTCCCATGACGTGGGAGCTCCTGGACCGGCCCGGCGTGGAACCTGACCGTTACGTGCTGACGAGGGACGGAGCCTTGAGCCTGCTGAGAGCGGCGGTCGCGTCAGCCAAAGCAAGAGGGCTGCCCTGGCCGGAACAGCCTCTGGTATTGAAGCCCTCGCCCAATCTTGTCGAGCTCGTACGACTGAGCCAGATCGAAGCCAAGCAGAAGGGTGTGGAGGCGTCGTGACGTGTTCGCCTTGGGCATCCGGTACCTGACCGGCTTCGTCGCTGCCTCGGAACCGGACAACCGTGACCGACCGGAGTGGCCGCCCCATCCGGCGCGCGTCTTCATGGCCCTGGCCGCGGCTCACTTCGAGACCGGCGGGGCGCCTGAGGAACGACTCGCGCTCGAATGGCTCGAGGCGCTGCCCCCTCCCGCCCTTCGAGCACCGGAAATCACACCGCGCCGTGTGGTCACTCACTATGTCCCCGTCAACGACAAAGCGGGAGAGAAAACGAAGCCGCCGACCGCGGTGATTCAGTCTGCGCCGCAGCTCGCCCGCGACCGTCAGCCCCGCACCTTCGCCCGGGCCTGGATCGATGGCGACACGGTCTATCTGGCGTGGCGGGACATTGATGCCGAGCCACCAGTGCTCCGAGCGCTCGACGCCCTCGCCCGCAACGTCACGCGCATCGGCCACTCCATGTCCCTGATCCAGATGTGGGTGGCGACGCCAGAGGAGGTCAACGACCTGAACTGGGTGCCGGACGCCCACGGAGCGGAGCTTGCGCTGCGGGTGGTCGCACCGGGCACGTTGCAAGACCTCGAGGCGCGCTATCACAGCACGGCAATCGAAACTTACGCAGCCCTAGTCATGGCGGCTCAAGGAGACTCGGATCGAAGCAGCCGGCGCGAGGCGAAGAAGCGGCTGAAGGAAGAATTCGGCGACGAACCGCCCCTGCGGTTACGTCCGAGGGTATCCCACTTCCAGGGCTACGCGCGCGTGCGGGCTGACACTGAGTCGCCGGTCCCGCCGGGTAGCGTTTTCAGCCCTTACCCGATCGTCTTCGCGCTGGAACCCCGGAGCAGTCCCCTGACTGTCCTCGGTTTGCCGGCAACCCTGCAGGTCGTGCAGCGCTGGCGCGAAGCGCTGGTGAGCCGGTCGAACGACATGCCCGACGCGGTGCGAGCCGTAGTGAGCGGGCACGAGCGCGACGGTGCACCGCTGAATCGACCACATGTAGCGCTCCTGCCGCTCGCCTTTGTCGGCCATCCCCATGCGGATGGCCACTTGGTGGGCCTTGCCGCAGCCCTGCCCTCAGCGCTGGCGGCGGACGAGCGTCGGCAGGTCCTTCGCGTACTCGCCCGCGTCGGCGAGATTAAGTTGGGGGCCCTCGGCGTATGGGCCCTGGTTCGCGACTTGGGCGCGCGCCCGGCTTGGACGCTTCATCCCGAAGCTTGGACCGCGCATCCCGAGGGCGCGACCCACTGGTCCACGGTGACCCCTGTGGCATTCGACCGCCATCCCAAGGCGAGAGACCGTGCCGAGTCTCAGCGCGAGGCTGCCGAGATGATCGCCAGGGCGTGCGGCGCGGCCAGCTTGCCACCGCCGCGAGAGGTGATCGTGACACCCGTGTCGGCCCACCTGGGTGTTCCCCCTGCACACGTCTTCCCGCGGGTGGTGCGCAAAGACGGCAGCGAACGCCGCCACACCCACGCGATTCTAGTGTTCGAGGGGCCCGTCCGCGGGCCGGTGCTCATCGGGGCCGGACGATACCGAGGGTATGGGGTGTGCAAGCCCTTGGAGGCAGCGCTTCAGCGGTGATCGCGTGGAGGCAGCTTCGGATCGTTGGCGTTCGGCATACGGTGGGAACATGCACGAAGCTATGACGAGTCCTGTGAGGCCACTGCCCGATTTCGGAGCCTTCTTCCAGGCCCTCTGGGGTCACGACCCCTTTCCCTGGCAGATCATGCTCGCGGAACGCGTCGCCACCGGGAAGTGGCCGAGGGTGCTCGACCTGCCGACGGCCTCCGGCAAGACCGCTTGTATCGACATCGCCGTGTACGCCCTGGCGGTCCAGGCGGACCGGCCTCTGCAGGACCGCACCGCCCCGCGCCGGATCTGGTTCGTCGTCGACCGCCGCATCGTCGTGGACGAAGCGTTCGAACGAGCGCACAGGATCGCGATGACGCTGGCCGAGGCGGCCCGGGGTCCGCTCCACGAGATCGCCCAACGTTTGCGCCGGCTCTCGGGGACTGACCGGCCGCTCGCCGTCGGACGGCTGCGGGGCGCCATCTTTCGTGACGATGGCTGGGCGCGCCTCCCCTCCCAGCCGGCCGTGATCACCTCCACTGTGGACCAGCTCGGGTCGCGCCTGCTGTTTCGCGCCTACGGACACAGCCGGCTCGCCGCACCTATCTTCGCTGGTCTGGCTGCGAACGATAGCCTGATCGTCCTGGATGAGGCGCACTGCGCCGTGCCATTCATGCAGACGCTCGAGGCGGTTGCCAGGTACCGCGGGCCGGATTGGGCTGAAGAGCCGCTGTCGACGCCGTTCGCGTTTGTGGTCATGTCGGCCACGCCGCCGCAGGGTATCTCAGGGGAGGCGGTTTTTCCCGGTGCGGAGCGAACCCGTGCGCTGGATCACCCGGAACTGCAGCGTAGATTCCGGACGCCGAAGCCGGCGCAACTCGTCCGGGTGAACCGCGCGAGTGGGAACGAAGAAGATCCGCTCGTCGCCGGGGCTATCGCCCGGGCCGCGAAGTGGCTCCGTGACGGCCGACGCCGGGTGGCGGTCATGGTCAACCGGGTCCGTACGGCGAGGTCGATCGCCGATGGGCTCCGCACTGCGGCCGGGGAGGACGCGGACGTGGTGTTGCTCACGGGCCGGATCCGGCCCTTTGAGCGCGACGGTCTGGTGGACCACTGGAGTCGGTACCTGAAGGCAGGTCGACCCCAGGATCCCAGTCGTCCGATCGTGGTGGTGGCGACTCAGTGCCTCGAGGTCGGGGCCGACTTCAATTTCGACGCTCTGGTCACTGAGTGCGCCAGCCTCGACGCGTTGCGCCAGCGCTTCGGGCGACTCGCCAGGTTGGGTTCGGAACTTCCCCCGCCGGCGGTTATCTTGATTCGCGAAGACGATGTAGATCCCGGGGAGCCGGATCCGATTTACGGCCATGCGATCCGCGAGACCTGGAGGTGGCTCCGCGAACAGGCAGCGCCGGACGCCGACGGGGTAGCGCTGGCGGACATGGGTGTCGCGGCGCTGGAGTCGCGGCTGCCGCCGATCGAGGAGCAACGACCGCTGCTCGCCCCGACTGCCGTCGCGCCCGTCCTCTTTCCGGCCCACGTGGATCTGCTGTGTCAGACCTCGCCGCCGCCATATCCCGAGCCTGACGTCTGGCGCTATCTGCACGGCCAACCGGGTCCGCCGGAAGTCTCCGTGGTCTGGCGCTGCGACCTGACGCCCGAACATCGCGGTATCTGGGCCGAGACCGTCGCCCTCTGCCCACCGGTGAGCGGCGAGATGCTACGAGTGCCGCTCTGGCGAGCTCGCGCGTGGCTCGCTGACCGGCCAACTGCTGATGAATCCGCAGACGTGGAAAGTCTAGAACCGCAAGGTGAAGACGTGGCCGGCCGGATTCGACCGTGTCTCCTGTGGCGCGGCCGCGAACGATCCAAGGTCGCGCGGCACGCCACCGAGGTGGCTCCGGAGGATGTGGTGGTCGTGCCGGTCGAGTACGGGATCGCGAACCTCGGCCTGGCCACTGGAGTGCAAGGGTTGGGTTCAGGGGCCTTGGACGTTTGGGAGCCAGCGCGGCACGCGGCCGGCGTGGCTCCCGCTGTGCGGATCCTTCGCTCGGTCCTCGCTCCCTGGTTGGGTTGGGCCGTGGTCGAGGCGCTCATCAAGCGCGCTGAGGCGCCCGATTGGAGTCGCGAGGAGATTCGCGAAGCTATCGACGCGGTGCTGGCTCACTGTCCCGCGGACGAGGAAGCGTCGGTTGGCCCGCCCGACTGGTGGCTCGAGCTGCTCCGCCAGGTCCGAGGTCACCTGCGGTGCGAATCACATCCGGCTGGCGGAGTCGTGGTCTTCGGTCCCGCTCCCGCCGCGAGCCGCGCAGCGGCTGAATCAGACCTGTTTGTCGATGACGATGACTTAGCCTCGGCGGCGGAAGAGGACGTAGGGCTCGAGCAACATACCGAATCGGTCAGGCGCGCGGCGGTGAGGCTGACCGAGCGCTGCCTTCCGGCGCCGTTCCGGGCTCCGATCGAGTGCGCAGCGATGTGGCACGATGCCGGGAAGCTGGACGAGCGCTTTCAGATCCTGCTTCGCGGAGGCGACGAAGTGGCAGTGGTGGCGGCCGCCGCACCCCTGGCCAAGTCGAGCACTGTGCTCTTGTCTCCCCTGAGGCGACGGAGAGCGCGGGAAGCGAGCGGCCTGCCCGAACACTTTCGGCACGAGATGCTATCGATGCAATTAGCCGAGCGTTTTGCGGAGCTGCCCCCGGGGGCTGATGACCTGGTGTTGCATCTCGTGGCGAGCCACCACGGGCACGGGCGGCCGTTTGCGCCGGTATCTTTGGATCCGGCGCCGCCGGACGTGTCAGGTCGAGTGGCCGGGATCGCCGTCGAATTCGGAATGATGCAGCGAGTGACGGCCACGGCCGCCCATGCGGTGGCGTCGGGCTTGGTGGAGCGGTTCTGGCGCTTGACGCGCCGCTACGGCTGGTGGGGCCTGGCGTATCTGGAGGCTATTTTCCGGCTGGCCGACTGGTACGGCAGCGCGTTCGTGATGCCTGTCACCGAGGTCGAGGAGAGGAGCGCGTGAAGCGCCGCAGGTTCGAACTGACCGGGCTCGACGGCACGAATCCGTTGGGCTTCCTCGCCGCGGTTGGAACGCTCGCGAGCCTGGTGCGGAGCGGCGAGTCGGAGGCGCGACTGGGCTGGGGCAGGCGACACACTTGGATCCCCTTTCTGGAGACTGTCTTGGCAGCCGACGAGGAGGCGTTGGTGGAAACCATCGCCGGGGGCTTGCGCGGAGAAGCGGTGTCACAGGAGGCGGAGAGGAGACGTCGGAGCATTCGAGAGCAGCGGCGCGATCGTCGCGAAGCCGCGGAGGCCGAGCTCCGTGACGTCGCGCCGCTCGAAGCGGCGCTGCGCGAGCTGGGGCGCGAACACTTTCGGATTCGGCGGAACGCGGTACCCCGAGGCGAACTGGCCTTGGGGGACCGGGTCAAAGACGCGACAGTCGAGGAGTATCGGGAGCTTGCCCAAGCGCTTCTCGAACGCAGCGATTGCCATGACCGGGACGCTGTGGACCACCTGGCCGCGCTGGGTACCGATGCGTGTGTGGGCGACGACAACCGGCTCGAGGCGACGCCGTTCGAGTTTACCCCGGGGTCCGGGCACCAGTACTTCCTGCGTGACGTCCGCCAACTCGTGCGCAAGGTCACCGGTGACCGTATTAGAGCGGTACTCTGGTCTTCGTGGACCTACCGCGACGAAGGGCTCTCGCTGCGCTGGGACCCTCTGGAGGATCGCCGCTATGCTCTGCTGGACGGCGATCCCTCGGACAGTCGGGCGCGGAGTGTGTGGATGGCGAACTTATTGGCGTATCGGGCCCTGGCGGTCTACCCGGTGGTCGCCTCCCGTCGCGGGTTGGCCGTTCCGGGCTGGGCGCGAAGTGGCAATCTTTGGACGTTCACGTGGCCGCTGTGGGAGGATGCGCTCGGTCTGGAGGCCGTGCGGACGGTTATCGGCCTCAGCGCGCTGACGGCGGAGTCGCTCGATGTTGCGACTCTGCGGGCGCGCGGGGTGGCGGCCGTGTACCGAGCCACCCGCATTGAGGTCCGGCATGGGGCGAACCGGAAGCTCAATTTCACTCCGGCGAGACAGGTTTTTGGGGGTGTGGCGACGCGAGCCCAGTGACTGCTCTTTCCAAGGCGGCGGGTTTGAAAGCCCCGGCCGCGAGGTGGCCGTGCGAGCGGCCAGGTGACGCGCAAGGTGTGGCGGGCGCTCGCGGACGACAGATTCAGACGAGACTGTGATTTGTCGGAAGGCTGGGTCGTACGGGCGTTGTTGGCCGCGTCCGGGTCTGCCGCCGCTCGGCGCGCGGCGTTCAAGTCTTTGAGAACTGGACAGTTCCGGGCCCGAGGCTTTCCGCGACTACCTAGTCGCGGCCCCATTGAAGCGGCCAGA
>FWPU01004168.1_pt1 | contig 34244 bp, 27 predicted proteins | sample 2228361 | NCBI WGS metagenome assembly FWPU01 (sample SAMEA103939777, study PRJEB20133) | metagenome
CGCCGCGCGTCGCCCGGCACGCGGCGGGGCTGGTCACCCGGCAGCCGACGCGCGGCTCGCGCCCGCCGGTCACGCTCGCGCACGCGACGCCGCCCGTGCCGCACACCGACCCGGCGACGATCCGCTCGGCCTCGGCGGCGCACTCGGCGTCGATCGCGCCGCGCGCGAGCGCGGCGGCGATGCGCGCTTCGGCGCAGGCGGCGTAGCCGTTGCGGGTGCGCCCGGGCGTGCCGTCGTACTCGGCGCACGGGCAGTCGGCCTCGATCTCCGCGCGAAGCGCGACGAGCTCGCGCTCGTCGGCGAGCGCGTCGTCGCCTTCGCGACAGGCGGCGCCCGCAACCGGGGGCGCCGCGAGGCCAGGGACCAGAAGGGCGAGTGCCGCGAGAGGGGCCGCGATCGGGTGAGCCATGCGGCGACTATGCGACGGCACGGCGCCGCCGCTCAAGCCACATGCCGCGGGAAGGCGCTGCCGATCCGGCGCAGAATCTCGAAGAGGTAGACGATCTGCGGGTAGATGACCGGCTTGCCGCTCGTCAGGAGCGCCGCCGCGACGTCGCGCTCGGGGTCGGCCCAGGCGATGATGTTGGTGAAGCCGATGTGGCCGAAGGCGCGCGGCGTGAACGGCCCGTAGAGGCTGAACCACTCGGCGCCCAGCATGAACCCCATGCTGTAGCGGAACGGCAGGACGAGCGTGAAGTCCGGTTCGAGGTACGACTGCTCGGCGATCGCGCGCTGCACGGTGCGGCGCGCGAAGACCCGCACCCCGTCGAGCTCGCCATTGCGGCGCAGGAGCTCGAAGAAGCGCGACAGCTCGTCGGCCGTCCCGACGATGTTGCCCGAGGGGAAGATGCTGGTCAGGAAGCGCGGGTCGTTGCTGACCTCGACCACTCGCTGGACGGAGGCGCCGAGCGCGCGCTCGAAGAGCGTCGAGATCGGCGGCAGGACCGGCGGGCCGGTGAACGCGTTGACCGCGACCTTGCCGACGTCCTCCGGCGCGACCCCGTAGTTCATCCAGCGGAAGCCGAGCGGCTCGCAGACGGTCTCGTGGAGGAAGGTGCGGATGTCCTTGCCGGTCACGCGGCGCACCACCTCGCCGAGCAGGAAGCCCGTGGTGACCGCGTGGTACGCGACGCGCGTCCCCGGGCGCCAGAGCGGTCGCTGGTCGCAGAGCAGCTCGACGATGCGCTCGGGCTCGGAGAGCAGCGAGAGGTCCATCGAGGCGGCGGGCGGGTTCGGCACCCCGGCCCGGTGCGCGAGGATGTGCCGGAAGGTGATCGCTTCCTTTCCGTGGCGCGCGAACTCCGGGATGTACTCGGCGACGGGGTCGTCGACGTGGAGGAGCCCCATGTCGTCGAGCAGGTGCAGCACCATCGCGGTCACCGGCTTCGACGCGGACAGCAGGCAGAACGGGGTGTCGGGGGTGGCGAGCGTCTTCGGCGCCTCGGGCGGGTCGCCGGGCGAGTTGCCGCGCGCGTAGCCGATCGCGCGGTCGAGCACCACGTGACCGCGGTAGCGGATGCAGAGCGCGATCGCCGGGTGGATGCCGGTCGCGTAGAGGCTGCGCACCGCGTCCCAGATCCAGGCGATCGCCCCCGGCTCGAGGCCGAGGTCGCGCGGCGGGACCTCGGCGTCGGGGCGCACGGTGGTGACCTCCTCGAGCGAGCGCGGCACCCGGCTGACGGCGTAGAGGGCGGAGAGCATCGTGCGCCGAGGTGGTCTAACGCACCCATGCTGGCCGGGCTACCGTTTCCGTGCGAGAACGCGCCGCATGTGGAGCAGCCAGCGGACCACCTTCGACCGGCACGCGAGCGCGCGCTCGATGGCGCTCGCGGCGAAGGGCATGGTGTGCACGAGCCACGCGCTCGCCTCCTCGGCGGGGCTTGCGATGCTGCGCGCGGGCGGCAACGCGGTCGACGCGGCGCTCACCGCGGTCGCGGTGCAGGGCGTGGTCGAGCCGTACAACACGGGCATCGGCGGCGACTGCCTGATGCTCGTCTGGTCGGCGCGCGAGGGGCGGCTCCACGCGCTGAACGGCACCGGCCGCGCCCCGGCCCGCGCGACGCTCGACGAGTACCGGCGGCGCGGGCTCACCGAGATGCCGGCGAACGGGATTCTGAGCGTGACGGTGCCGGGCGCGGTCGACGCCTGGGCCACCGCCCTCGAGCGCTTCGGCACGCGGACGCTCGCCGACGTCCTCGCCCCGGCGATCGAGTACGCGGAGGAGGGCTTCCCGCTGAGCGAGGTCGTGGCGCGCGAGTGGGGTGCGGTCGTGCGCCTCGGCTGGCTCGGCAACGAGGAGGCGCGGCGCTGCTTTGCGCCGGACGGCGAGCCGCCGCGGCTCGGGCAGGTCGTGCGCCTTCCCGACCTCGCGCGCACGCTGCGCGAGCTCGCCGCCGGCGGGCGCGACGCGTTCTACGAGGGCGACATCGGGGCGCGCATCGTCGCCTTCAGCGAGGCAAACGACGGGCTGCTCTCGCGCGACGACCTGCGCAACCACCGCTCCACCTGGGTCGAGCCGATCTCGACCACGTACCGCGGCTTCACGCTCTTCGAGATGCCGCCCTCGACGCAGGGACTGGCGGCGCTCATCGCGCTCAACATCCTCGAGTGCTTCGACCTCGCACCGCTCGAGCCGGGCGGCGCCGACGCGCTGCACCTGCGGATCGAGGCGATGAAGCTCGCGTTCGCCGACCGCGGGCGCTTCATCGCCGACCCCGAGCACGCCGAGGTGCCGATCGGCGGTCTTCTCGACAAGGAGTACGCCCGCGCGCGGGCGCGCGCGATCGACCGCTCGCGCGCCCTTCCCGACGCCGCCCCCGGCGCGCCCGCGCCGGCGAGCGAGACCGTTTATTTGACGGTCGCGGACGCGGAGGGGAACGTCGTCTCGCTGATCAACAGCCTGTACGGCGCCTTCGGCTCGGGGCTGGTCGCCGGGGACACCGGCATCGCGCTGCAGAACCGCGGCCGCGGCTTCGTCCTCGACCCGGCGCACCCGAACTGCATCGCGCCCGGCAAGCGGCCGTTCCACACGCTCATCCCGGCCATGCTGTTCGACGACGCGGGGCCGCGGGTGTCGTTCGGCGTGATGGGCGGCGACGTGCAGGCGCAGGGGCACGTGCAGGTCGTCTCGAACCTCGTCGACCACGGGCTCAACGTCCAGGAGGCGCTCGACGCGCCGCGCTTCCACTACCTGGGCGGCGCCGAGGTGGCGCTCGAGGACGAGGTGCCCGCGGAGGTGCGCGAGCGCCTCGCGGCGCTCGGCCACGCGGTGCAGCCGCCGATCATGGCGCTCTTGCGCGGCGGCTTCGGTGGCGGGCAGGCGATCGCGCGCGACCCGACGACCGGCTGCTGGTGGGGCGCGTCCGACCGGCGCAAGGACGGCTGCGCGATCGGCTACTGAGCGCTCCCGGACGTAGGCTCGGACGGTGGCTCGGGCGGGGACGGGGGCTTGAGCCAGACGCGCATCCCGCCGTCGTTGCCGTCGCGGTCGACCTCGCGCTCGAAGCGCTCGACCAGGTCCGTCGCGTGCTGCTCGAGCCAGCCGGGCACCGCCCGGCGCAGCACCCCGATCCCGCCCGGCGAGCCGCGGCCCTTGCCGTAGACCACCCGCACGCGCCGCTCGCCGGCGGCGTGCGCCTCGGCGATGAAGCGCTCAATCTCGGCGATTGCCTCGCGCGGGCTGAGCCCGTGCAGGTCGAGCGTCGGGACGAGGCCGAAGAGATCGCGCAGGAGCGCGCGGAGCCGCGCGCCCAGCCCCCGCGCCGGCGCGCTCACCTTCCCCTCGCGACCGCCGGCTCGCGCGTCCCGGCGAGGAACAGCAGGAAGGCGAGCAGCGCCGCGCCCGCCGCGCAGACGAGCATCACGCGGTGGCCGAACGCGTTCACCACCGGGCCGAGCGCGAACGACCCGGAGGTGACGCCGAGGTTGAAGGTGCCGTTGTAGAACGACTGCACGCGTCCGAGCTGGCCCTCGGCCGCGAGGTCGACGCTGAAGGCGTTGAGCGTCGGGTAGACCACCCCCTGGGCGAGGCCGAAGGAGAGCCCCGCCGCGAGGAAGCTGAGCGTCGACTCGACGCGCGCGAGCGCGAAGATCGACACCGCGAGCCACGCCATGCCGGGGAGGATCAGGCGCCGCAGCCCGAGGTCGTCGGCGAGGCGCCCCGCCCAGAGCCGCGTGAGGATCGCCATCGAGGTGTAGGCGAGGAAGAAGACCGACACGGGTCCGAGCCGCGCGTCGACCGCGAAGGTCGGGACGAAGGTGACGACGGCGCCGAAGGCGACGCCGCAGAAGAGCGTCGCGCCGAGGCTCGCGATGAGCTCGCGCGGCAGCGAAAGGTCCGCGTCCTTCGCGGCGGGCGGCAGCTTGGGCTCGGGGAGCGTCCAGGCCAGCGCGAGCCCGACCACCGAGAACGCCGCGGCGACCACGAACAGCACTTCGAAGCCCGCGAGGTGGATCACCTGCTCGCCGAGCGTCGGGGCGAGCGCGTGCGTGGTGAGCGTCGAGACGCCGAACAGCCCGAGCGCGGTCGCCCGCCGCTCGGGCGGCGCGAACGCGGCGGCGAGCGTCGAGGCGGCGTTGAAGCCCGCCGCGAACGCGAGCCCCTGCAGGCCGCGGAGGACGAACAGCCACGGCTCGATCTCGCGGACGAAGGCGAAGGCGAGCGACACCGCCGCCATGCCGGCGAGCCCGCTCCGCAGGAACACCCGGCAGCCGGCGCGGTCGATCAGCGCGCCGACCAGGAAGACGCCCGCGAGCCCCGCGACGCCGGCCATCCCCATGACGAAGCCCACCGTCCGGTCCGAGCCGCCGAGCGCGCGGACGTGCAGCGGCAGCAGGAAGAACGACGCGAACGTCATGAAGAAGCAGAAGTTCGCGGCGGTCAGGCGGAGGAAGCGGCCGGACAGGACGCGGGCGGGTTCGCTCGGCTCGGGGCGCGGCGGCATGCGGGATCATGTCGCCGTTCCGCCGCCTCGACGCAAAGCGAGGCCCGGACCCGCGTTCTCCGCTGCTAGAGCGTCTTCAGGAACGCGACCAGGTCTTGCTTTTCCTGCTGGTTGAGCTGCACGCCGAGCACGAGGTTGAAGAACTCGACCGTGTCGGCGAGCGTCAAGAGCCGGCCGTCGTGCAGGTACGGCGGCGATTCCTTGATGCCGCGCAGCGGGAAGGTCTTGATCGGGCCGTCCGCCGCGGCGGCGCGGCCGTTGATCATGCGCGCGGTGTAGAAGCGCTCCGCCTGCAGGTTGTGCATCAGGTTGTCGGTGTAGAACGGCGGGATGTGGCACGTGCCGCACTGGCCCTTGCCGAAGAAGATCTCCTCGCCGCGCAGCGACGGCGTGTCGATGCGGTGGCGGAAGTGCTGCGGCCGGATGTCGCCGACCAGGTGCGTTGACGCGTTGGTGTGGCCGTTCGCGCGGCAGTCGAAGCAGGCGACGCCGCGGTGCGGCTCATCCGAGCGTCGATCCTCGGTGAAGTTGAACTGCTGCTGCGGGAACGGCGTCAAAAGGAGACGCAGGCCGTCGAGCTGCTTCGGCGTCAGGATTCCGTTGAAGAGCTTGAAGAAGTTCTCGTTGGTCACGAGCTGGCCCTGCGAGACGTCGCCGAGGTCCGGCCGCGTCGTCAGGTAGATCGCCGGCGGGAACTCGGGCAGGAAGTGCTCCGGGATGTCGAAGTCGACGTCGAAGCGCGTCAGGTCACGGTCTTCCTGGCGCTTGATCTCGTCGATCTGCATCTTCGGGAAGACCATGCCGCCTTCCTCGTGCTTCGGATGCGGCAGCGGCAAAAAGCCCGCCGGGAAGACGTCGCGCTCGCGGATCTCGTCGGGCGACATGGTGGCGAGCTGCTCCCAGTTGACGCCGCTCGGCAGCTTGACGCGGACGCCCTCCTGGATCGGCTTGCCGCGCGACATCCTGGTGTCGGCGGACGGCCTGTCGGAGAGGTCGTAGCGGCTCTCGAGGAGCTGCTGCTGGCGGCGCATCGCCTGGTCCTTCTCCGCGCTCAGCCTCTGCCGCACCTCGTCGAAGCTGGTCTCCAGCGCAACCGGGGCGTAGCTCGTCGCACCACGCTGCGCGATCTTCGCCTTCTTGAGCTCGTCGCTCACGCGCATCGCGGTGCCGATGTCCTCCTTCGGCAGCGCCTCCTGCCCTTGCTGCGCCGCCCGCGGCGCGGGTCGGCGTTGCTGCTCGTCCTGCGCGCCCGCGCCCCGTGGGCCGGCGATTCCCGTTACCAATGCGGCTGCCGCGAGCGCGGCGAGTGGTGAAACGAGCTTCATGAGCTCCTCCCCCGGTCGGTGGGCCGATGATCCACTCTGTCCCGCACCCGGCAGGCTGACAATACGCCCCCCGGCGCGCCGGGCTGGTCGGGAGGTCGAGCCGCGGGACCGATGCGTGAGAGAGCCGTTCCTCTCGGTCAGGAGGTGACGGTCGGTCGGCTTTTCTCGGCTCGAGGTGAAGGCCCGGCCGGCACCTCATGCGAAGGATCGGCCGCAACGCCGCTGCATCTTTTTCTTGATCCTCGCCCCTCGTCTGGTCTACGGTGAAGGGACTCCAGCGCTTGAGCGAAGGGCATTCTCATGATCCAGCGAGCCTTCCGCGTCCTCTGGTGCTTCCTGCTTTTTGGGCAGCCGCTTGCCCGCACGGCGAGCCTCGTTTCGCCGGCCGAGGCCACGGCGTCCGATCGCGATCCGCCGATCGCCGAGATCGTGGTCAAGTTTCGCGACGAGTGGCACCGCGTGACACCGGAGCGTCGGCGGCTGCAGCTCGTGCGTGACGCGTCCGGTCTCGCCGTGGTCGCTGCCCGCACGAGCCGCGATGGCTCGGAGGTCTTCCGGCTTCCGGAGCCCCTTGGAAGCGCGGAGCTCCAAGCCCCGTTGAACGCGGTCCGGATGCTGGACGAGGTCCTCTACGCGGACCTGGTCGTACCGACTTTGGAGCACGCTCGAAGCCAGGGCGCCGACACGCCGAGCGAAGAGCGCGTCGAGAAGATCGTCGTCAAGCTACGCGACGCGCAGTCCCGGGCCGACGCGGCGAACAATCGTCCTCTGCCGGCCGCCACCGTGCGTACGCTGTCGCAGATCGCGGGGGTGGAGCTTCACTACGCGCGGCCGATGTCAGGCGGCGCGCACGTCCTGCGGCTCGCAATCCCCATGAGCCTCCCGGAGGCCAGAGCGGTCGCAGCTCGCCTGCACGAGGACGCGGCGGTGGAGTACGCGGACGTCGTCACGCGCGCGGTGCCGCTGCGGACGCCGAACGACGAATTCTACGGATTGCAGTGGCACTATTTCGAGCCCCTTGGCGGCGTCAACCTGCCGGCGGCGTGGGACGTGACGACGGGGTCTCCGGGGATCGTTGTCGCGGTCGTCGATACCGGGATCCTGCCGGACCATCCCGACCTCGCCGGGCGAGTGCTGCCCGGCTACGACTTCATCTCCGACCCGATCCGCGCGCGTGACGGTGACGGCAGGGATCCGGACCCGCGGGACCCTGGCGACTGGGCGCGCCCGCGGGACTGCGGAGCGTCCGACCCTGGCGAAAACAGTTCTTGGCACGGCACGCACGTAGCCGGCACGATCGGCGCCGCCTCGAACAACGCGCTCGGCGTCGCCGGGGTCAACTGGACGTCGAAGATCCTTCCGGTTCGAGTTCTGGGCCGGTGCGGCGGGGATCCAGACGACATCGCGGACAGCATACGCTGGGCGGCTGGACTTCGCGTGCCAGGGGTAGCGGCCAACGGGAACCCGGCGCGCGTGATCAACCTGAGCCTGGGCGGCCCAGGACCATGCGGTCCCGTGTACCAGTCGGCGATTGACGATGCTCTCGCGGCCGGCGCAGTCGTCGTTGTCGCGGCCGGGAATCACGCCGTGGATGCCGCGAACTACGTCCCGGCGGGCTGCAACGGGGTCATCACCGTCGCTGCGACAGACCGAGCAGGAGGCCGTGCGTACTACAGCAATTTCGGCCGGGTGGTCGAAATCTCAGCGCCGGGCGGCGACAAGACAAGGGTGTACGACGGTCCCTACGGCCGGCTGCCCTACGACGCCATCCTGTCGACGCTCAACGACGGCCTCACTACGCGAGGATCCCACACGTACGGCTTCTACCAGGGCACCAGCATGGCTGCGCCCCACGTATCCGGCATCGCGTCGCTGATGCTGCCGGTGAACCCGGCGCTGACTCCGTCGCAGCTCCTCGCCCTTCTCCAAGGCACTGCCCGACCCTTTCCCTTCGGCAGCACGTGCAGCACGTCGCTGTGCGGCGCGGGCATCGCCAACGCCGCGGCCGCGGTGGCTGCTGCGAAGCCGACGGCGCCGAAAGTCGGCTTCCTCGAGAACCCGCCATCCGGCGGCGCGGTCAGCGGCATCGGCCTGCTCTCCGGCTGGGTTTGCGACGCCGACGAGGTCCGGCTGGTGGTCGACGGTACGCACGTGATCGAGGCGGCCTACGGGACGGGGCGGGCCGACACGCAAGCCGTATGCGGCGACAGCGACAACGGCTTCGGCGTGTTGTTCAACATGGCCCTGCTGGGCGACGGGATGCACGAGGTCGTCGCCTTCGCGGACGGCGTCGAGTTCGGTCGGGCAAAGTTCCGCGTGACGACGCTGGGACAGCCGTTCGTCCGCAATGCCAGAGGCACCTACGCACTAAACCACTTCCCTGCCTTTGGCGCGATCACCTACGTGCGCTGGCAGGAGGCCAATCAGAACTTCGTCATCATCCCGGCGGAGCACGCATCCCAGCGGGAGGCACCGCAGAGCCTCGCATCGGCCGACGAGGGAGAGGACGACTCCGCGGCCCGGCCGTCGGCCGCAGCGGTCGGTGTGCTCGAGATCCCGCATCACGGGTCCCACCAGAGCGGGATCAGCGTGATGTCCGGATGGCACTGCGGCGCGTCCGAGATCCTGATCGTCGTCGACGGCACGCTCGTGCTTCGCCCCAGCCACGGCACGGGCCGCAGCGATACGCTCGGGATCTGCGGCGACACCGACAACGGGTTCGGCGTCCTGCTGAACTACAACCTTCTCGGTGGGGGAGTCCACGAAGCGGTCGCTTACGCCGACGGCGTGGAGTTCGGCCGCTCGACCTTCACGGTCACGACGTTCGGAACGCCGTTCGTGTCCGGGCTTTCGGGCAGCTACTTGCTCAACGACTTCCCGGCGCCTGGAACGGACGTCGTCATCACCTGGCAGCAGGCCGCGCAGAACTTCGTGATCACGGAGCGGCGGGCTCGGAGCGGCGGCAGCACGTCGCGCGCATTCCTCGACCCGCCGGCGGACTTTTTCCAGTAGCGACGCCGAGCCGCCGCAACGCGGTCGCGTGCGCGCCACGCGCCGCCGCCCACTGGGGCGCCGCTCGCACTACTCGACGTCCCGGAAGTTCGCGTCGCGCTTCTCGAGGTTCGCCTGCACCGCCTCGATCTGGTTCGGCGAGCCGATGAGCGAGCGCTGCAGCGTCTCCTCGAGCCGGAAGCCCTCGGCGCGCGTCCCGATCCAGCTCTCCTGGAACAGCCTCTTCGCGGCGCGGATCGCGTCCGGGGACTTGGCGGCGATCTCGCGCGCCATGTCGAGCGCGCTCTCGCGCGGGGTCGGCGTGGTGCGGGTCGCAAGCCCGAGCTCGACGGCCTCGGTGCCGCTCACGATGCGACCGGTGAACGTGAGCTCCTTGGCGACGTCGAGGCGGACGAGGTGGCGGAGCGTCTGGCTGCCGCTCATGTCGGGGATCAAGCCCCACTTGATCTCCATCACCGACATCCGCGCGTCGGGTGCGACCAGGCGGATGTCGGCGCCGAGCGCGATCTGCAGGCCGCCGCCGAAGGCGACGCCGTGCACCGCGGCGATCACCGGCACGGGCAGCTCGCTCCAGACGTAGGCCGCGAGCTGGGCGAAGTTGGCCGGCGAGCCCGTATCGCGCTCGAGAAGCGAGGGGGCGGCGACCCCGCTGCCTCCCGCCATGCCCAGGAAGCTCGCGAAGTCGAGCCCGGCGCAGAAGCCGCGCCCCTCTCCCGACAGGACGACGGCACGCACCTTCTTGTTCTGGGCAAGCGTCCGCCCCGCATCGACGAGCGCTTTGAACATGGCGTGATCCAGCGCGTTCAGCTTCTCGGGGCGGTTCAGGCGAACCTCGGCGATGCCGCCGTTGACGATGATCTTCACTCTGTCGGACATGGGCTCAACTCCTCGATCGCGACACCCCGCAGGGGGCGCCGCGGGCGAGACTGTGCCATGCCGGAGGGAGCGGTGCCATCGCGGCGCTTCCTCAGTTCAGCTCGTCGAGCGACATGCGGAAGCTCGGCGCGAAGTGCTCGAGGAAGTAGGCGACCTCGGGGTGCGGCAGGTTCCGCACGTCGCGCTCGAGGGCCTGCGCCGCCTTCGTGAAGTCCTCGTTGCCGGCGCGCAGCTCCTCGAGGCACTTGAGGTACGCGCACAGCTTGTCGGCGGCGTGCACGAGGTCCCACTCGGCATGGTCCGACCCGTCCGGGAAGAGGAGCGCCCGGTACTCGTCCCGCAGCGCCTCGGGCAGCATGCCGTGCAGGCGCTGGCGGGCGATCTCCTCGATCTCGGCGTGCGCCTGGCGGATCTTCGGGTTGAAGTGCTTGATGGGTGAGACGATGTCGCCGGTGATCACCTCGCCCGCGTCGTGGAACAGGGCGAGCGTCGCGGCGCGCTCGGCGCGGACCGAGCCGCCGAAGTGCCGGTTGCGGATCACCGCGAGGGCGTGCGCGATGAGCGCCACCTGCAGGCTGTGCTCCTGCAGGTTCTCGACGTAGGTGTTGCGCATCAGCCCCCAGCGCGTGACGAAGCGCATCTTCGACAGGTAGGCGAAGAAGTGGCTCATGCCCGCCCCATACCACGGGGCGGGGGAATCCGGTGACGCGCTGCGCCGCGCGCTAAAGTCCGGCCGCGAGAAGCCGATATCAGGCCATATGGAGGTATCGGCGCCCAGGCTCGCAGGGCCGCCGGACGCCGCCCGGCGAGTCGCGGGACGCCCGTAGACGGCCATGGCATCCACCGAGCTGCTCGTCCCGCTGGCCGGGATCCTCGCCCTGGCGGCGATCGCGCTCGCCTACCGGCGCATGCGCCTCCTCCAGGACGAGAAGCAGCAGGTCGCCTCGCAGAGCGCCTTCCAGGCGTCGCTGCTCGCGCACGTGAACACGGCCGTCATCGCGACCGACCGGAAGCACGCGATCACCTACTGGAACCGCTGTGCCGAGGCGCTGTACGGCTGGCGGGCGGACGAGGTGCTCGGGACGAGCGGCCCGGCGCTGAGCTTCCTCGGCCTGCCCGCCGAGCGCGCGGCCGAGATCTGGCGGAGCCTCGAGCGCACCGGCGTCTGGGACGGCGAGATCGACACCCGGCGGCGCGACGGAACGGTGGTCCCGGTGTACTGCACGATCGGCTCGCTGCGCGACGCGCGCGGGCAGGTGAGCGGCCACGTCGCCGTCCTGAACGACGTGAGCTCGCGCCGCGCCGCGGAGGAGAGCCTGAAGCGCAGCGAGGCGCGCTACCGCGAGCTCGTCGAGACCTCGCACGACCTCGTCTGGTCGGTCGACGCCGAGGGCCGGCTCTCCTTCCTCAACCACGACGCGCTCCGCCGGATGTTCCGGATCTCCCCCGAGGCGGTCGAGGGACGGCGCTTCACCGAGCTCGTCCCGCCCGACGCCGTGCAGGGCGACGTCGCGGCCTTCCAGCGGGCGCGCGCCGGCGAGCCGCGCTTCCACTTCGAGATCGCCTACCCGCGGCGCGACGGAAGCCTCGTCTACCTCGACGTCGCCGGCGTGACCGTGCGCGACGAGGAGGGGCGCTTCGTTCGCTCGCACGGCACCGCGGCCGACGTCACCGAGCGCAAGCACCAGGAGGCGGAGCGCCTGCGCTACACGAGGCAGCTCCAAGAGCTCGCCCGGACCGCGGTGATGGTCACCTCGGAGCTGTCGAGCGACGCCGTCCTGCGGATCGTCGCCGAGCGCGCGCGGACGATCATCGGCGCGCGCCGCGCGTTTGCCGGCGTCTACCGGGAGGGCTCGCCGGACGTCGTCCTGTTCGCCGCGGCGCCGGTGGAAGAGGGCGAGTCGCGCGACGACATGCGCGAGTTCGTCGCGCGCGGCGCGCCGTCGCTGCCGGCCTCGGCCGAGCGGAGCACGCTGGTCTGCGCGATCACCCGGCGCGACGGCACGGCGATGGGCAGCATCGTCGTCGAGGAGAAGCTCGCCGGCGAGTTCACGCCGGGCGACCAGTCGATCCTCGCGCAGCTCGCGAGCCTCGCCTCGGTCGCAATCGTCAACGCCGAGCTGTTCGACGAGATCCAGCGTGCCTCGGCGCGCCTCGAGGAGCGCGTCGCCGAGCGCACGGCCGAGCTGCGCGAGATCAACGCGAGCCTCGAGACCTTCGCCTACACGGTGTCGCACGACCTCCGGGCGCCGCTCAACGCCGTGAAGGGCTTCGCCGACGTGCTGGTCGACGAGTTCTGGGACCGGCTCGACCCGAGCGGGCAGCGGCACCTCGAGATGATCGTCGCGGCCGCCGGGCGCATGGAGAAGCTGATCGCCGACCTGCTCGAGTTCTGCCGCATGGGCGGCAACGAGCTGCCGCTCGAGGACGTCGATCTCACCTCGATCGTGCGCAGCGCGATCCTCCAGGCCGAGCCCGTCCTCCGCCGCCAGCGGGCGCGCATCACGGTGACCGGCCCGGCGCTCCTGGTTCGCGGCCACGGCCCGACGCTCACCCAGACGGTCGCGAACCTGCTGCTCAACGCCGTCAAGTTCGTCGCCGAGGGGACGATCCCGCGGGTCCGGATCGAGCTCGCGCAGGGCGACGGCGTGGCGCGCCTCTGGGTGCGGGACAACGGCGTCGGCATCGCGGAGAGCGACCGCGAGCGGATCTTCGAGCCGTTCGAGCGCCTGCACTCGCGCGACGCCTACCCCGGCACGGGGCTCGGGCTCGCGATCGTCCGCCGCGCGATGGCGCGCATGGACGGCCGGGTCGGGGTCGAGTCGACGGTCGGGGTCGGCAGCAGCTTCTGGATCGAGCTGCCGCTCGCGGCGGGCGACGGAGTCGCGGCGGACGGCGCCGCGGCGCTCAGCAGCCGAGAAGCAGCCGCAGATGGTCGTTCAGGAAAACGCCCTGCGGATCGAGCCGTGCCCGCACCGCTAGAAAGTCCTGCCATCCCGGGTAGAGCGGCGCGAGCTCGCGCGCGGTGAGGTTGTGGATTTTCCCCCAGTGCGGCCGCCCGCCGTGCTCGTGGAAGATCGGCTCGAGGTCGGCGAAGAATTCGTCGCAGGGGAGCGTCGCGTCCTGGTGCACCGAGATGGCGACGCCGTCGCGCCCGTAGAAGGGGCTCAGCCAGCCGTCGTCGCGCGCGACCGTGCGGTACTCGACCGGCCAGAGGACGTCCGGGTGCCGCTCGCGCATCCGTGAGCGGATCGCCCGGAAGCAGGCCGGACCCGCGGCGCGCGGCACCGCGTACTCCATCTCGTTGAAGCGCAGGTCGCGGACCGACGGGAAGATCCGGTGGCTCCAGTCGATGCGCTCGCCCTTGCGCTCGGGCAGGGGATCGACCGCCGCGTCGGTCGGGTCGAGCGCCTTCATCTCCGCGTAGTCCTTGTGCGGGTACCAGAAGAACTCGAAGTGCCGGTGGCGGAGGACGCGCTCCTCGAGCTCGGCGAGGCACTCGTCGATGCCGACCCGCCACACCCGCTCGTGCAGCCGGTAGGCGGGGACCAGCGCGAGCCGCACCTCGGTGACCACACCGAGGGCGCCCAGCGAGACGCGCGCCGCGGCGAGCAGCTCGGGGTCGCGCTCGGCGGTGATCTGCAGCGTCGCGCCGTCGGCGGTGACGAGCCGCACGCCGAGGAGCTGCGAGGAGAGGTTGCCGAGCTCGGCGCCCGTGCCGTGCGTGCCGGTGGCGAGCGCGCCGGCGATCGCCTGCACGTCGACGTCGCCCTGGTTCGCGAGCGCCAGGCCATGCGCGAGGAGCGGCTCGCCGAGCGAGGCGATGGTCGATCCCGCGCGGATCGTCGCCTCGCGCGCCGCCGGGTCGCACGACACGATCCCGGCGAGCTCGCGCAGCGACAGGAGAACGCCGTCGGTTGCGACGAGCGGCGCGAACGAGTGGCCGCTGCCGGCAACCCGGACGCAGCGTTCCTCGCGCGCCGCGGCGCGGACCACCGCCGCGACGTCGTCCTCGCACGTCGCGTGCGCGATCATCGCCGGCGTGCAGCGGACGCGGCCCGACCAGCTCGTCCAGACAGGCGGCACCGCGCGCCCTTTGAACCACGGAGGCACAATTTCGCAAGTACCCCGTGGGCCTCCGCCATCTCTTGTGATACACCGGCCCGCGGCCGCCGGATCACCCGGGGCCGCGCGCGGGACGTGGGTGCGTGGTCCGAGGGTGGTCCGGTGAGCCGAGTCGGCTGGCGCGCTGGCGCCGGAAGGGGGTGAGCTGCGAGCGAGGGTCGTTTCGATCCTCGACGGATAGAGCCGGGAACATCCACACCGGAACCTCGCCGTACGCACGGAGTGCGAAAGGAGTTCAGCCATGAGGGCCCGCGGCATCTTCCTTCTGTTCTCGTTCCTCCTTTCTCCAATTTTCTTCTTGTCTGAGGCGGGCGCCGTTCAGGCCGGCGGCTCCATCTCCCTCTTTCCCACGGACTGGGGGAGGCTGGTCGTCGGCAGCAAGATCTTCGTCGTCGTCACGGTGAACAACACGAGCAGCGACACCCCGGCCTCCTCCTTCCCCGATGACGGGGTCGACCCGGTTCCCGCCGTCTTCAACGGAGGGATCACCGTCCTGCTCGCCTGCCTGGACCACGACTGCACGAGCCAGGCGTCCGGCAAGCTCCAGTTCGTCGGCTGCAGCGATCTCCACCCTCGCGTCGCGTCGTGCGGCGCCGCGGGCAGCGACGCCGTGGTCATCACGATCAAGCCGCAGGGCATCCCCCTGCCGGCGAACGGCAGCGTCGACGTCGCGACGCTCGAGCTCGACGTGATCAACACGGACAACGTCGCGGAGCTCGGGCTCAAGGCGATGTCCGACCCCGGCGCGATCCGCGCCTGCTCGAGCAGCGTGCCGGAGATCTGCGCGTCGTGCGACGCAACCGGGTGCACGACCCTGCTCCTCGGGCCGCTCGGTCCGCCGATCGGCTGCCCGCACGCCTGCCCCGAGCGGATCATCTTCCGCGGCGACGCGGACACGCCCGACTTCTTCGAGTTCCACGGCCTGATCCGTCCGAACAGCATCCTCGACCCGCCGGCCGAGGACTTCAGGCTCAGGCTGTCGAACCCGCTGCGCGAGCTCTTCGCCTTCTCGCTGCCGCAGGGATCGTTCAAGCAGCAGGGGGTGGGGACCTTCACCTACAAGAACGACGATGCGCGCAAGCAGGGCGGCATCGCGTTCGTCAAGATCTCGCGGCGTGACGGGCCGGGCGTCGAGTACAAGATCGACATCCAGGCCCTCGACGCGGGCCTCGAGACCAACGCCACCGAGCCGGTGATGACGGTCGAGTTCGAGATCGGCGACGATCCGTTCAAGACGACCAACACCTGGACGAAGAAGAAGAACGGCTGGTTCCTGAACCTGCCGCGCTGATCGGGGGCGGGGAGCGGCGCGCGCCGCTCCCCGCGACCTCGGGGCACGCTGCCACGAGCGGCGTCTCCCCGTTTGCGCCCCGCCCTCTCCCCTCACGCGACGATCGGCACACCGTGCGTCCGGTCGTCGGTCAGGATCTCGAACGCGGCGCGGTTCCGCGAGGCGAGCGTGCGGGTCGTGCCGCGGCGCCGGTCGGTCAGCGTCAGCGTGCACGACGCGAGCTTGCTGTTCAGGCAGTGCTTGTCGCCGCCCGGCGGGTTGTCGTAGCGCAGGCCGACGAAGGCCGCGCGCGGCGCCGTCATGCGGCCCTCGACGGCGTGGCTCGGGCCGCGGGAGCGGAACGTCCAGTCGAACGGCGCGAAGCGGCCGCGCGCGCGCAGCGCCTGGCCGAGCGAGTTGAGCGCGATCTCCTCGCCCTCGTGGCGGAGCACGAGCAGGGTGAAGAACGGCGTCCAGAGCGGCCCCAGCTTGAGGCGCGCGGTCGCGACCTCGAAAAAGCTCTCCGGCGCATCGTCGAAGCCCGCCACCTGGCCCCAGGCGTAGTGGTCGGTGTGGCGCGAGCCCCAGTTGTGGTTCTGGCTGCCCGGCCAGTCGAAGACCGGCAGCGGGCGCCCGTCGACCGAGATCGTGCCGCGGAAGAGCGCGAGCGGCAGGGGAACGAGCGTTTTCGCGCGTGGCAGCTTCGCCTCGTAGAGCGCGGCCGGGAGCGCGAGCAGGGGAGGAGCCGAGCCGCTGAAGCTCAGGTCCCAGGCGATCGTGTGCCCGCCGCTCGCCGCCGCCCCGACGAGCCGTCCCGGCTCGAGCCGCGCGTCGGCGATGTAGACGCCGAGCCGGTCGTCGCGGAAATCGCATTGCGCGATCGGGACCTCGGTCTTCGCGGCGGTGTTGATGCCCGTCTTGCCGTCGAAGACGACCGCCCAGAGCTCGCCACGCGCCGCCTCGGGGCGTCCGTCAGGGGCAAAGATCGTGTAGCGGATCCAGAACGCCTGCGGTCGCCGCGGGTTGTTCGCCCGGACGAAGAAGCTCTCGTAGTGGCCCTCGCGCTGGCCCGGACGGTAGCGGGTCGCGTTCGCCCGCCGGCGCGCTGCCTCGACGTCGTCGCTCATGCGGATCCGCTCCCGCGAGATCACGGATGACGAGCCACGCGCAACCAGGCGCGGGCGAGAGGGCTCGTCCCCCCTCGTCGCGTCAGTTGATGAAGCCGAGCTGCTTGTCCGCCGCTTCCGGGTCGAAGCTCTCGAACTGCAGGATGCCCAGCCGGTCGAAGGCCTCGCGCACGCGCGGGGTGAGCATGTCGAGCTTCTTCAGGTTCGGGACGATGCGCGAGAACAGCATGCGGCGGAACATCTGCAGCGGCGGCGAGGTGAGGATGTGCTGGCGCATGTCCTCCGCGTCCCAGCCCATCATGTCGGCGAGGTCGCTGCTGATCAGCCGGTCGCGCATGAGCTCGCAGGCGTAGATGATGAAGTCCTCGCGGTCGCGGCGCTCACCGGGCGAGAGGTCGTCGTAGAAGCCGCGCAGCGAGAGCACGCCGAAGGCGACGTGCCGCGACTCGTCCTTCATCACGTACTTGAGCAGCTCCTTGAGCAGCGGCTCGTGCGCCATCTGGTAGAGGTTGCCGAAGGCCGCCATGGCGAGGCCCTCGATGATGATCTGCATGCCGAGGTACTTGAAGTCCCAGCGGCTGTCCTGGATCGTCGCGTCGAGCAGCTCCTTGAGGCTCGGGTTCACCGGCCACTGCCACTCGAGCTTCTCCTTGAGGTAGTGCGCGAACACCTCGACGTGGCGCGCCTCGTCCATCGTCTGGGTGCCGGCGTAGTACTTGGCGTCGATCCACGGCACGCCGCCGACGAGCTGCGAGGCCACGATCAGTGCGCCCTGCTCGCCGTGCAGGAACTGCGAGAGCTGCAGCGCCACCTGGCCGTGCCGAACGCGCAGGCGCTCCTTCTCGTTGAGCTTCTGGAAGGGCGGGTAGTCGATGAGCGGGTTGGTCTCCTCGGCCAGGATGCCGCGCTCCGGGTCGACGTCGGTGTCCCAGGCGAGCTGCGTCGTGCCGTTCCACTGCTCGCGCTTCGCCTTTTCGTAGAGGTCGCGGAGCCCCGCCTTCACCGAGTCGTAGCACCAGACGTAGTGCGTCTCGAAGGAGGCGAGCAGCGTCTCGAGTTCGCTGTCGATCGCACGGACCCCTGCGACATCTGCGGCCGTCGTCATCTTGGAGCACCTCCTGTGTGAGGGAGACCGAAGGACCTGCGGACCTGCCTACCCGCGCCGCACCGGCGAGTCAATACGAATGCGACGTCGATTTCGCATTTTCCCCGTGCTAGGGGTGGAGGCCCAATGGCTCGCGCGAGCGCTCCAGCGGTCCTGCCCCGTCCGGTCCGCACGCCCAAGCAGGCACGCAGCCGCCGGACCCGCGACCGCATCGTCGCGGCCGCGATCGCCGCCTTCGAGGAGCACGGCTACGACGACACGACGACCGCCGCGATCGCCCGCCGGGCCGGGATCGGCGTCGGCACGCTGTACGGCTACTTCCCCGACAAGCGGAAGATCATGCTCGAGATCCTCGACGGCACGGTGCGCGAGATGTCGGACATGGTGGTCGAGGCGCTTGCCCCCGAGCGCTGGCACGACGGCGACCCGCGCGAGCACGTGCGCGGGGTGATCGAGGCGGTCATCAGCTCCCGGCTGATCAGCCCGGGCATCCAGCGCATCCTCTGGGAGCGCCACCTCCGGGACCCCGAGTTCCGCGACGCCGTGCTGGCGATCGAGCGGCGCCTGCGCGGGGCGCTCGAGGAGCTCTTCGCCGACCTCGAGAGCCGCGGCGTGCTGCGCCCGGTGGGGCACCGGGCGGCCGCGTTCGTCATCCACGCCGCGGTCGAGTGGATCGCGTCGCGCCACGTGCTGGGCGAGGCCGACGTGCCGCAGCCCGAGGTGGTCGAGGCGGCGACCGACATGATCGCACGCTTCCTGTTCGACGAGCGCCCGCGCGCCTAGCAGCCGCAAGGGCTCGCGCTCGCGGGCGCGGCCCGTGGCCCATGCGAGAAGCCTGCGGCTCGCCGGGGCGCGGGGATCCCGAGGAGGTCGACTTGGTTCGTCGTCGCAAGGTAGAGCGCAGCGCCGTGGTCGTCTTCGTGCTCGTGCTTGGGCTGCTCGCGACCGCCGGGCCCGCGTCCGCCGGGGACGTCTCGCTGCCCCCCGGCGAGCGCCCGGTCGTCGTCCACACCGGCTTCTACCTGGTCAACTTGAGCGGCCTCTCCGAGCGCAGCGAGACCTTCGAGGCCGACATCCACATGATCTTCCGCTGGCACGACCCGCGCCTCGCGTTCCCGGGTGGCGAGCCCAAGCGCTTCATCGAGGAGGCGGCGCTCGCACAGCTCGACCGCATCTGGTGGCCGGACGTCGACTTTGTGAACGCGCACGACCCCGACGTCGGCAACCACTCGCTGCAGATCTTCCCCGACGGGCAGGTCGAGTACCAGGTCGGGGTGTCGGGGGAGTTCCGCACCGACCTCGACCTGCGGCGCTTCCCGTTCGACACCCAGATGCTCCACGTCCACGTCGAGTCCTTCCTGTGGACCGAGGACCAGATGATCTTCGTGCCCGACGCGCAGCACATCGGCTTCAGCCGCCAGAACACGTTCGAGGGCCTCGCGGTGACCAACGTCTCGACCGACATCAGCAAGAAGGAGCTCAGCGGCTGGGACGAGATCTACTCGGACTTCGTCGCGGTGATCGACGTCGAGCGGCGCTCCGCGTTCTACGTGTGGACGGTGTTCGCCCCGATCGTGCTCATCTTCCTGATGTCGTGCACGGTGTTCGCGGTCGACTACCGCAACTACCACGACCGGGTCGGCGTGAGCCTCGGGGCGCTGCTCGCCTGCATCGCGACGCAGTTCGCGATCAGCTTCAACCTGCCGCAGATCTCGTACCTGACGGTGATCGATCGGGTGTTCGTCGCGACCTACGCCTGCGTGGCGCTCGGCGTGCTGATCAGCGTCGCGCAGGCCACGCTGCTGCGCGACGACTCGCGCCGGGCGGCCCGCATCGACCGCCTGGCCGGGCTCGGCCTGCCGGTCTCCTACTTCGTGCTGATCGGCCTCTGCATCGTCGCGTAGGCGCGCGACCTGCCGCGCGCGGCATGCAGGTCGCGCGCGCAGCCGCCTACTCGCTCCAGGGCAGGGGGATCCGCTCGCGCTCGGGCGTCTCGACCACCACCGGCGCGGTCGAGAGGCTCGCGAGAAGCACGAGCTCGCCCTCGCCGTCGTTGCGCAGGCGGTGCACGACGCCGGGCGGGACGACGAGCGTGGTGTTTTGCGCGAAGCGCTCGCTCGACGCCTCGCACTCGCAGACGCCCGAGCCCTGCAGGACGACCACCACCTCCTCGCAGTCGTGCCGGTGCCAGGGCGTCTCGCCGCCGGGCGCGATGCGCTGGTGCCACACCTCGAGCCCGGTCAGCCCGTCGCGCGGCCCGGCAAGCGTCCGGTGCTCGATCCCCGGCAGGGCGTGCTTGGTCACGGCGTCGTTCGCTTTGACGATCATGGCTTCTCCTCGGTGACGGCGGTCGCTCCTCCGTGGAGCGGTTTCCCCGTCACGCAGGCGGCGTCGGGTAGCGCTCGAACGCCGGCAGGTTGTCGGTGATCTCGACCCACCGCCGCAGAGACAGCTTCCGTGCAGAACGGTTCCTCCTCCGGCGGCGGTCGACGCCGCCTGCTCAGCTTCCGAGCAACGAGCGCGCGATCTGCGAGACCTGGATCTCGTCGGTGCCGGCGTAGATCTGCAGCACCTTCGCGTCGCGGCAGAGCTGCTCCACCTGGTACTCGGCCATGTAGCCGTTGCCGCCGAAGAGCTGCACGGCCTCGAGCGCCACCTCCATCGCCGCCTGCGCCGCGTAGAGCTTGCACGCCGACGCCTCGGCGAACGACATCGGCTTCCGCGCCGCCGACATCTCGATCTGGCGAAAGACGATGTTCTGCAGGTTCATGCGCGCCACTTCCATCTTGGCGAGCTTGAGCTGGATGAGCTGGAACTCGCCGATCGGGCGGCCGAACTGGACGCGGGTCTTCGCGTACTCGACGCACTTCTCGAGGCACTGCTCGACGATCCCGAGCGCCATCGCGGCGACGCCGCTGCGCTCGACGCCGAAGGTCGCCTTCGCGCCCGAGCGCCCGCCCGACGCCTCCTCCGACTCGCCGAGCAGACGCTCCTTCTCGACGTACACGTCCTCGAGGAAGAGCTGCCCGGTCGGGGAGGAGTGGAGGCCCATCTTGCGCAGCGGCTTGGACTGCACGAGCCCGGGCATGCCGCGGTCGAGGATGAAGCTCAGCACCTTGCGCTCGCGCGGGTCGTTGCCCTCGTCGAGCTTGCAGATGAAGACGATCGTGTCGGCGTAGGGGCCGTTGGTGATGAACGTCTTGCTGCCGTTCAGGACGTAGCCGTCGCCCTTGCGCTTCGCGGTCGACGCCATGCTGCCGAACGCATCCGAGCCGGAGCCGGGCTCGGTGATCGCCCAGGCTCCGATCTTCTCCATGGTGAGGAGCGGCAGCGCCCAGCGTTCCTTCTGGCGGAGCGTGCCCTTGGCCATGATCGCGCCCGCGGTGAGCCCGACGCTCACGCCCATCGCGGTGACCATGCCCGGGCAGTAGCGGCAGAGCTCGATGATCGGGATGAGCTGGAGGGCCGCGCCGTCGGTCGAGCCAGCCTCCTCGAGGCGCTCCTCTGGGGGCTCCGGCTGACCGGCTTCCCGCGCCGCGGGGGCCGCGCGCTCCCGCCTCACCTGCCGCTCGAAGCGCTGCTTCGCCATCTGATCGATGCCGAAGGTCCGCATCATCTTGCGCAGCACGTCGTACGGCGGCGTGTCGCCGTGCTCGAGCTCCTCGAGGTTGGGCTTGATCTCCTTCTCCACGAACTGCCGGATGGCGTCGCGGAGCATCAGGTGCTGCTCGGACCACTCGATCATGGGCCCGCAGGGAAGCGAACGCGCCGGGCAACGTCAAATCGTCCGCTGCAGGGGGCTTGTGGGGGCCCCTCGCCATTCGGCGCCGACGCCTTGGCGCATGCGCCCCTCGGTCCTCTTTGGACTTGCCGCTCGTGCCGATAGTGTCGGAGACCTGTCGGTGGAACTCGAGGTGGCCCGATGAGAGGAAAAATTTTCTTCCTGCTCGCCGCGCTGTCGCTCGCGTCGATCGTTTTCCTGCCGGGTGCTCGCGAAGCGCGCGGCGCGGGCTGCGAGGACTTCGTTCCGCAGGGCTGCACGCGGGTCAAGGCCGGCGACAAGATCGACAGCGTGATCAAGAACAAGTGCTATGTCTTCGACGAGAACAGCACCGGGACGTACGTCTTCGACAAGATCAACGTGCTCGACGGCGGCAGGATCTACTTCGTCGATCCGGGCAAGGGAAAGACGATCGACTTCCGGGTGAACGCGATGCTCGTCGAGAGGGGCGGGTCGTCCAGGCGGGCTCGCCGACCTGCCCGATCGGCAAGCAGGGCGGCAAGCTCGAGATCGGGCTCTGGGGTGACGACCCGACCGCCCAGGGAACCAAGACCCCGCCGCCGAACCAGGCGGGCATCCAGTGCATGACCAACCCCGCCGGCGGGGCGGATCCGAAGCACGACCTCCGCTGCTTCCCGTCGAACGACTACGCGCAGGGCCACTACTGCACGAAGGACGGCGACGACCCGTGCTCCGACCCGACGCCGCCCGCCGTCGAGCCGAAGAACAAGCTTCTCGAGCCCTACGGCAAGCTCAACTTCGACGACAACCCGTGGGGCTACAAGGTGATCGGCGTCGCGTACGGCGGCACGCTCGCGCTGTACGGCTACAAGGGTGCGAAGGGCCTCGAGGACTTGAACTGGGCGGCGACCCACGACCCGCCCGACCACTGCAAGGTCCCCGACCCGGCGAAGTCGACGCTCGACGTGACGGAGCTCCTCGAGTGGGCGAACCTCTCGGGAACGAGCTGGGCGCGTCTCACCGGCGTGCACGACGACCCAAACACCGGGTGGACGACGCTCACCCTCGACCGTGTCGTCGCGACGCAGGAGACGGGGGACAAGCCGAACCTCGGCTGGAGCGTCGGCGACCAGATCGTGATCGGTGCGACGGACTGGTACCCGAACCACTCCGAAATTCGCACCATCCACAACGTGATCGCTTCGCCGACCGGTACGCAGCTCCAGGTCGACCGCCTCTCGTACCCGCACAACACGCAGATGTTCACCACCGGGCCGCAGAGCGACTTCACGAACCCGGTGAACAGGTCGGCGGTCGACATGCGCGCCGTGGTGGGCCTGCTCTCGCGGAGCATCACGATCTACTCGCTCGACAAGACGCCGACGCCGTTTCCGAAGACGCGCGACTGCACGGCCGGCGTGAACCCGAACCCGGACTGCTACTTCGGCGGCCACGTGATCGTGCGCCAGGGCTTCAAGCAGTTCGCGATCCAGGGCGTCGAGTTCAAGCAGCTCGGCCAGGGCGGGCGCATGGGGCACTACCCGGTGCACTTCCACCTCGCCAAGTCGACCAACTACACGGGCGATCCGAAGGTGCAGCGCGCCTTCGTCAAGGACAGCTCCGTGTGGGAGTGCGGCGGCGAGCCGCCGCCCGCCGCGCGCGTCGTGCCGCCGATCCTCGACGGCTCGATCCACGCCCCGCCCAGCACGACGGCGGACTCACCGGCCGGCTCCGACACCTACATGCCGGTCATGTTCTGGATGATGAACGCCTACAACGAGTTCGTCGGCAACGCCGCGGTGAGCGTGCACGGCTTCGGCTCGTGCTACTGGCTGCTCGGCGCCGAGGTGAGCGGACCGAGCCGGAACCACAGCTTCGACGGCTTTGCGGGCTACAACACGGGAGGCGTGCAGGCACCCTTGCTGCGTTTCCGTGGCAACTCGTGCACGACGGCGCCGCTCGCTCTCCCGGCGGTGCGTGAGATCGCCCCGGCCGGCAACTTCGGCCAGGCGCAGAGCACGGGCTTCACCCCGCTCGCCAACCCCTACCTGACCAACGGCTCGAACCTGGCCGAGAACTACGCGCGGCCCATCGTTACCGGCAACTACCTGCCCGGGGTCAATGCCAACCTCGGAAGTTGCCTGCCCCACAACCAGAACGTGGAAGAGCTGAACAAGAACCCCAAGACTTGCGTGATGACGGTCATCGACCGCTTCTCGACGTCGTTCAACTGGGCCGAGGTCAACTTCTCCTCGATCTGGCTCCGGCCCAACCATTACTTGTTCGCGAACAGCGCCGTCACCGACCAGCTCTTCGGCGGTCTCGGGATCGTGACCGGCGGCGACTGGCAGCAGGCCCTGCCCGCGTACCTGGCGCTCGCGTTGAACAACCTCTTCGTCGGCACGACCCAGCCGCAGGACGAAACGAACCTCTACGCGCGACGCTCCGGACCCCGCTTCACCGTGTCGGCCAGCGAGAACCTGGCGGCGTACGGCATGTGCCCGCCCGGCAAGATCACCTGCATGTTCCCCGCCGCGGGCACCGGGTTCTGGCGCGGCAGCTTCCAGCCGAAGCGCCTCATCACGATCTACGATGGACCGAGCTACGCGGACGGCAACACGTTCCTCAACGTCGGCGCCTGGGAGTGCGACGCGCAGCCCTGCCGCGGCGCGACCAGCGCGAGCGGCTGCAAGACCTTCAAGAACGGCGAAGCGGAGCTGCCGTGCGGCATCTACAGCAGCACGACCCAGCCGGTGGGGCCGAGCGGCGGGACCAACCTCGCGGTGATCGACGCCGCGATCGGCTGGAAGCAGCCGAACGGCTTCTACTACCCGCCCGCCTTCGACTACCGGCGGAACTCGTTCTTGAAGAACCGCTCGGACACGCTCAATATGTGCTTGACGCGGGCGCCGGGCGACTACCAGGACCTGCGCTTCCAGCCGGGAAGCTGCCGGCACAACGTCATCGACCGAACCCAGGTCTACCAGACCGGCAACATGGAGGCGCTGAACGCCACGGTGCTGGCGCAGTACTCGGGCCCGAAGAACGGGCTCGACGCGGGCACCATCGACTTCGCGACGATCCTCCTCGACCTCGACGGCAGCCTGACCGGCTCGACGAGCACGATCGACGGGCGACCGTCACCCGGGCTCACGACCTCGGTGAGCCGCAACATCTTCTACGACGCGCCGTCGCAGACGCCGGAGTGCCTCTCGTACGGGGTCCAGACCTCGCCCTACACCTTCGTCTCGACGGTGATGGGTGAGCTCGCGAACCCGCCGTCCACGGAAGACAACTGGATCCCGCAGGGCGGCGGCGCCTGGCCGCCGACGCCCGCGGTCGCGATCTACCGGCAGTGGAAGCTCAAGGAGGACGTGGAGCGCGAGCAGAGCGAGCCGTGCGGCCAGGTGTGCAACGGCGACCAGTATGGTTGCGCGCGCGCGAGCTTCATGGGGATGGCGAGCGTCTACCAGCCGTCGTACTTGACGATGACGGTGCCGCCCGGCCTGTCGGACTCGCAGACCGGCGGGCTCTACTACATCGACACCAACAGCGGGAACCAGCAGGTCTCCTGCGTGAAGGGCTCCGCCTCGCTTCAGCCAGCGCGGTTCCAGGGCGGCCGGAGCTACGTCCTCTACAACCTGTTCCCGCAGCGCGACTCGAAGTCGAGCTACCAGCTCTACGTCGGCGACGTGAAGGACCTCAAGGACATCGAGTTCCGCTGGGTCCGCGTGACGGTGCACGAGACGCGCGGCGAGCTGCAGAAGGTCATCCAGCCGTGCGACCCACGCCAGCCGAACCAGTGGTGCAGCTCGGTCGTACCGCCGAAGCCGGTGAACGGCGTGCTCATCGTCACCATCGACCACAAGAAGCTGCTCGAGGACGACGCCTTCCTCGCCTCGAGCAGGCCCGACTACGACCGCTGCATGCCGCGTGACATCTGCTACTTCGACCAGAGCGCGAACAAGTGCCGGCGCTGCGACCCGCAGGCGCCGGAGGGCGCGCCGAACAAGTGCCTGCGCTCGGGCGACTTCCTGCCGGTCGACATCCAGTCGATGAACGCGACCGACAAGTACAACCGCAAGCCGCTCGACGCCGTCTGCGAGGAGTGGGCGTCGAAGGCGAGCAGCCAGGTGCAGATCAACAACGGCGCCAAGGTGACCAGCGCGGACTGCCCCGCCGGCGGCTGCCTCGGCTTCGCCTTCAAGCTGCCGCAGGGCTTCCAGCCGCAGTTCTACAACATCGTGAACAACCCGCCGAGCGGGAAGTCGCCGTCGCGCTGCTTCGTCGAGTCGGCATGGATGAAGAACATGCTGAACCAGACCTCGAACGACCCGCAGTGCGGCGCGCCGCGGCCCCAGTCGTCGAGCGACTTCTGCGCGGACCCGAAGATGGACCTCCCGGCCGAGAAGGACGCCCACATCGACGCGGCGGCGCCGACCGAGAACACGGGCGAGGCGCACGTGCTCGAGGTTGCGGGCGGCAGCGACGCAGCGACCAACGCGATCTTCGCCGACGACGCGCTGCCCGTGCGCACCCTGGTCGCGTTCGATCCGGGCGCGATCGACTTGTACCTCGCGCACCATCCGCTCACCCGCGCGACCCTCAGGCTGACCAGGACGGGCGACGCCGGCCTGGGCGGCAGGGCGGTCACCCTCGACGCGCATCCCCTGCTGCGCGACTTCCACGAGGGCGACCCGGACGACGAGACCGCGGGGAGGCAAGCCGCGTCCACCCAGGCGACCCAGGTCGAGAGCACGGCGCCGTCGCGCGTCCTGGGCCTCAAGCCGATCAACACGCGCGGCGGGCGCCTCCCGGTGCTGCCCGGCCGCGGGGTAGCGCCGCCGCCACCACCGCCGCCAGGCGGGCCGGCGCCGGGCGAGGGCCCGGGCGTGACCTGGCACTGCGCCTGGGACGCCGAGAACGGCAACGACGAGCACGACTGCCAGGTTCCCTGGGACACGCCGGGCGGCGACTACGCCGCGCCGACCGCGCCGACCGCGGTCGTCGAGGAGGGTGCGAGCACGGTGACCTGGGACGTGACCCAGGACGTGATGAACGGCGTGTCCGCCTGGCTCATCCGCCTGGAGGACGAATCGCAGCCGGTCCGGGTGCTGTTCTACTCGGAGGAGGGCGCCGCGGCGATCGGCGATCTGGAGGCCGAGCCGCACCTGGTCCTCGAGTAGGGCCGAAGCCGTCGACGGGCGGCGCCGGAGCACGCTAAAGGAGCCGCGTGAAGCGGATCCGGACTCGTGCTCCGGCGCCGCGCTTCGTCCTCGACCCGAAGCTCGAGCGCTACGCCTACCGCTGCTGGCCCGACGGCTGCCCGCGCGACCGTACCTGCTGCGTCGGGCTCGTCGTCGAGGTCTCGCGGCGCGAGGTGCGGGCGATCGACTCGCTGATGGACGAGCTCGCGCGCCTCGTGCCGAGCCTGCGCGAGGGCAACGGCTACGCGAACGTCTTCGTCGACGAGGAGCCGCCCGATCTGCTGATCGAGCCCGACGAGCGCGGCGCCTGCCCGTTCCTCTACCGGACGCGGCGGAACGCGCTGTGCTCGATCCACTCGGTCGCGCTCGCGACGGGCCGCCCGGTCGCCTCCGTCAAGCCGGCCGCCTGCCGGCACTGGCCGGTCATGCTCGAGCGCGCCGGCGCCGAGGTGCGCGTCACGCTCCAGCCGCACGCGCTCAAGATCGGCTGCGTCGCGCCGCGCCGCGAGCTGCCGGGAAAGCCGAGCGTGCTGGATGCCTACCGCGCCGAGATCGCCGAGATGTGCGGCGGCGAGGAGCCGCTGCGCGCGGCGCGGAAGCGGGGTGCGAGGCGAGATGCGCGACGCTGAGCCGAAGCCTGCCGCGGGCCTCGTCCGCGCGCCGCGCCGCCCGCCGGGCTGGTCGCCGCCCGGGCCGCGCGCCACGGCGTGGGACGACCCGGGGCTCGCGCCGCGCCCCGGCGAGGACCTCTGCTGGCTCGCGGGCGACTGGCGGATCCTGCAGCGGGTCGACGGGCACCGCTGGTCGCTCGACGATCTGGTGACCGCCTGGTTCGCGGCGGAGATTGTCGCCCGCCGGCCGCCCGCGCGGCACTGCGACCTCGGCTCCGGCATCGGCTCGGTGCTGCTGCTCGTCGCCTGGCGCTTCCCGAGCCTTCGCTCGGTCGGCGTCGAGGCGCAGGCGCCGAGCGTCGACCTCGCGCGGCGCTCGCTCGCGGGAAACGGCGTCGCCGGGCGCTGCGAGGTGCGGCTCGGCGACCTGCGCGAGGAGGCGGTGCTGCCCGAGGCGGCGGCGTTCGACCTCGTGACCGCGACCCCGCCGTACCTGCCGCCCGGCACGGGGCGCGCGTCGCCGCGCGTCCAGCGCGCGCCGTGCCGTCTCGAGGAGCGCGGCGGGATCGAGGCGTACTGCGCGGCGGCGGCGCGGCTCCTCGCGCCCGGCGGCACGTTCGTCACCTGCGCGGGCGGGACGCAGGACGAGCGCGTCGCGCGCGCCGCCGAGGCGGCGGGGCTCCGCGTCGTGCGCCGCCGTGCGGTCGTGCCGCGCGCCGGCAAGGCGCCGCTCTTCGCCGTGCACGCGCTTCGCCGCGCGTCGGAGGTTTGCGACGCGCCGATTGCGGTCGAGCCGCCGCTCGTCGTCCGCGACGCCGCGCTTCGCTGGACCGACGAGTTCCGCGCGCTCCGCCGCGACATGGGCATGCCTTGAGCGCGCGCGAGGGCGGGGCGCGCGACTGGCTCGTGGTCCTCGCGTGCCTCGTCTGCCAGATGGGCATGGGGACCGGGGGCTACGTCTTTCCGGTCTTCATGCGGCCGGTCGGCGAGGAGCTCGGCTGGTCGCGCACGCTCTACGCGGCGGCGAACCCGATCATGAGCACCTGCGTCGCGCTCGCGGGTCCGCTCGTCGGCTGGCTCTCGGATCGCCGCGGGCCGCGCCTCGTCCTGGTCGTGGGCAGCGTGCTGATGAGCGCCGGGCTCCTCGGCGCGTCGTACATGGAGCAGGTCTGGCAGTTCTACGTGGTGGCGGTCGTGGTCGGGATCGCCGTCGCCTGCCTCGGCGACCTGCCGACCGCGAGCGCGATCGCCGGGCGCTTCGCCGCGCGGCGCGGCGTTGCGCTCGGGCTGGTCTACATCGGCTCGAACCTCGGTGGCGCGCTCGGCGCCGCTGGCGCGGCGGCGCTCGCAGTGGAGGCCGGCTGGCGCGGCGCGCTCGCGACCCTCGGCGGCTGGCTGTGGATTCTGCTCTTGCCGTTCGCGCTGCTGGTCGGGCTGCCGCGCCGTCCGCTGCCGGCGCGTCGGCCCGCCGACGCCGCCGGGGAGACCGACCCGCCCGCCTCGGGTGCGGCGGCGGATCTCGCCTTCGCAACCGACAACGACGTCGCAACCGCGCTCCGCGGGCGCGACTTCTGGCTCCTCGCCTGGGTCCTGGTCGCCTTCTACCTCTACCGGCTCGGGGTCAACGCGCACCTGGTCGCGTTCCTCTCGGACCTCGGCTACGCGCACGGCGAGGCGGCCCTGGGCTTCAGCGTGACGATCGCGGTCGGCATCCTGGGCAAGCTCCTCGTCGGCTCGCTCGCCGACCGGATCGGGGCGCGGCGCGCGGCGCTCGGGAACTTCCTGGCGATCACCTTCGCCTCGGCGCTGCTCCTCGTCCCCGAGCTGCCGCTCGCGATCCCGCTCTTCCTTCTCGTGCACGGCGTCGCGACCGCGGCCGAGGACGTCGTGGTGCCGCTCGTCGTCGGCCAGCGCTTCGGGACGCGCTACCTCGCGAACATCTACGGCTGGCTGATGCTCGCGCTGGTCCCGGGCGGCATCCTCGGACCGATCGTCGCGGGCGCGGCGTTCGACGGCACGGGGAGCTACGCCGCGGTCTTTGCCGCCTTCTTCCTGTGCAACGCGTCGGCGGTGCTCGCGCTCGCGAGCGTCCGCGTCGCGCATCCGGCTTGACTCCGCGACGGGTGCTCCGCACGATCACGCGCACCATGAGCGAAGACGGCTTCTTTCCCCCGGGCGAGGTGCACGTCGGCCAGGACCTCGGCGGCCGCGAGACGATCGTCTCGCCGGAGGAGATCGCGCGCTACGCCGCGGGCACCGCGCTCCCGCGCACCGACCCGCGGATTGCGCCGGCGCTGCTCTTCCACTCGGAGGTCTACCGCGACCTCTCCTGGTACCTGCCGAACATCATCGGCAACCTGCACGCCCGCCAGGAGTGGCAGCTCTTCCATCCGCTCGTCGTCGGCGAGCGCGTGCGCTCGCGGGTCACGGTGGTCGAGCGCTACGCGAAGCGCGACCGGCTGTACGTCGTCGCGGAGGTGCTGTGGACGACCCTCGAGGGCCGCTGGCTGCAGCGCAGCCGGACGCACCAGAGCTTCCTCGCGACCGAGACGTCGCTCGACGAGGTGGTGGTCGACAAGCAGCGCGAGAAGCGCAAGGACCGCCGCTTCGAGCTGCCCACCGAGGGCGAGGAGATCCAGCCGGGCGAGCGCACGGTGACGATCGCGATGTGCGAGGCGTGCTCCGGCCCGCACCGCAACTACCACAACGACCGCGAGATGGCGCGCGCGCTCGGCTTCCCGGACATCGTCGTCCAGGGGATGATGACGATCTGCTTCCTCTCCGACACGCTCGCCGAGCGCTTCGGCGAGGGCTGGCAGCACGGCGGGCGGCTCGACGTGCGGCTCGTGAACGTGGTCTGGGTCGACGACAAGCTCACGGTTCGCGGGCGGGTCCGCGAGGTCGTGCGCGAGGGCTCGCGGCGCCGCGAGCACCTCGACATCTGGTGCGAGAAGGCGGACGGGACGATCGCGCTGATCGGCACGGCGAGCGCGCTGCGCTGAGAAGAGCGCGCCGCGACGCCGCGCGCTGCGCCCCGCTCAGGGCTCGCCCTGGTGGTGGTCGTACTGGCGGAAGCGGCCGCGCGGGCCGTCCACGGTGACGAAGCGGTCGGTGTACACCTCGCCCGCCGCCTCGAGCGTGACCTCGAGCTCGTGGCCCGTGTCCACCGGGACGTCGAGCGACGAGAGCTGCAGGCGGACCTGCGCATTGTTCCGCTGCACCGCGAGGTACGGGCGCTGGATGATCTGCAGGCGCGCGAGCCCGAGCTGGCGGAAGGTGCGCAGGTCGCGCAGCCCGCAGGTCTTCGCCCGGGCGGGGTCGTTCGCCGGGTTCGTGCGGCGGATCTTGTCCGCGGGGGCGCTCACGTCGAGGAGCGGAGCCTTGCCGGGCTCGCCGAAGACGACGCGCACGCCCTGCGAGACGTCGACCATCGGCGGCGGCGGATCGAGGGGCGTGCGCAGGCCGCTCCGCGCGAGGTCGAGCTGGACGATCGCGCGGTCGCGCCCCGGCCGTCCGGCGAAGATCTTGGCGCGCCGCACCGCGGCCGAGCCGACGCTCGTGAAGACCGAGGTCTCGTTCGGCGGGTAGGTGCCAGGGTCGCTCGACGTGACCGCGGCGCGCGTCTCGAGCACCGTCCCCGGTGGAACGCCGGCGTCGACCCGGAGCGTCACCCAGAGGTCGCGGCAGCGGCTCACCCCGGGGCGGTCGCACGGCTCGACGCCGCCGAGCGCCATCTCGGTGCGCCCGCCGACCTGCTGCGCCGCGACCTCGTGCCAGTCGGGCTCGCGGTGCGCGACGACGAAGCTCGTCCCCGCGGGCGGCTCGATCGTCACGACCACGCCGGGCGCGACGGTGCTGGTGAAGTTCTCGACCTCGACCTCGAAGACGATCTCCTCGCCCGGGCGGACCGGGTCGACGCGGTCGTCGAGGTCGACGTCGAGCGGAAACTCCTGGTCCTTCCGCGAGATCGGCTCGTTTTGGCTTGACACCGGCGGAGCGGCCAGGGCGAGCGCCGTGGCGGCGAGGGCGACGAGCACGATGGGGCGCGCGATCGCCACGAGCGCGGGCTAGCACGGCTGCGCAACGAGCGGCAGGGTGGTTCGTCGAAAAGTCGCCGGCCTCGGTGCGGAAGCCGCGCGCCCCGAGGCGCTCGCGACGCTCGCGCCCGAGATCGCGGCGCGGATGAAGTCGGTCGGCACGCGGCGGCTCTGGTCGCGCGTCCTGCCGGGGGTGCCGGAGGCGCTCGCCGCGCTGCGGGCGGCCGGGGTGAAGCTCGCGGTGGTGAGCAACTCCGACGGCACCGTCGAGCAGGGCCTCGAGCGCCTCGGCCTGCGCGAGCACCTCGAAGCGGTCTTCGACTCGACGCGCGTCGGCTTCGAGAAGCCCGATCCGCGCATCTTCCGCCGGGCGATCGAGGTTCTCGGAAGCGCGCCCGAGACGACGGCGCACGCCGGCGACCTGTTCGCGGTCGACGTCGTGGGCGCGCGCGCGGCGGGCCTGCACGGCATCCTCGTCGACCCGTTCGCCGACTGGCAGGACGGCGAGTGCCACGTCACGTCCGGCGTCCCCGAGCTCGCCCGCGAGCTCCTCGTCGCGCCTCGCAAGCCTCGGGAAGGCCGAGGCGAGTTCCGGCGTTCCCGGTTTCACCTAGAATTGGCTCGTGACCCGCAGGGCGCGCTCGCGCCGCGGGCCGAAACGGAGGAAGACGCATGATGCATCGTCGAGAGAGAAAACGTTTGCTTGCCGCGGTCGCGGGCCCCGCGCTGCTCGGGCTGGCGAGTGCGACGACCGGGTTCGCCGGGCAGCCGGCGAGCGGCTCCCCGAGCATGGAGCAGCTCACGCCCCAGGACGTGGTCCGCAAGATCGAGGAGGCGGGCTACACCGACGTGCGGGACGTCGAGTACGACAACGGCCACTGGGAGGCCGAGGCGATCGGCAAGGACGGAAGGCGCGTCGACCTCCGGATCGACCCGACAACCGGTGCGGTCGTGCCCGAGCGCGACTGACGCGGAGCACGCCGCGACCTGGCCGAGGGCGGCGGGTCGCGGCGCAGGCTTCCCGGGCCCGGCTCACTCGGTGACGCCGTAGGCGCGCTGCTCGCCGGTCGCACCCCGCGCCCGGACCTCGGCGAGCGCATCGCGCAGCGCCGAGAGAAACTCGTCGATCACCGGCCCGTGCACGGCGTTGACCGTGCAGTGCAGCGACGGCGGCGGCTTCTGCTGATCGACGACCCAGCCGCGCGCGGCGAGCGCGTTGCCGACGGCGAAGGTGTCGGCGTCCTCGACGGTGAAGGCGACCAGCGTGGCCTCGGGCTCGGCGAGGATGCGGATCGCGGGCGTCGCGCGGAGCCCCGCAACCAGGCGCTCCGTCGCCTCGCGCGCCTCGCGCGTCAAGCGCAGATAGCCCTCCTCGCCGAGATAGGCGAGCACCGCCCAGGCGGCGGCGATCGGCCCGCCGCTCTTCGTCCCGAGCACGCCCGAGCTGCCGTACAGCCCGCCGAGCCAGTTGTCGGTGAAGAAGGTCTGGTGCTTGCGCAGCTCGCGGTTCCGGTACACCAGCACCGACGCGCCCTTCGCCGTGTAGCCGTACTTGTGCAGGTCGACCGAGATCGAGGTCACGCCCGGCACGCGGAAGTCGAACGGCGGGATCGGGTAGCCGAGCCGCTCGAGCATGGGGAGCGTGATCCCGCCCATGCAGGCGTCGACGTGGCAGCAGAGGTCGCGCTCGGCGGCGAGCGCCGCGATCTCCGCAACGGGGTCGATGACTCCCTGCGGGTACTGCGGCGCCGAGGCGACGAGGAGCACGGTGCGCGGCTCGATCGCCTTCGCCATCGCCGCCGGATCGGCGCGCCAGTCGTCACGCACCGGCACGCGCACCGAGCGCACGCCGAAGTACTCGGCTGCCTTCTCGAACGCCGCGTGCGCCGAGGTGGGCAGCACCATCTCCGGCTCGGTGATGCCGCGCTCGCGGCCTCGCTTCCGCGCCGCCTTGACCGCGAGGAGGATGCTCTCGGTCCCGCCCGAGGTCATGAAGCCCGCGGCCTCGGGACCGCCGTTCAGGAGCCCGGCGATCGCCCCGACCACGTCCGACTGCATCCGGCGGAGGCTCGGGAAGGCCGCGACGTTGAGCGCGTTCGCCGACAGCAAGCGTGCGTTCGCCTCGGTCGCGAGCGCGAGCACGTCCGGCCCCGCGTGGTAGGCGAGGCTGAACGCGCGGCCGGACTTCCAGTCGACGTCGCGCGCCCGGAGCGCGTCGAGCTCGTCGAGGATCGCGGCCGCGGAGCGTCCGCGTGGCGGGAGGGTGGACCAGCTCATGCTCGCTCCTCTTCCTGCGCCACCTCCCAGCGTGGCGCGCTCGTGGGGTCGGGGTCGTAGCAGCAGACGACGCCCGTCTTGACGCTCGCGGCGAGGTGCTCGCCGAGCCGCGGGCAGACGGCCGCGACGTTGCGCAGCGCCGCGTGCAGCGCGCGGGTCATGTTGAGCCGCGCGCGCTCGGCCTCGCGCGACGGCCCCTCGGCCGACGGCGCGAGGCCGCCGGCGAGCCGCTCTGCCAGCTCCTCGAGGCGGTCGCGGAGGAGCGACGCCCCTCCGAGGTCGCCCCACGCCTCGGCCTCCTCGAGCTCGGCGCGGAGCGCCTCGGCCTCCTGCCGGGCGCGCGCCGCGGCGGCCGCACCGGACTTCGCTTCCCGCCCGGACGCTCGCGCGCCGGAGCCGCACGCGAGCGCGACGGCTGCGACGCCATCGCCCGGCGAGCGAAGGAGTGCCAGCAGATAGCTCATTCCCTTCGTATGCTTGACGACGCCCGACTCGTCGTCGTGCTCGACCGCCCAGCCCTCCGGAACGCGGCGGAGCCGCGCCACCGGCGCCTGGCGAGGCGCGCGCTTCGCCGCGCGACCGCCCGA
>FWPU01004176.1_pt1 | contig 34224 bp, 32 predicted proteins | sample 2228361 | NCBI WGS metagenome assembly FWPU01 (sample SAMEA103939777, study PRJEB20133) | metagenome
CCGCCCCCTCCTCCGCCGACCTCGGCCGGTCCATCCCCCGCTGCCGGGACGTGACCCCCATCAGCCGGCGCAGCCCCGGGCCGCCGGTTTTCGCCGCGCCCGCGCCCGCCAGCGCCTGTTCCCGCGCCGCAGCGGCAGGGACGGGTTTGTCACCAGTTTTGGGGACTGGGCGAAATCACCGCCGGTGTTACCTTGACAGTGTCGTTGGGCTGCAAAAGCGCAGTGAACCGTGTGCAACTGGCGTAAAGCTGCGGCGCCGCACCTGACGTGAGGATTTGTTCTCGGAACGGGCCGGATTGAAAAATCCGGCCCGTGTTCTTTTCCGAGGTTCCGCGCCGGACGCCGGGAGGGACTCCTTTGCCGGGGCGAAGGGATTCAGAGTTTGAGCAGCTCTTCCGCGATTTGCACGGCATTGAGCGCCGCGCCTTTGAGAAGCTGGTCGCCACACACCCAGAAGCACAGGCCGTTGTCCAGGGCGCGGTCCTGCCGCAGGCGGCCCACCGCGCAGTGGTCCTTCCCGGCCTGGTAGAGGGGCAGCGGGTACTCGCAGCGGGCCGGGTCATCCAGGACCTCCAGCCCCGGCGCCCGCCGCAGCACCTCCCGGGCGGCCGCCACGGTGACCGGTCGCTCGAATTCGGCGCTGACCGCAATGGAGTGCGCCCGATAAACCGGCACGCGCACACAGGTCACGCTGGCCCGGAAACCGGGATGATGCAGGATCTTGCGGCCCTCGTTTTCCAGCTTCATCTCCTCGCGGGTGTAGCCGTTGTCCAGGAAGGCATCCACGTGCGGCAGGACATTGAACGCGATCTGGTGCGGGTACACCTCGCGGGTGACCGGTTCGCCGGCAACGATCTGGCGCACCTGTCGTTCCAGCTCGGCAATGGCCCGGGCGCCGGTGCCGGACACCGCCTGGTAGCTGGAGGCGAAAATGCGCCGACAGCCAAAGGCGGCATGCAACGGATACAGCGCCATGAGGGTGATGGCGGTGGTGCAGTTGGGGTTGGCGATGAGGCCCCGGTGCTGCCGCACGTCCGCGGCGTTGATCTCCGGCACCACCAAGGGCACGGCGGGGTCCATCCGAAACGCGCTCGAGTTGTCCACCACCACGCAACCGGCCTCCACAGCTCGCGGGGCGTAATCCCGGGAAATACTCCCGCCCGCGCTGAACAGGGCCAGGTCCACGCCCCGGAAGGCCTCCGGCGTGAGTTCCTGAACGGGAATGGATTCCCCGCGAAAGGGCAGTGTCCGCCCGGCCGACCGGGCCGAGGCCAGCAGGGTCAGGCGGCTTACGGGAAACCGCCGGCGCTCGAGGGTCTTCACCATTTCCACGCCCACGGCGCCGGTGGCGCCCACCACGGCTACATGCGGATTGGCATTCATCATCTAGCCGGAGTCTGCCGACAGAGGGGTGGGGTGTCAAGCTGGCTACTAACCCGTCTTCAAAGTATTATCAAAATTGAAACCTACTTGATCCCGACACCTCCCGGTTAATGGCCTGCGGTGTTCGGTTGCCGGCTCCCTGTGCGTTCAAACGCCCACGGCCGGCCGGGGACGCCCGCCTTGGCAATCGGGCGCCCGAGTGGTATGTACCGCTTGAAGTCATGCTGGGATTCAGCACCAGGACGCGCGTGGACAGCGAGGGCCGGCGGTTACCCGGGCCTTTTGGCCGCTTTTACCTGCTGGAATTGATCAACAGTGGCGGCATGGCCGACCTGTGGTTGGCCACTGATCAGCATCACCAGACCTGCGCGATCCGCTGCCTGCGCGACAGCGGCCGATTCAACTTCACCGCCCGCAAGCGATTTGTGCGCGGTTGTGAGGTTCTGCAGGCGGTACAGGACCACGAATTCGTGATCGGCTACCTCGAACACGGCAAAGTCGAGGGCACCTGGTACGTGGCGCTGGAGTACGTCGAGGGCGCCAACCTGAAGGTGCTCATGGGCCACGAGGACTCCCAACTGGAGGAATTTGCCGGCAACATCCTGATTGATTCGGCCCTCGCCCTGGAACACGTGCATGACCGCGGGTTCATGCATCTGGATTTCAAGCCGGAAAATATCATGGTCACCCGCAACGGCCGCGTGCGGCTGGTAGATTTCGACCTCGCCCGCCCCCGCCCGGAGTTTGCCACCCGGCTGCCGGAAAACCCCGGCACCCCCGCCTACATGTCGCCGGAGCAGCTCCAGCGCGAACCGGTGGATCACCGGGCGGACATTTTTGCCTTCGGCGTGACCGCGTACGAGCTGCTGACCTTCCGCAAACCCTTCCCGGGAGAGTCCGCGGACGAAATCCTGGCCCGGCAACTGGACCGTGGCCGGGACTTCGCGCCGCCGCGCGAACTGAACGCGGCCATCCCGCCCGCCCTTGAGCGTATCGTGCTCAAGTGCCTGGAGACCGATCCGAACAAGCGGTACCCGTTCATGAGCGTAGCGGTGCGCGACCTGCAGGCCGTCCTGTACATTTGAGCCGCGGTCGAGGGGCGTATCTGCCGTTTCGGCGCGCCCCGCGGCGGCGGACATCCGGCCGGCCGTGGCCCCGGGCTTGCCGGGCCGGCGCTGCCCGCGCCCGCGCCTGTTCCGCGCCCCGGGTGCAGGCAACCAGGCCAAAGAGATGCATCCAGCCGGCGATCTCATCCGCCTTTTTCCTTCCCAAGCGCGCGGGCGATTTTTAGCTTCTGGTGCGTGTAAGACCTATGCCCAAGCCCACGACGTACAAATTCTGTTTCGGCCCCTGGAACCTGAGCGAAGGCCAGGACCCCTACGGCCCGCCCACGCGCCCGGCCCAGTCCTTCGACTGGAAGCTGGAGCAGCTCAAAAAGCTCGGCTTCGACGCCATGATGTTTCACGACGACGACGCCGTGCCGGACATTGACAACAAAACCGACGCCCAGGTGAAAGACGAGGCCAAGGCCCTCAAGCGCAAGCTCAGCGACGCCGGCATCGTAGCCGAGATCGTGGCCCCGCGGCTGTGGTTCGATCCCCGCACCGTGGACGGCGCCTACACCAGCAACGACCCCAAGTGCCGCCGGTACGCCATCGAGCGGTCGCTCCGCTGCATTGACGTGGCCAATTACCTGGACTGCAACCTCATCGTCCTCTGGCTCGCCCGCGAGGGCTCCTACATCCGCGAAAGCAAGAACGCCCGCAAATGCGTGGATTACCTGGTCACCGCGATCAACCAGATGCTCGCGCACGATCCGAAAATCCGCATCGCCATCGAACCCAAGCCCAACGAGCCGATGGACCTCGCCTACATCCCCACCATCGGCCACGCCCTGGCGCTGGCCAACCTAACCGACGATCCGCCGCGCGTCGGCTGCCTCATCGAGACCGCCCACGCCCTGCTCGCGGGGTTGGACCCGGCCGACGAAATTGATTTCGCCTGCGCCTTCGGGAAACTGTGGTCGCTGCACCTCAACGACCAGAACGGCCTGAAATTCGACCAGGACAAGCCGTTCGGCTCGGCCAACCTGCGCGTAGCGTTCAATCAGGTGCGCGCGCTGGAGCGCAACGGTTACGGGCGCAAGGGCGAATATGTGGCGTTCGACGTGCATCCCTTCCGTACCACCAAGGTCGAACACTGGACCCTGCACCTCGAAAACAGCCGCCGCACCTTCCTGCGGTTGGTGGAAAAGGCCCGCACCTTTCCGGAGGCCGAGGCGCAAAAACTGATCGCCGACCGCAACTACGCCGCGCTGGACCAGCTCGTGCTCGAGCACCTGATGGGCAAGTAGGCCAACGTGCCTTGCCTGATGCCCGCGAAGCTTGGCGCCAGTCGTGGCCGCGACTGGCGCTTTGGTTTGAACCCGAAAACCAAAGCCGGCCGCAGCGCCGCGCGTTCCGCCTGCCCAACTTTCCTTTTCGGGTTGAAAGGGGCGCGTCCCGGCTCAGCCGCTGTGGAGGCCGCCCCAATCCGGTTTGCGCGATGAACTCCGGTTTCTTAGAGCGTGGCGGCTGGTGGGTGTTGGGCCAGTCCGTGCTGATGCCGCTGGTGCTGGCGCTGGGACCGTTTTGCCCGGGCGAGACGCGCCCGGCCTGGCTGCGCGGCGCGGCCTGGATCTTGTTCGCTGGCGGCGCGGCGTTCGGAATTGGCGGCGTCTGGGTGCTGGGGCGGAACCGGACGATCTTTCCCAAGCCCGCCGCAGGCTCACAACTGGTCCGGCACGGCGTGTACCGGTGGGTGCGGCATCCGCTGTACACCAGCCTCCTGTTGCTGTCGCTCGGGTGGGCCGCCTGGTGGGCCAGTGGCGTTGCGCTGCTGGCCGCCCTGGCGTTGGGGGTGTTTCTGGACTTCAAAGCCCGGTACGAAGAGCGCCTGCTGCGGGAACGGTTCCCTGAATATGCCGACTACGCCCGGCGGGTGCGCCGGTTCATCCCGGGCGTGTACTGAGCCCGAAAGTTCGCGGGGGCGTCGCGAAGCTTGCGCAACCTTCCCTGCGGCGGCAAAACACCCTAGGTCCCTCGCGGGGCGTCCGATTCGGCGCCGGGCCGGTGTGGTGAAATGGCAGACACAAGGGACTTAAAATCCCTTGGCCAGCAATGGCCGTGTGGGTTCGAGTCCCACCACCGGCACCAACCGTCCGGCAGGAGGTTCGCCCGCGCGGCCTGCCGCCGCGCGGGAAATTGGCCTTGGAAAACCCGCCCCACCGGGGCCAACATCCGCGCTCGCTTCGGCCCGGCCCGGTGGATTCCTGCATCCGGGCGGGCAGCGACCGCCGCATGAAACGCACGCATCACTGCAATGAACTGCGCCCGGACCACGTCGGGCAAACCGTTACCCTGTGCGGGTGGGTCCATTCCCGCCGCGACCTGGGCGGAGTCGTCTTCGTGGATGTGCGCGACCGGGAGGGGCGTACCCAGGTGGTGTTCGATCCCTCGGACCTGCCCGCGGAGGTGTTTCACCGGGCCGAGACCCTGCGCAACGAAAGCGTGATTCGCGTTACCGGCCTGGTGCGCCGGCGCCCGCCTGGCACGGACAATCCGAAGATCGCCACCGGCCAGGTCGAGGTGCGGGCGCGGGAACTGGAGGTGCTGAATCAGGCCGACCCGTTGCCGTTTCAAATTGACGAGCCGGAGGCCGCCGCCCGGGTCAACGAGGAGTTGCGGCTCAAATACCGGTACCTGGACCTGCGGCGTCCGGACATGCTGCGGAACCTGCGCCTGCGCAGCCAGGTGGCCGCGGCCACGCGCCGGTACTTCGAGGAACTGGGCTTCCTGGAGGTCGAGACGCCCATTCTCTTCAAATCCACGCCGGAGGGCGCGCGCGAGTTTCTGGTGCCCAACCGACGCGAGCCGGGCACGGCCTACGCCCTGCCGCAATCGCCCCAGCAGTTCAAACAGATTCTCATGGTCGCCGGCGTCGAACGGTACTACCAACTGGCCCGGTGTTTCCGCGACGAAGACCAGCGGGCGGACCGCCAGCTCGAGTTCACCCAGATTGACGTTGAGATGTCGTTCATTGACCGCGAGGACCTCTACGCCGTGATCGAAGGGCTGCTCAACCGTCTCTGGCAGGTGGCGCTGGGCCGGGACATCCCCACGCCGTTCCCGCGCCTGCGCTTCGAGGACGCGATGAACCGCTTCGGCACCGACAAGCCGGACACGCGCTTCGGCCTGGAGCTGGCCGACTTTACCGAAGAATTCCGCGCCAGCCCGTTCAAGGTCTTCAGTGGCGCGGTGGCCGCGGGCGGCGTGGTCAAGGCGCTCAACGCCAAGGGCCTGGCCTGCGCCACCCAGGGGCAAATTCAGGCCATGACCGACATTGCCTACGGCTTTGGCGCCAAGGGCCTGGCCTTCATCAAGGTCGAGGGCGGGGAGTGGAAATCGCCGATCGTGAAATTCTTCGGCGAGGCCGAGAAGGCGGCGCTCGCCCGCAAGCTGGGCATCGAGGAGGGCGACCTGATCCTGTTCGCGGCGGGCGATTGGCAAACCGCGTGTGAAATCCTCGGCAAAATCCGGCTCTACGCGGCGGACGCACTCCAGCAGCAGGGCAAACTGTCCCTCCCGGCGGACCGGTTCGATTTCCTCTGGGTGGTGGATTTCCCGCTGCTGAGCTTTGACCGCGAGCAGAACCGCTGGTACTCGAGCCATCACCCGTTCACCGCGCCCGTGCCCGAGGACATCCCGCTGCTCAAGACCGATCCCCGGCGGGTGCGCGGCCAGCATTACGACGTGGTGGTCAACGGCGTCGAACTGGGCGGCGGCTCCATCCGCATTCACCAGCCCGAGGTGCAGAAAACCATCTTCGAGGACGTGCTGCAAATCCCGCCGGACATCGCCCGGGCGCGCTTCGGCTACCTGTTGGAGGCCTTTCGCTATGGCGCGCCCCCGCACGGCGGCATCGCGCTGGGGTTTGACCGGCTCATCGCTATTCTGTGCGGCACGCCCAGCATCCGCGACGTCATCGCCTTCCCCAAAACCGCCAAGGGCGCTTGTCTGATGACCGAATCGCCGGGCGTGATCGAGCCGGGACAACTTCGCGAGTTGCATCTCGAGCTCCGGGGGCCGCGAAAGGATGCGTCCGCACCGCTGACCGGCGGCGTCTGAACAGGCGTCCGAGGTGCGGGTCCTGGCGGGCCGGGTAAAGTCCGCCGGCCGAAAGCCGCCCGCGCCTCCCGCCGATTCCTCATGGAAGCTCCCTTGCAGCCCGGCACGCTCTACCTGGTGGCCACCCCCATCGGCAACCTCGAGGACCTCACGCTCCGCGCCCGGCGCGTGTTGCGCGACTGCGATGCCGTGGCGGCCGAGGACACCCGCCGTACCGGCCAACTGCTCGCGCACCTGGGCTTCCGCAAACCGCTCCTGAGTTGTTTCAAATTCAACGAGGCGCGGCGTCGCGGGGAAATCCTCGAGCGGCTGCGTCGCGGGGAGACCATTGCGCTGGTCAGCGACGCCGGCAGTCCGGGAATCAGCGACCCCGGCGAGCGCGTGGTGCGGGCGGCACTGGACGCCGGCTTCCGCGTCGAGCCCGTGCCCGGGCCGTGCGCGCTGGTGGCTGCGCTTACCGCCAGCGGGCTGCCCACCGGGGAATTCCATTTCGTCGGCTTTCTGCCGCACAAACCGGGTCCGCGCCGACGGTTTCTCGAGGTGCGGCGCGATTTGCCCGGCACGCTGGTGCTGTACGAGTCGCCGCACCGCCTCGAGCGGTTGCTGACGGAACTGACGGAGCTGGCGCCCGACCGTCCCGTGGTGCTGGCGCGCGAGTTGACCAAAAAATTCGAGGAGTTTCTTCGGGGCCGCCCCGCCGAGCTTCTGGCCGCGGTGCGGCAGCGCCGGCTCCGCGGGGAGTTCGTGGTGTTGGTGGGCCCGCGAGAGGCTGGCGCCACCGCGGCACACGTGGAGACACGGGACGATCCCGGCTCCGCGTGAGACGGGCGTCGAACGCGCGCCGGAAGAACGACGGCGTCTCGTGGAATCCGGCTTGCCGAAACGGGCGACTTCCTTCAGGACAGCCCGCATGAGAATTCCCCGACGGTTCGTCCGGATCAGACCCGGAAGGGTGGCGTGGGCTGGCGCGTTGCTCCTGGGCGCGGTGGTCGCCGCCGGACCGGCCCGGCCGGCCCTGCCGCGTCGTCCGGCGGATTTTGCGGCCTGTTCCTCGCTGGCAGCGCGGAGCCTGTCCACCGAGGCGGCGTTGCAGGCCCTGGCCAACCTGGGCTTCAAGTGGGTGGAATTGTCCTGTCTGACGTGGGCGCCTCACGTGTCGGTGACCAACCTGGTGGCGGACTTCGCGGCCGAGGCCGCGCGGGTGGAACGGGCGCTGCGCGCGGCGGGTCTCGGGACCTCCAGCCTGGTATTTGATCCCCCCGACGCCCGGCCCTTTCCGCAGTATCGCGAGGAATTCGCCGCACTGGTTCGCTTGGCGGCGCGGCTGCGCGCGCGGCACATCAATTTAATGGCGCCGGCGGCCGGGAGCGACCGGGCGGAGGCGGTAGCCCGTTTGCGCGCGTTGCAAGCCCTGGCCGGCGACGGCGGGGTGATTCTCACGGTGGAAACGCACGTGGGCCAGATCACCGAGCGGCCGGCGGACGCGCGCTGGCTCTGCGAGCAGGTGCCCGGCCTCCGGCTGACGCTGGACCCCAGCCACTACTACGCCGGCCCGCATCAGGGGGGCCCGTTTGACGAGCTGTTGCCGCTGGTCGAGGGTACGGGCTTCCGCGCCGGGGCGATGACCTGGGACAGCATTCAGTTGCCCTGGGGGGAAGGGCCGATTGATTTTGCGGGCCTGGTGCGCCAGCTGGAGGCGGTGGGCTACTGCGGCTTCTACACGGCCGAGTACATCGAGGGATTCAACGCGGTGGACGCTCGCGCGCAGGCGCGGCGGTTCCGGCAGTGGCTGGAGACGCTGTCCCCGGCGTCCGGCCCCCGGCAGGGCCGGACGGCGCGCCGCTGAGGAACCCGCCGCGGGCCGGCCCGGGCCGGCTTCCGACTTGCGGGGAAATGGCGGGCCCCGGCATCATCCGTGCCGGCACCATGCGCCACGCTCCCATTGACCCCGCCCTGTTCACGCAGAATCGCCGTCGGCTGGAGAAGCTGCTGCTGCCCCATTCGCTGGTGGTGGTCAACGCCAACGACGTGCTGCCCACCAACGCGGACGGCACCCTGCCGCTGCAGCCCAACTCGGACCTGTTTTACCTCACCGGCATCGAGCAGGAGGAAACGGTGCTGGTGCTGGCGCCGGACGCCGCGGAAGAAAAGCAGCGGGAGATGCTGTTTCTGCGTCACCCCAGCGAGCACCTCCAAATCTGGGAGGGCCACAAACTCACCGCGGAAGAGGCGGCCCGGATTTCGGGCATCCGACAGGTGCGCTGGCTGTCCGAGCTGCCGGGCGAATTGCACCGGCTGATGTGCGAGGCGGAGCACGTGTATCTGAACACAAACGAGCACCCGCGCGCCGTGATCGAGGTGGAGACCCGTGACGCCCGGTTCATCCGCGAGCTGCAGCGCCGCTATCCGCTGCATGATTACCAGCGCCTGGCGCGGCTGATGCGCCGGCTGCGGGTGGTGAAGTCGGAGGCCGAGGTGGCCCTGATCCGCCGGGCCTGCGCACTCACGGCCCGGGGATTCGAGCGCGTGTTGCGCCGGGTACGACCGGGGATGAACGAATGCGAGATCGAAGCCGAACTGGCTCATGAATTCATCCGGGGCCGGGGCCGGTTTGCCTATCCGCCCATCATTGCCTCCGGCGCCAACACCTGCGTGTTGCACTACACGCAGAACGATCAGGTGTGCCGCCGGGGCGACCTGCTGTTGCTGGATGCGGCGGCCAGCTACGCGAACTACAACGCGGACCTGACCCGCACCCTGCCGGTGAGCGGGCGGTTCACCCGCCGGCAACGGCAGGTGTACAACGCGGTGCTGCGCACCCTGCGGGCCATGATCCGGGCCGCCGTGCCCGGCCGGCGGCATCGTGACTGGCAAAAGGAAGGAGAGGCCCTGCTCACCGAGGAGTGTCTGCAGTTGGGACTGTTGAAACCCTCGGAAGTGCGGCGACAGGACCCGGATCGCCCGGCGGTGAAGCGGTATTTCATGCACGGGCTGGGCCACGTCATCGGCCTGGACGTGCACGACGTGGGATCGCTGCAGGAGCCCTTTGCCCCGGGCTGGGTGTTGACTGTTGAGCCGGGGTTGTACCTGCCTAAGGAGGGCTTTGGCATCCGGCTGGAGAACATGGTCCTGATCACCGCGGACGGGCCGGTGGATTTGATGGCGGACGTCCCGCTCGAGGCGGACGCCATCGAGGCCGCGATGCGCGGCTGACGGGGATGGCCGTCGGGTGCGCCCGGGTGCGCGCGCCTCAGGTGAGGATGCGGCGGGCTTCGTCCAGGAAGATGCCCTTGAAGTTCATCTCGAGGGCCTGCGGGTTGGTGGCCTTGGCCAGGGCTTCCTTCTCGGTCACCTTGCCCTGTTTGACCAGGGTGAACAGCGCCTGGTTGAAGGTCTGCATGCCGTCGTCCACACCCACCTCGATGGCGGCGGCCAGTTTCTCGAGGCGGTTTTCCTCGATGAGTTTCCGCACGGTGGGGGTGTTGATCATGATTTCCAAGGCGGGCGTCATGCCGCCGCCGATCTTGTTGACCATGCGCTGGCAGACCACGGCCCGGAGGGTGGCGGCCAGTTGACGGCGCACCTGGTCGCGCTCGTCGGGTTTGAAGAAGTCCAGGATGCGGCCGATGGACTGGGAGGCGTTGGTGGTGTGGAGGGTGGACAGCACCAGGTGGCCCGTGTCGGCGGCGTTGATGGCGGCCATGAAGCTGGTGGCATCGCGCATTTCCCCGATCATGATGATGTCCGGGTCCTGCCGCAGAATGTGCTTGAGGCCCATTTCGAAGGACAGCGAGTCCAAACCGATCTCACGCTGCTCGATCACGGACTGGTTGTCGTCGAACACGTATTCGATGGGGTCTTCGAGGGTGATGATGTGCTTTTTGAAGTTGGCGTTGATGTGCTCGATCATCGCCGCCAGGGTGGTGGACTTGCCGCAGCCGGTGGAGCCGGAGATGAGCACGATGCCGCGCGGGGTCTCGGCCAGGTCCTTGAGGATGGGCAGCAAGCCCAGCTCCTCGAAGCTGGGCACCTTGACCTTGACGTACCGCATGGCCAGACACCACTCGCCCTTTTGCTGAAAGACGTTGGTGCGGAAACGGCCGATCTCCGGCACGGCATAGGAAAAGTCCACCTCCCGGTCCGCTTCCAGACGCCGCTTGACGTGCGGGGGCACAATGGTGTCCACGACCTGGTTCACCCACTCGAGGGTGGGGATGGGGGCTTCGATGGCGACCAATTGGCGGTTGATGCGGAAGATGATGGGACCGCCAGCCTTGATGTGGACGTCGGAGGCGCCGCCCTCGACGGCAGTTTTCAGGATACGGTAAAACAGTTCCATGCGGTTGCCGGGTGTCAGGACACCGTGGCCCGGGCCAGCCGTTGGAGGTGCTGGCGCCCGGGTTCGGAAAAGTTCAAGAACAGCAGGGACACAACATAGCCGGAGCTCCGGGTGCCGGCACAATCCACCACCACGCCGCGGCCGCTGACCGGTTGCGCGGCCGCGGGGGTCTGGAGGTCCACGCTCACCTCGGCCCACAGGGACAGCGGGCGAGGGGAGAGAAATTCCAACCCGTTGCTCCGGATCACCACCTGGCTTTCGGAAAGCACCAATCGCGTCGGCGAAGCGGACGCGGCGGGGGCACAGGGAGTGCAATCGCCCGTGTCAGGTTTGCTGCTCGGCATAAGTGACGCGCTTAAGGTACCACAGTCAGCATCGGCGTCAATGATGCGAGCGCTCACCACTCAATGACTGCCGCGCCCCAGGTGAAGCCGGCGCCGAACACGATCAATAGAATCAGGTCCCCGCGGCGCACCCGTCCGGTGGAAACCGCCTCGTCCAGGGCCAGCGCCACGGAGGCGGCCGAGGTGTTGCCGTAACGGTCCACATTCACAAAAAGCTGCTCCGGGCGGGCGCCCAGCCGCTCGCCCACCGCGTCAATGATCCGCCGGTTGGCCTGGTGGGGAATGACGCAGGCGATTTGGGAAATGTCCAGTTCACACCGGGCCAGGGCCTCGGTGGCCGCCGCATGCATGGCTTGGACCGCGTTTTTGAAGGTTTCCCGCCCGTCCATCTGGATGAAGTGCCGGCGGCCGCTCACCGTTTCCAGGCTGGGCGGCTGCCGGCTGCCTCCCCCGGGCACGCAGAGCACCTCGCCCTTGCTGCCGTCGGCGCCCAGGCACACCGTCAGCAGCCCGTGGGCGCCCGGGCGGTGTTGCAGCACCGCGGCCCCGGCCCCGTCGCCGAAGAGCACGCACGTGTTGCGGTCGCTCCAGTCCACGATGGTGCTGAGTTTTTCTGCCCCGATGACCAGCACGGTGTCGTAGGTGCGGGACATGACAAACTGCTGCCCCACCTCCAGGCCGTAAATGAAGCCCGAACAGGCCGCCTCGATGTCGAAGGCCGCCGCGCGACGGGCGCCGATTTTTTGCTGCACTAGGCAGGCGGTGGAGGGAAAGGGCATGTCCGGCGTCACCGTGGCGGTGATGATCAGGTCCACCTGTTCGGGAGCAACGCCGCCGTTCGCCAGAGCCCGCCGGGCCGCCTGGGCGGCGAGGTCGGAGGTGGCCTCGTCCGGGGCGGCGAGCCGCCGCTCGCGGATGCCGGTGCGGGTGCGGATCCATTCGTCGGAGGTGGCGACCATCTTCTCGAGGTCGGCATTGGTGAGAACCCGCTCCGGCACGTAGGAGCCGACGGAGGTGATGGAACAGGTGCGTCCCTGGAAACTGTGACGCGCGCGGGGATTCTTGAAGGGAGAAGCGGAACGCGGGCTCATGCGGGAAGGGGCGCCGCCCACGTGCCGGATTTCAAGAGGCGGCCGGCGGCGGCGACCTCCCGGGCAATGTGGTCGTTGATTTTGAGCTGCACAGCGCGCACGGCCTGGCCGATGGCGTTCATGATGGCGCGTTCCCGCGACGAGCCGTGGGCGATGATGACATTGCCGTTGAGGCCCAGCAGCGGCGCCCCGCCGTGCATTTCGGGGTCCACCCGCTGCTTGATGGCCCGGAAGGCGCCCTTGGCCAGTAGCGCGCCCAGTTGACGTTTGGCACTGCGGCTCAGTTCGCGACGCAACCATTTGAAGATGCTGGTGGCCAGGCTTTCGCAGGTTTTGAGGACCACGTTGCCCACGAAGCCGTCACAGACCACCACGTCCACGCCGTTTTCAAACAGGTCGTGGCCCTCGACGTTGCCGATGAAATTGAGGGACAGTTGCTTGCACAGCTTGAAGGTTTCCTGGGTGAGCTCGTTGCCCTTGACGTCCTCGGTGCCCACGCTCAACAGGCCCACGCGGGGACGCGCGTAGCCGAGGATTTCGCGCGAGTACACGCTGCCCATGATGGCGAATTGAGCTAGGTGGTGCGGACGGCATTCCACGTTGGCCCCGGCGTCCACCAACACGAAGTCATTCACCGGCGCGGGGATCACCGCCATGATCGCGGGCCGTTCGATGCCCGGCAGGGGGCGGAGCTTGATGGTGGCCGCCGTGACCACGCCCCCCGTGTTGCCCGGCGAGATGAGGGCGTCGGCCCGGCGTTCCCGAAGCAGTTCCACGGCGCGGACGATGGAGCTGTCCTTTTTGCGGCGGACGGCGGCCAGGGGCTTGTCCTCCATGGTCAACACCTCGCTGGTGTGGAAGACCTCCACCCGAGAATCCCAGGGACCGTGACCTTCCCAAGCGGCGCGGATGGAGGGTTCGTCGCCCACCAGAAACAGCCGGGTGATGGCAGGAAAATGCTTCAGGGCCAAGCGAGCGCCTTCGACCACCACGCCGCAGCCGTGGTCGCCCCCCATGACATCCACTGCAATGCGCATAAACGACTGACGCGGGAGGGGATTCCCCCCGCGCCCGACGTGGCTGGGATCGTCCCGGAATCAACCGCCGGCCGTCACCGTCAGCACCTGGCGTCCGCGATAAAAACCGCAGGCCGGGCAGACACGGTGCGGTACGTACGGGGCCGCGCATTGGGGGCAGGTGCTGAGCTGCGGCAGCTTGAGCACGCTGTTATAGGCGCGGCGCATGCGCTGCCGGCTGTGCGATGGTTTGCGTTTCGGTACTCCCATAATTGTCAGGTTTACAACTCGAGTTGATCCAACGCAGCCCACGGTGAAGGGCCTGCCCGCCCGCTGGAATTTGACGGGGGCGTTGCCGGCAGCAGTCCGGCGCACTCGGGATCACATACCGGATGCCTCGGCAGAGCGAGCACCGTATCCTCCCGCAGCAGGGGCGTCAAGTCCACGACCTCCGTCAATTCGGCGTCCGGGCTCGGTAGGTCCAACGGGAGATGATTGTTCCACGGGGCGAGCGAAATCCGCAGTCGGAACGCCCGCAGGCAGCGGGCGCACTGGCAGTCCACCTCGAGGGAAAGCTCCCCCTTCAGCGCCAGGGTGGCGCCTTCGCGGCGCACCTCCACGCGGTACCGCAACGGCGCGCGCACGCTCACCAGGTCTTCCGGGCCGCCCCAGTCCACTTCCTCCGGCGGGAGGTCTCCTTCCAGAGTGAGCGGCCCGTGAATTAGCTGGGCCAGATGTACGAGGACAGGCATGAGAGCAACCGGGGGTCACCTGGGGGAGGGACGAACCGACTTGCCCGCCCCGGAATACCCGTATTTGCGACGCAGGGCGGTGTTCACCGCGGCCGGAACAAAAGCGCTGACATCCCCGCCCAAGCGGCAGATTTCCTTGACGATGCGCGAGCTCAAAAAGGTGTAGGTTTCCCGCGGCATCAGGAAGATGGTTTCGATGGCATCGTTCATGCGCCGGTTGATCAGCGCGAGCTGGAATTCAAACTCAAAATCGGAAACGGCCCGCAGCCCGCGGATGATGGCCTGCGCCCGGCGCGCCCGCGCGTAGTCAATCAGCAGCCCGGTGAAACTGTCGGTTTCGACGTTGGGAATCTGTCGGGTCGCCCGGGCGATCAACTGGCGACGCTCGGCCAGGGTGAACAGGGGCTGCTTGCCGTCGTTCTCCGCCACGGCGACGATCACCCGGTCAAACAGCCGCGCCGCGCGCTGGACCACGTCCAGATGCCCGTTGGTGATGGGATCGAAACTGCCGGGATAAATGACCGTGCGCATGGCCGCGGGCCTCAGGCGATGTGCCAGCAGGGGCGAAAATTCACGCTGGTTTTCAACGCTGTCAGAAAAGAAACCCGGGGCAACTCCTGCCCCGGGTTTGGCTCAAATCAACGCGGTTGCGAAATTGCGAGGCCCGTGTCGGAGGGAGCCTGCGAACCAATTAATTGCCGTAATCGCCGCCAGAGGAACCTCCAGCAGGGGGTGCCGGGCTGACCGGCGTGGTGGGATTAAACACCGGCGGGAGGGTGAACGGACGGAACAGATTGTTCTCACCCACCACCTCGAATGGCCGTTCTTCAATCTGCCAAACGGGTGTCGGGGCGTATTGCGTGGCCGCCACCTCGCCCGCCACACCCGGTTCGCGAACTCCCATCTGCCCGGCCGCCAAGGTGATTTCCTCGTTGATGCTCGGCAGGGATTCGATCAGCCCGCCCCGGTTGTTGTTGAGGGTGGGTTCGAAGGTGTAACCGGAACGCACCTGGAAGTCGGTCGGGTCCGTCGCCCCGGGCGCCCGATACTTCACGTAGCCGTTGCCATCCAGAACCGAGAATTCGCCCCGGGCGGAAACCTGGTATTTGGTGCCGCGAATCCCCACCACCCCCACGGGCGTGACCACTTCATAGCGGGAAGCCGCGGACATTTTCCGCACCACGCCCTGGATTTTGCCCGCGCGCAGCCCCAGTTCGGTGGTGACGATGGTTTCACCCGCACCCGTGGTCAGATCCAACGTGGTCAGGGCCAGGGTGGTGTCGGGGGTGACCCGCACGAAAGGGCCGTTCTTGCCCAGGTACAGGTCCACCACACCCAAGCTGTCCGTTTTGATGGTGGCCCCGGGATTGAGCACCACGCCTTTCTTGACCTCATTCCAGGTCACGCCGTCAGTGCTGTAGTGGGCAGCCCCGGCCCGAACGGCTTCCACCCGTGCGGTGCCGGCAGCGGCCCACGCGGAAACACTCAACACCACGGCGCTGAAAGCCAGGACGCCACGGAAAAGTCGCTTGTGTTTGCTCATAGTTGACTCCGCTCTAGGTTTGATTGCCAGTTTGCCGAATTGATGCGAACGCAGTGTATTTGCCCGGAAGAGGTTGTCAACCGCATATTCGCAAAAATCTTTCGCCCCCCCCCCGCGTGCGCTGCGGGGCCCGCCGAAAAACCTCTCGGCAGCGTGCTGGAGCCTCCAACAGGTAGCCGGCGCGGAGAGAGCCTTTTCCGGGCTTTACCCCGAGAAATGTGCGGTTGGTGTCCCAGCGGGACGAACTGATCCGGCCTTGCCGCCCGCCTTCTTTCTTGGCGCCGTGCCCGTGCGGCGAGGCTTTTGCCCCAAGGCCCGCCGGTTCGCGCCCGGGGCCACCCGCTCCTGCGGTGGGTTGCACGGATCACAACAAGGTCCACATTCGCAACAGGTTGAACCGGAAACGTGGAGCGGCTTGCTCCCCGCGTCTTTGCCCGCATTGAGGCGGGCGTGTAAAGAGGGGCTTTCCTGCCGGGCCGAACTCCTCCCGAGCGCCCTTCGAGTGCCTGACTTTTTTCCTGGGACGCTCTCGGAGATGTGTCCCGATGCCGCTCAAGGCAGGTCGGTGGAGCCCATGAGGTAGCGATCGCATTCGCGGGCTGCGCCGCGACCTTCGTTGATGGCCCAGACGACCAGGCTCTGGCCGCGGCGACAATCGCCGGCAGCGAACACCCCCGGGAGATTGGTTTGGAAGCGCCCGTGTTCGGCCTTGATGTTGGAGCGCGGGTCGCGTTCCAGGCCCAGTTGATCCAACAATCCCTGTTCGGGGCCCAGGAACCCCATGGCCAACAGGACCAGTTGGGCGGGGCGTTCCCGTTCCGTTCCGGGCACCTCACGAGGCGCGTAACGGCCTTGGGAATCGCGCTCCCAGGTCACTTCCACGGTGCGCACACCGGCCACGTGGCCGGACGAATCGCCCAGAAATTCCTTGACGGTGGTGAGGTACACGCGGGGATCGGCGCCAAAGACCGCGGCGGCTTCCTCCTGGCCGTAATCCAACCGGTACACCTTGGGCCATTCGGGCCAGGGGTTGTCCGGGGCGCGTTCGAGCGGGGGACGGGGCAGGATTTCAAGCTGCACGAGGCTGTGGCAGCCCTGCCGCAGCGCAGTGCCGCAGCAGTCGGTGCCGGTGTCGCCGCCGCCCACCACCACGACGTCCTTGCCGGCGGCGTCAATGAATCCGCCGTTGCGGCGGGCGTCCAGCAGGCTGCGGGTGTTGGCGGTGAGGTAATCCATGGCGAAGTGTATGCCGCGGAGGTCGCGGCCGGGCACAGGCAGGTCCCGCGGGCGCGTGGCGCCGGTGCAGAGGATCACCGCGTCAAAGTTGGCCCGCAGCCGGCGGGGGTCATAGTTCACGCCCACTTCGATGCCGGTGAGGAATTCGACGCCCTCGGCGGCCAGCAGGTCCACGCGCCGCTGCACCAGCCGCTTGTCCAGTTTCATGTTGGGGATGCCGTACATGAGCAGGCCGCCGATGCGGTCCGCGCGTTCGAACACGGTGACCTGGTGGCCGGCGCGGTTGAGCTGGTCGGCGGCGCTCAGACCGGCGGGGCCGGAGCCGACGATGGCCACGCGTTTACCGGTGCGCACGGCGGGCGGGCGCGGCCGCACCCAGCCCTGTTCCCAGCCCCGGTCAATGATGCTGCACTCGATTTCCTTGATGGTGACGGGCGCGGTGACCAGGCCGGCGTTGCAGGAGCCCTCGCAGGGAGCGGGGCAGACGCGGCCGGTGAACTCGGGGAAATTGTTGGTGAAGTGCAGCCGCTCGAGGGCCTCGTTCCAGAGGCCGCGATACACCAGGTCGTTCCACTCGGGGATGAGGTTGTTGATGGGGCAGCCGGAGGTCATCCCGTTGAGGATTTTGCCGGTGTGGCAGAACGGCGTGCCGCAGTCCATGCACCGGGCGGCCTGCTGGCGCAGGCGGGTCTCGGCCGCGTGCAGGTGGAATTCGTTCCAGTCCCGGATGCGCTCCAGGGCCGGGCGGTCGAGCGGCAGCTCGCGCAGGTAATCAAGGAATCCGGTGGGTTTGCCCATGGGGTTGCGTGCGTCGGATCAGGGACACAGGTCCGGAGTGGATTCACCCGCCGCCGATGCGGGCGAGGTCGCGAGCGTTTTCATCGAAGGCGGCCATCCAGGCCTCCTCGCCGCTGAGGCCGGCCTCGGCCACGCGCCGGAACGCCTGCAACATGCGCTTGTAATCCTTGGGCAGGACCTTCACGAAGCGCGGCAGGTACTCGTCCCAGTGCACGAGGATGTGCAGAGCCCGCTGGCTGCGGGTGTACTCGGCGTGGCGTTGGATGAGGTCGCGCACCTGTTCGATTTCCTCGCGGTCGGTGAGTTTCTCCAGCACGACCATTTGCGGGTTGCAGCGGCGGGGAAAGTCACCGGCCTCATCCAGGACGTAGGCGATGCCGCCGGACATGCCGGCGGCGAAGTTGCGTCCGGTGGGGCCCAGCACCACCACGCGGCCGCCGGTCATGTACTCGCAGCCGTGGTCGCCCACGGCCTCGACCACCGCGTGGAGGCCGCTGTTGCGCACACAGAACCGCTCGCCCGCCATGCCGCGAATGTACGCCTCGCCGCTGGTGGCGCCGTAAAAGGCCACGTTGCCGATGATGATGTTTTCTTCAGGCACGAAGGTTGAGCCGGCGGGGGGAAACACGATGATCCGGCCCCCGGAAAGTCCCTTGCCGATGTAATCGTTGGCGTCGCCCTCCAGCAAAAAGGTCATGCCCCGGGGCAGGAAGGCGCCAAAGCTTTGTCCGGCCGAGCCGCGGAAATGGATGCGGATGGTGTCCTCGGGCAGGCCCTCCGGGCCGTAGCGGCGGGTGAGTTCGCTGCCGGTGATGGTGCCCACCACCCGGTGGATGTTGCGGATGGGCAGTTCGGCGCGAACCTTTTCGCCGCGCTCGAGGGCCGGCCGGCAGAGGTCGAGCAGGATGGTCTTGTCGAGCGACCGTTCCAGACCGTGGTCCTGGGGTTGCTGGCAGTAGCGTCCCACGGTGGGCGGAACCTCGGGCTGGTAGAGGAGGTTGGACAGGTCAATGCCGCGGGCCTTCCAGTGATCCACGGCGCGGCGCGGCTCGAGCACGTCGGTGCGGCCGATCATTTCGTTGAGGGTGCGAAAGCCCAATTGGGCCATGATCTCTCGGACTTCACGCGCGATAAACCGCATGTAGTTCACCACGTGCTCGGGTTTGCCGGCGAAGTTCTTGCGCAGGCGCGGGTCCTGGGTGGCCACGCCCACCGGGCAGGTGTTCAGGTGGCAGACGCGCATCATGATGCAGCCCATGGCCACGAGCGGGGCGGTGGCAAAGCCGAATTCCTCCGCGCCGAGCAGCGCGGCGATGACCACGTCGCGGCCGGTCTTCAACTGGCCGTCGGTCTCCACCACGATGCGGCTGCGGAGATTGTTCAAGACCAGGGTCTGATGGGTCTCGGCCAGCCCCAGTTCCCAGGGCAGGCCGGCGTGCTTGATGCTGGTCTGGGGCGAGGCGCCGGTGCCGCCATCGTGCCCGCTGATGAGGACCACGTCCGCATGGGCCTTGGCCACGCCGGCGGCGATGGTGCCCACGCCGACCTCGGCCACGAGCTTAACGCTGATGCGGGCGTGTTCGTTGGCGTTTTTAAGGTCGTGGATCAGTTCGGCCAGGTCCTCGATGGAGTAGATGTCGTGGTGCGGCGGGGGCGAGATGAGTCCCACGCCCGGGGTCGAGTGCCGCACCTTGGCGATCCAGGGATAGACCTTGGCGCCGGGCAATTGCCCGCCTTCGCCGGGCTTGGCCCCCTGGGCCATCTTGATTTGCAGCTCTTTGGCGTTGACCAGGTAGTGGCTGGTCACCCCGAAGCGTCCCGAGGCGACCTGCTTGATGGCGGAGTTTTTCGAGTCCCCCAGCTCATTGGTCCAGGTGTAGCGGGCGGGATCCTCGCCGCCCTCGCCGGTGTTGCTCTTGCCGCCGATGCGGTTCATGGCGATGGCGAGGGTTTCGTGGGCTTCCTGACTGATGGAGCCGTAGCTCATGGCTCCGCTCTTGAAGCGGTGCAGGATGGCCTCTTCCGGCTCCACCTCCTCCAACGGCACGGGCGTGCGCGGCTTGAAGTCCAGCAGGCTCCGCAGCGTGCACAGATGCCGGGACTGATCGTTCACCGCCTGCGCGTAGCGCTGGTAGAGCTCGTAGCTGCCGGTGCGCACCGCCTTTTGGAGCAGGTGAATGCTGTCCGGGTTAAACAGGTGAAACTCGCCGTCCCGGCGCCACTGGTACTGGCCGCCGGGCTCGAGGGTCGAGCCGTTAACCGGACGCGGCGGAAAGGCGTGGCGATGGCGGTGGGCCACCTCCTCGGCAATCACGTCCAGGCCCACCCCTTCCACGCGGGAGGGGGTCCAGGTGAAATACTTGTCCACCACCGAGTGATGCAGCCCCACAGCTTCGAAGATCTGCGCGCCGCGATAGCTCTGGATGGTGGATATGCCCATCTTGGAGCAGACCTTCACAACGCCCTTGACCGCGGCCTTCGCGTAATTTTTGCAGGCGGTCTTGTGGTCCAGGCCCGGGAGCAGGCCCTCCCGGATGAGGTCGTCCAGGCTCTCGAAGGCCAGATAGGGATTGATGGCGCTGCAGCCGTAGCCGATAAGCAGGGCAAAGTGATGCACCTCGCGCGGTTCACCCGACTCGAGCACCAGGCTCACCCGGGTGCGGGTGCCCGCGCGGATGAGGTGGTGATGCAGACCGGACACGGCCAGCAGGGCCGGGATGGGCGCGTTTTCCGCGTCCACGCCGCGGTCGGACAGGATCAGGATGTTCACCCCCTCGGCGATGGCCTGGTCGGCCCGCGTGTACAGGGCATCCATCGCGCGTTCCAGTCCCGCGCCGCCTTCGGCGGGGTTGAACAGGATGGGCAGGGTGAAGGTCTTGAAGCCCACTTGGTTGACGAACCGGATTTTAGCCAGCTCCTCGTTGGTGAGGATGGGGTTTTTGAGGTGGATGCGCCGGCAGTGTTCCGGCCGGGGATTCAACAGGTCTCCTTCCGCGCCGAGGTTGGTGTCGGTGGCCGTGACGATTTCTTCGCGGATGCAGTCAATCGGGGGGTTGGTGACCTGGGCAAACAGTTGCTTGAAGTAGTCGTAGAGCAGGCGGGGCCGGTCGGACAACGCCGCCAGCGGGGTGTCGTTACCCATCGAGCCCACCGCCTCCACCCCGTCGCGGGCCATCGGCAGCATGAGCAGCCGCAGGTCTTCAAACGTGTACCCGAAGGCCTGCTGGCGCTGGAGCAGGGTGTGATGATCCGGCTCCGGCAGACTGACCGGCTCGGGCAGGTGGCTCAACTCGATCATGTGCTGGTTGAGCCACTGGCGGTAAGGATGGGCGGTGGCAATCTCGCGCTTGATCTCCTCGTCGGCGATGATGCGGCCCGCCTCGGTGTCCACCAGAAACATGCGTCCGGGCTGGAGGCGGCCCTTCTCCAGGATGCGCTCGGGCGGGATGTCCAGCACGCCCACCTCCGAGGCCAGGACCACCAGGTCGTCCTTGGTCACGTAGTAGCGCGAGGGGCGCAGCCCGTTGCGATCCAGCACCGCGCCGATCCGGGTGCCGTCGGTGAAGGCGATCGAGGCCGGCCCGTCCCACGGCTCCATCAGGCAGGAGTGGTACTCGTAGAACGCCTTTTTGGCGTCGTCCATGGACTCGTGGTTCTGCCACGGCTCGGGGATCATCATCATCACCGCGTGGGGCAGGGACCGGCCGGCCAGCACGAGCAGTTCCAGACAGTTGTCGAACATGGCCGAGTCGCTGCCGTTGGTGTTGATGATGGGCAGGATGGCCTTGATGTCGTCGCCGAAGAGCTCGGACTTGAACATCGCCTGGCGGGCATGCATCCAGTTGATGTTCCCACGGAGGGTGTTGATCTCGCCGTTGTGGGCCACGTAGCGGTAGGGATGGCCGCGCTCCCAACTGGGAAAGGTGTTCGTGCTGAAGCGCGAGTGCACCAGCGCCAGGGCCGACTCGAGGTCCGGGTCCAGTAGGTCCGGATAGTACTGCGGCAACTGCTCGGGGGTGAGCATACCCTTGTACACCAGGGTGCGATGCGACAGGCTGGCGCTGTACCAGTAGTGGCTGCCCTTGAGGCCCGAGTTGCGGATTTCCGCCACCGCCCGCTTGCGGATCACGTACAGCTTGCGCTCGAACGCCAGCGGATCAGCCAGGTTCGAGCTGCGCCGGATGAACACCTGCCGCATGTACGGCTCGCTGGCCCGGGCGGTGTCGCCGAGCATCGAATTGTTCGTGGGCACCGTGCGCCAGCCCAGCACCTCCTGGCCCTCCTCGGCCACGATCACCTCGAACAGCCGCTCGCAGTTCTTTCGCTGGCCCGGGTCCGGAGGCAGGAAAATCATGCCCACGCCGTACTGGCCGTAGGCCGGCAGGCGCACGCCCACCTGCCCGGCCACCTTGCGCAGGAACCGGTCCGGCATTTGCAGGAGGATGCCGGCGCCGTCGCCCGTGTTGACCTCGCACCCGCAGGCGCCGCGGTGGCTCAGGTTCAGCAGGACCTGCAGCCCCTGCTCGATGATCCGGTGGGATTTCTGGCCCTTGATGTGGACCACAAAGCCCACCCCGCAGGCGTCGTGTTCAAACCACGGATCGTACAAACCCCGCCGCCCCGGCGCGCCCGTCGAGGAGGGCGTCGCCGGCTTCGCTGGTTCCCGAAGGCAACTCATTTGACTCATCATCTGGTTTTCGGAACGGCCCGGCCGTGTCCAAAATTTCGAGATTAATAACCACAAGCCTTCCGGCATGCAACAAGAGACATTGAGAACCAGTGTCGAAAGTCCGTCCGGGCGGCGAGGAATTGCCCCAAGCCCGACAGGGCGCGCTCTCCGCGCGCGCCGTTCTGCGTCTTCCGCGTGGTCTGCGGGCCCTCATCCGCCGGGCTGGAAGTCGGCCGCTACGGCAGCCGCAGCCCACCCTGCCTCTCGTCATCCCCGGTCAACGATTGCGCTGGAGCAGGTGGGTGGCCAGTGCTTCGAGGGCGCAGGCGCGGCCCCGGAACGGCGCCAGCGCCGCAAACGCCCGCCGCGTGAGGCGCGCGGCGATCTGCCGGGACTTTTCCAGCCCCACGAGGGCCGGATAGGTGGCCTTCTGAGCAGCGGTGTCCTTGCCGGCGGTCTTGCCCAACTGTTCGCTGGATTGGGTCACGTCCAGAATGTCGTCAATGACCTGAAACGCCAGGCCCACGTGATAACCGAAGTCCGAGAGAGCCTCGAGCTGGCGCGGGGTGCCATTGGCGCTCATCCCACCCAGGCGCACGGCACAACGCAACAAGGCGGAGGTCTTGCGCTCGTGAATGTAGCGCAGGTGCGCGGCCGAAACCTTCCGCCCCTCGGCCTCGAGGTCCGCCACCTGCCCGCCGACAAGTTGACGGGAACCGGCCGCCTCGGCCAGCTCCCGGACCAGGTCGCGATGGGAGTACCGCGGCCAGCCGCGCGCCCGGGCCACCAGCTCGAAGGCAATGGTCAACAGGGCGTCGCCGGCCAGGATGGCGATGCCTTCACCAAACACCTTGTGGTTGGTGGGCTTGCCCCGGCGGAAGTCGTCGTTGTCCATGGCCGGGAGGTCGTCATGGACCAGCGAATAGGTGTGGATGCATTCCACGGCGCAGGCCAGGGGCAGCGCGTCCTCCCATGTCCCCCCGCAGGCCTCGGCCGCCGCCAGGCAGAGGGCCGGACGAAGGCGCTTGCCGCCCGCGAACAGGGAATACCGCATGGCGCGATGCAGCGTGGCCGGGCGAGTCCCGGGTCGGGGCAAATACCGATCCAGGGCGGCATTCACCGCGGTGGTGCTGCGCCGCAGGAAGTCCTCCAGATCAAACGCCGCCGGGGGCGGATGCGCGTGGCGTTGCACGGCTGTGCCTTAAACCCAAGGCCACGCGGTCGGCAAGCTCCGAGTCCGCGCGGCTGGGGAAAATTGCCCCGCCGGTCGCGCGACCGGGGCATTCCGGTCGGGCCAGAAACTCAACGGCGCGGCGTGTCCGCACCACACGCCGGACACGCCGCTCCCCCCGGCCGTTCCTTGACACCGCGCGAGCGGTTTTCGGACACTGCCCGCTTTATGGCGGAGGTCCAAGGCACTGAGCTGATGGAAAAAATCGTGTCGCTGTGCAAACGACGGGGCTTCATCTACCCCTCCTCGGAAATTTACGGCGGCCTCAACGGATTCTGGGATTACGGCCCGCTGGGCGCCGAACTCAAGCGCCACGTCAAGGACCTGTGGTGGCGCGCGATGGTTCACCGGCGCGACGACGTCGTGGGCCTGGAGGCCACCATCATCATGCACCCGGCCATCTGGAAGGCGTCCGGGCACGTGGACACCTTCAGCGACCCGATGATTGACTGCAAGACCTGCAAGGGGCGCTTCCGTGCGGACCAGATCCACGAAACGCCCTGCCCGCAGCGGCCGAGCAAAATGGTCAGCGAGTGCCCCGGGGAAAAGACCGAGCCGCGGCAATTCAACCTCATGTTCAAGACCACCGTCGGCCCGATCGAGTCGGAGGACCATCTCGCCTATCTCCGGCCCGAGACGGCGCAGGCCATCTTCGCGCAGTTCAAAAATGTGCTGGAGACCTCGCGCCAGAAGGTGCCGTTCGGCATCGCCCAGATCGGCAAGGCCTTTCGCAACGAGGTCACCCCCCGCAACTTCACCTTCCGCTCCCGCGAATTCGAGCAGATGGAGCTGGAATTTTTCATCCGTCCGGACGAGGCGGTCGAGGCCATCTGCGGGCGCGTGGCCACGCCCGCCGGACCGGGGCACCCCGGCGAGCCGCAGCCGGACTGGGGCTGGCAACTGTGGCATCAGTACTGGGTCGAGGAACGCCTGCGCTTTTACGAGAGCATCGGCCTGCCGCGCGCCTCCCTCGAGGAGTACTGGCAAAAACCCGAGGAGCTGGCCCACTACGCCCGCGCCACGGTGGACATCCTCTACCGCTTCCCTTTCGGCGCCCAGGAACTGGAGGGCATCGCCGCCCGCAGCGACTTCGACCTCAGCCAGCACCAGCGGTTTTCCGGCAAGCCGATGACCGTCTTCGACGAGGAACTCAAAAACGCCTGGACCCGCCTGCCCGCGGAAAAGCAGGACGCGCTCGGGAAACGCTACTTCGAGGCGCGCCGCGGCTACCTCGTCCGCGCGGGGGAGGACCCCGAGAAAGCCTCGGCGCTGGCCCGGGCCGACGCCGACGCCCTAGCCCGCGGCTGGTACGTGCCCCATGTCATCGAACCCTCGGCCGGCGTGGACCGCCTCATCCTGGCCCTGATCTGCAACGCCTACACCGAGGTGGAGGCGACCGACGACCAGGGCCGCAAGGAAACGCGCACCATCCTGCGTTTCCATCCGCGCGTGGCCCCAGTGAAGGTCGGCGTCTTTCCGCTGCTCAAGAACCGGCCCGAACTGGTGGCCCGGGCCCGCGAGGTGCGCGACCGGCTGCGCGAACGGTTTCCCGTCTTCTACGACGAAAGCGGCTCCATCGGTCGCCGCTACGCCCGCCAGGACGAGGCCGGCACCCCCTTCGGCGTCACCATTGACTTCGAAACCCTCGGCGAAACGCCCGCCCTCAAGGACACGGTGACCGTGCGCGAGCGGGACACCGGCCGCCAGGAACGCGTGGCCATCGCGGACCTCGCCGCCTGGCTGGACGAGCGGCTGCGTTGACATGACCCGGCGCCGAACCGAGTGGGGCCGGCGCCGGGTCCGGGCCTTCGTCCGCTGCCCGGGGCGAACCGGAGTTGTGAGCCCGCGTCGGCCCGGCTAAAACCGCTCTGTGCGCACGGCCGACTTCCACTACGAGCTGCCGCCGGAATTGATCGCCCAGGAACCGGCCCCGCGCCGCGACGCCGCCCGCCTGCTGGTGCTGCAGCGCGCCGACGGGCGCGTCGAACACCGGCGGTTCCCCGACCTGCTCGAGTACCTGCGCGCGGGCGACGTGCTGGTGTTGAACGACTCGCGCGTGATCCCCGCCCGGCTGCGCGGACACAAGTCCGGCAGCGGCGGCGAAATCGAAGTGCTGCTCGGCGAGGAGGTCGCCCCCAACGACTGGTGGGTCCTGCTCCGGCCCGGCAAGCGTGTGCGCCCCGGCACGCGCCTGGAATTTCATCCCGCCCGGCCCGGCGCCGCGCCGCCCCTGACCGCCACCGTGCGCGAGAAAAACGCCGAAGGCCTGTACCGACTGGCCTTCGCGGGCGCCGAACTGCGGGCCGTGCTGGACGACTACGGCGAAGTCCCGCTCCCGCCCTACATCAGCCGCAACGGCGCGCCCCGGCCCGAGGACCGCGAGCGTTACCAGACCGTCTATGCCCGCCCGCCCGGCTCGGTGGCCGCGCCCACCGCCGGCCTGCACTTCACACCCCAACTGCTGGACCGCATCCGCGCCCGCGGCGTGTCCCTGCAATTCGTCACCCTGCACGTGGGCCTGGGCACCTTTGCCCCGGTGAAGGCCGCCACGCCGGAGGGACACGTCCTGCACGCCGAGGACTTCGAACTGCCCGCGGCGACCGCCGCCGCCCTCAACGCCGCGCGCGCCGAACGCCGGCGCATCCTCGCGGTGGGCACCACCACCGTGCGGGTCCTGGAAAGCGTGGCGGCCGAGACCGGCGGCCCGCTCGCCCCGCGGCGCGGACGCACCCGCCTCTTCATTTATCCGCCCTACCGCTTCCGCGTCGTGGACCTGCTGCTGACCAATTTCCACCTGCCCGAATCCACCCTGCTGATGCTGGTCTGCGCGTTTGCCGCGCCGGGCGACACGCGGGGGCGCGACCTGGTCCTGCGCGCCTACGCCGAGGCCGTCCGGGAACGCTACCGCTTTTACAGCTACGGCGACGCCATGCTGCTGCTATGACCCCGCGCCGCGCCGCCGCCAAACGCCCTCGGGGCCGCCCGACCGCGCCCTCGACCCGCGCCCGGAGCGCTTCCGCTCCGGCGGGTCCGGGAACCATCACCCGGCTGGCGCCGCTGAAAGCGCCGCGCCGCGCCGCGTGGCCCTTCGTGCTGGTGAACATGGCCATGACGGCCGACGGCAAGATCGCCACCGCCAATCGCCGCGTGCACACCTTTGGCAGCCGGCGGGACCTGGCGCATCTGTACGAACTGCGCGCCACCGCCGACGCCGTCATGTGCGGCGCGCGCACGGCGTCGGCAGACGCTACCCTCGGCCCCGGCGGCCCCAAGTACCGCCGCCTCCGGCTTCGGAACGGGCTGGCTGAATACAATCTGCGGATCGTCGTCAGCGGCGCCGGCTCGCTGGACACGGGCTTGCCGCTGTTTGCCCGGCGGTTCTCGCCCATCCTCGTGCTAACCACCCGGCGCGCCGGGCAGCGGCGCGTGGCGCGGCTGGCGTCGGTGGCCGACGAAGTGGTGGTGGCGGGCGCGCGGGAGGTGGACTTTGTGGCCGCCCTGGCCCATCTGCGGCGACGTTGGGGCGTGCGGCGGTTGCTGTGTGAAGGCGGCGGCGAATTGAACGACGCCCTGTTCCGGGCGGACCTGGTGGACGAACTGCACCTGACGATCTGCCCGTTCATCTTTGGCGGGCGACAGGCGCCCACCGTGGCGGACGGACGGGGACTCCAGCGGCTGGCGCAGGCGCGCCAGTTCCGGCTGGTGCGGCGGCGTCGGGTGGGGATGGAACTGTTCTGTGTTTTCGCGCGCGTGCGGGAGCAGACCGCGCGCGTGCGGCGCGGGCGGGCGCGCAGCCCGCTCGTCGCGGCGGATCGCGCGTCGCGCCAGCGGGCCAAAAACGGTTTGACGCGCCGGCGGGCTCGTGGCTAGCTGGATGGCCGCTCTGGGTTCCAGAGTAGCTCAATGGTAGAGCAGCCGGCTGTTAACCGGCGGGTTACAGGTTCGAGTCCTGTCTCTGGAGCCAATTTTTTCAACTCCCGCAAGGATTCGGGGAAAAACCCGGCTGACGCGCCGACTGTCCCGCGCCTTCCCGAGCAGCCGTGGTGTTTTGAGCCATTGGCCGCCGCCGTGTCGAAAGACCGCGGCGGGGCCTTTGGGGAGTCGGCCAACCCCGCAGTCGGTTCCCCGAGCGGCGGGGCCTGGTCCGACGGGCCGCGGCAGATGATTTGGGCTGCGGTTTTCCGCCGGCGGGCGGAGGCAAAAGCCGGGAGATGTCCGGACGGATCTCCGTCCGCCGCTTTTGTGCTGCAAAGGCCGTCACGGCAGCCCATAATCCCTTTACCCGGCATGGCGGATGTTTTGGTATCGCTCCCCCATCGGCAGGCAGGTGTCCCTCCCGGGACACCCGGGACACTTCGCCGGCCCGGTCACGTTGGAGGCGGCGCGTCCCCTGGGCAACGGCTTCGAGATTCGCGTCCGGCAGCCGGACGGTTCCCTGGACTAAGCCGTCATCACCGTTGAGGAAGCCGCGGCGTTGGCCGGGGCTGCCACTCCGGTCGAGTCCCGGGCCATCCCCGTCAACGCCGAGCAACTCCGCCTCCTGGTCGAGTCCGCCCGCATCCGGCTCGCCTACGCGCACGACAAGCACTTCGCCGTCAGCCTGTCCGGCATCCGCACGCTCCCGCACCAGATCGAAGCTGTTTACATTAAAATGCTGCCGCAGCCCCGGCTGCGGTTCCTGCTCGCGGACGATCCCGGCGCGGGCAAGACCATCATGGCTGGGCTCCTCGTCAAGGAGATGAAGCTTCGCGAGGCCATCGAGCGCATCCTGATCCTGTGCCCCTCGCCGCTGACCATCCCATGGCAGGACGAAATGCTTCGCTGGTTCGGCGAGTCGTTCGACATCATCTTCTCCGCCGTGGACCAGCAGCAGCTTGCCAATCCGGGCAGCGCTCCTCCCAGGTCATCGCCTCGCTGGACTACGCCAAGCAGGAGGAGGTCCGGGAGCGCGACCTCCTGGCGGACGAGTTCACCTCCGCCGTCGAACTGGACCAGCTCCGGAGCGAAATCGCCGCGCTCGAGGACTTGCTAGCCCGCGCCCGGCGGGTCAAAGACCTGGCGGCGGACTCCAAGCTGGCCGCCCTGCGCGACTGCCTCCGGCGCGCCGAATTTCACGAACTGGCCGACGGCCGGGGCAAGCTGCTCATCTTCACCGAGCATCGCGACACGCTGAACCACCTCTGCCAGCACCTGCGACAGTGGGGCTACGCCGTCTGCGAAATCCACGGCGGCATGAACCCCCACGCGCGCAAACGCGCCCAGGAAAAATTCCGCACCGCCTGCCAGACTTGCGTCGCCACCGAGGCCGCGGGCGAAGGCATCAATCTGCAATTCTGCCGCCTGATGGTGAACTACGACCTGCGTGGAACCCCACCCGCCTCGAACAACGCCTCGGCCGCATCCACCGCATCGGCCAGGAGCGCGATGTCCACGCCTTCAACTTCGTGGCTTCCGAATCCGAGGAGGGCCAGCCGGTCATCGAGGGCCGCATCCTCCGGCGCCTGCTGGAAAAACTGGAGCAAATGCGCGCCGTGCTGGCCGATCGCATCTTCGACGTGGTGGGCGAGGTGCTTTCCCTCAACGACGTCAACCTGCCCGAAATGCGCGAAGCCGCCCACGACCCGCGTCGCCTCGACGAATACCTCGACCAGATCGAGCGGGTGGACCTGCGCAAGCTCCTCCAATACGAGCAGGCCACCGGCATCGCCCTGGCCCGGGCCAACGTCGACTTCTCCGCCTTCCAGCGCGCCAACGTCGAGGCCGAGGAGCGCCGCTTGATGCCCCGCTACGTCGAGGACCAGTTCGTGTAAGCCTGCCGGGAAATCGGGCGAAAATCGAGTCCCGCGCCGACGGCCTCTGGCGCGTCGAGCACGTCCTGGCCGACCTCCGCTCCGACCACCTGGCCGCCGTCCGCCGCCTGGGCAAGCCCGAACCCGCCTACCGCAAAATCACCTTTCACAAGGAGCACCTCGACCTGGACCAGCACCTGGATGCCGTCTTGCTCGGCCCCGACCATCCGCTCTATGCGGTCGTGGACGAAAAGCTCAACGACAAGCTTGCCAGCCTGGCCGGCGGGACCGCGGTCTATGTGGATGCCGCGGCGCCGGCTCCCTACTGTCTACACTTTTTCGAGATCACGGTTCAGGGCCAAAACACCAAAGGCTACAGCCTCAACCTGTACGGCGAGGTCGTCGCGGTCCGCCAAGAATCCGCGGGCGCCGAGGTTTCGGGCTTCTCCGGGAAATCGGCAATCTTCTCCGTGCTCCCCGCCGACTGCCTGCTCAACCTGCTTGCCGCGCCGGGCTACGAGACTGGTTCTCCCCTGTCGTTTGGTGCGTCGCAGGCAGGGCCCCCCCCCCATCCCAATCCCCCCGGCTACCGTGCCGCCCGTGCATCCCGGGCCGGCAATGGATTTCCTCAAAAGCACCTACCAGAGCGAGCGCCGCCGTCATCGGGACCTGCCCTTTGAGTTGCAACCCGTTCCGTCGGCCACCCTCAGGGATCTAAATCGCCGCCTCTTTGAAGAGGAATACCTGCCCGCGGCTTTTGCCCGGGATGTGCTGGACGCCAACGACCGGACCTACGAGGAGCGGCTCGCCGCCTGCCGGATGATCGCCGCCGCCGACCAGCCCACCCCCACCGTGCTTGGCATTCTCGTCCTCGGCGTGCGACCAGATGACTTCCTTGGCGGTGACTACATCCAGTTCCTGCGTATTGACGGCCCCAAGCTCAGCGATCCCATCCTGGACGCGAAGCGCATCTCCGGGCCGCTCGGTCTGCTCTTGCGCGAGCTGGACCTGGTGCTGGAAGCCCACGTCCGCACCCGGGTGGACATCACCTCCGGCCCGGTGGAAAAGCGCGTCTCGGATTATCCGCTGCCCGCCCTGCTACAACTGGTCCGCAACGCGGTGATGCACCGCACCTACGAAGACACCAACGCCCCCGTCCGCATCACTTGGTTCAGCGACCGGCTCGAAATCCTCAGCCCCGGCGGGCCGTTCGGGCTGGTCACGACGGAGAACTTCGGCCGGCCCGGCATCGTGGACTACCGTAACCGCTACCTTGCCGAAGCCATGCGCGTGCTGGGATTCCTCCAACGTTTTGGCGTGGGATTGGCCATCGCCCGCCAGCAGTTGGCCGCCAATGGCAATCCGCCCATGGAACTGCAGCCCACTCCTCACTACGTCCTCATCACCCTGCGCCCCGCCCTATGAGCGCTCCCGTCATCACCTTCTTCAACAACAAAGGCGGCGTCGGCAAGACCTCGCTCGTCTATCACCTCGCCTGGATGTTGGCCGAGATGGGCAAACGCGTGGTGGCCCTGGACCTCGATCCGCAAGCCAACCTCACCGCGGCATTCCTCGATGAAGACGAACTGGAAGAGCGTTGGGAAAACTCGACCGGCCTCGCCACCATCTATCGGGCGGTTCAACCGCTCACGGCGGTGGGAGACCTGGAGAAACCGCGCCTCTTCAACGTCACCCGCGGCCTGCACCTGATCCCCGGCGACGTGGCTCTTGCTGGCTTCGAGGAAACGCTTTCCAGCGCTTGGCCCGAGAGCATGGGCGACACCAACCTCTACCGGCCCTTCCGCATCCTGACCGCCTTCTGGCAGGTCGCGCAGATGGCCGCCCGCCGCGTGCAGGCCGACCTCATCCTGGCGAATGTCGGCCCCAACCTCGGCGCCATCAACCGGTCTGCGCTCATCGGCTCCGATTTCGTGGTCATTCCGCTCGGTGCTGACCTGTTTTCGTTGCAGGGCCTCAAGAATCTCGGCCCCACCCTGCGCTCGTGGCGCCAGCTCTGGCGCAAGCGGCTGGACAACTGGAAAAACCCGGATTTCGAACTGCCACTAGGGTTCATGAAGCCGTTGGGCTACATCATCCAGCTGCACAGTGTGCGTTTGAGCCGGCCCGTCAAAGCCTATGATCGCTGGGTCAATCGGATGCCGGAGGTGTATCACCAAAGCGTCTTGGGCGAGACCGGCGGCGCAACGCTCACCCCGGCCGCCGACCCGCACTGCCTCGCCACGCTCAAGCACTATCGCAGCCTGATTCCCATGGCCCAGGAAGCCCGTGCGCCGATCTTCGCGCTCACCCCCGCCCACGGCGCCATCGGCAGTCACGCCGTCGCGGTTCAAAAAGCCTACCATGACTTCCAAACCTTGGCTCAAAAAATCCTCGCCAAGATGGCTGAACAACCCGAGCCCCTCCCTGCCAAATGACCAACGACCGCCGCCTGATCGAAGACTACCTGCCCATCGAGGCCATCAGCGCCGAGGCGTCGCAGGAGAAGTCCGTCCGCAAGAGGCACATCTCCCCGCTCCATCTGTGGTAGGCGCGACGGCCGCTGGTCGCCTGCCGGGCCGCCGTCTATGGCGCCCTGGTGCCGGCCGCCCGGTTCGTCCCAAACGGCGGCACGGACGCGCAGAAGAAATCCCTGGGTCGGGCCAACGCCGCCAGGTTCGTGAAGTCTCTCTGCCAGTATCCCGGCGCGGCTTCCGTCCTCGCCGAGGCGCAACAGCACATCCTCCGGGCCCACGCCGAACGGCTCACCCGCGAACGCGCCGCGCGGCGTGGTCCGACCGATCCGTCGCATCCGACGGATCCGCCCATTACCGTGGACGACATCCTCGCCGGGCGCGCCCCGCGCCCGCGCGTGTGGGACATGTTCGCCGGCGGCGGGGCCATCCCCCTGGAAGCCTCCGCCTCGGCTGCGAGGCCTACGCCCTGGACCTTAATCCCGTGGCCCACATCATCCAGCTTTGCACGCTGGTTTACACGCAGAAGTTCGGGAAACCGGACCCAAACGCCAAAGGGATGACCGGGCCAAAGGGCACCTGGGGCGGCCTGGCCGAGGAAGTCCGCTACTGGGGCAACTGGGTGCTGGAGAAAGTCCACGCCGAAATCGGCGACCTCTACCCGCCCATCCCCGACCCTGAACACCGCCCCGCCCCCGTCTCCGGCAAACTTAATCTGTCGGATCTGTCCGATCAGTCCGGTCACCGGGAGACGCCCCCGGGCCATCTGACCCCTGTGGCCTACTTGTGGACGCGCACGGTGCGGTGCAAAAACCCGGTCTGCGGCGCCACGGTGCCCCTGGTGCGCCAGACCTGGCTCTGCAAAAAGCCCGGCCGCTACGTCGCGCTGAGGATAGTGACGGACCGCTAGGACCTGAACCACCAAGACACCAAGGACACAAAGAACCCGGAACAGGAAATCGGGGTACTCTGGGTGGCTTGGCGGTTTCTCCGCGCCGGGTCCGTTTCGAGGTGGTGGAGGCGGCAAGCGAGACGGGGCAGGGCTTTGACCCCGCTGGCTTCTCGAAGGCCGGCAACGCCACCTGCCCGTTCTGCGGCACGGTGGCCGACACCGATTACGTCATAGCCGTAGGCTGCGCCGGGCGCATGGGCACGCAACTCATGGCCGTGGTCTGCACCCGGCCGGGCAAACAGGGCAAAATCTACCTGGCCGCCAATGATCTGCCTGAATCGTCGGATCCGTCCGCTCCCTCCTTTGAGGCCGCCATCCGCCAACGCATCGCCCGCCTCTGCCAAGAAACCGGCCTCACCGTGCCGGAGGAGCCGATTACCACCGACGCGCCAAATAGTTGCTGGACCCACCTTTACGGCCTGACGACCTTTGGCGACCTGTTTACGCCGCGGCAGATGCTCTGCCTGCTGACCTTCGCCGCCACCGTCCGCCAAGCTTACCAAGCCATGCCCCTGCCCGCCGGCAGGCAGGGCGCCCCCGACGACCGCGCCAAGGCGGTGGCAACGTTCCTTGCTTGTGCATTCGATAAAATCGCCGATTGCAATACCGCTTTGTGTGCTAGGGAACCAATAGCGCAATGCGCTAGGCACCTTTTCGGACGGCAAGCAATACCAATGGTGTGGGATTTCGGTGAATCAGTTCCAATAGCGGGCAGTGCGGGGGACTGGAGCGAACACTTGGGCCGCGTGCTTGACTCGATCCAACTGACCGTCTGCACGGGTGATCCGTCTAAAGTCCACCGCGGTTCCGCCACCGCGTTGCCCTGGCCGGACGGTTCGATGGACGCGGTCGTCACCGACCCGCCCTATTACGACAACGTGCCCAACCCGGACATCTCGGATTTCTTTTACGTCTGGCACAAACGCACCATTGGCCACCTTTACCCGGAGCACTTCGCGGCGGCGGGTACGCCCAAGAAACAGGAAACGGTGGCCGACGCCACGCGGCACGGCGGGAGCAAGGATCGCGCGCGCGAAGCCTACGAGGAGATGATGCGGCAGGCCTTTGCCGAGGCGCATCGCGTGCTCAAGGCCGGCGGCGAGTTGGTCATCGTCTATGCCCACAAGACCACCCTGGGCTGGGCCACGCTGGTGGACGCCCTGCGCCGGGCCGGGTTCATGGTCACCGAGGCCTGGCCGCTGGACACGGAAAGGAAATCGCGTCTGCGCGGCATGGATTCCGCCGCGCTGGCTTCGAGCATTTTCCTGGTGGCCCGCAAGCGCGACGCTGCCGGCGCGGGCCAATACGAGGAAACGGTGCAACCGGAGCTGGCGGAGATTGTGCGGGAGCGGGTAGAGACATTGTGGGAGATGGGGATTTCTGGGGCGGACCTTGTGATTGCGTGCGTCGGGGCGGGGCTGCGGGCGTTCACGCGCTTTGCCCGG